>JAEEGL012880674.1_pt1 | contig 35750 bp, 54 predicted proteins | sample 9134231 | NCBI WGS metagenome assembly JAEEGL01 (sample SAMN16246548, study PRJNA631951) | gut metagenome | biome: gut microbiome; feature: rumen; material: fiber-attached | host: Bos | place: Iran: Karaj | collected 2018-10
ATAAGCGGCTTTGTAACTAAATACTTCTGTCACTAACTTCGTTTTTGAATGAACATATACCGGTCTTGGCCGCAAAATCCAAGCCCCAGGGTTTTTACCTTCATTGAGAACTCGAACTTCTAGACCAGTTGTTCCATTACTTGGGGGGGCTAGTGCAGGTCCATGTTTTGATGTTTGTATTTCTAAGATATCAACACTATTAACATTAACAAAGAATTCATTAGTTTCATTTAAACTTCTAATGATATCTCGGGTAATTCCAGATGAAACTGAAAATTTATCATATTTGATTTCAATACCAACTCGGTCTTCGATTAATGGGTCTTCATTAGAATTTTCATAATTAAACCAGACATAGTAACTATTTAATGTCGATGAAATTAAAAAATAAGAACCAGGTTTAATGAAATCTTTATCTAGAAAGATAAGATATTCAGAAACTGGATTTAAATAAGTTTCATCATAATCTATGAATAACTCATAGTATGACATAATATCGGAAAATGCACCACCAATAGATCGAAAGAACTTAATAGTCCCTCAACAAATTATGTATTCTCATACATTTTAGACTATTTCACTTATATAGTCGTTACACGAAGAAATTAAATATTCTACTTTTTTATATAAAAATAAGTAGATTGAAATGGAGACGAAATTTATTTAAAAAAAATTTAGAAACAAAAAAATAAAATTATGTTAAGTATATATTCCTTCATTGAAAAACAAATTAAAAATTCTGACACAGATCTACAGCTATTAGATCTGGCAATCGATTTATTAATCGAGTTGATCAGAATGAAAAATTTAAATAATAAAATTGAAAAAAATAAAAAGGAGGTAAGTTTCTAACTAAATATTAATCAAAATAAATTTCGTCTTCATTTCTTCGTTCATCATAAAAGATGATTTATTTTTTATTTGTGATACAAATAGACTTTTTTGTATCTTTCAAAATCAGAAAATGATTTTAAAATAATAAATTTACTAGTAGTGGTGATTGTTCTGATTACTTTTTCTGGTAGACCAATACTGACTAATAATAGGTCTACTAATTCACTACGAATTGTTTGATTTTCAAACAGTTCTTTAAATAGTTCTGGTTGTTGATTATAAATGACATCTAAATAATACTGAATGAAAAAAGAAATAATAGCTTTATAAGTTGGTTCATCTTTATATGGTTGGAATGGTTTAATGTAATTTTCAAAAAATTCGACAATGTTTCCCCAAGTTGTTTCTTTTTGATTAGAAACATCAGTTTCATTAATCTCGTATACGTTTCTTTCGTATGCGTCAGGTACGTTAACTGTTTCGACTGCCATTTATCGGGAATACCTCTGTTTCAACTACATTGTTACCTTGTTTATAAATCTTTTTGATAGGTTTAAATCGTTTATTATGATAGTTATTTGCGTGTTCAATGTATTTTAAAGTTGATGATATTGATGTTAATAGTGATAATGTTTTATATAATAAATTATCTAGAGAAGATAATTCTTTTGAACATGGACAAGATTTAGGTAATATGTATTCCCTTTCGGTGTTTTTGAGATAGTTTATTATTTTAAACTTCCTTCCGGCCGCCGATTTTGATATATCGTCAATGGAAGAATGTTTAAAATCGTAATGATCCCAATATCCAAAAGGAGATTTTATATTTTCAAATAATCTGTAGTATTTATTATTAAACTTAGATTTCACAAAATAGATAAGTTCATTGAGTTCACAAATAATTTCACCATCAACACCATAAAAATCATGTTGTGGTAAATAATACTCATTCAGTTCGTTAAGAAACATTTCTAATTTTTTCATTTGTTGTATGTATTCTTTATAATACTCATATTCAACGTTTCTTTCAATAGTTAAATCATAAACAAAATGTCCATGTTTTAACAATTGACCAATGTTTTCATACTTGATTGGAGCTGTTTCCAAGTCCACCTCATACAACTTCAATGGTTCTGTTGAAAAATTAGAATTCAACTGCATTCTCACGTCCATTACTCGCAGAACTTCTTCAGATTCGGCGGGTTTATAAAAGGTAACTAAATCACCGATTCTCGGATTATCAATTGTATACAATTGAATTGTTGTAGCACTAATGATGGATTGACCTTTCAAGTCAAAGTTATTATCTGGGGTGTTCTGAATTGCAGAAATAATCTGCATTGGTGTTAATTCATAAATATCCCATCTTGTTTGAGTTTTAATATAATCATCATAAGTTTCCATCGTAATATCTTTTCGTGGTGAGGCATCCATAGCTAAATTATAGTACTTAATAAAATTAGCTGTCCGCCGAACGTTGCCATAAAAATTAATTAATCTATAATACTCAGTATTATAGTCTTGAATTAATTTTGGTTCATCGAGAACGGTTTTCATTTTTTTTGAATTTTCTTAATTTTGATATAGAAATTTTAACTTTATGGAAAACCAAACATCGTCCTCTCAAGAGGATAAGGATCTGGCTGAAATTGAAGAAAAATTAAGAATTACTGATCCTGAAATTTTTGGACACAAATTCTAAATTTTTAAAATTAATTACTTCTTAGGGACTACGGTCTCTAAGTATTTTATTTTTTCTTCAGCTTCTTCTTTTGACATGGGATCATTATTTTTAGCACTAAACCAAACAAACATGCTATTTTTATAGCAGTGATTTATTGTTAAGTTACCACCTTTCTCAGCATACGCTCCACGGCAATTACCAGGAAGTAAAATGGGAGAGTACTGATTAAACACATCTTTAAAAAATGTTTTAATATTCCCAGGCCAAAAGTTCTCTTGAACGAAAACACTATTGTTTACTTCACAAGAAGCTTCTTTTCCAACCCGAAGTCCATGTGATTTCAAATAAAAATAATCTGGGTCGCCCCAGTCTTTAATTAGACAGTTGTTTAATGTTGCTTTACCAAATTGAATATATGGACTTCTTCTTCCATTATGTTCAAAAATACATTCATTAAATGTAACTCGAAGGTCTTTGTCAGCATCGCTATGGTCACCATTTCCAACTAATACAGCTTTCCCCCAGTGTGCAAATCGACAACGATAAAATAAAACTGATGGGGCATTGACTAATGCAACGCCCTCATCATAAGCATCGGGTTCAATACCCTCATTATCAAATACACATTCAGAAAATATATACATTGGGTCGGGTTGATTAATACAAGGTCCATGAACCTCAGCACCATGATGGTTGTCACCTTCGATATTAAAAAAATTACAGTTTGTTATTTTTGTTGGATTAAATAGATAAAGACCATTTTTTGTAATTAATCTATTTTTAATTGTAATCATCTATGCTCCAACAATTCATCAACAGTTATATCTATTTTTTCTTCCCCAGGAATTGAAATGCTGATAACACATTTTAGAGTGGTATCAATAGTAGATGGCATTGATGTGATAGAAATATTTTTTACAGTAATTGGTAGTCCTAGATCAGATGATAAAGCACTAACAACACCATTAATCTCATCTGCAACTAATAATCTCCTTAAAGCGGTATCCCTTGTTTGTAAATGATATTTTAGTTTACATCCAAACGTAGGATCAAAAGGATAGCTTCCTGGAGTAGTTTGAAAATAGTTTTTTAAATATTCAACCACAGTTATCTTAGTGGTATTCATTACTTCAAAATCGGAGTACTTAGAGACACTTGCTTTTAAGTCGTAGGCTACTTTATAAGTAACAGGGACTTCTTTTTTCAAATGTTCTCTAACTAACTCTTGGATTTCCGGCGGCAGTTCATGAAGAAAATAAGTATCACTTGCTGATCTAATGGACATTGGTATTTGTTCCTGAACTTCTTTTGGAAGACTAGGAATTGATACTTTCATTGACGCCTTCCTCTGGGATATACGAATCAATAATATCTGCAAACGACTCTGCAAAAATGTCTTCTCTTAACTGTTTGAAGTGATTTATGTTTCCTTGTTGAGGGTTTTGCCGCCAATTTTGTAAAATTGAAATTCTTCCAGAACCTTTACCTATTTTAATTCCTTTTGGTTTTTCTTCTTTCTTAGGAGTAAGATCAACCGGTTCTACTTTATAGTATTTAAACTTCTTTCCAACTCTGGAAGATTCATCTTTGTATTTTTCAGGATAATTTACACTCAACATTTTTACGTTTTTGTCTTGTTAAAAATATTTTGTGATTCTCGTTTTTGTTTATCCGCCACTTTCTTCTTTTCAGTTAGTTGATAATCTATATAATCTTGGAAAAATGGAAGCGGTAATTCCAAAACATCTTGAAATCTAAATGCATGATGATTAAGTTCATTAATCCCATACATTGATTCTATGAAATTACGATAGGATTTTTCAACCCTATGTTCAACTAGGTAATTGGCGACGAAAAAATTGATATTCGAAATCCACCGCCGTTTTTACTTCACCACCACAATGAGGGCAGGTGTTTTGTGTATAAAAATTGATATTATATTTGGAAAATTTATCGGCGTACCTTTTAAAGAATTCTGATGCAACATCAATATTTACACAATCTTTAATTGAAGAAAGAATTTCACGAGTATATCCAGACGTAATAATTTTATCTGGTTCGTTTTTATTGTATACACCAAGTTTCTTCGTATATAAAGTCATCAATTGTTCTGTATTGAATTCTGATCTTAGTGTTTCTAGGTTATGTTGAATCTCTGATGTAGGAACAAGACCCAACAGTCTATTAAAGTCTGCCATTGATGGAATACATACTGAAAATCTTAATACGAAGTCATTGTTTATAGGTATCTCAATGTCTTCGGTATACTGATTAAATGGGGGGCGGGTTTTATCCCACAGTTCCATTGTATCATCGTGAAGAGTACTATCTACAATTACTTCAACATCGAAATCTTTTTCACAATGAGTACATTTAATAGTTTGTTTACCTAGAGTTCCATAAGTTACATTATAGATGGCCCAGAGTAAGACTAACTTATCAAAATAAGAAGTAGTATTATAAAATTCTTGTTCTGGAATAGATTTATATTTACCACCTGTGCGGTCTTCAAGATGTTTAGTTTTCTTTTTCCGGCCGCCGGATTTGGGTGGCATAATCACACCTTCTGGTGTTTTCTCTGGTTGTTCTGGCTGAGCTCCTTCATTATTTGGAAACCAAAACTCAGTATGTTGCCACAATAAATACATTAATTCTTTATCTAATTTTACAGGTGAAATTAATGCTGTTTTTAAAATTAAATCATCACCAACTGACAGTGGTGATACTACAACTTCCTTTCTTGCAATAGGAAGAACAGCTTCTGTTCTTCTAATTTTATTGATCTCTTTTAACGCATGGTAAAGCTCTACAGCCATTTTTTACCTTTTGATTATTTTTATTTAAAAATAATTACCATTATCTATAATATCTTCTCGGTGGAAGATGTGGACTTCCAAATAGGTAGCTAAGTCCTCCAGTACGAGGTGGGTGCATTGGATAAGCTTCTCTATACATATATGTTCTTGTACGTTGAGGGATATGTTCTTGAGGAGGCGGTCCTTGCATTGGAGCATTCTTATTAGCGTATATTTCATTTGTAACTCTAGGACTCTTTCTGGTGTTCTCCCCAGAGTTATTATTTTCATTACCACCAGGGTTAGTTGGCTCATCATTACTATTACTTTCGTCGCCACCACCAATCATAGCAGCACCACTACCAAATTTTGGTAAATAGTTTAATGGATTCAAACTATTTCCATTGTACATAGCATGAGCCAATCCAAGTGTTCCAATAGCTGCACCACCAATGGCTAATGGTTTTAAAACCTTTTTCCAATCAAATGAATTTTGTTGATTAGCGACTGGTTGTTGTTCTGCCGCCGGATTTGTATTCTGTACTGGAGTATTTTGATTTTGAGTTGGAACCGGAGCTGCTTGCTGATTTGCTACTGGTGCAGCAGTCAAATTCGGCGGCTGGTTGTTAATAGGAGGAGCAAGCATTGATTCACATAATGAAATCATTCAAGTAGGTTCCTTCTTAAACAGATTTTTTTAAAATATAAATATTTAATATAGAAATATTAAATTTGCTATGAAACTATACACAGTCCCAGGTTTATTAGTCCATTGTCAATCTATGTTTCAATTTTATTTATCAATTATGAGTTGCGAATTTGATTATCCTTTTCAAATATATCAAAATTTTAACCATAGAAATATTAATATTTCTCAAATTAAATATCCAAAACATCAAATTAACAATATGATTCAATTATTACCAAAACCAATCGTATTTAAAAAGAGTCCAGAAAAAAATAATTTAGTAAGTCTTATTCGAAATTTAATAATTGTATCATTTTATCGAAATAGATGTAACTTTAATATGGGAGTTTCAATTCCAAATAAAAGAAACATCAAAATTATTCCAATATTATATAAAAATGCATTTACTATAATTATTCAAACTTGTAATGGTAAAAACATTTTTAATATTTGTCGAGAAAATAAATATTCTTCGAAGAAAAACTCTAACCTTATCTATGATTGGAAAGAAATTCAAAAACTAAACGACACTCTTGAAACATTGAATTTATCCCTAAATAAACTATGGATAAATTTAAAAAACTGTATATCTCAAAAGATATATAATTTTGCTGTTTCAAAACAGTTGTATTCAACATCACTTTGGTTTCACGAAGACCTTTATATAGGTAAACCTTTCAGATATCGAGTTCCAATTCAAAGAATAATTACCGCAAATCGAAAAGAAATATTACATCGGAAAAGTCAAGAGATGCATTTTGATCATATTCAAGAAAGAGTAACAAGATTATTTTAGTTTCTTCTTGGCAGCAGCTCTTGCCATTGCTCCGAATTGCTTCTGTATCTTCGCCTTTAATTGTTTGCGAATTAGGTTATGCTTCATATACCATATTTTTACTGATTTTTCTTACCTCTAGGTATAAAAATAAAATTTGCCCTTCACTAAGATTATTTCTATACAAAAAAATTAACACCGTAAGAAAAAAAATTCGACTATATCATTTTTATAGTCTGTAAAAGTAATAATAATTATTATTACTCTGCGAATTATCTATTGATTTTTCGCAGTTATTTTTTTATTATTAGAACATATATTCAATTCTATACATAGCTGGATTCTTTTCCCTAGCAATTTGCATTGCTGTAGCACCAGCTAGAGCAGCACGTTTAGATCCAAGTCCACGCTTCATTACTGAAACTTTAGCTTCGGTAAGTTCTTCATCATCATCAACCAAATCCATAATGTGTTCAGTCAGGTTGCTCAAAATTAGCATTTTTCTTAACCTCGAACGTGAGATTTTTTAAAGTTTTGATTAAGTTAAAATTGTCTTCTTTAACAACGAAATTCTGTAAAGATTTTGAAGCCTTTACAAAAGTTGTCAAGAATTTATTTAGTCTTTTTTGAGTAGGAAAAGCGACAAGATTTGTTGATAATGTCTTTAACTGGGTATACACTTTCTCTTGTTCTTTTCCTCTATTATAATAATTCAATTCTAATGCAATTAAATTATTTAAATTCTTTTTTATTTTTACATTATCAGATAGAAACAATATATTAGTAATATTATTTGCCATCTTGTATGAATTTGGATTCTGTTTTAAACTGTATGTAATACTAGAGTTTTTAATATAATCTAAATTGGTTTTAAGAGAAAGGACTTTTTGATAGTTACCTGTTTTTATAATGTTTAGTAATAGGAGTTTGTCTGAATCTAGTAACATGATTAGTATACCAATATCTCTTGAACTCTACCAACACGACCAGTATCAAGAATTACTTTTATTCCTAAGTCATGATATTCTCTAGGAGTAAGTATTCTAATGATACGTCCGTGCATCTGCATACCAACATCATTAGAATCAGCTTCTTTTCCTATTAGAGCTACTGTAGAACCAATTCTCATGTTTTTCTTATATTTTCCAGAAAGACCTTGAGTAGATGCATTTAGAGGTCTAGGAGATGGAACGTATCTTCTATTCATTGATCTTAATGCAGGTAGATATTTTTTATCTAGGAAACCATTAAATTGAACATCTTCGGTAACTATTTTATTAATTAGACTTTCTCTTTTAAAAGAAGGTAACTCTTCTCTTTTTAATTCAACACAAGGTAAACCAATTTGATTTAATGAATCAGGAATGATAAAACAACCGTTTCTCATATTGGGAGATAGGTCCAAGTTAGGATTTCTCTCATTCCGGCCGCCGAAAAAGTCTTTCAACTTCGATTCATTGATCTTAGTTGTAAGGATTTCCTTGATTCTTTCCATTGTCATTTTAGTATTGAATTTTACCTTGATATGGAACCCATTTTTTCCAGTATAATAGAGTTGACATTTAAAATACTTAGAGAAATGATCATAGGCTAATGCCGCAAGATGCTTTACATCTTCAAAATCGGCGGCCGGTGAAATTTCATCTAAATGCTTTCTACTATCAACATCAACAATACCAAAATCAGATTTTAAATCAAAAACTCTTAATATTCCAACAATTCTTCCAGTAACTAACTTATCGTAATTCTCAGGAATTAGTTTAATCTGTTCATTCTTTTTTAAATATCTTCTAACAATAGCTTTATCATAATCTCCACAAATATAAAATATACTTCTACTTCCTTCTAAATTACGAAGAATATCAAATTTATGCTTTATCCAATAGTTATAAATATCCTGTTCAGTTAGACCATCTGGAAAGAATTTATTTTGAATTATGATTGAATAAGGGTTAGATGGTTGACTCAATATATTTAGTCCTCCCAAATTAATCTAACCAAAAAAATAGTAGTATTAAATATACTACTATTTCTAAAATTTTTTAGGCAACTTTGTTATTGCTCTTTACTTTATCTGCTATATCAAATACTTCTTTCGCTTTCTTTTTCATCATCTCTGGACTTCCATAGAAAGACAACTCGAAGAATATAGCAGAAATTATATCAAATAACCGGATGTTATAAAAATTACTCCATGTCTCATTTTTATAAACAGGTTTATCATTGTCGTCATAACTAGTTTCATTATAACTTAATGAACAACTTAATTTTAATGGGTAGTCCATCAAAGTAGCTAAATCAGACCCCAAGAAACCAATATTGATTCTCCGACCAATACTTTTTTCAGTATAAACACCATGAGATTGATCGATATATTGTTTTGTTAGTGGTTTTGAAACCATGCCAAAATCATAATGTATCTCAGTGGATTCTTCTATTTCTTGACCTTTATCAAATATCTTTTCTCTTACTTTTTCACCAGACTCAAACATAGTATACTCAAAATAATCATCTTTATTATACTTATGATAATTCTCTTTCGTAATATATAGACCAACTTCAAAATAGTCTATCTCTAAACCATCTGATTCTGGAATTTTAGAAAGGGTATTATTTGGAGATCTTAAACCATATGATAACCAATCATTAAACCAGTCCTTATAGAAAAGAACACAAAGTATTTCTTTATGATGATTTAGTAATTTAAAGAAATCTCTTAATGTAGTTCCATCTTCAATGAGACAGTAATAGGATAAAAATTTTGGTAACTTTTTAGTTACATCTCTTTCTTGATAATATCCTTCTTTAATAATTTCATCAGACTCTTCATCTTTGAAAACTGGAGGAATCCAATCTTTTTTAATTAATGATTTTTTACGAATAATTAGACCTTCCCAACAATCATAAATAGATTGGGTCATTTTATCCCTCCTGATTGTTATTAAAAAAGTGATTATATCTTATAGAAGAGATATTTGTATATTAAAACTTTAATTATTTAATTTTGCAAGAGTATTCCAGAGTACATGAATGAATGTAGATAATGTTAATCCAGAAACTGGACTGTTTTTATTTTCTACATGAATCATAGTAGTTAATGCATGCATTATTATTGGAGGAATACCAGTGGAAACTATTTTAGATATAATTGATTCGCCAGCTTTTAATGGTGAAAGAATATAAATATAAAATTCGACTAAGTTAAATAAGACAAAATACATTCCTGTAGCATTATGTTTTACAGAAAGCATTTTACCTGTTTCTTCTACAATAGGACATACTAGAATAGAAGTTATTGTTTTAGCTAAAGTAGGACCAAATACTGGAGTTAATAAAGTAAAAGCATAAGTATTAATGAATAATACTAATGCTAGTATTATTAATGATATTAATGTTTGAGAAAATAAAGAAGTGTCTTCTTCTTCGGTATTAGGGTTACCAGTAAGATATTTCTTTTGTTTAAATGAATTAACAAAATTATTTAAACTAGATTTGAAATTATCAATTCTTCCATTTTTGATCTTACTTTTTCCGGCCGCCGATTTTGCATCTTTCTTAATCTTCTCTACATCAAAACCAGCATCAATAAGCTTCTTTTCAATTTCTTTTAATTTATCGGGTAATGACTCTTTCTTCTTTTTCCAAAAAGCAAGTAACTGGTCTTTCTTTTCAAGTATCTTATCAATGATGCTATTCTCTTCAAGTAGTTGTTCGTGTGTTTCGTATACTATTAGCATGAAACACCTTTGTAATTATCAAATTCGGCGGCCGGTTAAGAAGAATGTTGATTCATCAAATACGCAGAACCTAAAGCTCCCATTCCTAAACCAGCTCCAATTAGATAATTTTGTTTATTTTTCATTACATGGTTTCCAAGATCACCAAGTGCATTTCCAGCCGCTTTAACAGTATCAGCAGTTCCAGTAACTACGTTCTTAGTCGTATCTACAACATTAGTTCCAATCTGTCCTAAATTTCCATTCTTAACACCTTGATAAATCCCAGAAAGACTTTCAGATAAGGAAAGCACGTTTATTCAAATCCTTCCTTATATATATATTTTTTTAAATATTTTCAATTTACATATAGAAATGTTAAAATTGTTTATGGTAAAAATAACCCAATATCAACAATCAGAAATTCCTGAAGGGTATATTAAAGTTACACCATGTATTATTTTAAAACCCAAGAGATCAATAACTATGACCTCAAGTGGTATTGTTAAAATCAATAATTGTCTTTGTTATGATTCCATAACAAAGAAATCTTATTCCAATGTCGAAATATTTTTTTCATCAGAAAAAAATAGATACTTTATTACATCAATATATCAAAAAGTATTCACTCTTTCTGAAATTAATGACACTGTAAAGAAATCTTCACCAAAATTAACAGTAAAAGATGTAGTTGGTATCTTTGATCTCAATCCAGATGAGTTTCAGTTTAACAAATCCGGCGGCATAGAAAAATTAAAAAATGAAAATCAAACACTTTTTTACACCGTCAAAAAAATAAAAAGAAACTGGGATTGTTTAAATTATGTCATCATCGATTGAAAAAATATGTGAATCTCTTTCTAAAGAAAATTTAATAGTTCAGGAAATCATTCATATTCCTAAAGATTATATTTCTCTTTCTTTATCAGATACTTCGTGCCTTTTAACAATCGATTTATCAAAACAGTATTCAGCATCTTCAAATAATACTTATAGTGATGTATATATTATTAAATTAAATAACCAAAGAAATTTAATTACAGCAACAGTGAATAAAATTTACTCAGCAGCACAATTACTTGATTATATTAAAAAGAGTAAATTGTATACACCACAACAAATTTTAAATAAATATGGAATTCATAAGAAAGATTATTTAGTAATTAATAAATCTAAAGTAAAATTTCGATCTCAAAAACTAGTTTCTAACATACATTCACATGTGAAAATAGATTGTTCAAATTATGTTATCATTAGCGAAAGCTAGTGATAATTTTTTATTTATTAAATCCAAGGTCCAGGTGTTTTTGGTTAACCATGTTTCCATATTTCCTGAAGTTTAGCTTTAATTTCTGGCGCTATGTAACCTGAGTGTCCAATTTGAGCCATTGTCTCATTCACCCCATCTAACTGACCCTTGTTAAGTGGGTCCCATCTATGTTGATCTTGATAGTGTTTATATGCTCCATACCCCATTAATCCAGCACCAGCTCCAATCAATCCTGGTCCAACAATATTTGCCCATTTAGCTCTCTTCCTTGGGTCTTCTTCTTCAAATAGCATTGAAATAGTTAACATTTTTTCTATATTCTCTATTTTTTTATTTATTCACAACTTTTCTTGTCGGTTCGGTCAACACAATTGATGTTGGAGTAGCATTTGGTATTCCATTTTTATTATACCCAGGATTGATAGCACTCTGAATAGCAAGCTGATCATAACCCATTCGTTTTAGTGCATTAGCTTGCCTTTGTTTCCGATTATATGAAGTTAAGAAATCTCTTGGTTCTATCTTATTCGATTCATCAGATAGATATCCATACCTATGCCACTTATTACTAAAATCGGCGGCCGCTTCTGGATTAGAAATCACTTTTGCTCCAACTCTACTACCTAAGACGTTTCCACCAAGTGCTCCACCAAGTGCTCCAATTGTTGCTGGAGCCCATGTAGCAAGTAAAGTGGATGGATCTTCAAAATTACCATTAGACAGAGCATAACCAAGTGCCCCTAATCCAAGACCACCACCAAGTGCCCCTAATCCAGCACCAATTTCTCTACCAAAACCACTTCCAACTTGTCCACGAGTAACATAACCTTCGAATATCAACGATACATTTAACATTTTTTTCTCATTTATTTGGGATTTTTATTAAATTGTTGAACTATTGGTCATTCCAACAATCATGTTTTTCTCTGGGGTTATTAATGTTTGACTGATGAACTGTTTTTTCAGAAATTCTGTCGGAATTCGATCAATAATATTGGTGAGAAGATCCCTACCAAACTTAGTAGCTGGAGATTTTAATAATGATGAAGATATTCCACTACCAATAGTCAGATCAACTGGATCTATTCCTGGTTTGGTATTTTCCTTACTATAAACACGGGCTAAAAGTTCCGGGGATTTATCTTTATATTCCGTTCCATCATCAAATTTAATAACTTGATCTGTTTTTTCACCGTTAGGGTTATATCTATCATATCGATCCCCCCATGTTTGTACACCACCATTAATTATTTTACTGGCATAGTGACTAACATTATCAGCAAAACCAGTAGGATTTACACTATCTGGATCAGAATGCATTGCCTGATAACTTCCAATTGATCTTTTTACATCAATATGATCTAATGATCCGTCTGGATTCAGAGATGCTGTAAAATTATTGTTTCCAGGAATATCTGGAATTTCACTATCCTCAAAAAATAAACTAACAGTTAACATTTCATTTTTTCCGTTAATTTTTTACTAAATCCAGTGGGTGATTTTAATAACTATGCAAAACCAATATTTGCATAATCGTGATCAGCACTAAATTTATAATCATTTTTAGGAATGTCACTTCTTGAGTTGGTGGCTCTATGAATATATCTCCAAATTCATATATTAGATTTACTAATAAAATCATATATCACTTATGGTTTAGCACTATTCACCATATTACTTAGATCATCAACAAAAGAATCCCCCGTAACACCAGCTCTTTCTTCGGCTTCTTTTGCCATACGTTTCATATTTTCAGTTTGTTTATTCATCCAATCTAGAGCAGACTGACCTTGATCATACATCTTATATCCGCCATATCCGAGTAATCCAGCTCCAACTAATCCAGCAGCAGGGAGAATATACTTGGAATATTTACCTTCATAAAGAGGTGTCGTAATTAACATTTTCAAACTCTTTTATATAGATAATTTATTTTTACATATCGTCTTCTGGTGTTCTTTTCCGTGCAATACCATACTCGCCGGCCAACTTTGCTTGTTTTTCAGCATCCATTCGCCGTTTATAGGCAATCATGTTCGATACAGAACCAACTATAGGAATACTACCAAACATACTATGACCAACCAGTGTTCCATATTGATTTGCGTTATACATATCTTCTGGTCTACCAGACTTAAGTGCAGCAGCTTGTAATGCAGCTTGTTGTTTCATCTTATCATATGCACCAGAAAGAGGTCCACCAGTGTATGCCCCACCTAGTCCAGTTAGACCGGCACGAATATAACCACCGACAGACTCACACAACATTGAAACTGTTAACATTTTTTCTCTGTTCTCCATTTTTTTTCTTTTGGGAGAAAGAGAGTAATATTGATTTATTACCCCCCCCCCTAAAGATTTTTTAGAAAGGAAGTAAAAAAATAACCCCTTGGGTGGAAGTATTTCATTCCACCCAAAGAGATTAATTATATATTGTGAGGTTATATTTATGGAAATTATTCGAAATTACTTATTAGCGACCAAGAATGTCTTTTGTACCCTGTACCTCGATACACTGTTATGTTTTTCATAATCATAAATTATTTAAAACTTAGTTGATCTCCATTTCTGGAGTAACTATAAGGCTGTAACCACAGCCGCACAGAAACTCTACTTAGGTGAAACAATTGTTTCTACCCGTTCAGTTTCCTTTAAAATATTAATAGCAGCATTTAAATCTCTATCTAATTTTAACCCACATTGTGGACATTCATAAACTCTTTCTTTCAAAGACATTGATTTTCTGTATCCACATCGACAACAAAGTTGACTACTTGGAAAATACCGATCAACAATTTGTAATTTTACACCACGCAATTTTGATTTATAAGTAAGCATGTTTCTAAACATACTAAAACAACTAAATGTAATTTCTCTTCTCATTGATTTATTAATTTTTTGATTTGTTGATAACATTTCTTTTACACGTAAATCTTCGATTTTAATGACTCCGAAATTTTGAGTTAATTCTGTTGTTATTTTATGTAATAAATCTCGTTTAATATCACAAATTCTTTTCCAAGTTTGTCGAAACTTTTTATACCACCGAAAATAGTTTTGAGTTTTACATTTATTTTTCTTATAAGATTTATCCATTTTTGATTGATAAAATCTTACACGTTTACGCAAACCAATTAACTTTTTCATACTGTTTTGGTTCTCAACAGTAATTTTATGTTGATCAGAAGTTGCGCCAACTAGAAATGTTTTAACACCTAAATCAATACCAATTTTTCTTGTTGAATTGGTTTTTGAATAAGGACTCTTGTCAAGTTCATATGTAAATGATACATAATAATGACCAGCATATTCCGAAAAAGTTGCAGAAATTGGTTTTCCTTGAAATCTTGGAAATTCCGATATCTTGCAATGTCCAAAATATTTAATTCCAAATTGATTTGTGGTATGAGTTTTCGGAAAAATTAATTCATTACCAATTATTCTAACATCATATCCAGCACTTGTATTATTAATCGATATCGTAAAAGAACGATAATTTTTCTTCGACCGAAATTTTGGTGGGTTATTTTCTTTTGGATTTTGTAAATATCTATCAAAAGATTGATATAATTGAAATCCAACACTAGCTTTAATACTGTGTATTAATTGTTGATTTGTTAATTCAAATTCTTGTTTGGGTCTTTCACTGCTATAAAATAAGTATGAGAAATCAAGAGAACCAAGTGGTGGAAATTTACCAATTCTAGAAAGAGATTCTTTAACCAATTGTTCTCTCCACTGAATTCCCAAATTATATAAATATCGCGCATATCCAAAATTTAAATGTAAAAGTTTTTTCACATATTCATCTGGATATATTTCAATTTTATGAGAAATATAATTTTTATCTTTTTTTGATCGTCTGTGTTTCAGCATAAAATAATTCCCCAAAGAATAAATTTATGCTTATTATTTTTATATTAAAATTATAATTATTCAATTTATGATAATGAAAAAAACATACATGACTATATCTTTTTATAGTCGATAAACAATATAATAATTATTATACTGTTATTGATATTCTATATCAAATAGAAGTTCCAATATTTTTATTAAAATTATGTCACCTATATTATTAAGCAACACCGTCAGGACGGCAAACATGAATGAGAGTACGAGAACGTACATAGTTCTTCTGGAGGCTATTTGTGATTTCGTTTGTGATATATAGGGGTTGATAGACAAGGTCAGTAATGATTGTCTTCTCAAGCTGGTTATCTGGTGCTTTTGTAAGAAGATACATCTTACTTGTAGAACCGTTAGCATCAAGAGAGAAGCTCTCAAGGATTTTTAGCTTGAGGAATTGAGCACTTTCACCGCTCCTATTTTCTAACATTTTTATTGATTTTCTAAAAATGTAATTAGACCATATCATAAACTATGGTCGTTTGACATAATAATATTTATTACTATGATTTCAAAAAAAAGTTTTATTATATCACTCGGTTGGAGAGGGAGATAAGTTTTCAACCGAGACCACCCTGTTGCAATTGTTATTATATCTATAAAAGATATACATTTGACTATTTCATAGTGATAGTCGATAAACAAAATAATTTATTATTTTGTTATTACTTCCTGCCGCCAAATTTCAAAAACGGCGGCCGGTAATAATAGTTTAAAACACATTAGTCTAACCAACATTAATTAGACATGCTAACCATGAATTCCAATAATTACTATTTATTAAAAATAGTTTAGACCATCTCATTTGAATGGTCGTTACACAAAGAAAAAAAGAAATTTAATTTTCTATAAAAACATATAGAAATACACCACTTGAGAAAGGGAAAGGATTTCAATCAATCTATATATCTAGGAGAAATTATTATATATGTCAAACACAATTAAAGATTTAATAAATTTAGTAAAAGAATTATTAATAATTTATCACAAAATTATTCGACTTCAAATTAGAAGTAAAAGATTGATAAGATTAATTGATTCCAACATTGTCGCCCTAAATTCGGCGGCCGGTAATAATAATTAAAAATTAATTTAGGTTGAAATCTAACCCTTTCTTCTTTTTCTTTGCTCAACAATTTAAATTTGTTGAATTTATATTTATATTTTATACAAGAATATATTTTTTTGCATACTACGAAGTAGTGTAGCTGTGGTAACACCACAAACTAGGAATTCCAAAAGTTGTACTGATATTACTATCAGTATTTAGACCATATAATAAATATAATATATTATTATTTTTGGTCGTTGAACAAGTAAAATAATTTATTTTACTAGTTTAGAGTTATTAGTTATATAATTTTATCCACCAAAATACTTCATTAAATAAGCAAAAATTGCTGCTATTGCTCCAAAGAAAGTTACAATTTGCACAGGAAATTCTTTTATAAAAAGAATACATTTCTTCCATACACTTATCTTTATTTGGGTTTCTTTAAAGAAATTGTCAACTTCAACTAACTTTTGTTCTATAGTCTCAATACGTTTCTTATTATCTTCAATATGCTTTCTAATCTCTTTTAACTGCTGTTCATTTTCACTCAAGTAAGAAGTTAACTTAGTTGATCTAATTTCTAACTTCTTCTCCAGTTGTTCATACTGTAAACTTAATTCATTGACTGCTTCATGTAACTTTAAAATCAATGATTTAAGAGTACTAACAACAACATGTTGTGGATTATGATTTGTTAAATCCTTATCATCGAATAACATAATAATCTAAATTAATTAATCCCTCCTAGTGAAAAAATTTATGATGTAGAAGGTTTGTTATTATTTACTGCTGATATAATATATGGGTCGTATAGATGCTGTTGAAAATGTGATGGGAAGGGATTTATTTCGGTAGAACTCTGAATTCTCATAATTGTTGCTCTAATTCTTTTACAATCATTAAGAATGAGTTGTATAAGACTAATACAATCATTAGCCTCAATTTTATTCAGTGGTTCATCACTCATAATATTGTTTTACTTAATTGTCTCCAAAAAAAATTTTAATTATATATAACTAACTTTCTCTAAATTTGTTTTATTTTTATTTACCCCAAATTTTATTATTGATTTTTTTTATTAACCGGGGAGTAAAAAATCAATAAAAACTAGGGTACATCTGCATTCTCTTGTAAACAGAGGAGATAGCAGAGGAAATATAGGGGATTAGACCCTTCATAACATCATAGATGTTATTGGGTGTATATTCATTAGCAGAGCTATTGTAGTTCTTTAGATCTACGGTAAAGTAAGCCTGATCACGTTTAAGTTCAGGCTCTAGTACCTTTAGCTCATAAGCAAGGTCAAAGTCCTTGTTGAGTAGAATCTGACGTTTGATACCTTCAGAAAGGGTACGAGCAACGTCAATCTTGAAGATCGAACGGTAATCTTGAAGTTCTTCAGTGGTTAGACTGATGATGAAATCCTCATTGGGCTGTTTTAATCGATGTTAATTTTCCATCATTTAATTTTAAAACATGACTATTTCATATTTTATAGTCGATAAATATTCAGTGTATCACTAAATACTATCAAATAAACCATAATGGTTTTCTTGATAATTTGAAAAAATTCAGATTGACCTGTAAAAATATTGATCAATCGTAAGATCAGTCATTTCCTGTTCTATATGGCTGATTGAACGACCCTTGTCACTGCCCTTAGCAGTAAACTTAATAGCTACCTTAGCACTTTCAAATGTATATGTAAGGGTAGCATCATCAGCAGGAATTACAACAGGGTTACAGGTAACTGTACCACTATTATAATCGAAGTCCATCATAAGTTGAACTTGGTTGGTCTTACCCTCGTCAGCAGAACCAGCAGGACCAGTAAATTCAACTACAGCAGCGGAACCACCAATGTGGTCACGGCTATCAGGACGAAGCATTACATCTACAACAATGTCATCATTACCAGCTTTAATCTTTACAGCCTCTACGAGGGTATACCGTCGCTGTTATGTATCAAATCATTATAGAAAAATTAAATATTCAAAATGATTTTTATATATACATACATGACTATTTCATTTATATAGTCGATGATCAAATTATTATTTAATAATTTGATAACAATTTCTTAAAAAGAGTTTTGTTACTTATATTAAATTAATATAAACCGAATTGATTCATAATGAGACCTTGTGTAGATACATCAGCTAGTGTGAATAGATTAGATACACCAGCACCTACTTCAGCTTCCCTAAAACCGGGACGCACTAGATGGTGAGGAGTAGGAATGGTGAATGATTTTTCAACTTCTCCATCAAAACCGATTACGTCGGTCTTAATTCTTACTCTCGGAATACTGAGTGTTGGAGAAGAGACTGGGTATACATTCATTACTTGGCTAATGATTGGTTTAAAAATTATAAAAATTATTTTATTTAGACCATTTCATTTATATGGTCGTTTAACAAAAAACTGTATTTTATATTATTTTGATTTTATTTTATATGCTAAACCAAAAATTTGCAGCATAAATCATTATTTATATTATTGCTAATAATTAGATCATGTCATTTTTATGATCGTTTTTCACGGCCGCCGATTTTGGCGGCAGGAAATAGAATGTTATTTTTATTTAACGTAGATACTTAGTTAATCTACGAGTATAGGAAATGACAAAACTGTCCATCCCATTTAATTATAACTATCTCTAGTTATTTAGACTATATCATAGTATTATAGTCGTTTGTCAAAAATTGAATTTTTTCAATTTTGATATAAAAATAAGTTCTATGTCTATTATTATAAAAACTTTTGGAGGTTTGTTTTTTATGAGTGATCTTTCTGAACAAATTAAAACTGTTACTGAGAAAGGTATTTCTGCTTGCACTGACAATTTAGGTGTAACAATTACAGGAATAGGTATTGGGGTTGTTCTTGCTGGATTTAGTGGAGCAACTATTGGTACTTGTCTACTTTTTGGTGTTGGTATAACAGCAGTTGGTTGCTGGATAACATCCAATAATCAAAAAGAAGAAAAGAAAGAAGAATAGAACTTATTTTAAGAGTGAGCTTTATAACTAGCTCACTTTTTATTTATTTTTATTTATTTTATACGCATGGATTTAATGCGTAAAAATGCTGGGTCCGACATTAGCACTTTCTGAAAGAAGTGACATACGTTGCTGATCGAGAACTTTAGCAACTGCATCACGGGAGTCACCTTCAAGACCTTCGGTTAGGGTGTCTGTGAAATCACGGAAATTAGAATCTTCACGAATTAGTTGAAGCGCACCCTGTGGATTTTGGAGATCGTTATCAGAGTCATTTACATACTCATTGAAACTTTCGTATAAAACTATTTAGATAAATATAATTTGGTTATTATATATATGACTATATCTTACAGGTATAGTCGATAAACAGGAATATTTTTATTACTGTTATTAATTTTCCCGGCCGCCAAAATTGATAATATCAAGGTTAAAGTAGTTAACACTTTCATTCAATATTTTGATTTTAGCTAAAAACATTAACTAAAATATCTAAATCTGGCGGCAGGAAGTCTTAATAATTACAACAATATTAAATGGTCCATGAAAGTTTCGGGCCATTGTTAAACACTATGAAAAAACCTCCGTTTTTTCTCTTTTCATATATTGAGTTTTTATTTTTTTTATTTAAAACTTAAATCTCATGTGCTTTAGAGATTTATCAAATTGATCACGCAAAATTTCTTCTACAAAAAAAATTTCGGGTAAATCTGTGTTACTAGAAATAATAATCCCATCCTCTTGTAATAAGAGGATATCTTCATCCATATTTGTAGATTCACAAATCACGCCGCTTTGCGAATCAATACTACCTAAGTCAACAGACTCAGGCAAAAACTCAAGAACTCTAGCTTTAGCATGAGACGGATTGCTAACTAGATCATATGTAATCTTTTAGACTATGTGATTAATAATTATAGTCTTTTATCAACTAGCTTTTTTTGAATAATTTAATAATTGATATATAAATATTATTAATACCTATGAATACCAAATCTGTTTTTTGGAATTGTCATTATGATCACGTATCATCAATTGAGTTGAAATTATTGACAGAAGCATCTATTTTTATTCAAAAATTATATCAAAATAAAATACTTCAATTAATTCATTTTCTTCACACCACTTCTTGTTATTATCAAAGTGACAATATTTTCATCTCCAGCAATGATAACAACGTTACTTTTAACTGGTGGGAAGATCCCGATGATTTAGAGGATGATAAAATAAATCTTCTGTTCTCATTAATTCGTCCTAGGCGTGACGACAATTGGGATGAAAGCTATGATTCATACATTTCTACTCCAAACTTTGATCCACAGAAAAATAAATTTAAGGTTAGATTAGAATTATCATTTATTTATATATACCACATAAATTTTAATGGAGAGTTTTTACAGTATGATAATAACTTAAGATCAGCTATTGAAGATCAAACCTATTGTGCTGATGATGATATTCATAAGTTTCAATTAATCAATAATAAATATATTCCAACATATTTAAATATCATTGGCCATAGAATTTTTGATCAACATCACATTATTGATTAAGTTTATGGAGTAAAAATGGAAGATTCACTCAAATTCTACATCAATAGTATGTATAGTGAAGAAGAAAGAAAATTATTTAATAATCTTTCCAATGTATTACAAATTTTACACAAAAATAGAACATTTCAACTGTTTCACTTTATAACTACTTCTGTTAACAAATATCGATTTAATCTTTATTATAAACCAATTATTGACTTTTGTTTATATAATTCAAAACAACACGAGGTAAACACTTTAAAAGTTATTCCGGTACACAATGAACATTGGCGGTCAGATTGTCCAATATATATAACAAGTAATGGATTTGATTTATCCAAAAATGTCTTTGAAATTAGAATAGAATTGAAATTTAGTTACTATGTTGAAATGAATTATAATGGAGAATTTTTAGTGTATGATAATTACTTAAAAAATGGTTTTAATGAAAACCCAAGATATATACAATATGATAGTCGTACTTTTCAATTATTTTGTAAACATTGGAGAAGATTTACTCCAAAATATTCTAAGTTTTTTGAAAAATTGGATCAACATATAGATTAAAAAAATATAATATAGGAGAGAAAATAAAATTGTGATTTATTTTATATATTCTGGAGTTTATCACGAAAAGGATTCAGAAAAAGGAATTTATCACTATACAATATACAAAGATATGTATACATATCATGTTAATTCAGCTTATAAAGTAATTCCTTTTTTGACGGCCGCCGATTTTATAATGGCACCAATTGCCGCAGCACTAAAATACATATTAAAAAAAAGAAAATTTAAAAAATATGATCAAATACGAATCATGTGTAAAGATAGAATGGTAAGTCAAATTATTAACTTGAAAAGACTCTATAAACAATGTCCTGGATTTACTAATTTTTGGGAAGGCGAATTTAAAAATTATCAAAAATGTGCTATGGTATTTAACATTGACCTATTAGTAACTGATAAACTCTTTAAAATTAATCCAAACTTATTATATGAAAAAGAACAAAAACGAGTTCAAGAACTTAAAAAATTGTTGTTTGCTAGTTGATACAAGTTAAACGGTCGCCAAATTCGGCGGCCGATATTTTTTCTTGTAGTTTTTTATTTTTATTAAACCCATTACTTTAGGTTTAATCGGTGATAATACCTCAATAGTGCCGTCTGGTCGAGTGTTTACACTGCCTAACGCACGCAATGAAAACCCAACATTCACCTTATCATATAAAATCATTTTAGCAATATCCGGTCCATGAAAACCAGATAGAGTCTCCACTTCACCAATGATTTGACCATTTTCGAAGTAGACATTTCTTAAAAGAGCACCACACGATTTATACATAAAATACGATATTTCAAAAAAAATATCGATTAGACTATTTCTTTTTTTATAGTCGTTCAACAAAAAAAATTTACTTCTTTTTTCTTATAAAAATGTTTGAAAAATGAATTAAATAAAAATTTCAACGAAAACCCTTTTTTTTATATAAAAAGAATTGAGAATCGATAAAACAAAAAAAAGAAACTTATATGCTCCAGATAGGTTGTGATAAAACACGTTGTTTTCAAAGGAAGGGACTAGATTAAAATTAGAACATACTTTCTTTGATTGTTATTTTTCAACTTTTAAAACTCTCCTTAATAAAATCAGAAAAGATTGAAAAAGAAGTATTTTTATTTTATTTGCTTTTTAAAAAAAATAACTATACTCTTATAGTGAAATTCACTTTTTTATTCCACTGTAGTAGCTCTTCGTTTCATTACATTAGGATCCTTAGTAGCAACCATTGGATGGTCTACTTCCATAAGGAGACTTCTATTTAAAGCTTTTTCACGGAGTTGCTTTGTTATGGACTCGCAAATCTTTCTAGAATATATTCTTCCATTTTGGTTGCGTTCATCCGCAGTTTGCAAGACCGCTTTAAATACTACTTTAGGCTCCCCAGTCTTTTCGGATACGCCTTCCGAAAGAATTTCTAATTTTTGAGGAGCTGATACATCAAAGATATAATTATATTTATTTTTAGGAGACATTATTTGTCGCTCCTATTAAATCACTGTTTGTGTTATTATCCATAACATTACTTGGTGAAGTTTGTATATTTTCCGGATCATCATCTTCAGATTTTTGATATTGCTCTGGTACAGTAGATTTTAAATTATTAACAATTTGAATTGCTAATAATTTTAAAGTATTGTACGTAAGATACGGTCCATATTTTAACACAAGTAATAAATCATCATCAGATAATGAATTATCTTGTAATGTTTTTTGTAATTTTTCTAACTTATTTAATAAGTACAATTTTTTTAATGGTTGTATTTCTTGATCAAATGCTTGTTGTTCTTCTGGCGACATTTGAGGAAGTTGGATAGGAGGATTATTTTGAACAGCTTGTAAAATGAGATCTCTACTTTTATCTCTCTGTTCTATTCCATTATCATCTTCTTCATTTCCGGCCGACGGATTTGGAGTTGGTTCATCTGGAACCGGAGACGGCTCTACCTCGTCCTCGGGAATTGCATAAATACCAGGATGATTTATTCCAGACCCATAATATTTTTGAAACAAACTTGAATCAAATTCAAAAAAGATAAAAGGAGTAGTCATTTAACCTACCCCGTATATTGTCCCTGTTTTCCTTGACCATAACCATTATTGGTGGGTGGTTTTGGTTGGGGAGTTAAAGAAGAAGCGGCTTTTCTAATGGCTGTATTTACGCCCGTATGAATAGCTGTGTTCTTTACTTGATTTCCAACTTGTTCTGCTACACTTGGTTGATTGCTACTATTACTTGGTGATGAAAATGGACTGGGGGTCGTTCTAAGATTTCCACTCATAGTATTATTAACAGTATCATTTATACGAGTTGCATGAGCAGGAGATGGCGTTTTCATAGTGGGCCCAGTTTTATTATCATACTCATTTACTTTTTGTTCAAGTGAACCAAGTTGATCTTCAATAAATTTATTTTTTTCAGCTTGTGGATTTGGTGCAGCAGCAGGGGGTTGAGTATTATTAGTCGCTACATCTGGTTTAGGTGCAGGTGCAGCAGGTGTTGAATTAGCAGCAGGTTTTACTTCTGGTTGTGGAGTTGGAGTTTTTTGAGCTGTTGCATTATTCATAGCAGCAGTTGATTCGTTCTGTTTGTTCTGACTCCAATATTCTGAACCAGGTAAATTTTGTTTTTGCTCTGCTGTTGGAATATTTCCTTCACCAGTCTGTTGTTGTTGTAACTGAACTGCCTGTTTGTTATCTAGAAAAGCATTCTTTGCGTTACCAGCATTTTGCATAGCTGAATTAAAATTATCATCAGCTTTAGCAAATGGTCTTCCTGGTGTTCCTTCACCAGTCTGTTGTTGTTGTAACTGAACTGCCTGTTTATCAGCCAGAAAAGCATTTTTAGCACCACCAGCCTTCGTCATCGCTGAATTAAAATCAGTAGTTGGATTAGATGCAGGAGTACTTGGATTGGTAGATTGATTCTGTTGAGCAGGTTGTTTTTCGGCGGTAGGTTGTGGTGGATTAATTCCTTCACCAGACATTGATGAACCTCCACTATATGCTTGATACTCAGGCATATAGGCAGTAGTTGATCTACCATTTTTAGCTGCTTCACTATTCATATGTTGGGTAGCAATTCTTTCGGCATTAGCTTTTCCTTCAATTTTCTGGGTTTCTAATTGTTGCAGCCTTTGTTGATATTCTGCATCACTCATACCCGAATTAACCCGCTCAGAGTTTAATTGTTTCACACCATTATCATATGCGTCATCAACCATCTTACTATTTGCATCTAATGATGATTGATAATCACGTCTATTAGCTGCTTCATCACCACCAAGACCAAGTTTTTGTCCAGCCCAGTTATCTTGTGTCCACTCTTTACCAGCTTGATGCCAATTACCAAGTGTGTCACCAAGACTTTGATTTACATGCTGACCAATCCAATTTGCAGCATCACCACCATAATTATACAATCCATAAGCACCTAATCCAGCAGCACCAAGTTTACCAAGTGTCCCTAAAAGACCTTCATGGAGTACTTTATATGCAGCTAGTTGTACAATAGGAATTCCTTTCAAAACATCTGAATAATTTTCGGTAAAACTCTGATATTTACCCATAAGTTTTACCTCGTTATTAATTTTTACTTACTGGTAGAGAAATTCCAAATCCCTCAGAAAGGAGTTTTGATGCAATTAGAGCAACAGTAGACCCAACAAGTTGAGCTTCTGTCATAGGTTTCTTTTTAGAGCAATTACAACTACCACCGTGTGCGGTGTCGGCTCCAGGAACATACTTATCACTCAAACCAGTATTGTTATTAACACCATTTACTTTTAGCTTACCAGCTTTGTGACCAGTCGCTCCACCAATGGCGTTTTCATGCATTGTATACATTTTTTTATAAACACCAGGTGTAGAAGTACCAGGATTGGTAGTCTTCGTAGCACCTCGTTTATCAGTAAACAACTCAGGAGCAGACTTACCTTGGGTATCCAAAGTACCTTCCATTCCACGAGATTGATTTGCTAAGTTACCCCAAATTTTCTTCTGACCACTTTCAGGAGTTTTACCAACTTCACTACGATCTCCAACTCCTTCATTTCCAGCAACGCCAGCTCTATCAGATGGAGTAACATTTTTCATTGAAGGTAGTACAGAACTACCCTCTTTTAACATTTCCCACATTTTTAAAAATCCTATATTTAAAAATAATTAGTCTTTCTTAGAAGGAGATTGTTTATCTTCACCATCGGGAGCAAAAACAGATTTTACTCTTTTCTCTTCACCCTTATCTGGGTGACGACCAGTTTCAGATGGTTTAATTATGGCATCTTTTAAAGTAATTCTACCGTTAAGAGGCCATTCCTTATCCTTCTTTTCTTTTAGTTTCTTTCCGTCAAGCTCCCCAACAATTTCATTTTTCAAAATTTTATCTTTCACCATTTTAACAACAGTGTTTTTGTCTAACTTCTTATCTTCATTTAACTCAAGGAAAATATCAACACACTCTTCTAAAAGAGCATTAAATTCTGCTGAACCGACTTTCGTTTTACTTAATGAATCTTCCATTAATTGAAATCGGCTTTCTAGAATAAATCGTTGGGAATCTGGGTTATTATGAGTCTTGTGTTTACGAACCTGTGTAGACCAAAGTTTGTCTTCATAGTATTCGTCCCAAGACTTTTGTTTTTGATTTTTCTTAGACATTTATTAATATAAACCACACATGGAATAGTTCATTTATTTATTGTAAATTACTTATCAAAACCCTATTGTTGAGCTGGTTGTTGTTGAGGCGGTTGTTGTTGGTCTTGTTGTGGTTGAATTTGGCTTAGTACAGCATTGGCTAATTGTTTTTTAGAATTAACCATTCCTTCTTGTTGTTGTGCTTGTTGAGATATTTGTTGAGCTTGCTGCGATAATTGTTGTGCTTGTTGATTTGCTGTTTCTACAGTCTTTTGAGCTTTTTGAGCTTTTGCTTGTGCTTCCTGAGCTTGATTATTTAATTGCTCAGCTTGTTGTTTTAACATACCCACTGAAGCTGCTGTTTGATCAGCTTCATTAGATACAGCTTGAGCTGCGTTTACAAGAGCCATTTGTGGGTCTTGAGGGGGTTGTTGATTAGGATCTTGTGTAGGTGGAGTAGGAGCTTGTTGTGCTTGTTGGTTTGGGTCTTGAGGAGGTTGATCCATTTGTTGTGGTACTGCGTTTGGATCACCACCTTCCATAATCATTCTCATGCATTTGTTGACATTAAGAAACATTATTCTCCTCCGGCCGCCGAATCTGGAGTTACCATATTGGCAATCTCCGGATCGACTTCATCATCAGTTAGAGAAGACCCATAACCCATATCTTCTGAATCTTGGGTATAGATCTTTAGTAGCTGACTCAATAGAATATTCTCCTGCCGTTGGAATTCATCTGGATCAACACCAATAGATGTTGCATATTGTCTAAATAATTCTGGATCGCCTCCAGGATTATTGACAAAGAATTTAATTATTTCATTTTGAATATCATAATCGACATTGGCAAAGTCATTATCATTGTCAACTGGGGGTGTTGGTTCTGGGTCTTCCATTGCGTCAGACTCAGAAAGAATAGCCTTAGTGTCTTCAATGATAATACCTAAGTCAATAAGTTTCTGCCGATCCATGATATCTTCACCAAACTGAGTTTTAAGTCTCATATATATTTAATCCCTATCAAACGAGATTATTTTATTTTCTCAAATTTCATATAGAAATATTCAAATCATGTTCAACCTAATAAGGGGTTTTTAAATGAAATCATTTTTTATTATTCGAAAAGGAATGAGTCACACCATAGATGAAAAATTCTTGGTGTCAGATGGTAAAAATGATTTATTAAAACAGATGAAATTGACTGGATTAAATTTAGACGATTTTAATTTCTATAATGAATTAGAGTTAAGTCCATTTAGTCAAATATATCACGAAGCTATTTTTGAACTTTATTTTCCTAGAGTGAAAAAAGATAATATTCTAGTATATTATCCAGAACCTAAAATTATCGAAACACCAGATAGCAAAATTTATGTAAATAGATGGGAAGAAATTAATGTTGATGGAATGGATATATCGTCTATACTATATGTTAGTGATGATAGTGATCCAAAAGAACATCAACGTGTTTTATTCATCTTTTTTCAGGAAAAAGTAAACTGATGTGAGCAGAAAAAATCAAGAAACCAATCATTTATTCTTTCTATTTAAGAAGATGACGAGAATATTATACAGTCTTGGAATTCAAACAATAAATAAATCTTATACTAGAAGTTTTTTTAAAAACATTTGTAGAGTTGATCAGAATATATACATAATATATCAAAAATATGGTTTCTCTGTTGGATTTAAAACAAATTACTGTGGAGTAAATACTTATATTCCAGTAGAATTCAAAAATTACTGGGTTTCTGATCATCATTTGTTATCTATGGTATATGGTTTTGGACGTAGATATGTTTCACTAGTTCCATATAAAGGTGAGTTATACTGTCTACATTTTAACAGAGTTTGTCTTCCAAGTATGATGGATTTTGATGATTTTTTTAAAATATTAAAAGAAAAATATTGTTTCTTAGATAACTTAGGTTATTGGATTAATTTATTTACGTTTAATAATGATGGACGTATTTTAAATCGACAGGGAATGGTTTATACCGAAATAACTTCGGTTGATAGAAACGTATTTAATGAACTTACACATTCTTATAAATCATCCTGCGAATTAAAAAATATTTCCATCGCTAGGAAAAAATTAATAGATACTTTCGAACATGTATTAGCTTCAATTACAATTTGAAAGTCCGGCCGCCAAATTTGACGGCCATACTTTTTTATTTATTATTATTTGAATGTAACTTCAGGATAACGGTCTGCGCTGTACGCAAGTACACCACCACCCTTATCAAGATAGACATAAAGAAGTTGATTATCATTACCAGATCCGCTGTAGTCAGCAGGATTGGAACTACCAACAATCTTATTTCCATCAGGTCCAATACAATTGATAAAATTAATCTTGACCTTTTCAGGAGCAAATAGATTAGCTTCAGAGCAAGCTACAGCAGTTGCATTTGTGTAATCCTGGCAATTAATAGCACCAGTATAAGCACTGCCACTTTCCCACTTATTAAACGTACAATTGACGAAAGAAATTGTAGCTTTTGTATTTGTTCTATTAGAGAAACGAAGTACATTGGATACGCTTTCAAAAGTACAGTTAGAAATGGTAATTACAGCATCATTTGCTTGAGCAAAAATACTGATAGCATTATTTGACAAATTACCATCAAATATACAATTATCAATTGTTACACTCTTAGGAGTTGTATTGGATAGACCAATTTCAACACCATTATAACCATTAGCATTGAATGTACAATCAGAAATACTGACATATTCATCAGTGTTAATACTAATCTGTGCGTTACCCTGGGTTGATTTATCAATTATACCACCGTTTGTAAAATTGGTAATTGTAACATCACCACCAGTGGCTTTGAAAGAAACACTAGCATTTTGAGATGTCATAGACTGAACATCAACACTCTTAGCAGTGACAGTTGTTTTATCAATAATTGGTTCACCACCAGAGAATACCATGTTTGCTGTTTCATCATTATATGTAGTTGTACCAGGTTCAACTGATTGATATACAACATTAGAATTATTACGACTGTCGGCAAGTTTCTTTTCAAGAATTGCAATTTTATTAAGTAATAAATCTACTGCTGTAGACGTTTCATAAGAATTTTCTAATTGTTCATTTACACTAACTAAATCAGACTTGGTTAATACTTCATTATTGGCTGTGTATGATCCATTAGCCTGATTCTTTGTATAGAAGAAACCTTCTGTTGATAATGTGATTCTGGTACCCGTGTTATTAGCAATATTCTTTGCATAACCTTGCACCCAGATTTCATTATCTCCGTCACCATTATTAACACCAATGAAAGATACTTTGCCAGCATCCTCATTTCTCATTTGGGTGCCGCCACCAGAACTTTCATTCCAGAGCATCGATGTGATATTTTTATCATTCTTTTTAGTGACAATTTTATGTTGTGCAGAAGAAACATTTACACCATCAACTGCTACAAGACCACTAAGTTTTGCAGGAACTACAAAATTAGATACGTCTTTCTTGACAATAATTTCATCATCAGCAGTATAAGAACCATTGGCTTGGTTCTTGGTATAATACATTCCATCTGTGGTGAGTGTTAGACGAGTACCAATGTTAGTGGAAATATTCTTTGCATAACCTTGTACCCAAATCTCGTTATCACCATCACCGTTGTTTACACCAATGAAAGATACTTTACCAGCATCTTCATTCTTCATCTGAGAACCGCCACCAGAACTTTCGTTCCAAAGCATGGCGGTAATATTTTTGTCATTCTTTTTAGTGACAATTTTATGTTGAGCAGAAGATACGTTGGTTCCATTTACGGAAACTAGACCAGCAAGGTCAGTAGATTTAATATGACCAGCAGCATTAATTGCTGTTTCAACATCAGAAGATTTTACAAATTCAGATACATCAGGAACTTCAATCTCACTGATTTTTTCTGTTACAAATTCTTCTGATGCTAGTCCTTCGACAGATGGAATTTCATCTTTTGTAGCGAAATTAGATGTATCAGGAATTTCGGGTAGGTCTTTCTTTACTACGACTTCATCATCTGCTGTATAGGAACCATTAGCTTGGTTCTTGGTGTAATAGAATCCTTCAGTAGATAATGTAATACGGACACCAGTGTTATTGGAAATATTTTTCGCATAACCCTGTACCCAAATTTCATCAGATTCTTCACCGTTATTTACACCAATAAATGATACTTTACCTACGTTCTCGTTTTTAAATTGAGCACCACCACCAGACTCTTCGTTCCAAATCATAGCGGTTAGGTTCTTATCATTCTTCTTAGTTACAATCTTATGTTGAGCTGAAGATACATTAGTACCGTTAATAGATATTAGACCCGAAAGTTCTGAAGATTTTGCATAACCAGATTTTTCAACTGTTTCTACACGAGTTGTTAGTGCTGTAATATTTTCGGTATTACTTCCGGCCGCCATTTTTACTGTTTCAAGTTCTTCTACCACTTCACCAATGCGAGAAGTATTGGACTCAATAGCTTCAAGATTAGAAGCAATACGTTCAGCATTAGTTTCAACATCTTCTATATTGGCTTTAATTGAAGAAATACCTTCTACTGACTCTTGAAGAGACGCTACATCAGTAACAACTTGATCTAGTTTCTCAAGATTAACAGCAAGCCCATTCAAATTACCAACAGACTCTTGAAGTGCCGAAATATCAGTAGTGTGCTGTTCAGTTACTTCTTTTACTGGAGTAAATTCGGCGGCCGGTGTGTACTCAAGAAGTTTAGAATTAACAATTTCTTCAACTTCTCCACCTTCCCGAACATATCCTTCCACCAATGTACGAACTCCATCAATGGAGTTTTCAAGAGTACTCTTATCAGCTTTATTTTCTAGTATTGAATTAATAGATGAATTAATTGTCTCAACATTATTATTAAGACTTTCTACATTTGTTTTTAACGTTTCTACTTCTTCAGTAGTATTTTGTAAATTATTTACCGATGTTTGTAACTGAGAAATAGAAGAAGTATTTCCTTCTGTCCTTTCGTGTATATCATTTACATCATCAGCTTCAACAAGTGAACCCTTTCCATCATATTCAACTGTAAAAAAATTACCAGCTTGACTTCGATGAAAAAGAAGGGTTCCATTGAAATAATTTACCCAAAATTGATTTGGAGGTAAAATGTATTTTTTGGTTTTCGAGTCATAAGGAAAACTACGAAATTCAGTTAGTCCATTAATCTTTACAGGAAAACTAGTTTCAGGAATTTCAGTTAATGGAACTGTAAAAAATCCATACTCATCAGCTTCTTCTGGGACCTGAATATTCTCAGTCAAATGTTCAAAATGCCAATTATTGAGAACATCTTTCCTTACATTATGAAGAGGAAATGAAACTTTACCCAATTAAATGTCCTCCGAACCATATAAATTTTCTCGGAATAAATTTCTTCCGTATAAATTTGACTCTCAATCGGCAGGAGTTGCCTGAATAGCTACCCAAGTACCATTCTTACGAGCATAGAACTTACCATCAGAAGGAGCATCTTCAAATGTGGAACCACCCTCACCAGCAACTAGATCCTTAGCACCTTTCTGACTGAGTGCAATATACTCAGAATCACCAACTTTATTAGAAAGAGGGGTTGTTAGAGCATTAGCGGTATGAGGAATTAACTTTGACATTTATTAACTTCCTTTTATTTATTAGATTTTCCAAAGATATAATTTGTATCTTTAGATGTTCTGACTAAATAGTATCGACCAACAATTTCTTGAAAGTTAAATTGTTTTGGTATTTCAAAAACAATCTTACTATCATCTGATGGCCAATCTAAAATATTATATGTCCCAGTTTCAATAATTGATAAGTTACCTGCACCGTATTCTCCAGATGGAATACTACCAACAAAAGTTAGTGCAGACAAATTATTTCTATCAACATGAGACAATATAGCTAAAAAAACTTGTTTCTCATCAGGAATTTTTGCTTTTGGTAAAGCAAAGGAGTATACATTATTGCCTTTCTGTAATCTTAAATCATAATGCAATCCAGCCCGACGAGCACGATGTTCGTGTAGTGTATATTTCGGTTGGGCCATTTTTTAAAAAATCACCCATTTCATATGGAAATATTATAATTGAACACAATTTTATTTTAATGGAGGAAAGTGTCATGATGGAATGTGATAGAGATTGTGAAAGATGTACTTATGCTGATTGTATGGTTGATCAGTTTGAGTATCAGCATCAACATCAGAAAAAAGCTTCTTCCAAATTAAAAAAGAAGCCAATTAAAGTTTTTCATTGGACATCATTATCTGAAAAATTTGAAGAAGAAGATCACATTCCAAATCGTTCCTACGATTTTTAATTCCAACTTGGGGTTATTCTCGTAATAACCCCTTTATCTTTTAAAGGACGTTATGCACAACATCGGTCATAGATTATTAAATTTCATTAGTTTATTAATACTAATGAGGCAGCACGATCACATATTAAGATATGGTTATCAACCAGAGAAAACACTATTTGAAAATTATTTAATTTCAGAAGAGCTTTTTAGTCAGGCCAAGATTAATCGGATTAATGACGATAAATATGCATTTATTCCAATACAAGTATCGAGTAACCATTTAATATATTTAACTAGTGACGCAATACAAGTATCATTTGCAAATTATAGTCACTTTTCATGTAGATATTATCCACATAGGGATATATGTTATTTTACATCTAGAGAACATCAGAGCGCATGGTTTAATAATAGAAGAATAGAAACCAGAGTAGATATTAATTCCATAAATATGTTTCAACCATTCTCACATATTAGAATTGAATTTTTTACCAGTAAAGACATTAACGAGATTTATATTCCGACTATTAAGGCTAGACATAAAATAACTAAAGGTCTAAAATTAAAAGAACATGATAAAGTTAACTTATTTGTTCTAACCAATTATAAAACTGGGGACAAGTTGAATTTAATATCTAAGTCCGATAAAAACTTCGTAGTTATATTTAATGAAAGGGGGCATAAAATAACTACTTTAGAAACAATATGTAGTTACCTTGGCCAAGAGATTAAAAAATATGTGGAACCTAGACAAAAACATAATACTGGATAAATATAATCTGGTATTACATCCGTTAAAGAATAAAAAAATTCTATTTGATGATAATGAATATGTGATTCTTAACGTCTTTAAAAGATGGTCTTCTGGTTGGTATTTATCTCTAGAAATTGATTTTAATAAAAAAGAATATGTAGAAATTCCTTTTCAAAATATCAACTGTGAAGATAAAAATATTTTAGAAAGAATTCAATGTGTTCAAGAAAGAACTAAAATCTTAGGAGAATAAATGGTTCCAGTTGTACTTACACGCCCACAAAAATTAAAAATCCTACTGAAGCGGATTGGTGAATATCTAATCGATGATATTCGAAAAGAAAAAATTTATCAAGATTGGATTGCAGGTGGTAAATATTTCTATTTCCTAATGGAAACAGAATATATTGATAAATATACAACTTGTGGAATATTCTTTTATCCTAAATCCCAAGATAAATGGTTTCTTAAGGTAATTAAAAGAACAGCAGTCGATTATAATGAGAAATATGAAACTATTTTCGACTTTGATTATCTTGGACATGAGGATGATTGTGTGAAAGAATTTTTGAAATTACCTGTCTGGTGGAAAATGGTTGACGCTATTGATAATATGTGTCAAACAAGATTAGACCAGAATCCTAAATATAGGACTATTCAACATGAAATGGCGAATAGAGGTGAATTACAAAAATCAAAAGAATTTTTAGACAAGTATTATAATGATCCCGTCAAGAAAGCTAAATATGAAGCTTGGAAAAAAAGACGAGAAGCAGAGCTAAGACGTAATGCGGAACTGGGTATTGAACCAGAACCTAAGAAAAAGAAAAAGCGTCATGTAGCTATGGATAAAATTTAAAAAAAAATATAAATTTATTTTCCCCCGAGGGAATCAAAAAGAGTAGGAGGAATCTATTTATATATGTTGGGGTTGATAATATTTCTTACAACATCATTTGTGTCACCAAATATTGACACAGTAGTAAATCAAATAGAAAATATTAATAATAATCAAACTTGTATTTATAAAAATAAATTTAATGTGACTTTAAATAAATCTGAAATTTACACATATAATAAATATCTGAAGAGATATAGTAAAGATAATGAGTTAAAAAGAAATTATTTAAAACACAAAAAAGATTATTTATGGATTCGAGATCAATTGAGACAGAACAACCTGCCGCCGGATTTGGTATATATCATAGTAGTTGAAAGTACTATGAACCCAAAGTTAAGAAGCGGTAGTTATCATGGTATCTGGCAAATGAGTAAATACCACTGTAGAGGTGATGATATTAAATGTTTATACAGTTATAGAGAATCCACAAAGTACGCTATTAGATATTTATTAGAGCTGAAAGAAATATTTAACAACGATCATAGAAAAATGGTATACGGATATAATTGCGGTTATGGTAAAATTTTAGGTATTATGAAAAGGAATAACGGTAATGTTCCTTTTCATAAATTACCTTTGGTAACTAGATTATATATTCCTAAAATGTTGGCGGCTAAACATGTTTTAGAAAATGTTTTTCCGGCCGCCGAATTTGAGGTTCCGCACCATGACAAAAAGCGAAATGTTATACCCGTGGGAAAACATAAGAGCAAAAAGAGATCAAGAAAAAAACAATGAAAAATTCAATTGCCAATGGCTTGATGAAGAAAATAAAAAAGATTTACCAATTGGGCAAGATCCATGTCAACATTGTGCTGATCCCAATTGCCCAAAAAGGATGAAAATTTATATGTAAATTACAATGGTCCGGTTTTTACTGGGCCATTTTTATTTATTTTTGTAAATTCGGCGGCCGGTAATAATACCAGCAGTCATTTTTTAATTCTTCCTATTCACCCTAGCTCTTACTTTAAAGTGTTTTGTCTCTCCAGTAGAAAACTTCGGGTGTTCATAATCTTTACTTGAAATAGATATCTCTGTTTCACTAGTTAACTTCAAAGGACTCTTTTCTAATCCTTCAAAGTTATATAATTTAAATCCCGTTTCAAACAACCTATAATACATATCAAAAGTTCTTCCTTCTTTTGGCTCACCAAAGAAATACGTCCTCATGTCAGCAGTACCTTTAGCTACAACATTAAATTCCATGTTCTTATTAGCATAACGAGGATAGATAATTGTACAGTTAGTATTATCTCCATCCTTAGCTAAAGCTTTTTCAGATGGAAATAACATTACAAAAGAAGGAGACAGTTTAAAC
>JAEEGL010459445.1_pt1 | contig 35749 bp, 25 predicted proteins | sample 9134231 | NCBI WGS metagenome assembly JAEEGL01 (sample SAMN16246548, study PRJNA631951) | gut metagenome | biome: gut microbiome; feature: rumen; material: fiber-attached | host: Bos | place: Iran: Karaj | collected 2018-10
CCCGAATGATGGGTCTGGGGTCTGGGGTCTGGGGTCCTGGAAGATGGGTCTGGGGTCTGGGGTCTGGGGTCCTGGAAGATGGGTCTGGGGTCTGGGGTCTGGGGTCCTGGAAGATGGGTCTGAAGTCTGGGGTCTGGGGTCCTGGAAGATGGGTCTGGGGTCCTGGAAGATGGCTTTTTGCTCTCGGCTCCGAAGAATCCAACCGCCACCGCTCATGAAACAACATGTGAGAATCGGCTTCATTGGCGCGGGCAATTTCATTTCCGCAAACCACTTGCTGACCGCGCGCGACAGCGCGCGCATGGAGATCGCGGCCATCGCCGACCTCGACCCTAAGCGCCTGGAGAAGCACCGCGCGGCCATGCCTGTCGGCTATTGCACCGACGACTATCGAAGGCTCCTCGCCGACCCTGACATCGACCTCGTTGTCATCGGCACCAAGCAGGATCTCCACGCCCGCCTCATCGTCGAATCTCTCGACGCAGGGAAATGGGTCTTCTGCGAGAAGCCGATGGCGGAGACGGAGGAGGAGACGCAGGCGGTCCTGGACGCCGAGCGCCGCGCCCGAGGCCGCCTGGCAATCGGCTTCAACCGCCGCTTCGCCCCCGCCTATCTGCGCGTGCGCGACCTGATGCGGCCGCGGCCGCGCCCGTGGTTCATCCACTATCGGCTCATGTATCCGAGCCCCGCCAAACACCGCGCAGGCGACTTCTACGAACACCAGTCCCGCATCCTCTACGAAGGCTGCCATATCCTCGACTTCGTCTCCTTCCTGCTGGAGGCGACGCCTCGGCGCGTCTTCATGACTGGCGACCGCCACCTCAACCACGCCTGCATCCTCGACTATCCCGACGGATCGCAGGTCACCCTTCAATGCGGTTCCCTCGGCAGCTACTGCCTCTGGAAGGAATATCTCGAAGTCTTCGCCGAAAACGCCGCCATCACCGTCTCCGACTTCACCGACCTGCGCGTCCGCGGCATCCCTGGCGTCTTCGATGAACTCTTCCCGCCCCATCGGAACGAACGCGCCGCCGAACTCCGCAAATTCGGCTTCGACTTCTACGAAATCTACAAAGGCCAGGAAATGCTGCAGTACCGCGACTTCTACAAGCAGACCTACGGCATGGAGCTGGAGGCCGTGCGGCGCCCGCATGAGACGGCTCCGCCTGCCCCCGTCTATCGGCCCGAACATCCCGACCTCTGGTCGTTCGTCCCCGACAAGGGCTGGATCGCCTCCTTCGAGCACTTCGCAGAGGCCTGCCGCACCGGCGCCCGCCCCCTCAACGCCGACGGCGCCGACGGCAAACTCGCGACCGACCTCGCCCTCGCCCTGCTCCAGTCCCTCGACACGGGGCTGCCAGTCCAGTTCCCCCGCTGATCCCGCAGGGCTTGGCGTTTCGGAAACGCGCTGTTCCCCATGAGGGTAGGCTATTGCCTGGTCAACGTCCCGAAAATGGCAGCCACGGCGTCCCGCCGTGGTCGCCCCGACGAGCGACGCAATGAACGATTCCGCCGCCCAATTGCAAATCCTGTGTGGCTCACCCGACCGCCACGGCGGGACGCCGTGGCTACGTCCGCTTCGTCAAGCGCACTCAACCCACACGTTTTTGGCGTGTCTGCATTATGATGGGCTGTGAACGACCATCTTGAGGAACAAAGCGATTACATTAAGTGCAGTTTCTTGCGAATGGAGAGCGTTCCGCCGTGGCAACCCCGAAAGAGCGGACCAGATCCCGCTCCCGAATCCGTTTCCTTGCAGTTCCCATCATACCCTGAAGGAGATTCACAATGAGCAGCAGTTCATCCAGTGGCGGCACCGTGAAAGTCGCGGTGGTAGGCGCGGGCGGCATCGCCAGAAGCGTGCATTTGCCCTCGTTGAGCGAGATGGAGGATGTGCAGCTGGTCGCCATCTGCGACCTGATTCCGGAGCGCGCCAAGGAGCAGGCGGCGAAATGGGGCATCCCCAGGACCTACACGCTGATGCGGGAGATGTTCGCGCACGAGGACATCGACGCCGTCTTCTGCCTCGTCGAGCCAGGCAGCATGTTCCATGTCGCCACGCTCGCCATCGAGCACGGCTATCATGCGTTCCTGGAGAAGCCGCCAGGCATCACCTCCTATCAGGCGGATTCCCTCGCGCGCAAGGCCGACAAGTCCGGCAAGCACGTGATGGTCGCCTTCAACCGCCGCTTCATCCCCGTCGTGCGCAAGACGAAGGCCCTGGTCAAGGCCGCCACCGACAAGGTGACCCAGGTCGAGGGCTGCTTCTTCAAATACGGCGACGCCGCCTTCGACAAGGGCGCCCTCTCCTCCTTCGTCTCCGACACCATCCACTCCGTCGACCTCATGCGATATCTCTCCGACGGCAACGAGGCGGTCAAGGCCGCCATGATGGCCAGCCGCTATGACAGCGAAGTCGACAATGCCTGGAACGGCATCTGCGTCTTCGACAACGGCGTCACAGGCATCATCAAGGCGAACTACCGCGTCGGCGGACGCGTCCACCAGTTCCAGATGCACGGCGTCGGCGTCAGCGCCTTCATCGACCTGGGCATGGGCGCGCAAATCGACGTGAAGAGCCGCATCCTCACCCATGCGGGCGCCGTCAGCTACTCCCTGGCATCCACTGGCGCCGCCAAGGAGGAGAGCGTCCTTCTCGACGGCCGCGAACTCGCGAACAGCGACCAGTTCCACAAGTTCTACGGCTACTACTTCGAGGACCGCCACTTCATCGACTGCATCAAGTCTGGCGAAACCCCCGAGACCTGCATCCAGGACGCCCGCCTAAGCGTCCGCCTCGTCGAGAAATTCCTCGCCAGCCAGATCTGACCGCGACTCACTGCCGCGGTTTGCCGAACCACTCGATCGCCTCGCTCACCTTTCGGTCCCAGAGGCCCCATTCGTGGACGCCCGGGCAGTCATCGTAGGCATATCCGATGCCGACGCGGGCGAGGTGGTCGCGGAAGCGCCTGGTGTCCGAGAGCAGGGCATCCTCGGTGCCGCAGGTGAGGAAGAGGCGCGGGAGCGCGGTCTTCTCGTCCGCGCGGCGCTCGGCGAGGGCGAAGAGGTCGTTGTCGGAGCCGAGGAAGCGCGCCTCGTCGCCGAAGATGTCGGCGAACTCGGCGTCGTAGTGCGGCTTCCACAGCGCCTTGAGGTGCAGGGGATCCAGCGCGCCCGAGAAGGAGGCCGCCGCCGCGAAGCGCTCAGGATGGCGGAGGGCGAGTTTCATCGCGCCGTAGCCGCCCATCGAGAGGCCCGCGACGAAGGTGTCCTCGCGGCGGGTCGAGAAGCGGAAGAAGGAGTGCATCACCCGCGGCAGTTCCTCGCTGAGATAGGTCCAGTATTTCGGGCCGTGGAGGAGGTCGGCGTAGAAGCTGCGGCCGCAGCCAGGCATCACCACCGCCAGCCCCGCCGCGGCGGCGTAGCGTTCGATCGAGGTGCGCCGCATCCAGGTCGATTCGTCGTCGGAGATGCCGTGCAGCAGATAGAGCACGGGGGCCTCCTCCGCAACGGCGACGCCCTTCATCCCGATTTGCGCCTGGGTCGGCTGCGGCAGCAGGACATTGACCGCGACGCCCGTCGCGAGCGCCTCCGAAAAGAAACGGCACGTCAGAAACGCCATGGTTCTTTCTCCATTGGGTTGTGTTTCAGCAATCCACTTCGTCCAGCCGCACGCCGAGCTGGCGCAGCTGGTCCGCGAGGCGCCCGTAGCCTCGGCAGACCATGTCGATGTTGCGGATGAGGGAGGTGCCCTCGGCGGCGCAGGCCGCGATCACGAGCGCCATGCCCGCGCGGATGTCGGGCGAGAGCAGTTCGGTCGCGTGCAGGCGGACGGGGCCGCTGATGACGGCGCGGTGCGGGTCGCAGATGACGGCGTTCGCGCCCATCGCGATCAGGCGGTCGACGAAGTAGATGCGGCTCTCGAACATCTTCTCGAAGAAGAGCACCGCCCCCTGCGCCTGGGTCGCCAGCGTGATCAGGCAGCTCATCATGTCCGACGGGAACTGCGGCCACGGCCCGTCCGAGATGGTCGGCATCACGCCGTCCAGGTCGCAGTGCACCTGCATTGGCCGCCCGCGCTGGTCGAGCAGCAGCAGCCCTGGCTCGATGCGGAAGGTGACGCCCAGGCGCTCGAAGACGCGGCGCGTCATCCAGTAGTCGTGCGGGATGATCTCGCCAGTGAGTTCGACCTGCCCGCGCGTCGCCGCCGCCAGCGCCAGGTAGCTCGCCGCGTTGACGTGGTCCGACGCCAGCGTGAACTCCGCGCCGTGCAGTTGCGGAACCCCCTCCACCACCAGCAGGTTCGTGCCCACGCCCGAGATCCGCGCGCCCATCGCGTTCAGCAGTTCCGCCAGCTGCGTGACATGTGGCTCGCAGGCCGCGTTGCGCAGAATCGTCGTTCCCTCCGCCGTCGCCGCCGCCGTCAGGATATGCTCGGTCGCCATCACCGAGGGCTCGTCGAGGATCATCTCCGCCCCCTTGAGCCGCGCGCCGCCGCGCCGAAAGCGGAACTGCCCGTCCCGCAGTTCATGCGACGCCCCCAGTTTGGAGAGCCCGTAGAAATGCGGATCCAGGCGGCGGCGCCCGATGACGTCCCCCCCTGGCGGATAGAGCGCCGCCTCCCCCAGCCGCACCAGCAGCGGCCCCGCGAAGAGCAGCGACGCCCTCACCGCATGGCACAGTTCCTTCGGGATCGCGGCCTCCGACAGCCCGGCGGCGGCGATGGCCACCGTCCCGCCGTCCCGCTCCACCTTCGCACCCAGGCGGCGCGCGATCTCCAGCATGCGCGCGACGTCCAGGATCTCCGGCACATTGCGCAGCACCACCGTTTCGCGCGTCAAGAGCGCCGCCGCGATCATCGGCAGCGCCGCGTTCTTGTTGCCCGCCACCCGCAGCGTTCCGCAGACTGGGCTTCCGCCTGTAATCGAAAATGCTCTCATGATGGGAATGATCGCGGCATGATGCCGCCTGGAACCGCAGTTAGACGATCGCCTCGACGAGGGTCTTGCCGTCCCGCTCGCGCACCACGACGCCAGGAGCAGATTTGCGGTTGAAGTTGAAGGTCACGAGGTAGCCAGTGTCGGCGTGGCGATGGCCGAGGTAGCCGCAGAGCTGGCGTTCGGCCTTGTCGTTGTATTCGGGGCCGCGCCAGATCTTCAATTCGATGATGAATTCCTCGCCCTGGTAGTTGACGACCAGATCCATGCGGGTGCTGTCGCGCGTCTCGGCCTCGACATAGAAGTGCCCGCGCCCGTTGAGCAGGGGTTTCAGATAGAGCATGAAGAGATTGCGCCCTTCGGCCTCGACGAAGGAGGCGGGCTGGTTGCCGTAGATGTCGTGGAAATGCACGATGAAGCGCTCCAGCAGCAGCTTCAGGTTGAGCCGCCCGCCCTCGACGAACTGGAAGTGGTCGCGTGCGCCAGAGGCGTTCAGCTCCATGTTCTTCATGGAGTCCTCCGCCAGGAAGAGGTTGTAAAGACGTGTCTCGAAAATGCGGTTGGCGATGCGGACCTGCCCGTGGTCATTGACGATATAGTTGAACATCTGCGCCAGACTCATCAACGTTTCATCTATGTTGAAACTAACCCTCGCGCCTTGCATCAGCATCCGATACAGGGCGTCGTGCAGTTTGGGGTATTCCTCCAGCTTTCGGGCGAAGTCGTCGAAGAGGGTGTTCTTCTCCTGGAGCAGCAGTTTCTCGGCGGCGAGGAAGCCCTCCTTGGTCCAGGCGGCACCCCGCGCGGAGAACTCCGGCTGCCTGGGCAGCGTCACGTCCATCAGCTGGCAGAGGCGGGAGACGAGGAACGGATAGCCGCCAGTGTACTCCGCGAGCCTCTGCGCCATGGCGTCGACATCCATGCCGGTGCGGTGGTCGGCCTCGTATTCCGCGAGCATCCCGGCGATGCCCTGGCGATGCAGATCCATATCCACCTCGAACTCCACCGCGATGTTCCACGGGCTGTTGTACTGGTGCTCGGCATCGGGGCGGATCTTCGCCTTCAGATGCTTGATGTCATAGACACCCGCGAGAATCACGCAGTGGAAGGCGGGAATCACATCCCGCGCCAGGAAGGTGCTCCGAAGCACGCCCAGAAACTTCACGAAGACATCGTAGTTGCTGGCCTGGTCCACTTCGTCGATCAGCACCGCCACGGGTTTCTCGGACGCCGCGCAAAACTTCCCGATCCAGGCACGAGCGTCGGCCATCGAGTAGCATTTGGCTTGTGCCGGTTCCAATTCCAGAAGCGCCTGCTGTTTCGGCGTGACGTGGCGGGCGCCGCCGTATTCGACCAGCTGCGCAAGGCACCCGATGAAAGCGCGCACGAGCGCGTCTTCCGTCGCGAAGGCACTGTTGCCCAGCCCCTCGAAGCTGATGGAAAAGACCGTGTATTCGTCGGCGAGGCGCGCGGCCAGCGCCGCCAGGGTCGTGGTCTTGCCGTACTGGCGGCCGCGGTTGATGCAGAAATAGTCGCCGTTGTCGACCATCTCCTTAATCTCCTCGACGCGTTCCGTCAAGTCCACCATATAGTGCCGCGCGGGAAGGCATTTCCCTGCCGTGTTGAAGCGCTTCATCGACTACCTCGCTCTCCTCCTGCCCAAATCCGAACGCCAATGCGGTTAATGTAGCCGCTTTTCGCCTGCCTGCCACGAATATGGCACGCCCGTTCGCCTGCCGTCCCTGCGCATTTGCGCTGGGCACGCATGTCCGCACGGCCCTCGTCCCGACGGACTCGATCTGCCAGGGCGTGCAGATCGCCGTCCTCTTGCAAACTCGCCGAAAAGCCCACGCGGTTCCACGTCGAGAACATGCCGAAAGGGAATTACATCGTATTGCCCTTCCCCTCTCATTTGCATTCGGCGTTCTTCACGACAGCCGTTTTTCGATGCCGTTGCGGTAGACGAGGCGTTTGAGGAGGCGGGGGGGGAGTTCGTCGAGGAAGCGGCTGGGCTCGGAGTAGTTGAACTGGTGATACTGGAAGCGGGTGGCGGCGCGGGAGAGGTAGACGGCCTTCTGGGCGCGGGTGATGCCGACGTAGAAGAGGCGGCGCTCCTCCTCGAGCCCCTCCTGGTTCTCGGTTCCGTATTCGGCGTTGGCGGCGGCCTTGCCGTGGGGGAGCAGCCCCTCCTCGACGCCAGTGATGAAGACGTAGGGGAACTCCAGGCCCTTCGAGGAGTGCAAGGTCATCAGCACGACGCTGTCGGCCTCGGGATCGTGGCCGTCGATGTCGGCGACGAGGGCGACATCCTGCAGGAACTCGGCGAGGGTGGCATCGGGATTTTCGTGGGTGAAGGTGGCGGCGCGTTCAAGGAAGCTGTCGAGGTTTTCGGCGCGGGTTTCGAGGTTTTCGGCGCCGTATTGCTTTTCAAGGTTCTTGGAGAAGCCAGTCGCCTCGTCGACGGCCTGCGCGGCCGCGAGGACTGGCGTCACGGGCGCGGCGAGAAGGCGGCGGCACCATGCGGAGAAGGTCTGGAGACGCAGGTTCTTCTTGGTGCGCGCGGTCAGCGTCGCGGCGAAGGCGTCGGAGGCGAGATAGCCGAGGATGCTCTCGCCTGCCTGCCCCGCCTGCACGGCGAGCGCGGCGAAACTCCTGGGGCCGATGCCCTCGGTCTCGGGGAAGTCGTCGATCACGCGCTTGAAGGCGAGTTCGTCGCTGGGATTGACCTTCAGCCGCAGCAGCGCGAGGAAGTCCTTGATCTCCTTGCGGTCGTAGAAGCGGATGCCGCCCAGCAACTGATACGGGACGCCCGCCTTGACGAACTCCTCCTCCAGCGTGCGCGACTGCGCGTTGGTGCGGTAGAAGACCGCCGCGTCCCGCCAGCGGTGGCCGTTGTCGTGGACGCGCGCGATCTTGCGGCGCACCCATTCCGCCTCGGCGCGGTCGGATTCGGTGATGACGCTGGTGATGGGGACGCCGTCGGGGTTTTCGGTGAAGAGGGTCTTCGGGAAGCGGTGCTGGTTGTTGTCGATGAGGGTGTTCGCGGCATCCAGGATGGTCGGCGTCGAGCGGTAGTTCTGCTCCAGCTTGACGATGCGCGCATCGGGGAAGTCCTGCGTGAACGACAGGATGTTGTGGTAGTCCGCGCCGCGCCATGAGTAGATCGCCTGGTCGGGGTCGCCAGTCACGTGGACATTGCGCTCCTCGTTCGCCAGTTTCATGATCAGCTGGTACTGCAGGTGGTTGGTGTCCTGGTACTCGTCCACCAGCAGATAGCGGAAGCGATGGTGGTAGATCTCCGCCATCTCGGGCAGTTCGACCAGGAGGCGGTAGACGTAGAGCAGCAGGTCGTCGAAGTCCAGCGCGTTGCACTGCGCGAGCTTCGCCTCGTAGCGCGCGCCCAGCCGCTCGAACTCCTCCGCGAAGTCCGACAGCTCCCGGTCCGGGCACGCCTTCGCCCAGTCGCACTGGTTGTTCTTGTGGTTCGAAATCGTGGTCGACAGCAGCGACGGCGTGATGATGCGCGGCACGTCGTGCTCCTCCGCGATGCACTGCTTCAGGAGGGTCTTCTGCTCGTCGGCGTCATAGATGGTGAAGCCGCTCGTGCGCTTGCAGTCGAGCTTCTCGATGTCCCGACGGAGGAAGCGCGCGCAGCAGCCGTGGAAGGTGCCGATGTTGTAGGGGGCCTGCCCCGTCAGCGCCGCGACGCGCTCCCGCATCTCCCGCGCCGCCTTGTTGGTGAAGGTCATCGCCAGGATCTGGCTCGGCCACACGCCCTGCTGGATCAGCCATGCGATGCGCCGCGTGACGACTCGTGTCTTGCCCGACCCCGCCCCCGCGATCACCAGCATCGGGCCGTCCCGATGCGTGACCGCTTCCAATTGCGCGGGGGTGAGGTTGGAGAGGATGTCGTTCATGGTGCTGGTGTGAAAGGCAGGGATTTAAGGGATTTCAGGGATTTAAGGGATGTGCTGGTGGAAAGTGAAGGGATAAAAGGGATGTGCTGGTGGGAAAAGCAGGTATCCCTTGGATCCCTGAAATCCCTTGGATCCCTGAAATCCCTTGGATCCCTGAAATCCCTTGGATCCCTGAAATCCCTTGGGTCCCTGAAATCCCTTGGGTCCCTGAAATCCCTTGGATCCCTTGGATCCCTTGGGTCCCTTGGGTCCCTTGGGTCCCTTGGGTCCCTTCTCAGGCGAGCAGGCCGCGCTCGATGGTGTCCGCTGGCAGGAGGTCGACGGGAGCCATCGCGTAGGGCTGGGTGATGACCTGCTCGGCGAGTTCGCACTCGCGCTTCTGGCGGCGGGTGGCGCCAGGAAAGTGCCCTGCGCGGGCGGCGGACCAGCGCACCTCGATGCCCGATTCGGCGAGGGCGGTGAGGGTGGTCTCCAGGGTTGGATCAGGGGCGAGGGAGAGGCAGAAGAGGATGGAGCGCGGCGGCAGCGTGGGGATGAGCGCCTCCAGCGCCTCGGTCACGGTGTGCGGCCCAGGGCGCAGCACCGCCAATTGCGCAAGCAGTTCCTGGCGCAGGGAGGCGGCCGTCGCGGGTGCCGTCACGCGCAGCGCGTCCCCGCCCGCCGCGAAGGCGAGCGAGCAGTAGAGCCCCGCGCACTCCTCGACGAGGGAGGCGGCCGCCAGCACCTGCCGTTCCAGGTTCGAGGAAGGCCCCTTGCCTGCGCCGTCCTCATGCGCGTCCAGCACGATCGCGACCGAGGTCAGGGAACTGCGCTCGAACTCGGTCACCATCAACTGCCCGCGATGCGCGCTGGAGCGCCAGTTGATGTGCCGCATGCCGTCGGTCGACTGGTATTCGCGCACGCCGTAGAAGTCCTGGCTGGTGCCTGCGTGGGAGATCGATTCGACGGTGGTTCCCGTCGCGGCCGCGCGCGGCCGCAGGAGGAGGTCTGGCAGCGGCTGCGCCGATGGCAGCACCATCACCTGCTCGGGCAGGCGCAGGCGGCGTTCGCGGTAGAAGAGCCCCGCGGGATCGCCCGAGCGCAGTTTCAGGTCGCCCAGCCGAAAGTCGCCGCGCAGCGAGGCCAGCACGCGCCGATGCAGCACCTCCTCGCCGCGGCATCTGAGCGCAGGCACCACATGGGCGCTCTCTGGCTCCAGCACAAACGGGATCCGCTCCAGCACCACCAGCGGAAGCCGAGGCAGCCAACTGCGGTTGACGATGCGCAGCGGCAGATCCACGCGCGCGCCCGTCCAGGCGTCCCCGGCAGGCAGGCGCTCCACGCGGAGGCCGCGCAGCGACAGGAGCGCGGCGGCGAGGCTGGCCAGCCAGAAGCCCGCGCAGCCCGCCGACAGCAGCAGCGCGAACGAGGAGTGGTTGATGCGCGCCACCATCAGCGACAGCGGCACCGCCGCCAGAAGCAGCCACCCCCGTCCAGTTGGCAAGAGATGCCGCGTCATGCCCCGACTACTTTTCCCAGCGCTCCAGCGGCAGATGGTTCAGGATGTCCGCAAGCGCCTCCGCCGAACTCGCCCACTGTGCGCGGGCCTGCAGTTTCAGCGGCAGGCGGTGCGGCAGCACGTCGGGCGCGATGTCCCGCACGTCGCGCGGCAGCACATAGTCGCGGCCTCGGAAGGCCGCCAGCGTCTGCGCCGCCCGCAGCAGCGCCAGCGACGCGCGCGGGCTCGCGCCATAGCTGAAGGCGGGCGAATTGCGCGTCTCGGCGATGATCGCGACGACATAGTCCTGGATGGCGTCGCTCGCGTGGATCCCGCGGACCATTCGCTGGCATTGCGTGATCTCCTCGCCTGTCGCCACCCGCTCCAGATGCTCCAGCGGATCGTCCGCCTTCTGGTGCTGCAGGATCGACTTCTCGGCCTCGGCGTCCGGATACCCGACCGACAGGCGCATCAGGAAGCGGTCGAGCTGCGCCTCGGGCAGCGGATAGGTGCCGTGGAAGTCGATGGGGTTCTGCGTCGCGATCACGAAGAAGGGCCTGGCCAGCTCATGGGTCGTCCCGTCGACCGTCACCGCCGCCTCCGCCATGCACTCCAGGAGGCTCGACTGCACGCGCGGCGTGCCGCGGTTGATCTCGTCGGCCAGCACGACATTCGCGAAGACGGGCCCCGGCATGAACTGGAAACCGCCCGTGCCCGCGTTGTAGACGCTGACGCCGATGACGTCGTTCGGCAGCATGTCAGGCGTGAACTGGATGCGGCGGAACGAGGTGTCCAGCGAACGCGACAACGCCTGCGCCAGGCGCGTCTTGCCGACGCCAGGGACGTCCTCCAGCAGCACATGCCCGTCGCTGAAAAGCGCGATGAGCACCTTTTCGATGACCTCGTCCTTGCCCTCGATGACCTGCGCGATGTTGCGCTTGAGGCCGTTGACGATAGCGGAGAAGGCCTGCAGGGTTTCTGGGGTGGGGCGGGATTCTTCCATGGTCGGCGGGTTCAGCCCTTCAGGGGTTTCATGGCGGGGAAGAGGATGACGTCGCGGATCGAGGCGGTGCCCGTCAGCAGCATCACGAGGCGGTCGATGCCGAGGCCGAGGCCGCCAGTCGGCGGCATGCCGTATTCGAGGGCGGTCAGGAAGTCCTCGTCGATGCGGTCGACCTCGCCCTCGGCGTCCGCGCGCCCGATCAGCTGCTCGGAGAAGCGGGAGCGCTGGTCGATGGGGTCGTTGAGTTCGGTGTAGCCAGGGCACATCTCGCGGCCGTCGATCTCCAGTTCGTAGACGTCGACGAGGGTCGGGTCGTCGGGGCAGCGCTTGGCGAGGGGCACCAGATAGGCGGGCAGGCGGGTGACGAAGGTCGGCTGGATCAGCGTCTCCTCGATGAGCCGATCGTAGATCTCGTGCGAGACGTGGTAGCTGTCCATGTCGTCGGTGATTTCAAGGCCGAGCGCCTTCGCCTTCGCGCGCTGCTCCTCGACGGGGAGGCCCCACCACTCCGCGCCCATCTTCTCGCGCAGCAGGTCATGGAAGGAGACCTGGCGCCACGGGCTGGAGAGGTCGATCTCGTGGCCGTCCTCGCCCTTGATCTTCAGGGTGCCGATGGTCTTCCGGGCGACGGTCGTAATCAGCGATTCCATGATCTCCATCATGCCTCGGCAGTCCGAGTAGGCCTGGTAGAGCTCCAGCACGGTGAACTCGGGGTTGTGCTTGTGGTCCATCCCCTCGTTGCGGAAGTCCCGCCCGATCTCGAAGACCTTCTCGAAGCCGCCGACGATCAGCCGCTTCAGATACAGTTCGGGCGCGATGCGCATGTACATCGGGATGTTCAGCGCGTTGAAGTGCGTCTTGAACGGCCGCGCCGCCGCGCCGCCCGCCAGCGTCTGCAGAATCGGCGTCTCGACCTCCATGAAGCCGCGCTCCGCCAGGAACTCGCGGCACGCCTGCACGATCTTCGAGCGCAGCGCCAGCACCCGCCGCGAATCGTCGTTGCAGATCAAATCCACATAGCGCTGGCGGTAGCGCTGCTCCTGGTCCTGGAGGCCGTGGAACTTCTCCGGCAACGGCAGCAGCGACTTGGAGAGCAGTTCGAAGCTCTTGACGTGGATCGAGAGTTCGCCCGTGCGCGTCATGAACGGGAAGCCCGTGATCGCGAAGATGTCGCCGATGTCGAGGCTCTTGAAGAAGGCGTACTGCTCGTCCCCGACCTCCTGGCGCTGCAGGTAGAACTGGATGCTGCCGCTCTCGTCCTTCAGGTTCGCGAAAAGCGACTTGCCCATGATGCGCCGCGCCATCAGCCGCCCCGCCAGGGTGTACGTCGGCGGCTCCGCGCCCTCGGGCGTCGGCTGGAACGCCGCGCGCACGGCGGCGACCGAGGTCAGGTTGTCCACTCGGTGCCCGTAGAGGTTGATGCCGTCCGCGCGCATCTGCTCCGCCTTCGCGCGCCGCTGCGCCAAAACGCCGCCGAGATTGCCGTCGTCGACGGCCGCCGCCGTCGGATTTGCTTCATCCGCCATAGTCGTCCTGTCCTGTTTTTTGTGCTTGTGAAAGGCGCTTCCCCCCCTCTCGGTCAATCCGCTTAACATAGTGCCTCAACGCCGTCCTGGCCGCCCCGCCGCCCCTAATACGCGATGTGCGTGGAGATCATGTCGGGCGTGCAGGGGCGGTAGCCTGAGGAGTTGCCGCTCATCTCGATGGTGACGCCGCCCACAAACTCGCCTTGGCAGCCCTCGACGTCGATGGTGCGCGCATCGTCGTCGATGGTGATGACGGCGCTGACGGGCTTCGTGTAGATGATCATGTTCCCGACGCACTCGTACTGGTGGTACCACTCCTCGGGGAAGAGGTGGTGCGGATTCGGGATCCAGTTGAAGGAGGCCGAGTTGACGTCGAGGCGCGGGACGCCGTCGACCATGTCGAGGCCGCTGCGGTGGTAGTGGCCGTTGAGGCAGAGGATGACGCGCCCTGGCGTCGTCTGGGACTGGAGGATGATCTCCTTGACCTCGTCCTTGCAGCGCACGCCCGAATGCAGCGGGGATTCGAGAACCGCGTGGCTCGCCAGGATGCACGGATGCGGGGAGGTCAGGACGGTCTCGCGCAGCCAGTCGATCTCCTCGGGCGGCATCCAGTCGCGCGAATAGGGGTGGTCGAAGTAGTTGCGCGCCGAGTAGTGGAAATAGACTCCAGGGAAGTCGCGGAAGTAGTTCTCGTCGAGGACGACGAAGCGGAAGCCGCCATGGTCGAAGAAGTAGTAGCCGCAGTCGAGGCCGTAGGCCGCCAGCACCGTCTCCGCGTAGTCGATGTCGAACTCGTGGTTGCCCAGCACCAGATACGCGGGCATCCCCGAGTCCTTGTAGTATTGCCGAACGAGGTCCCCTGAGATCGAGGGCTGGTGGCAGAGATCCCCCAGGTGCAGCAGGAACTCCGAGCCGCTCGACCGCGCGCGCTCCTGGATCGCCGCCAGGCGCTCAGGCGCCTCCGTCTTGTACCAGGCAGGATGATGGTGCAGATCCGAAAAGACCGTGAACTTGACTTTGCCCATGATGCGTCTCCTTCAAATGGCCGCTCAGGCGCCGATTCTCCGTGCGCCGTGCTTAATATAATGCGGGCAAGGCCCGCCCGCTACAGCGTGGTCCACTGGAGGATGGGGAGTTCGCGGGACTTCAGGCCAGGCAACGCCTCCTGAAGGCGCGCGAGGTCGTTGCGGAGATAGAACTGCGAGAGCGGGAGGGTGAACTCGTCGTGGTGGGTGGGGATGAGGCATCCGAAGCGGATGTTGTCACGGAGGAGTTCTGGAAAGCCTGGCTGCCAGCGGCTGATGCCGCCGATGAGATAGTCGCACTGGAGGCCGTGCACGGCGGCGGGACAGAGGTTGGCGGAGCCGATGTTGAGGATGGAGAGGCCGCCGTGGCGGATCAGGAAGCCGAAGACCTCCCCGCAGCGCCAGTTGTCGGCCAGGGCGAGCGATTCCCGCGCGGGCGGCGCGTCATAGCCCTGCGCCTCCTCGTCCATGCCCTTGTGCCGCGATTCGAGGACGGCGACCTCCACGCCTCCAGGCAGCGTCAGCGTATCACCATAGTGGATGACGTGCAGATTGGCCTCGGGCACATCCAGCGCCCGCAGGATGTTGCACGCGGTCGCGGAGGCATACAGGACGGTGTTGGTGCGCGCGATGATGCGCGGCATGTCGGCGAGGTGGTCCCAGTGCGCATGCGTCATCAGGACGGCGGCGGGGGAAGTCGTGACGTAGCGGTCCACCTCCTCGGGGTGGTGAAGGGCCCCGCGGTCGCGGCTGACATACGGGTCGATCATGAAGGAGACGCCTGGCGCGCGGAACTCCAGGGCGTTGATGCCATACCATTTGACTTCCATCGGAAAATCTCCTCAAGGGGGGAATGCGGTCGAACCGCCATAAGATAATGGCTCATTGCACGTCTGGGAGATTGTACGGGGCGTGCGGTTCGGCGGCAGCGAGGATTCCCCCGGGCTCCTCGCCGCTCTGCTGGAGAATCTGGCGGATGGCGCTATTGAGCGTCTCGGAGAGGGCGCTCTGCAGGGAGGCGCAGATGGCGGGGAAGGCGAGGCACAGCCCATAGACGGTGATCGCACGCTCGAGGCACTGCTGGATGGGGGTGTCGAGGTGCTGCCAGAGTTGCAGCAAGGTCGCGGGGGCGTGCATGATCTGCTCGAAGTGCCGATCGTATGCGCCGTTGAGGAATCCCTCGATCGTGGCGATGTATTTGCCGTGGCAGGTGGTCGTGTCGCCATGCTCCCACTTCCGTATCGTCGAGCGGTTGATGTTGAGCAGGTCGCCGATCTGGCTGTAGGTCACGCCCAGTTTGCGGCGCTTGCGGATGAATGCCAGGCGGATTTCCTCATCAAAGACGCCATTGAAGGTGTATGGCATGGCTGGTGCTCCTCTGTTTTTGGCCTTGGTCTCAAGAGATGCCGCCGCTGCGTCTGGCCCGACGACCGTCGCCATCGTCCCAAACGGCTGCTGTGCGGAATGTAGCGCCTCGGCGAAAGGCGTCAACCAAAGTGCAGGATAATCGCCATCTTCCTGAAAAGCGCGGGATTTCCCGCTACCGACGGGATTTCCGCGCCGGCAGATGGAAAAACCGCCAGGACGCGGTACATTCTGCGGATGTCCCGAACCGCCGCAGGAAGACAGAGACCTGCCAGTCACGGGACAGGAGATGGAACATGCAGCCTGAGACCTGGGAAAGCCTGAAGGCAGTCGGCCGCGAAGGCCAAGAGACCGCCGCCGTTGGATACGCCGAGACGCTGAGCGAAGCGGACAGCCGCCGCTACCGACTGTACGCCACGCTGGGAGCCCTCTTCGGGTGCTTTGCCGAGGTGATGCTCGACAGCACCGCGATCGTCATCGTCTATCTGACCATGCTGGGCAGCAGCAACACCCTGACCATGCTGGCGACGAGCCTGACGGCGGCCGCGGGCCTGGTGCTGTCGATCCCCCTGTCGGGAGTCCTCGACCGCATCGGCGTGAAGCGGATGGTGCCGATCTCCTGCCTGATGGCCGTCCTCGCGAATGCGCTGATGGCCGCGGCGCCGTGGGCGGGCGCCGCGCGGGCATCCTATGTCGCCCTCGCAGGATGCTTCCTCTTCTGCGTGTCGCGGCCGCTCTGGAGCGTGTCGTGGTATCCCCTGCTGGGAATGATCCTGAAGCCCTCCCAGCGCGCCGACTTCTTCGGACAGATGCGCTTCACATACTTTGTCGCGACCGGCATCACCTTCGCACTGGTCGGACGATGGATGGGACGCCAGCCCGCGCTCTGGATGATGCAGACCGTCATCGCCGCCGTCGGCGCGCTGGCCCTGACGCGCTGGTGGTTCATCGCCCGAATCCGACTGCCGAAGCACGTCCCCCAGAAATACGACTTGAAGCGCGCGCTGCACATCTCGGTGACGAACAGTTCCCTGGTGGGCTTCTCGGTGTACTACTGCGTCCTGAACCTGGCCTTCACGGCGGTCCTGCCAATGGCGCTGCTCTACCTGAAACGCGGGCTGGACTGCCCCGCGAACATAGTGCAGTATATTTCCATCGTCGGGATGGCGGGGAGCATCCTTTCGTATCTGACTTACGGCTGGTGCACCCGCCACATCGGGATGCGCTGGCTCCAGTTGGTGATCCACGCGATGTTCATCGCGGTGCCGCTGGGGCTCTTCTGCTGCGGCAAGGGCGTTCCTGGGGTCTACTGGTGGATCGGCGCCCTCCTCTTCCTCGGATATTTCGCCAATTCCAGTTTCGGCTGTGTCTTCGGGCAGGAGACCCTCGCCCTCGCGCGGCCTGGCAACGCCACCATGGCGACGGCGCTCACCCAGACCTACCAGTGCTTCGGCGCCAGCAGCGGGCGCATCGGCGCCGCGATGCTCCTGAACCAGGGCATCCTCTGCGCCTCCTGGCAGTGCGGCTCCATCGCCTGCTCCAACTTCCAGACCATCTTCCTCATCTGCGGCCTCCTCGCCATCTTCAGCCTCGCCCTCGTCTTCCTCATCCCCTCCCTCGTCCCCAGGCACGAGGACTACTATCGGCCGTGATCCACGCGCCTACGCGGTCAAATATTCCAGCATGGCGGCGAGATTCGCGACGAGATCCGGGTTCGCGGTGCAGACGGGCTTGTGCCCAGGGATGAAGGAGACGAGGCGGCTGCCGCTGTCGGCGGTCGCCTCGCAGGCCTGCGGCCAGGTGGCGCCTGCCACGGCGGTCGTCATCAGGATGTCCACGGGCGCCGTCTGCTCCAGTTCAATGTAGATCTCGTCCTCTGGCAAGTCGATCGGGCGCAGGCGCGCCGCCAGCGGATGACGCGACTTGGAGGGCACGACGCGGCACGGCGCGTGCGGATGCGTCGAGGCGGGCACGCCGTCGGGGTCGCCAGGCCGCACCCAACGCAGCCCCGCCAATGGCCGCCACCAGTCCCACGGCCAGAAGGCCGCGCTGGAGCCGTGCAGCAAAAGAAAGTCCCCGCCCCGCCCCAGCCATTGACGGACGGCGCGCTCGGCGCCCTCCCCTGGCATCGGATTGCCGCTGGTCCCGCCGATCAAGTGCAGCACCAGCAGCTCGCAGTCCGCCAGCCATGCGCCCGATTCCAGTACGCCCCAGTCGTCCTCGAAAAAGCGGATGCGCCGCCGCCACGCCTCTGGCAGATGCTCGTGGAGCACCCGCCCGCAATGCTGCCCGAAATGGTTGTCTGCGAAAAAGTAGATCATGACGATGTGTTTTCCAGATTCGGCCCTGTTTGATTTGGCAGGAAGTGCTTTGGGGGCACTTCCCTCTTTCCGTCGACAAGGTTAATATGTGCGCTCCGTCGCATTTCCCGACCATTTGGGAAGAGGAACCTTGATGAAATCGTCCAAAAACAGCGCATGACGAGTGGCAAAATATGTTTTTTCGGATATTTTAGGAATGAATCCAAAATTACACGAAAAACAGAGATGCAATGTTCATTGAAAGGCACATTCGAAAAGCCGTCGAGGCGGCGGACCGTTTTTTCCCAGCCCTGCTTCTGACGGGGGCGCGCCAAGTCGGGAAGACCACCTTTCTGCGTCGCCTCGCGGGGGCAGGCAGAAAGTACGTCACGTTTGACGACGCGGGGCTGCGAATGCTGGCCAAGGAGGATCCGAAGGGCTTTCTGGAGCGTTTCAGCCCTCCTGTCCTGATAGACGAGGTCCAGTATGTCCCTGGACTTCTGAGCTACATCAAGATGGTCATCGACGAGCGTCGCTTCAGCGCCCCTGAAAAAGCCAGGGGGATGTTCTGGCTGACGGGGTCCCAGCAATTCGAACTGATGCAGGGGGTGTCCGATTCCCTTGCGGGGCGCATCGGCATATTCGACCTGGGCGGCATCTCACAGGCCGAACTCGCCGGACGCGAGAACACCCCGTTCACGCCCTGCATCCCGCTTCCTGGCGGCAAGAGGCCAGGCGTCATGGAACTGTTCCAAAGGATTTGGCAGGGGACATTCCCTGGAATCATCCATGCCACCCCCGAAGAGCGCGACCTCTACTACGCCAGTTATGTCAGCACCTATCTAGAGCGCGACATCCGCAATCTCAAGAAGGTCCATGACCTGGACCGCTTTTACAAGTTTATCTGCTCCTGCGCAGCCAGGACGGGACAGATGTTGAATGCCAGCGAACTGGGGCGGGATGCGGGCATCGACACGACGACTGCCCAGGACTGGCTTGCCATCCTTCAGGCGTCGCACATCATTCACCTGCTCCCCCCATACGCCAGCAGCCTGACAGCCCGTTTGGTCAAGACGCCGAAACTGTATTTCCTGGACACGGGACTCTGCGCCTACCTGACACACTGGCCGACGCCTGAGACGCTTGAGGCGGGTGCGATGGCAGGGCAAATCTTCGAGACCTGGTGCATTGACGAGATCATCAAGACCTATTGGAACGCGGGCAGGAAAACCGACAACCTGTTCTTCTACCGCGACCACGACCAACGGGAGATCGACCTTGTCATCGAGACGACGGACGGGTTCTATCCCGCCGAATGCAAGAAGACGGCCACCCCGAAAAGCGACGATGCAAGGCACTTCAGCCTGCTGGGGAAACTCGGCAAGCCCGTCCTGAAAGGCGCGGTGCTCTGCGCATGCGACACCCCCGTTCCCTTGCCGAACAAGGATGTCACCTGCATTCCCGCCTGGGACATCTGATCCGACTTCACCAGTCGATCTATGCCTGGCCGGCGAGTTCCGCGAAGGTCACCCACTCGACCTGCCTGCCGAAGACGCGGTTGATTCGCCCCGCCAGTTCGTCCAGCCCGTCGAGGCCGACGAAGCGTCCGTCGGAGAAGAGCGACTGGCAATGGGTGATGAGGGTGATGGGGAGTCCCGCCTCGAAGAGTTCGCGCACCTTGCCAGTGCGCCCGTCGGGGCTCAACAGGGCGTCGATGTTCTGGCGCGCCTTGCGGCGTGCGGCGGCCTCGGTCGCGGGCAGCTGCGTCTCCCAGAAGGGGTCGAAGCAGTTGACTGGCACCGAGACGACGCGCCCCGTCTCCTCGGAATCGCACATCACCTTCGGGCGGTTCAACTCGTCCCGCGAATGCAGGAAATAGAAGCAGCGGTCGCGTCCGAGTTCGCGGCGGTAGGCCATGCCGATGCCCTTCGCGTAGTTGTCCTCGTTGTCGAGTCCCGTCCGCCACGGGGAGGTGACTCCCGTCGGATTCAGGCCGACCGCCGTGAGAATGCGCAGGCCGAGACGGATGTACTCGGCGATCTCCTCCGCATTCGCGCGGCTGACGAACTCGTCCTCGCAGATATGGCGGAGCCGATCGGTCTGGGGGTTGTACGCCTGGAAGTGCGTCAGCAGTTCAGGGGTGATCGAGAAGCGCGGCTGGATGCGTTCGCGCACCGTCTTGAGGAAGAGGTTCTGGTTGCGCTTCGGCAGGAGATGCACTTCACCGTTCAGCGGCCCCAGGCCGCACGGCATCGGCAGCACCGAGAACTTGCCCTTGATGCCGTGGCGCTCGCAGATCTTCGCAAAACCACTGAAGAGCGCGGGTGAGGTCAGCAGTTCATGCCGATGGCCGAGGTCGTGGAAGAAGAAGGTGTTGACGGGGCTCCCGTCGTCGATGTTCAGGCTGACTGGAACGGTGGTCATGGGTGCTCCTTCATGCGGGGGATTACGCCTTCTCCAGCGGCAGGCCGAAGAGATCGATGGCGTTGTTGCGGCAGATCTTCTTCCAGGCAAGGTCGGGGAGGCGATCGGATTCGTGCAGGCGGTCAAGCCAGTGCTTGAGGGTAAAATGGCAGTCGTTGAGGCTGCAGCAGTCGGTGCCGAAGAGCAGGCGGTCCTGGAACTCGACGAGGAAGCGCAGGGCGAACTCCTCGTCGCGCATCAGCCAGCCTGCGCCGTCGGAGAGTTCGGCGTAGAGGTTCGGGAAGTCGCGCAGCAGTTCCTGGGCGACGCCCTCCTCGGTGATGGGCCCCGTCGCCCTGGGCGAGCCGTGCTGCAGGCCGTCCGCCGCGCGGAAGATCGCCTTGCAGCGCGCGGGGCGGGTGCGCCGAGTGTATTCCGCCCAGAAGACGGGTCCGTGCGCGATGTAGACCAGGTTCGGGAAGCGCTGCAGGGTGTGCTCCAGTCCAGGCAGCCCCATCCCGTCGCGCAGGCCGAAGTCGCCGCCGACGCGGTCGGATCCGTCGGTCGTCACGGGCAATTTGGCGATTTCCGCGCAGCGGAAGAGGTTCTGCACCATTTCGTCCATGATGTCCATGCTCGGCATGATCTCGCCGACACCGCGGGCGCCCAGACCGCGATAGTATTCGAGGACTTCGTCGAGACGGGCGTCGGCGCGGTTGATGAGGCAGCGCGGGTCGACATTGCAGAAGGCGAAGAAGCGCTTCGGGTGGTTCTCGACCATTTCGAGGATGTCCTCGTTCGCCTGCGGCAGGTAGATCTCGGAGTTCACCACCGGCAGCAGCGCCCCCATCTCAATGCCGTGCTCGTCATAGCGCTCCAGCAGTTCCGCTGGATTGCAGAAGCGGGTCACAAACGGCACCGGGCGGCGGTAGCAGTGGGCATGGGCGTCTACGTACAGCATGGCGATATGATGAATGGAGGGTGCGAAACTCCGCTATCGCCAGGCCGTTATCGGCCTGGCACAGAACGCTGGGGGTTAGGGTCTGGGGGCCCTGGATGATGGGTCTGAAGTCTGGGGTCTGGGGTCCCCGATGGATTCGGCGCCCCTGGCCTTTCCCCTCAATTGCCGAGGATTTCCCCGAGAGTCGGCTGGAGCAGTTCCGCGCGCCAGCCTCGGAGGAGGCGGAGATGGGAGCAGTCGGCGTGCTGCAGGTGCTTGCGGACAAGCGCCTCGACCTCGCGGCGCGGGGCGATGAACGAATGGTCGATCTGGCGGGCGGCGCCGCGTTTTTCGACCAGGCTGAGAATCCGCTCGACCTTCTGCTGGTAGGCGGCCCGCAGCCCCAGCGGCAGATGCGGCTGCAGCCAGTCGGGGTTTTCAGGCGGCGGTGCCTCCTCCGTCAACGCACGAAGAGCCGCCTCGCCGTAGCGGCGAAGATTCTGGGTGCGGCATTTCGGCATTTTGGCGAGTTCCTTGAGGGTGGAGGGCCAGCGGGTCGCAATCCAGACCAGTTGCTCGTCGCTGAAGACGCGCGGACGCGAGCAGTTGTTTTCGCGCGCCGTGCGCTCGCGCCACGCCGCCAGCAGCCGCGCGCGGGCGCGCTCCTCATTCGGGAAAATGTGCGAATAGCCTGACAGGCGCCTCCACGCCTCGGCGTCCACGACCTCCGCATAGTATTCGGCCCGCTCGGCCAGCGCCATCTCCTCGCGGAAGGCGGCGAGATTGCCGTTCGCCTCCAGCCGTGCCAGGCGCTTCGCGGCGATCTCAGGCAGCAGCGCCACATCGTCCGCCGCATAGGCCAGCTGCTCGGCGCTCAGCGGCCGACGGGTCCAGTCCGAGCGCGTCTCGCTCTTGGCGAGTTCGATGCCCAGTTCCGTCAGAATCACCTTCTTGAGCGCGCAATTCGGCGCCTCGCCCAGAAACGCGCCCGACAACTGCACATCCACCACGGACCGCGGCAGGCACTTCGCGGGGCCGCCGCACGCACGCACCAGAATCGGCAAGTCGTTGACACCCCCGAAGACGCTCTTCGGACGCGACGCATCCGCCAGCAGTTCCGCCAGGGGCGTCCAGTCCTGGATCGCGAGCGCGTCCACCAGTGCCGTCTCCTCGCGGCTCACGCCGATCTGCAGCAGCGCGAAAACGGGGTAGTAGGTCCGCGTCCAGTCGAACTCCGTGTCCAGGGCGATGCTCTGCCCCGCCGCCAGCCCGCGGCAATATGCCGCCAGGTCGCAGTCCTGCGCAATCCATTTGCTCATATCAGTCCCGTCGGCCGACGTTCGGGGACGATGCCATCCCCGAACGTCGGCCACGGCCTTTCTACAGCGTCGCGAGTTTCGGCATCTTTTCGAGGACGATGCGCTCGGCCTCCAGGTTCCACAGGCCGTTGTGGCGCTTGCAGGCCGCGTCGAGTTCGGCGAAGACGGGGTCGGTCTTGCCCTTCTCGGCGAAGTCGGCGATCGCGGTCAGCGGGAAGTCCTGGTGCGTGTAGATGAGTTTCTTGCCGCCCTTGATGTTGGGCAGATTGAGCGTGGTGTCGCGCGCCGCGGTGAGGCCGCCGACGTGGGTGATCATGATGGCGGGGTTCAGTTCCCCTGCGCCCATCAGTTTCAGTGCCTCGCGGATGTCGTCGGTGTTGCCGCCGCTGGTGCCGACGATGTGCGTGCCGCTGTAGTGGACGTTGTAGAAGTTGAACTTCGCGGAGAACTTCGGGTCGATCGGGCCCGAGAAGAAGTTCAGGCAGCCGTCGCGCCCCAGGATCGCGTCGCCCTGCTCCACCACTGGCGCCACGGGCGCCAGCACGAAGACGTCGTTGTAGCCAGTCCCGCCCGTCAGCGCCATCAGCGCCTCGGTCGCGTTCGGATCCTTGGTGTTCTGGTAGATCAGCTTCACGCCGCGCTTCGCCGCGTCCTCCGGCTTCAGCACCGAGGCCGCGCGGTCGAGGCGCGCCTGGTCGATGTCGGTCACCACCACGAGCGACGGGGCCATCGGGCCGTTGACGAGGTAGTTGATGAGGCCAAGCCCCATCGGTCCCGCGGAGGCCAGGCACGCGCACTTGCCGCCCTTCTTGACGCCCATCGTGTGCTCATACGAGCCGGGCGTCTCCAGGTGGTACTGCGCGCGGCAGGCGCCGATCAGGCAGCTCATCGGCTCGGAGAGCGACGCCATGAAATAGGCCTCGCCAGAGTATTTGAGCAGGCAGTTCATCTCCATCACGCAGGACGGGATGCGCACGAAGGTCGCGTCGCCGCCGACGGTCGTGAACGAGTACCCGGGGGCCTCCAGGCCGCCCTTGTAGTTGATCGCGGGCTGGATGCCGAAGTGCTCGCCAGGCTGGAACTGCCCCTGCCACTTCTTGCCGACCTCGCGGATGATGCCGCAGAACTCGTGGCCCACGATGGTCGGGTTCGTCGCGCAGTCGTTCGGCACGCGCTTGTGCCCCGCGCCCTGCTCCGCCGCCTTGAAGGTGGACATGCAGATCGAATCCGAAATCACCTCCGCGATGATCCCGTCGTCCCCGCACTCGGGCAGGTCGAAGGTCTCCAGGCGCAGGTCATTGACACCGTACAACCGCAGCGCAGTCGTCTTCATTGCTTCATTCTCTCCTTTGCAGATGATGGATTGGGGATGCTGCCTTTCGCAAAAATGTAATCGGTATCATTATAGCACCTCTTTCGCGTACCGCCGATTCCGGCAACCACAGATTACGCTGATTACACAGATTTTTGAGGCGTGGAATTGGAGTGGATCCAGATAAAGCGCCGCATGTGCAGAGAAGGTTCGCCGAAATTCAGAAGCAAGGCGCGAGAAAGACGGGAGGCCTTCAAATAATTGAGCACCTGCCCTTCTTCGACGCTACTTATCCCCCGCAGCGCCTTGAGTTCGACCAGCAATTCGCCAAAGCACAGAAAATCAACCCGATAACCGACTTTGAGACGCTGACCTGCATAATACACTGGCAGCGGCACTTCCCTTTCAAAGGGTATTGCGCGGCGTTCCAACTCCACCGCCATCGCTTCCTGATATACGGGCTCCAAAAAACCATGCCCAAGTTCGCTGTGCACCGCCATCGCCGCGCCAATCACCATGTACGTCTGGAGATCCTGCGGTTCCCCCTCATGCGCCTCCAGTGCATCGCCTGGTGCCTCGTCGATCGTGTATTGGTAATGATTATCCATGATCCACAGATTACACAGATTACGCAGATTGAGGCCATTTCGCGGGAGGTCCTGAAGGACCGTTGTCTTCCCCGCCGGGGGGCGGGGGCAAAACTGGTTTTTGCCCCCGCCCCCCGGCGGGGAAGACCGCGCTGCCCTTGCAGCGCCCCCGCGAAATGGCCGCGCCGTATTCTCCACACGTCCCGGAAAATCTGTGAAATCTGAGAAATCTGTGGATACTATCCGCGGAAGACGGCGCCGAGTTTCTTGCCGAGGAGGACGGCGGCCATGAGGAAGGAGATGCCGAGGAAGACCATGGTCCAGAGGCCGAGGGCGGCGGCGAGGCTGGGCCCCTGGCCGAGCAGCGACGAGAGTTCGTAGATGGCCTTGGTGATGGGGTAGTAGGCGGCCTTCTGGGCGAGCAGCAGCGAATCGGAGACCTCCAGCATCGAGAAACTGAAGGTGAGGACCGCGCCCGCGAGCAGGTTGGCGGCGATGAGGGGCATGGTGATGCGCACGAAGGTGCGGCGGGGCGTCGCGCCAAGGGAGGCGGCGGCCTCCTCGAAGGAGACCGAGGTCTGCTCCAGCCCCGCGACCGCCGAGCGCACGACATAGGGCAGCCGCCGCACCGCGTAGGCGATCACCAGCAGCACGGTCGGGTTCGCGACGGGGTCGAGGAAGTGGAAGAAGCGCCCGCGCTGCGTCATCGCGAGATAGCCGAAGGCCATCACGAGGCCAGGCACCGCCAGCGGCAGCATCGCGGCCGCGTCCAGCAGCCAGCGCCCAGGGCCCTTGCCGCGCACGATCGCCCACGCGATGAAGACGCCCAGCGCCAGGGCGACGACCAGCGCGAAGCCAGAGTAGCGCAGGCTGTTGAGGATGCTGGGGACGGTCAGGTTGTGGCCGAGCGCCGCCTCGAAGTGGCTGCCCGTCCAGTGCGCGGGAGCCACCGTGCGGTACCAGCTGCGTCCGACGGCCAGCCCCAGCACGCCCAGATGCGGCAGGATGCCGAAGAGCCCGATGGCCCCCGTGAAGGCGATCGCGGGCACTGCGCGCCAGCCGACGAGGCGGACGGGCGGCGTCACGCGCACCGCCTTGCCGCTCATGGCGTAGCTGCGGCTGCTGAAGCACACCTTGGCGAGGAGGTAGGCCGCGCCTGCGCAGAGCATCATCACCGTGACCAGCGCGTAGGGCATGGGATTTCGCCCCATGTCGTTCAGCCCGATGAAGATCTGCACGGCGGTCACGCGCTCGTAGTTGAACATCAGCGGCGTGCCCAGTTCGGTGAACGACCAGATGAAGACCAGCGTGCCGCCCGCGAAAATGCCTGGCGCCACCAGCGGCAGCGTGATCTTGCGGAAACGCCGAAAGCCGACGCAGCCGTAGTCGGCGGCCGCCTCCAGAAGGGTCGGGTCGACGTTCGCGAAGGCCGCCGCGAGGTTCAGGTAGAGGATCGGGAAGAGGTGCATCGCCTCCAGGATCACCACCGCCGCCACGCCGCCGCCGAACCAGTCGATCTCCTGCCCTGGCGACAGCACGCCGCATTTCAGGAGCACCGCGTTGATCGCCCCGTAGCGCCCGAAGATGCACTGCATCCCGAGCGCCCCCACGAACGGCGCCAGGATCATCGGCCACAGCAGAATCCCGCTCAGCGCCTTCTTGCCCCGGAAGTCATATCGGTCCAGCAGCCACGCCAGCGGCAGCGCCACCGCCAGCGCCACCAGCGTCGTCGCCAGCGCGATTCCAAACGAGTTGAAGAGCCCGCTGCGGTAGAGCGGATTGCGGAAGACCTCCGCGAGGTAGAACCAGGTCGCCTTCCCGCTGGAATCCACCACCCCGCCCCGCAGAATCTCCCACACTGGATACAGGAAGAACACCCCGAAGAAGAGCAGCGCCGTGCCCAGCAGGCTGTAGTAGACGATTCGACGAAGCATGGGATTGTGAAAACGTATTGGGGACCACCGACAAAAACACGATTCAGGCTTATCTTAAACGGATAAACGCGACGCCCCTTAATGTAGCCCGGCAAAGAATCCCCACTTATGACGAAAATCGGTTTTTTCAGTGATGTCCACGCCAACTGGGAGGCCCTGACCGCCATCCTCAAGCGCCTCGACGACGAGCAGTGCGACCAGCTCGTCTGCCTCGGCGACATCGTCGGATACGGCGCCAGCCCCTCCGAATGCCTCCACCTTATCCAGGAGCGCGAAATCCCCTGCGTCATGGGCAACCACGACGAATACGTCACCATGCTCATGAACCCAGCCTTCGACCATCTGCGCGACGAAATCAAGAAATCCATCGAATGGACCCAGGCGCAGCTCTCGATGGACGACCTCAAATGGCTCTCGAAACTGCCCATGCGCATTGAACTCGAGGACGTCTTCATCGCCCTCCACTCCTCCTTCGCGGCGGGAAAATGGAGCTACTGCCTCGACGAGGCGACCTTCGCCGCCAACTTCGCCCGCCAGCCCTGCCAGCTCGCCTTCTGCGGCCACAGCCACTCCCCGCTCATCGGCATCGAGATGCCAGGGCATCAGCCCTTCGTCGACTTCATCCGCCCCTACACCGTCCCCGACGACCACAAGGTGATGGTCAACGTCGGCTCGGTCGGGCAGCCCCGCGACCGCGACCCCCGCGCCTGCGCCTGCACCTATGTCCTCGAAACCCGCCGCCTCGAACTCCTGCGCGAACCCTACGACGTCGAGATGGCACAGAACAAAATCTACATGGCGCGCCTGCCCGACAAGTTCGGCCTGCGCCTGCAGGTCGGACGATGATGAAAGCAGCCGATCCCGCCCAACTGCTCCTGGAGCGCCTGCGCGCCCTTGAAGACCTGAACCCCGACATCCCCGCGCCGCGCCGAGGCGAACTGCTGCGGCTGGCGCGCGACTGCGCCCCGGGCGCCTTCCCGACGCTCGCGCAGGAGGTCGAGCGGCTGATCGCGCTCTATCTCGACACCCCGACCTCCCATGTCGGGCGCGCCATCCTCGCCGAGTATTTCGAGGCCATCGAGCACTCCGCCGCGCATCTTCTGGAGTGCGGCGAAATCCACGCCCCGGGCGGCCACGGCGGCGAGCCGTCCGCGCCGCCGCAGACGATTTCCAACGCGCTCGTCCTCTACAGCGCCAGCGAATACAGCGCCCTGGACCGCTGCAAGATCCTCAACCGCGCCGAGATCCCGCCGCCCCTCTCCAACGCCGCCGATTCCTTTCGGCGGCGCATCGAAGTCGTCGAGACCGTCTTCGGCATCGGCTTCGAACTCCTCGCCGCCCTCGACTTGCGGCAATTCCAGCTCTGGGCGGCGGACTACCTCGACGCCCACAAAGGGGATCTCGACCCCGTCCTCATCCGCGACCTCCTCCAGATCCTGCGCGACGCCCCCGAGCAGATCCAGCCGCGCCTCCGCGAATGGCTCTTCACCTGGTGCGCCGACACCGCCCTCCTCGAACACTGGCCCCTCGTCGTCCGCTTCTCCGACCGCCTCCTCGCCCGCATCGCCCTCGCCGCCTGGGTCAAGGGCGCCCGACGCCCTGGAAACAGCCCCCTCGCGCATCTGCGGCTCCTCGTCGCCAACGGCCATGACGACGACAGCCACCTGCTCCCCTGGCTTGAAACCACCCTCCAGAACTTCGGCGAAGGCGTCGAGCGCTTCATCTCCCTCGACCTGGAGGACAATCCCGACGAGGAGGCCTGGCGCCACGCCGCCCTCGTCGCCGAACTGCGCAACCTCGCCGCCACCTGCACCCCCATCCTCCTGGTCGCCGACCAGCTCCTCACCGAGCCCGACGGCGCCGTCAAACTCGCCATGGCCTTCCTCGGCATCGTCGGCCAGGGCCTCGCCGACTGGGAACGGCGCGTCCGCCTCCTCTCCGAGAAACTCATCCGGCGCGCCTTCCTCTACGACCTCAAGGCAGGCCGCACCCCCGTCGAGACCATCCGCAAATTCACCTTCGGGGATGAAGTCGCCTTCGGCCTCATCTGCAACGAACTCGACCTCGTCAGCCAGCAGTTCGACTCCATTGCGCAGCGCGAGGTCGTCGTCCGCCGCCTCGCCGTCTTCTACGCCAGTTTCCGCCGCGCGCCAATGCTCGGCGTCGAGGTCGCCAAGCGCTACAAGCACCTCGCCCGCATCCTGCACGACGACTTCCTGAACGCCCACCTCGCCCCCGCCGAACTCGACGAGTTCCGCCGCGGCGGCTTCCTGCAGAACCTCTATTCCCTGGGCTCCCTCGCCAAGCGCTTCCTCGACCACCGACGCGCCCTTGAAATGAGCCTGGAGGAGATGCTCGCCTCCGAACTCGAATTCGTCGCCGAGATCCGCGCCCGCCGCCTCCAGGCCATCCGCCTGGTCCTCGGCCAATCCGCGCCCGCCTGACACCCCTGCGATTCTATTCCAGCCATGCCAGACTCCCCCGCCCTCGCCATTCAGTTCACCGCCATCCCCGCCTTCAACCTCGCGCTGCAGCAGAACGCCCTGCCCGTCATCCAGGCACTCACATTGCGCAACGCGACGGACGCCCCCCTCCAGGATCTCGACCTCGTCTTCACCGCGACGCCCGCCGTCATCCTGCCGAAGACGCGCCACCTCGACGAACTCAAGGCTGGAGGCGACGCGACCCTCCACGACCTCGGCGTCGAACTCAACTACGACTTCCTCGCCCTCCTCTCCGACACCGTCCGCTGCAAACTGCACGTGGAGGTCCGACAGGGCGACGCCATCCTCGCCGAGGCCGAACAGGAAGCCGACGCCCTCGCCGTCGACCAATGGACAGGCCTGAACCTATTCCCCGAACTCCTCGCCGCCTTCGTCACCCCGAACCTCGAACTCTTCTCCGCCATGCAGGCCCAGGTCGCCGAGGAACTGCGCCAGGCCACCGGCAACCCCGCCGTCGACGGCTACCAAAGCGACCGCAAGCGCGTCTACGAGACCTGCGCCGCCATCTACCGCGTCCTCCATGGCTGGGGCATCCAGTACGCAAACCCGCCCTCCTCCTACGGCACCCCGGGGCAGCGCATCCGCTTCGCCGACGCCATCGCCAAATACCGCCTGGGCACCTGCCTCGACACGACGCTGCTCTTCGCCTCCGCGATGGAACACTGCCTGCTCCATCCCGTCATCATGGTGCAGGAAGGCCACGCCTACATCGGCTGCCACCTCGTCGACCGCTTCTTCCCCGACCTGCCCGTCGACGATCTGCAGAGCATCCGCAAACTCGTCGACCTCGACGAGTTCCTCGTCTTCGAGACCACGATGGTCACTGGCAGCGCCTCCTTCTCCGAGGCGGAGCAGGCCGCCCGCGTCCGCCACCTCTCCAACGACCGCGAGTTCCGCTGCGCCATCGACGTCGTGCGCGCCCGCAACAGCCAAATCCGCGCCATTCCCCTGAAGCGCAGCACCGACGGCATGGAGTTCGAGGTCCCCGCCGCCCGCATCGAACAGATGAACCGCGATTCGCGGCGCGACCTCAAGGAGACCATCGACCTGGACCGCCTCAGCCCCGCCGAGGCCCGCACGGGCCGCGTCGCCCGCTGGAGCCAGAAACTCCTCGACCTCTCCCTGCGCAACCGCCTCCTGAACCTGCGCGATGGAAAACTGTCCATCCATCTGGCCTGCCCCGATCTGCCGCACCTGGAGGATCTCCTCGCCACCAACGAGACCATCGCCCTCAACTCCATCGCCACCCTCCTCGGCGAAAAGGACCTCCACGACCTCATGAGCCTGCCTCCGCAGGAACTGCGCCATGCCCTCCAGCCCCTCCTCAAGAAGGAACTCGCCCAGAACCGCCTCTGGACCCTCCTCACCATGCAGGAGACCTCCCGCCGCCTCACCGCCCTCTACCGACAGGGCCGCAGCGACCTGGAGGAGGGCGGCGTCAACACCCTTTTCCTCGCCATCGGGCTGCTCCAGTGGAAACCCACGGAGACCGACAGCCACGCATACACCGCCCCCATCCTGATGATCCCCGTGCGCATGCAGCGCAAGTCCATGGCGGAGGGCATCCGCCTCTCCCGCCTCGACGAGGAGACCGTCGTCAACGAGACCCTCCTCGAACTGCTCCGCACCCAATTCAACCTGACCATACCAGGCCTCGCGCCCCTGCCCGTCGACGAGGCGGGCGTCGACGTCAGCCGAATCCTCCAGATCTTCCGCCAGTCCATCCAGGACATGAAGGGATGGGAGGTGCTGGACGAGGCAGTCCTCGGACACTTCTCCTTCGGCAAGTTCGTCATGTGGAACGACCTGACCGCCCGCGTCGACGACCTGCGCCAGAATCCGCTGGTCAGCCATCTCATCTCCGGCGGCGGACTCTTCGACGACGGCGTCGAGGTCTTCCCTGCCCAGGAGGTCGCCCGCCATCTCGACCTGAAGCGCCTCTACTGCCCGATGAGCGCCGATTCGTCCCAGCTGGCCGCCGTCCTCTACTCCGAACTCGGCAAGAGTTTCGTGCTGCACGGACCGCCAGGCACTGGCAAGTCCCAGACCATCACCAACATCATCGCGCACAACCTCGCCCTCGGCCGCCGCGTGCTCTTCGTCTCCGAGAAGAAGGCCGCCCTCGACGTCGTGCACCGCCGCCTCTCCTCGGTCGGGCTTAAGCCGTTCTGCCTTGAACTCCACTCCAACAAGGCGGGCAAGACCGCCGTCCTCGCGCAGTTCTCCGAGGCACTCGCCGTCCCCGAGACCGCCGCGCCCGAGGAATGGGAGCGCACCGCCGACGCCCTCGACCAGAGCCGCGACGAACTGAACGCCTACGTCGCCGCCCTCCACCACCGCCATTCCAACGGCCTCACCGCATACGACTGCTTCTCCCAGGCGCTCCTCGACCAGGCCCCGCCGCCCGCGGGACTCCTCCAGATGGACTGCCTCGCCCAGAGCCGCGACGACTTCGAAACCGCCCGTACCCTCGCCGCCGACCTCGACGCCGCCTGGCAGAACACCTCCGCCGAGGCCCTCCACGCCCTGCGCTGGCTCCCCGACCTCGACTGGAGCCCCGTCGTCGAACGCAACCTGATGCAGCGCCTCCACGGCCTCGAAGCCGCCGCAAATGCCCTCGGCGACTGCTTCCGACGCGCCGCCGCACTCCTCGCCCTCCCCGACTTCGACCGCATCGACCGCATCGCCGACGCCGCGCGCTTCGCCGATTCCCTCCAGCACGCACGCCCCGTCCCCGCGCGCTTCCTCGAAGACAACTTCGGCGAATCCATCCCCTTCCTGCAGGAACTCGCCAAAGCCGCCCTTTCCCGCGCGGAACTCGCGAAGCGCCTCTCCGCCTACCAGCTTGAGCAACTCCCCCGCCTCGACTGCGAGGGCCTCGCCCGACGCCTCCGCGACAACCGCCGCAGTTTCTTCGTCCTGCGCTTCTTCCGCAACCGCGCGCTGCTCAAGGAACTCGACGGCCTCAAGAAACTCGGCGGAGGCCCCCTCACCGCCGCCGAACTCGCCGACAACCTCCCGCTCTTCGCGGAATACAACGCCTTGCAGCAGCGCCTTGACGCCGACACCCCGAAGGCCGCCGCCCTCCTCGGCCCCCTCTGGAACAACGGCGCCGCGGACTGGACTGGCCTCGCAGCCCTCCTGGAACAGGCGAAGTCCTGGCAGGAAGAGGCCCGCCGCCTCACCCCAGGCGCGCCCGCCGCGCGAACCGCCCTCCTCGCACGCCTCCGCGAACTCCTCCCCGACGCAGGCACCAGCCTCGCGCCCGCCTCCAGCGCGCAGACCGCCATCGCCGCCCTGCAGGACGCCCTCCGCGCCTTCCAGGGACAAATGGACGCCTGCCTGGAATCCGCCCCCGACCTGCGCCGTCTGGAGAACCTTTCCGAACTCGGCGACGCCCTGCGCGGCATCCAGGCGCACGCCCCCGACCTTCGCGCCACCATGATCTACCGCCATTCCGCCACCCCTGCCCGCGCCCGCGGCATGGCGGGATTCTGCGACGCCCTCGAAAAAGGCGCCCTCGCCGCACCCGTCGAGGTCTTCGACTCGGCCTACCGCGCCGAAATGCTGAACCAGCTCCTCGCCGCCTCCCAGGTCCTCAGCCACTTCTCTGGCGCCACCCGCGAACAGCGCATCCGCCTCTTCCAGGAACTCGACCGCAAATACACCTCCCTCGCCCAGAAGGCCGCCTTCGCACGCCTCGCCGCGCGCCTCCCGCGCCGACGCACGGGCCCATGCCCCGAAGGCACCGAACTCGGCATCCTCAAGCGCGAATGCGAAAAGCGCGCCCGCCAGAAGCCCATCCGACAGCTGCTGGAGCAGATCCCCACCCTCGCACCCATCCTCAAGCCCTGCTTCCTGATGAGCCCGCTCTCCGTCGCCCAGTACCTCCCGCCCGACACCGCACCCTTCGACCTCATCGTCTTCGACGAGGCATCCCAGATCCCCGTCTGGGACGCCATCGGCGTCATCGCCCGCGGCAGACAGCTCATCGTCGTCGGCGACCCCAAGCAGATGCCGCCCACCAACTTCTTCCAGAAAGGCGATGCCGACGGCGACGACGCCTCCATGGAGGATGTCGCCGACGACCTCGAAAGCATCCTCGACGAATGCATCAGCGCGGGCCTCTTCTCCGCCACCCTCAACTGGCACTACCGCAGCCGCCACGAGGCCCTCATCGCCTTCAGCAACCACTACTACTACGGCGACAAACTCTTCACCTTCCCCGCCGCCCGCGACAGCGAGCGCCTCGGCGTCCAGTTCCACCTTGTCCCGGACGGCGTCTACGACCGCCGCAGTTCCCGCACCAACCGCCGCGAGGCCGAGGCGCTGGTGAAATGGCTCTTCGCGCGCCTCGAAGCCGCGGGCGACCGCCGCCGCTCCGTCGGCGTCGTCACCTTCAGCCAGGCCCAGCAGGAACTCATCGAGGATCTCATCGAGAACGAGCGCGCCCGCCACCCCGCCCTCGAAGACTACTTCGGCGACGCCAGCGAGGAACCGCCCTTCGTCAAGAACCTCGAGAATGTCCAGGGCGACGAGCGCGACGTCATCCTCTTCTCCGTCGGCTACGCGCCCGACGCCGACGGCAAGTTCTCCATGAACTTCGGCCCCCTGAACCGACAGGGCGGCGAACGCCGCCTCAACGTCGCCATCACCCGCGCCCGCGAGCAGGTCGTCGTCTTCTCCAGCGTGGAGCCCCAGCAGATCGACACCACCCGCACCGGCGCCGTCGGCGCCGCGCATCTCAAGTATTTCCTCGAATACGCCCGCAACGGCGCCAGCTTCCAGGGGGCGCAGGCATCCGCCGACCGACGGCGCGACGGCCTCGCCGCCACCATCGCCACATTCCTCACGGAGCATGGCTACGCCGTCGAACACGACCTCGGCTGCTCCAGCCACCACCTCGACCTCGCCGTGCGCCACCCCGACCGCCCTGGCGAATTCCTGCTCGGCATCGAATGCGACGGCCCAGGCTACGCCGCCCAGAACACCACCCGCGACCGCGACGCCCTCCGCGATTCCGTCCTCGCCTCCCTGGGCTGGCACACCTGCCATGCCTGGAGCGTCGACTGGACCTACGACCGCACGCACGCCGAAAGCGCCCTCCTCCAGTTGCTGGAAAAACTGCGCGCCGAGCCCCCGCAGACCGAACCCGAACCGCCCCCGCCAACAGAACCCGAACCTGCGCCCGCCGCACAGCCCCCCGCCGCCACGCCGCCGCCGCTCCTGCCGTACAAGCTGTGGGTTCCCGACGAAACGCTGCCGTCCGAGAGCTTCAACACCCCCGCAGGACGCGCCCTCCTGCGCCAGCAGATCCACGACCTCATCGAGACCGAGGGCCCCGTCTTCGAGACGATCCTGCGCAAGCGCATTGTCAAGGCCTGGGGCTTCGCGCGCCTCACCGACGCCATCCAGACCGCCATTCGCGAAGCGCTCCCCGATGAACTCGAGACCTCCAACAAGGGCATCGGGCGTGTCTTCTGGCCGAAGGGCGTCCACCCCGAGGACTACCGCGATTTCCGCGTCTCCGACGACAAGGCCAACCGACGCGCCGTCGACGAAATCCCCACCGAGGAACTCGCCAACGCCATGCGGCAGGTTCTTGACGACCTGGGCGCCTGCGACCAGGAGAACCTCTACCGCGAGACCATCCGCCTCTTGGGATTCGCCGTGCTCACCGCGCGCATCCGCCCCGCCCTCGACCTCGCCTACCAGCACCTCAATGCACAAGGATGAAATGACCTGGCACACGCTTTCCGCCATCGATGAAAGACACGTTTCTCCTATATTCCCCGACGGAGCAGCGCTTCCCGCTCTTCATCCGCGCAATTGAGCCGCAGGCCCCCACGTCGTGGCACTCGCACGACCTCGTCGAACTCGCCGTCATCCTGCGCGGACGCGCAGAGCACGTGACGGGTGCAGGACGATGCCTGCTGCGGCGGGGCGACGTGCTGCTGATTCCGCGCGGGGTCTATCACCGCTATGACGAGACCTCCGCGGACTTCTCCATCTTCAACATCCTGTTTGTGCCGGAGGAGTTCCCCGTGCCGCCAATGGATCTGGCCGCCTTGCCAGGCTTCGCCACGCTGCGCAACCCCGCCTCCTGCGAAGGCATTCCGTCGTGCCGCATCCCCGGCGCGGAGTTCAAGGCGGTCACGCAACTCCTGGATTTGATGCTGCACGAGGCGACCGAGCATCCCGCTGGCTTCAACTTCATCCTCCAGAACCTCTTCCTCACCCTTGCGGGGATGCTCTGCCGCTGGCTGCCCGCCCCCGCCCGCGCGACGGGCCAGTCGCACGGCGTCGAGAAGGCCCTCGCCTTCCTCAACAGCCACTACCAGTCGACGGTCACCAACGCCCAGCTCGCCAGACTCGCGCACCTCTCCGTCGCCGCGCTCCTGCGAAACTTCGCCATCCGTGCGGGCGCCTCCCCGAGGCAGTATCAACTCGCCCTCCGAATCGACGAGGCACGGGCCCTCCTCCAGAGCAGCGCCCGCCCCCTGCCCGAAATCGCCGCCGCCGTCGGCTTCCACGATCCCAACTACTTCGCCCGCGTCTTCCGAAAGTTCACTGGCTGCTCCCCAAGCCAATTCCGCAGCCAGACCACCCCCGCGTCCCTGCCAAGCCCCGAAAATCGCGACGGACGCCCCGCCCCGCTCAACTGGAACCGCCGCAAGCGCCTCACCTGGCAGCCCCGCGACCAAAAAGAATGAAGGCCGCCCGCGCAGAAGCGGCATGGAACAAAAAAGTCCACAGAATACCTGGAAAGCCGACTGATATATCTGTGCGTTCCGCGTATTCTGTGGACAAGCGTGCAGACAACCCGGCGCGCCCCCTCTGCGCGCCTCCGCCCGCCAGGTCAGCTGGCGAAGCCGATTCCGTGCCTCTCCTCGCCGAGCCCCTTGTAGACGCCCTGGGAGTCGCGCGACTGCGCCTCGAGTTTCAGCGCCTCGACAATCTCGGCGGCGGTGAGCTCCTCGTTCTCCAGATAGAAGAGCTGCTGGCGGACGTTGCGGAAGTCGGAGGGGGTCAGGCGCTCGACGGCGTGGAGGGCGGCCCTGTCGGCCTCCGCGAGGGCGGGGGCGTTCAGGGGGCCGAAGTAGGTCCTGTAGAAGGTCTCCTTGCCCGCGTCGTCGAGGAAGTCGAAGTGGAGGCGGAAGGTGAAGCGGCGGAGGGCGGCGGGGTCGAGCCTCTGGACGA
>JAEEGL011490404.1_pt1 | contig 35744 bp, 27 predicted proteins | sample 9134231 | NCBI WGS metagenome assembly JAEEGL01 (sample SAMN16246548, study PRJNA631951) | gut metagenome | biome: gut microbiome; feature: rumen; material: fiber-attached | host: Bos | place: Iran: Karaj | collected 2018-10
CGGACCAGGCTGTTGCCGACCAGCGGCACCATGATCAGCAGGTTCGGCGGGAAATGGTGGCAGGTGTTGAGAATGGAATTGGGCGTACGGTCCTGGAGATAAACATTGGCGGTGCCCATAAAGTGGGCCAGGATCACGTTGCCCATGAAGCCCAGCACATGATGGAAGGGCAGGAAAGCCAGCGTTTTCCGGCCGAAGTTTTCGGCGTGAACGATCCGGGGATTTGTTTTGAAGAGCGTCAGGGCGTTCAGCGCCTGCTCGCAGACCGCTTTGCCGTTATAGGCAAAAATGCGGCTGGTGCCGGTGGTGCCGCTGGTGCACATGGCGGTGTATTCACCCCAGGTGGGTGTGAAACCGATGGCGCGCGGCGCGTCCTTGATGGTTTTGAAATCAATCTGGTGGATATTGCCGGAGAGTGCCCGGGGTTTCCGGGAAATAATCTGGCGGCAGTGCGCCTCATCCAGCAGGCCCTGAATGACGTTGTCAGGCGCAGAGGCGTCCAGCAGCAGCGCATTGTGGCCGGAGCGCATGACACCCCAGTACAGGGCAGGCCAGTTGTGGCAGGTGTCCACGGCGATACCGATCCAGCCTTCTTCAGGCGCGATTGCGGAGATGCAGGCGGCAAAGTCGTCCGCACGGCGGGCCATTTCCGCATAGGAGCTTGACAGCTCCTGCTCCCCCTTCAGCCACAGAGCAGCGGGTGCGTCCCCGTAGTCCCGGAGGATATCGAACAGGGTGGCCAGGGTTTTGTCTGCTTCCAGTCTCTGGCAGACAGACAGTGCATCAAGATTGCTCATGAAAACCTCCTTCCATTCCGGTTCAGGAGCAGATATTGACGCGGCAGGAACAGGGAAGAAGAAATAATAACGTATAAACAAAAGACCTTACCCTGACGCCAAAACCGCATCAGTTTATTATATCATGAAAAAAGAAAGATGTGTATTAAAAGAAATTCATAATTCATAATTCATAATTCATAATTAAAGTTATCCGGCGGAGATGAAGACGGATAGTGGGTGGTAATTAATTCATATTAACCTGACAGAAACAGGGGGACGAGGACTTCGGCAGGCAGGTTTGGAGTTGCCCGGGGGAAGGGAATATGATATCATTTTTCTGTTAATGAGGACGTTGCTTCCGATTACGGAAGGGCAGAGGTGACAATATGAATAAAAAGAACCTGAATGAGGAATTCGACGTTCGGTTTGCCCACCACGCGGACGAACTGAAATGGCTTTATATGGAACTGTATCACAATGACCGGAAGTCATGGGATTATTTTACTGAAATGATCCGCCGCGCCTGGGAAAACCGGCCGGAAAACCTCCGGAAGCTCGACCGGGAACGGGAGGCCAGTCCGGACTGGTACCGGAAGCAGGATCTGACAGGTATGCAGATGTATGTGAAAGCATTTGCCGGAACGCTGAAGGGCGTGAAGGACAAGCTGGACTATATACAGGAATGCGGAGTCAGCTATCTTCACCTGATGCCGCTGTTGGAAAGCCCGGCAGGACGGAGTGACGGCGGATACGCGGTGAGTGATTTCCGGAAGGTGCAGCCGGAACTGGGAACGATGGACGACCTGGAAGATCTGGCTGACGAATGTCACCGGAGAGGTGTTTCCCTGTGCCTGGATTTTGTAATGAACCATACCAGCGAGGATCACGAATGGGCGCGCTGGGCCCGGGCCGGAGAGACGGAATACCAGAACCGCTATTTCTTCTATGACAGCTGGGATATTCCCAACTGGTATGAGCAGACGGTACCCCAGGTGTTTCCGACCACAGCACCGGGCAATTTCACCTGGTGCGAGGAAGCGAAGAAAGTGGTCATGACCATGTTCTATCCGTACCAGTGGGACCTGAACTATGCCAATCCCGTTGTGTTCAACGACATGACGGACAATATGCTGTATCTGTGCAACCATGGCGTGGATATCATCCGGCTGGATGCGGTGCCGTATATCTGGAAAGCGCCGGGAACCACCTGCCGCAACCTGCCGCAGGTTCATTCACTGGTGCGGATGATGCGCATGGTGTGCGAGATCGTCTGCCCGGGCACGCTGCTGCTGGGCGAGGTTGTAATGGAACCAAGCCGCGTGGTTCCGTATTTCGGCACAGTGCAGAAACCCGAATGCCATCTGCTGTACAATGTGACCACCATGGCAACCCTGTGGCATACTGTGGCTACGCGGAACGTGAAGCTGCTGGCGCACCAGCTGGGGCAGGTATTTACCCTGCCGAAGCAGTATGTATTCCTGAACTACCTGCGCTGCCATGATGATATCGGCTGGGGACTGGACTACGATTTCCTCCGGTGGAATTTCTGCTGGGAGGAAGTGCCCCACAAGCGGTACCTGAATGATTACCTGACCGGCGTATATCCGGGAAGCAAGGCACGGGGTGAGCTGTACAACGATGATCCCAGACTGGGTGATGCGAGGCTGTGCGGCACGACGGCCTCCCTCTGCGGAATTGAAACTGCCAGGAAGGAAGGCGGGGCGCAGGCGATGTCGGAAGCGATCCGGCTGGATGGAATGCTCCACGCGCTTATGTTTACCCTCAGCGGTATCCCGGTGATCTACAGCGGGGACGAGATCGCACAGGAAAACGATTATACCTATCACGATGATCCCATGAAGGCAGATGACAGCCGGTATCTGCACCGGGGCGATATGGACTGGAAAAAAGCTGAGCGGCGGAACGCAAAGGATACACCGGAAGGCGCGGTCTTCGGGGAGATTATGCGGCAGGAGAAGATCCGGGCTGAGCACGTGGCTTTTGACAGCAATGCCGATGTATGGATCCTGAATACCGGCAATGACCAGGTGCTGGGCATCGGCCGGTACTGCAGGGGAGAGAAGCTGCTTGCACTGTTCAATTTCTCCAGGGATCCGCAGGTTGCGTGGCTTCATGACGAGGAGATGTACAGCGACCTGGCAAGCGGGAAACGCTGCAAAGCGGGAGCGGTAAAGCTGCAGGGAAGCGGATACAGGTGGCTGTACAAACGGTTTTGAACCGTTTGTACAGCCACAATGAACAATGAATAATGAACAATTAACAATGTTATCGTGTTTCTTTTCCCTGGTTTGACGGAAGATACCGTGAGTGCTATGATCGTCTGGTATGTGCAGGTTCCACAGCCTGCATATCCGGAGGAAAACAATAACGATGAAGAAACAATGGTACCGGCTGGATAATGCCGCACTGATTTTTCCGGCAATTATCCGGAAAAACTGGAACAATGTTTTCCGGGTTTCCGCGACGTTGAAGGAGCCGGTGGATCCGGAAACGCTGAACCGGGCAATCGAAGAACTGAGACCCCGGTTTCCCACCTACTTTGTCCGCCTGAGAACCGGGTTTTTCTGGTATTACCTGGAGACGATCACAAAAGCGCCGAAAGCCCAGCTGGATTACGCCTATCCCCTGACCCATATGACACGCAGGGAACTGAGGACCTGCTGTGTGCGCTTTCTGTATTACGAAAACCGAATTGCTGTAGAGGTCTTCCATTCCGTTACAGACGGAACGGGCGGCCTTGTTTTACTGCAGAACCTGACAGCCCGGTACCTGTCCCTGAAGTACGGTACGGAGATTCCGCCGGAAGGGAATATTGTGGATATTCATCAGAAGCCGCGGGCAGAGGAAACCCGTGACTGTTTCCTGTCCTGCGGTGCCAGCCGTGCCCTGAGCCGGTCAGAAGATACGGCTTACCATCTCAGCGGAACACCGGAGATCAACCGGTTCAGGAACATCATTACCGGAATCCTGCCGGCGGATGTCCTGGTTGAGAAGGCCCATGAGCAGGGTGTGACCGTGACGGCTTATCTGGCAGCAGTACTGGCGGAAGCGGTGGATGAGAAGCAGAAGGCGGAGGGACGGACCGGCAGAAAGGCCCGGCCGGTGAAGATCACAATTCCGGTCAACCTGCGCAGGACCTTTGGCATGGACACGCTGCGCAATTTTACCCTGACGGTGAATCTGGGTTTTGATCCGCGGCTGGGAGAACATACGCATGAACAGATCTGCGCCCTAATGGGCCACCTGCTGGCGGCAGAAACAATTCCCCAGCGGATGGCGGGGCGCGTGGCGAAAAACGTGGACCTGCAGAACACGCTGCTGCTGCGGCTGGTTCCGCTGCCGATCAAAAAAATCTGCATGCGTACGGTGTATGCACTGAGCGGAGAAAAGAAAGGCTGCCTGAACCTGTCCAACATGGGCGTGGTCAGGGTGCCGGAGGCCATGGCACCGATGGTGGAGCGGTTTGAGTTCATTATCGGGGTGCAGTATACGTATCCGAACAACTGCTCTATTGTGACTTACGGGGGAAAGACCTATATCAGCATGATCCGCGGGATCCGGGAAACAGAGCTGGAGCGGCTGTTCTTCTCCAGGCTGGTTGAACTGGGAATACCTGTTGAGATAGAAAGCAATTCATAAAGATGAATCGCTTTCCATCAATGAACAATGAATCATTAATTGTGTCCTGATCAGAAGATCAGGAAAGGATGTGGGAATATGTATTGTGTGTATTGCGGGGTGAAACTGCAGGACGGGGCCGGCGAATGTCCGCTGTGCCATACGCCGGTGATCTGCCCGACTGCGCAGGAAACTGCGGGAAGGAGCCTGTATCCGGACAGGCTTCCTCCTGAAGAGAAGCATGGCAGGGCACTGCTGGTATGGCTGCTCTCGACTGTTATGGCCGCAGCGTGCCTGGCCTGCATGATTTTCTGCCTTCGGACGAAAGGGGAAGTTGCCTGGTCCGGGTATGTCATGATGGGGTCGGCGCTGATCTGGGTACTGCTGCTGTTTCCGCTGCTGTTCCGCAGATTCCGTCCGATGATTTTCCTGCCGATTGATTTTGTCTGCCTGGCCGGATTCCTGCTGTATGTGTGCCTGAAAAACCAGGAGAACTGGTTCCTGTCCTTTGCTTTCCCGGTGACGGGAATCGCGGGGATTCTGACACTGCTGGGTGTGGCAATCTTCCGCTATATCCGGCAGGGACGGCTCAGGCTGCTGGGCCTGTATCTGGTACTGATCGGTTCCAGTTTCATGCTGGTGGAGTTTTTCCAGCATATCACCTTCGGAACACCGATGTGGGTATGGTCGCTCTACTGTGTATGCGCGTTCGGCGCACTGGGGCTTTTCCTGTTTATCGCAACACTGATACCACCGTTACACGCGTATCTGCGCAAGACTTTCTTTTTCTGAATACAGGTGACAGGCGGAACAAACACCGCCTGTCACTCGTCTGTTAAAGAGGAGGACGAAATAAAGTTTCGTCCGGGGAGGAAACTGTTTTGCTGAGTAGTATGAGAAAAGCGATGCTGGCGCTCCTGGCGGTCTGCATGCTGCTGACAAGCGCAGCGGGCATGGCGGAATCAATCCATCAGGAGATTGAGAACCCTGCTTTTGACATGGAAGTGACCGTTGGTTACGACGGAATGATGACCTATGGCAAAACCATGCCGGTATGGGTGAGGATCCGCAATTTCGGGGATGATTTCGAGGGCGTTCTTGCCATGAACGCCCATATCAATACCAAAGAATTTGACCGTTATGAGAAGACGGTCGTGATTCCTGCCGGATCCGCAAGGGAATTTGAACTGAACCTGGCGGTCTTTTCAAAGCAGAACGATTTTACCGCTGAACTCGTTAAGGACGGGGAAGTTGTCTGCGCTGCCAACGGCAGACCGAAGATGGTCATTAATCCTTCCGCGATGCTGATCGGTGTGCTGAGCACCCGGCCGCAGAACCTGAAGAACCTGGACATTACCCAGGAGAATGACTCTCTGGCACGCTATGAGTACTGGAATACGATTTCCCTGACAATGGATACTTTTCCTGAAGACACCGGCGCGCTGAAAAGCTTCGGGATGCTGGTGATTGACGACATCGATCCGGCATCCCTGTCGGAAAAGCAGCAGAAGGCACTTGACGGATGGCTGCGCAGCGGACGGATCCTGCTGTGCGGCGGCGGAGCGAATGCCGGGCGGAACGCGGCGTTTTTCAATAAATACACAGGCCTGTGCCTTGAAGAAGTAACCACTTCCGATACTGTGATTTCCGGTCTGGAACGCATGATCGGCCGCAAGGAAAGCAATAAACAGGTGACTGCCGCAACAGCAAAATACAGCGGCGCAGAACCGATTGCCGCGGACGCGGAAGGCCAGGGCCTGATCTGGCGGTCTGTGGCGGGCGGCGGACGGATTTATACCGCAGCGTTTGAACTGGGGGATCCGCGGCTGAACAGTGAAAGCCTGATGCACTATTTCTGGCAGCAGATGCTGGTCAACCAGGATCAGGAACTCTATTCCAGCTGTATCTACGCCAATCTGGGCAGCCGGGATTTCAGTGCTTATTTTGCTTCTTTCCCCATCAGGGTAAACAGTATGCTATTGCCCGGAATACTGGTTGTGGCCAGCATGCTGACTCTTGCCTGCATTCTCTGGTGGCTCCTGAAGAAGAAGGACCTGCGGCAATGGATGTGGCTTGCACTGCCGGTGCTTGCTGTGACAGCCATGGGCGGTATGCTGCTGCTGTCTGCAGGCGCGGAGACAAACCGACCGCTCGCGGAGATCACTGAAAACCTGGTACAGGAATCCGACGGCGTTATCCGGAATTACTGCGGCATCTCTGTCGCGGTACCTTCCTATGGGCTGCATAGTTACAGTATAAGCGGAGAAAACCTGCAGGTGGAAAGATACGACTATGTGGACTACGAGGAAGAAGATGACAAGAAGAACCAGGAACCGACCAATATGAGGATATGCTATTCCGGGGACGGCGACAGCGCACTGACGGCGGAAAGCCTTACGCCCTGGCAGGTTACGGAACTGACAGCTGAAAGCAATCCTCATATTGAGGGCCGGATTACCGGTTCGGTCTGGATGGAAGAGGACGGTCTTCACGCAGAGATCGTCAATGAGACGGACCAGACCATGTCTGCCGGTAAATTTGTGACGACCTACGGATTCGCATCTGTTCCGGCACTGGCTCCCGGAGAAAAAACGGATGTCCTGATGAAGCCGGGGACCTTCAAAGACAAGCAGAATCCTGAATATAATGACGGCTTTATGTATCTTGAGAACATGATGCTGGACAGCGTAGCTGAAGCGGCGATGGGATGCAATACAAACACAGGCACGAATCCGTCGGAAGAAGATGAGAAGAACGCCCATGCAGCCATGATCGTCAATGCTTCGAGAATGCTTATGCGCGGAAATCCCGGAGCAGCCTACGGAACTTATGACAGCGCGCAGTTCCTTTACTGCGCAAAACCGGAAGGCAGGGAGGAACTGGTGCTGAACGTGGACGGGAAACCGGTGGACAAGAAAGAAAGCACAGCCTTCCTGACGGCAGCTATCAGTTACCAGGCTATAGGCCGCACCGGCGTGGTATTCCGCACCGCGGGAATGGATATGCCGGAACATGTTGACACAGATGACAACCTGATGCCTGTTGAAACTGCTGCACACATCGGAAGCGGAATGTACTACACTTCGTTCTACTATTCCCTGAACGATAATCCGACTTTCAAATTCACCCTTGATGACCTGCAGGGTGTCCATGTGGAGAAGCTGCAGGTAATCATGAACTCCTATTATATAAACCAGACAACCGCCTATGCACTGAATGCCAGGACGTACGAATGGGATGAGATTCCGATGAACGCGGATATCAAGGATCCCACCCGGTACCTGGATGAGCAGGGAAGACTGTACGTTCAGTTCCGGCTCAACGGACAGGAAATGTACGCAGACATTTCACTTCCGCTGATCAATCTGGAAGGGAGGCTGGAACATGCTGAAAATTGAGAATCTATCGAAGAATTACGGCCATTTTACCGCACTGCAGAACCTGAACCTGGAAATCCCGGCCGGAGCACTTCACGGCTTTGTGGGCCCGAACGGTGCGGGAAAGACCACTACCATGCGAATCCTGGCCACCCTGATGAAGCCTACATCCGGTACTGCCTATGTGGACGGCACAGACGTGGTGAAGGACGGACAGAAGGCGCGGAAGCTGGTGGGGTATATGCCGGACTTTTTCGGTGTGTATGACAGCCTGAAATGCTGTGAATACTTGGACTTTTACGCACGGTGCTACCGGATCGGCCAGACAGAACGGAAACGGATGACCCGGCAGCTGCTGGAACTGGTGCAGCTGGCGGATAAGGAGAACGAATATGTAGACGCTCTTTCACGGGGTATGAAGCAGCGCCTGTGCCTGGCCCGCAGCCTGATCCATGATCCGAAGCTTCTGATCCTGGATGAGCCGGCTTCCGGTATGGATCCCCGTGCCCGGGCGGAGATGAAGGGGATTCTCCGCACCCTGCGGGAGATGGGCAAGACCGTGCTGATCTCCTCCCATATCCTGCCGGAACTGGCGGAGATGTGCGACAGCCTGACAATCCTGGATCACGGCCAGCTGGTTTTCTCCGGCGGCGTGGATGAACTGTCTGACCGGATGAACGGGAATGCGCCGCTGGATATCCGCCTGACGGAAGGCTGCGGTGAGGAAAATGTGGACGCGGCAATCCGCTGCCTGAAGGAACTGCCCACGGTGACGGAAATCACGCAGGAAGAACCGTTCCTGCTTCGCGTAAGGCTGGCAGAAGGAGCGGACGTCTGTCCGGAAGTGCTCCGCCAGCTGGTGATAAAAGGGGTGCCGGTATGTGATTTCCACCGGGCACCGATGAACCTGGAGAAGGTCTTTATGGAGGTGACGCAGGATGCTTAATCCGATTCTTGCCTTTTCGGCGACCCGCCGTATGCGCAGCTTCCGGACCATGCTGATCGTGATCGCTTATATTGCGGCAATGCTGCTGCTGGCACTGGTCGTCCTGAATCCGTTTATGGATAACAGGATCAACCTCAGTACAACATCGAAAAGCCCCACGGCTTATCTGCTGCTGATTGCGGTTCAGTTCGGACTGCTGATCCTGATTGCGCCGGCCATGACTTCCGGCGCGATTGCGGGAGAGCGTGAAAGGCAAACGCTGGAACTGCTGCTGGTGACAAATACCGGATCCTTCCGCATCCTGCTCGGTAAGGTGCTGGAGAGCTTTGCTGTACTGGCACTGCTTATTGTCTGCGGCTTGCCGGTGATGAGCCTGTGCCTGCTGACGGGGGGCGTTACTGTCGGACAGATCCTGATCGGGGAACTGTTCCTGCTGGCGGAAGCTTTTGCCTGTGTATCGGTCGGCGTGTTCTGTTCCGCACTGTTCCGGACAACGGTCGTCAGCGCCGTGATGAGTTACCTGATGATCATGGCGATCGGCGCAGAGACAGCGCTTCCGTTTGTGTTCGGTTATCCCCAGCGGATTACGGATGTACTGTATGACAATTCGCAGTATATGGCGCTGACCGCCGGCGGTGCACTGAAGATGATTCCGCCGCTGATGTATCTGAACCCGGGCTTCGGGCTGCTGTGCCTGGTCCAGGGAGAGACACATGCTTTTTCCGAAATGGGGAGCCGCCTGGGCTGGGGAAGGATGTACGCTACCTGGCTGATGGCGGACCGGGCAGGATGGATCAGCGTCGCGATGCTGTGTGCAGGCGCCATGCTGGTTGTTTCCCTGGCGCTGATCGGAACCGCATCCCTGCTGATCCGGAGAGGAAGCAAGAAGAAATCATGACGGGCAATTCACAATTCATAATTCATAATTCAGAATTATGGGTTGCTGAAAGCTCTGCCTGAACCGGAAATCGAATAATAAAACCAAATGGAATATGCATAGTACAGATACTACGCATTATGAATTGTGAATTATGAATTATGAATTAAAAAGGGCATTGCGTCCGGTGAAGACGCGGATCAGGCGAAACCGCCTGCTGCGCGGTGCCGCAGCCGGCCTGGCTGCGGGACTGGGTGCCGCCATCCTGCTGCAGGCAGTCTCGTTTTTTCTCCCGATTCCGGACCGCGGACTGTGGGCAGCGGGACTTGCGGCAGCAGTGATGATGCTGACAGCCCTGGGGAACGCCCTGCGCCCGGTAAAGAACAGAACGGCTGCGGAAGCGGCGGACGCCTGCGGCCTGAAGGAACGGACCATTACCGCACTGGAAGACGGCGAGGAGCCGATCCGGCAGCTGCAGCGCCGTGACGCATGCAACGCACTGAAAACGCTGGATATGAAGAGAATTCGTGCGGGCAGTGTAAAAAAGCAACTGTTTACCGCGCTTGGATGCGCAGCAGTGCTGAGCCTTTTGCTGCTGGTTCCGAGTCCGCAGGATTCGGATGCGGCCGCGCGGAAAGCGCTTGTCCGTACCCTGCAGGAGGGCAGGGAAGCCATTGTACAGGCGGCGGAAGAAGACGAGGCCGGACTGACGGAAGAAAAGAAAAGCGAACTGAGGAAAATTACCGAGGACCTGAACAGGGAACTGGGCGAAAGCCGGGACGCGGCTGACGCACTGGTTGCGCTGGACAAGGCGGAAAAACGACTGGAGCAATTCCAGAAGCAGACCGCCGGGGAAGCCGGGGAAGCCATGGCCGGAGCGGCGGCAAACGCGGAAACGGATCAAGCCGGGAACGAAAAAGACGGAGAAGCCGGGGAAAGCGAACAGTCAGGTGACGAATCGTCAGCAAAAGCTTCTGCCCAGGCAGGCGCCGGGCAGGCTGGCAATTCTTCTGACGGAGCGACACCGACAGCTGCACAGATGAAGACACTCCAGGCACTGGCGGCTCTGCAGAGCGCAGTGAATCCGTCCTCCCAAAACGGAACGAACGCACAGGGCGCTTCCGGAATGAGCGGCAAACAAGGCAACCAGAACGGGAACGGAGGCCCCGGCAGCAACGGAGGGCTTAACGGGAAGCAAGCCGGCAACGGAGCCGGTGAAGGTTCCACGAATGAGGAACAAACCGGCGGACAAAGCAGCAAGGGAGGACATTCCCAGGGCACCCGGGATCCGAGGTTCAAGGAAGAAAAATACGAGACGATCTACGATCCGGAGCATATCGACAAGGATAAGCAGGATGTGATGACCGAACAGTACCGGCTGGGTGATGAAGATTCGCTGAAACTGGAGGTCAGCCCGGGCAAGGGAAATGTCAACGGAGATGTGCCCTGGAGTGAAGCGCTGCAGGACTACGCCGACACGGAAGCCCGCTCGGCAGAACGCGAAAACCTGACCGTGCAGGAACGGCAATGGGTGAATGAGTACTACAGGCTGCTGACGGAACAGGAATAAAAGAAGAAATTCATAATTAAGAATTCAGCATTCATAATTATGTGATGATAAGAGAGGGAAAAGACATGAGTGAGCAGATTAACGCGGTGGAGAAATTCGCGGAGCAATATGAAAAGATCCGGTCAGAGATCGGCAAGGAAATGATCGGACAGGCGGATGTAGTGGAGCACCTGCTGCTGGCAGTGATTGCCGGCGGTAACGTGCTGCTGGAAGGTGTACCTGGCCTGGGTAAAACACATCTGGTGCGGGTGCTGGGGAAGGTGCTGGACCTTCCGTTCTCACGTATTCAGTTTACGCCGGACCTGATGCCTGCGGATATCACGGGTACCAATATCCTGGTGCGCACGGAGGAAGGAAATGCCTTCCGGTTCCAGCAAGGTCCGCTGTTCTCCTCCATTGTGCTGGCTGATGAAATCAACCGTGCCACACCCAAGACGCAGGCTGCCCTGCTGGAAGCAATGCAGGAGCATTCCGTGACTGTTGCCGGAGAGACCCGGAAACTTCCGGAGCCATATTTTGTGCTGGCAACCCAGAACCCGGTGGAACAGGAAGGTACTTATCCGCTGCCGGAGGCGCAGCTGGACCGTTTCCTGTTCAAGGTGCTGGTTCCTTTCCCGACACTGGAAGAGCTTGGCGCGATTGTGGACCTGACGGTGAAAGACGGCGGAAGTGAAGCCCAGCGGGTGATCGGCTCGGACGATCTGCTGGCCATGCGCGCGGCAGCACGCAGCGTACCGATTGCTGCCAGCGTGCAGGAATACGCGCTGCGGCTGGTGCTGGCCACGCATCCGGAGACACCGGACGCGCCGGAGGCGGCTAAGAAATACCTGCGCTTTGGCGCCAGTCCCCGTGCGGCACAGGCACTGCTGTCTGTTGCCAGAGTCCGTGCATTGGCCAAGGGCCGTTTCAATGTTGCCTATGACGATATCCGTTTTGCGGCGCCTGCCTGCCTGAGACACCGCGCTGCCCTGAATTTTGAGGCGGTCACTGCCGGCAAGGATATGGAATCCGTTCTGGGGGACATCCTGGCGGCGGTAGCAGAGAAATAATGAACAATGAAGAATGAACAATGAACAATTAATGGTTCTGACAAAGAAAGATTTGGATCAATGTTGACAGATATTTTTCTTTCCCGGCTTGACGCATTACAGCTGACCATGCGCGGAAGAGCGCAGGGCGGCGCAGGCGGAAGCCGCAGGTCCCGGCAGACGGGCTCATCCGCTGAGTTTTCCGATTACCGGGAATATATTCCGGGCGATGATATCCGCCGGTTGGACTGGAACGCGTTTGCCCGCTTTGACCGGCTTTTTCTGAAGCTGTTCATGGAGGAGCAGGAATCGCAGGTGACGATTCTTCTGGATGCGAGCGCGTCTATGGAAGCTAAGTGGAAATCCGCCCGGGCTGCGGCGGAGGCTGTGGGCTATCTGGCCCTGACGGGCGGTGACAGGCTGTGCCTGCAGTGCCTGAAGGACGGACGTGCCCTGCGTGCTCCGATGCTGTCCGGACGGTCCGCGTTCCCGCGGTTGACCGGGTTTCTGGACAACTGCGTTCCGGACGGCAAAGAAGACAGCCTGACGGCAGCGGTAAAGCGTGCGGAGGGGCTGAAGAAGGGACTGTGTTTCCTGATTACCGACGGCTATACGGAAGACGCACTGAAGGAAACACTGGATTATCTGCGTTATATGAGACAGGAAACTGCTGTGATCCAGGTGCTGTCCGGCGGGGAAGTGCGTCCGGAACTGGAAGGCGCCCTGAAACTGGTTGACAGCGAGAGCGGTGAGGAAATCGACCTAATCGCAGACCGCAGCGCACTGGATGCTTACGGGGACGCGCTGGCTGCTTTCCTGAAAGAAGTGCAGGGGAACTGCGCTTCCCGGGAGGCAACGTATCTGCTGCTGGACGATGACAAACCGTTTGAAGAGTGTTTTATCCCCTTGCTTTCCAAAGGGGGAGTGATCTGATTCCGAATCCCGGATTCGGAATCAGATAATTCAAAATTAAGAATTCATAATTCATAATTATGACCAGTCAGGACCCTATGGCAGAAGTATCATTAAGAAAGATAAGTATTCAGATATAAAGGTTTGAGAGAATGATCTGTTTTTTATTCCCGGGCTATGCCTGGGCGCTGGCCATTCCGGCCGCGATCCTGGTGCTGTATCTGCTGCGCAGAAGGTTTCAGACACAGCAGGTTCCGTCTGTTTTTCTCTGGCGGAAGAGCATAAAGGATCACGCGGCAAACCGGCCATTCCAGAAACTGATGAAGAACATCCTGCTGCCGCTGCAGATCCTTGCGGCGCTTGCGCTTGCACTGGCGCTGATGCGGCCGGCAATTCCCGGCGGAACGGCAGGACGTACAGTACTGATTTTTGATGTTTCAGGCAGTATGCAGGCGGAAACCGCGGGCCGTACCCGGATCCGGACTGCAAAGGAAGAGGCAATGAAACTGCTCCGGACGCTGCCGGCGGAAGAAAAGATAACGGTGCTGACGGCGGGAAAGGATGCGGAAAGGATTGCACTGTCTGTGAACCGGGAGGAAGCAGAACAGGCGATTTCTTCGATTGAATGCGGACGGGACGGAGCAGACCTGAACAAGGCGCTGGTCCTGGCAGACGCTATTGCCAAAGACGGGGAAAAGGATGCCGGGGCGAATGTTGTGATCTATTCTGATACCTTCCGCCGGGATCAGGCGAATATGCGCGGAAGCATGTTTACCCTTTCGATTGTCAATTGCGGTGAAGGAGAAGACAACCGGGCTATATACTCCCTGGAAGCAGCAAACGGACAGGCGTATGCCCGCGTTGCGAATTACGGCGGGGACTGCAGCGTTTCACTGACCTGTGAAGCAGACGGTGTGCTTTGTGATGCGCGGGAGACGGAAATCCCGGCGGGAGAGACTGCCGGCGTAGCCTTCAGCATTCCGGAAACAGCGCAGCATGTACGTGTCAGCCTGAGGGAAAAGGATGCCCTGGCCGCGGACAATGCAGCGGAAGCGGCAGTAAAGCGGGCGAAAGCCCAGACCGTTGCGGTTACCTCTGACAGCGTTTTCCTGGAAAGCGCCCTTCGGGTACGGCCGGACCTGACTGTGCTCCGGACAGAAAAGGACGCGCTTCTTTCCACAGAAGCCGATCTGTATATTCTCGGCTCTTCTCCGCTGATTGTGACACGGACCCTGCCGGAAGAGGGATATGATCCCGCCGGGACGACGTTCGGACCTTTCAGCTGGAAGGATTCGGAAACCGAAGTAACCGGGAGCCCCGCGGCGGTGATCACGGAGAGTCCGCTGACAAGTGGACTGACAATGAAGAATGTATACTTCCGCAGCATCCGGCCCCTTACAGGCGGACGGGCTGCGGTAACCCTGAACAGGGAAACTGTGATCGCCTATACTGACGGTATGGCTGCGATAGGGTTTGATCTGCACAATTCCAATCTGCCTCTGAAATATGATTTTCCTGTACTGATCCAGAATATTCTGGACTGGATGCTGCCGGCGGAAACCGTGGAGGAGGCAGAGACTGAACTGCCGATGCCCGTGGCGGAAAGCGACGTGCGCATTGTCGCGCCGGATGATGAGGCAGAGACAGCACGGGCAGCGAACGAACAGGGAAGGGAACTGACAGCAATCCTGCTGGCGCTTTTCCTGACCCTGATGCTGGCGGAAATGGGGGTGAGCCGTTATGTCGGTTGAGTTCATGCATCCGCTGCGGCTGATCGCCCTGCCGGTCTGCGCGGCAGCAATCCTGATCCTGTGTATGGTGCGGAAAAGCCGTTCCCGGAAGGAATGGATCTCCCATATCCTGAGACATGTGATTATTATGCTGACAGTGCTGGCACTTGCCGGCATGAGCCTGCTGAGCGTCAGCCCGGACCGGACCGCTTTTCTGCTGGTGGACGTGTCCGCTTCTGTCAGCGAAGAGGAAACCCTCCGGCTGGCCCGTGAAGCACTGGAAGCAAGCGGAAGCCGGCAGACGGGCGTGATTGCCTTTGGCGGAGATGCGGCCGTGGAACGCTCTGTCGGCCAGATGATGCCGCTGAATGAGCTGACAGCCCGGGTGGATCGTGCTGGCAGCGACCTGAACAGCGCGCTGCAGCTGGCGACTGCGCTGCTGCCGTCTGATTCCAACGGCGGAATTGCCGTAATCAGCGATGGCCGGGTTACCGGAGAAGAGGGCTTCCTCAAATCTGCCGGCGGCCTGCCGGTGAACGTGCTGAAAACGGATACCCGCGGCGGAACAGACGCGCAGGTGACTGCCGTATCCGTTCCTTCTTCCCTGTACACAGGACAGAAATACACCACAACCGTAACCGTACACTCGAACACAGCCGGTGAGGCTGTACTGCTGCTGACCCGGGACAGGGGTGAAGCACAGACGCGTACGGTCACACTGCGCCGCGGAGAGAACACATTTGCCTTTGAGGCAGTGGCAGGCGGCGCAGGCGTCAGCACGGTGGAAGCACAGGTGATCCTGAACGGGGACAGTATTTCCGCCAATGACACCGGCGCGGCTTATACCGTGATTACCGGTGAGCCGTCCGTGCTGATTGCAGAAGGAAAGAGCGGTTCCGGCGCAGCACTGGAGAAGATGCTGAAGGCCGCGGGCATGCAGACCCGTGTGCAGCCGGCTTCCATGCTGACGGAACAGGCTTCCGACCTGATGATGTATCACGCAGTGGCGCTGGTGAATGCGGATGCCTCCTCCATGAGTGACGGACAGATTGCCGCACTGGATACTGCGGCGAAAGACCTGGGAATCGGCGTCGCTGTATTTGGCGGTGACGAGAGCTATGCCCTGGGCGGATACCGGGGCAGCGCACTGGAAGACATGCTGCCGGTGACCATAGATGTAAAAAACAAGATGGAACTGCCGACAACGGCCCTGGTGCTTGCCATAGACAAGTCCGGATCGATGATGGACAGCTCCTACGGTGTGACCAGGCTGCAGCTGGCCCGGGAGGCCGCATGCGCAGCGCTGGAAGTGCTGAACGAGCGGGACCAGGCAGGCGTTATTGCTTTTGACGATGCCGGGAAATGGGTAGTGCCCCTCAGTTATGTGACCGATGTGACGGCCATGCAGGAGCAGGTGGCTACGATCCGCATCGGCGGCGGAACGGCCTTCTATTCCCCGCTGGTGATGGCGTATGACGCGCTGAAAACGGTCCAGGCCCAGTATAAACATGTGATTTTCCTGACGGACGGCGAAGCCGGTGATACCGGCTATATGGAAGTTATCGGCAGAATGGCCGGAAGCGGAATTACGGTAACCACGGTTGCCGTGGGCGACGGGGCGAATATTCAGGAACTTGGCAAAATGGCTGAGATCGGTGAAGGGAAAATGTATTCTGCCGGTCCCTTTGACAGCCTGCCCCGGATTTTTACCAAAGAGACGATGCGGATTTCCGGATCATATGTGCAGAACCGTATCTTTACGCCGGTGATCACGGACTCTTCCATGACGGATTTCCCGGGGTTCCCGGAACTGGGCGGATATCAGGCTGTGACGGAAAAACCGCTGGCGACTGTTTCACTGGTCAGCGACCGGCAGGATCCGATCCTTGCCTGGTGGCAGTACGGCGCAGGCCGGGTGCTCTGCTGGACAAGTGATATACAGGGGGGCTGGAGCAATGCCTTCCTGACCTGGGACCGGGCTGCGGAGTTCTTCTCCGGGCTGATCTCGTTTATTCTGCCGGACCGTTCCGGTGCCGGAGAGATTACCCTGGCTGACGGCCATATGACCTGGGAGACGGACGCGCCGCAGGAGGCTTCTGCCGCATCCGTAACAATGGTCCGCCCGGACGGAGAAAAGGAAACCATCCGGCTGGAGCGGGTTTCCGACAACCGGTTTGAGGGCAAAGCGGATACAGGCCTTGCGGGTGCCTATGCGATGCGGATTGAGATGGAGGACGGACGGGGAAAAGTCCTGCAGACTTCCGAAGGCGGGGATGTTGTTTCCTGGACAGCGGAGTATGACCAGCGACGGGAGGATACCGGCGCGCTGGAGACCCTGGCGCAGGAAAGCGGCGGCAAGGTCTGCGAATCACCGCAGGATCTGCTGGACCTGCCGGATACTGCCGCCCGGAAACGGATGGACCTGATGCCGGTACTGGCCGTACTGGCCCTGCTGCTGTTCCTGTTTGACGTAGCGCAGCGGCGGCTGGACCTGTTCCGTGAACCGGTGAAGAAGGAAACGGCGGAAGAGAACAGGCAGGAGACACCGACTGTCGCAAAACCGAAGCGGGAACCGGCAAAGAAAAAGCCGGAGAAGGAAGAACCCGCGGCGGCGGATGTGCTCTGGCAGCAGATGAAGAACAAGAAGAAACTGTGACAACAAAGCCACCGGTGAAGCCGGTGGCTTTGTTGTCAATTCACAATTCATAATTCATAATTACGGATACCGTTTTTCGGAACAGCTATTGTATGATGATTGCCTGATGTTGAAATATACGGTGTGGATTTTACCAGGGATATAGGTTATGATAGAAATGGAAGAACGAATGTGATCAGAATGGTCCGGGCAAACCATAAATAATTATGAATTGTGAATTATGAATTATGAATTACGAATTGCTCCAGGCCTATATTCAGGCCCTTCTGCCTGAGCGGGAAAGATACCTGCACCAGCATGCTCTGAACAAGGTGCGGGTGATTACCCGCAGCATGAAGCCGGCGGAAAAGGAAGCCTATCTGCAGGGAGAAGCTTTCCAGAACACGCTGCGGCAGCTGCAGCGGCGGGATAAGGTCTGGCAGGGCCTGATCCAGGGCCAGCTGATGCTCTCCGGGGACCGGACGGAATTTGACCGGCTGTCACGCCTGATTGAGGAGGAACTGCGGGAAGGACGGAAGATTGATCTGCCGTTCCTGCGCACGGTGGAGAAGAGCAAGGTATCCCTGGAAAAAGCATATGAAGCGCTGCGGATTATCCGCGAAGGCGATCTGAGATCCTGGTTTGACAATGAAATGGGGCTGCTGACTTCCCGGGCGGAGAACCGGGTCGTTCTATGGCTGCGCAACGGAGACCACAGCACCCGGATCCGGGATGAAGAGAACGAGACGGAACGGTCCGTGGTCCGGCGGGTGATGGAAAAGGAGCTGCCCGGCGGATGCCTGACACCCAAGAGCGTGGACCGGGCCTTCCAGCCGGGATCACTGGGCGGTTATCTGCGGGCGGAGGCCGGCAAACAGTTTCCGGAACTGAATGCCTGCAGGGCTGTGCGCCAGCCTTCCGGAGAGACAGTGGCTTCCGCGGTACGCAGGGAAGCGGACCGGGGCGGGCGGCTGGTTTTTAACGCACTGGACAAGCGGTTTTCCCGGGAACGGCTCCGGCGACTGCTGGAGAAAAACCCCGGACTGATCCGCCTGCAGAAAAAAGCGGACGCGGCATATGAACGGGACAAGCGTATCCGGGCGGCATTGCTGGACGCGATTCCGGAACATTACCGGGACCTGTATCCGCTGGCGCGGCAGATGAAAAGGAAGTTTTACCTGCATCTGGGACCGACAAACTCCGGTAAGACATATGAAGGTGTGCAGCGGCTGCACGGCGCCCGGAAAGGCCTGTATCTCGGCCCGCTGCGCCTGCTGGCCGCAGAGCAGTTTGAGACGCTGAACCTGGCAGACGTCCCGTGCTCCCTGGTGACAGGCGAGGAACAGATTCGCGTGCCCTTCAGCCGGGTGCAGTCCTCCACGGTGGAGATGGCGGACCTGCAGACACGATACGACGTGGCGGTGATTGACGAGTGCCAGATGATTGCGGACAGGGACCGGGGCGGTGCCTGGACTGCGGCAATCCTGGGACTTTGCGCGGATGAAATCCATGCCTGCGCCTCGCCGGACGCGGAGGCACTGCTGACCCGGATTATTGAAGACTGCGGGGATGAACTGACCGTAGTGCGGCATGAGCGGATGACTCCGCTGGAAGTGGAGAAGGAAGGCTTCCAGTTCCCGACTTCCGTCCGGCAGGGAGACGCGCTGATCGTTTTTTCCAAGGCACGTGTGCACGCAGTGGCCGCGGAACTGAAAACACGGGGGTATAAGGTATCCCTGATTTACGGTGCACTGCCGCCGGATGTACGGCGCAACCAGGCGGACCGCTTCCACCGGGGCGAGACGGAGGTTGTAGTTTCCACGGATGCCATTGCCATGGGTATGAACCTGCCGATCCGGCGCGTGGTATTCCTGGAATCGGAAAAGTATGACGGGGATATTGTCCGAACGCTGACGGACTCGGAAATCAAACAGATTGCCGGCCGGGCAGGCCGGTTCGGCAAATATGAGATCGGATATGTGAACGCGTTCGGTTTCCGGCAGGAAGTGGCACGGGCTATGGCCAGACCGCTGCTGCCGCTGACGGAGGGTGTAATCGGTTTCCCGGAATCTCTGCTGGGTATTCCGCTGCCGCTGACTGGCATACTGGACCAGTGGATCCGTATGCAGGACAAGGGTTGCTTTTCCAAAGCATCCACCGTCCGGATGGCGGAACTGGCCGCAATGATGGAAACACCCAAGACAGACCGGCGGCTGCTGTACCGGTTCCTGTGCATTCCTTTTGACGAAAAGGACCCGGACCTGCTGTTCCGCTGGAAGGCGATGTATCACGCGGAGTGCCGCGGAGAGCATATTGATGTGATGCCGGAGATGCCGGAGATCATGGAGCCGGAAAGCTGTACCATCCGGATGCTGGATGAGCTGGAAGCGGATTACCGGCGGTGTGACCTGTATTACAATTATACGAGGCTCTTTCTGCCGGAACCGGACAACCTGCTGGCGGAGATCCAGCGCCGGAAAGACCTGATCTCCCAGGGTATTGTGCATATCCTGTCCACCCAGAAGCTGCAGCAGCGTACGTGTCCTTCCTGCAAGCGGCATCTGCCGTGGAACTGGCCGTACCGGCTGTGTGACAGCTGTTACGGAAGAGGCCGCCGCTGGTAACGCGGCGGCCTTGCCATATCCGGAAACGGAATCAGAAATTCAGGAGGATTTTCAGGAACAGGAGCAGAAGCACCAGCAGGATGACCGGCCGGACGATCTTTGTTCCTTTGGACAGGGCCAGGCCGGATCCCGCATAGTTGCCTGCCATGTTGCACAGTGCTGCGGCCAGCCCCAGGAGAATGATCACCTGTCCGTTGAGCAGGTAGATGACCAGGGAGGTAATATTGGACGTCAGGTTGATGACCTTGGCCTGGGCGTTTGCCGATCCGACGGTTATGCCCGCGAACACGGTGAACGCAATAATCAGGAAGGTGCCGGTTCCCGGCCCGTAGAATCCGTCATACAGACCGATAATCAACGCGGAAACGATGCAGACAAGCATCGTTTTTTTGTCCGCGGCAACCGCGTGCTTTCCCTCATCCCGGAACAGACGCCTGTTCAGCACGAAGAACGCGGCGACCGGCAGAACGGCGAAGAGAATGTATTTCATGATCTCTTCACTGACACCCAGGGAAAGACGTGCACCGATGGACGCACCGAGGATCGCGGTGATGACCGATGGAACCGCAAGCCGGAAATCAACCAGCCCCCGGCGGATAAAGCGCCCTGTGGCAAGCGCTGTTCCGCAGGTGGAGGACAGCTTGTTGGTGGCGATTGCCATATGAACCGGCAGGCCGGCGAAGAGATAGGCGGGCAGTGAAATCAGTCCGCCGCCTCCGCCGATGGAGTCCACCAGGCCGGCAAGGAAGAGCAGGGGACAGACAATCAGAAAAGTTACGGGTGTAAGCTGCATGGTTGTTTACCCGGCCGGTCAGGCCCCTTCCGGAGAGCCGGCATCCTCTGTTTCAGATACTTTTCCGCCGCGGCGGCGCTGCAGGCGGGAAACAATGATGGCGCAGGAGGCGTCACCGGTGATGTTGACGACTGTGCGGCCCATGTCAAAGATCCGGTCGATACCGGCAACCAGGGCGATGCCTTCCACCGGAAGGCCGACGGACTGGAGCACCATGGCCAGCATGACCATACCCGCACCGGGCACACCGGCAGTTCCGATGGAAGCCAGGGTGGCGGTCAGGACAATAGTGAGCATCTGGACAAAGGTCAGGTTGATTCCGAAGCAGGAGGCGATGAATACAGAGCATACGCCCTGGTAAATTGCGGTACCGTCCATGTTGATGGTGGCGCCCAGCGGCAGGACGAAGGAAGCAACATCCCGGTCAGCGCCCAGCTTTTCGGAGCACTCGAGATTCAGCGGGAGCGTTCCGACAGAGGAGGCGGAAGAGAAGGCCATCATCATGGCCGGCATCATTCCGCGGAAGAACTGGATGGGACTGAGCTTTCCAAGTACCCGGACAGAGAAGGAATAGGTGACCAGCATATGAATGACATAGCACAGATAGGCCACCAGCAGGACCATGGCCAGGGAACCGAGCACGGCCGGTCCGTTTTCAGCCACCACCGGGCAGAGCAGGCAGAAGACGCCGATGGGGGAAAGCTTCAGGATGAGCTCCATTACTTTCATGCAGATATCATTGCAGACATCCACCGCTTTGAATTCCATATTGAAACGGTGCCCGATCAGGATCAGCGCGAAACCGATAATCAGCGCGGAAACGATGATCTGCAGCATGTTTGCTTCCACAAAGGGTTTGATGAAGTTGGAGGGGAAGATGCCCACCAGGGTGTCCATAAAGTTGACACCGGAGGAGGAAGGCGTATAGGAAAGCTCCGCTGTGGACAGAACCGGGAACACGCCTTTCAGCAGATTGGCGAACAGCAGGCCGATCGCAACGGCAAAGGCTGTCGTGCACAGATAATACAGGACGGTGGAACCGCCGATGGCGCCGATCTTTTTCACGTCCCGGAGAGAAACGATGCCGGACATGATGGAGAAGAAAACAAGCGGACAGACGATCCATTTGATCAGGTTCAGGAAGATTGTGCCGAACGGTTTGATATACTGAACGGGGAAGGACGGGTTGCCCGTGAACGCAATCCCCGCGATGATTGCCAGTACGAGCGCGATAAAGATCTGTGTGGACAGGGCCATTTTTTTGACGGTCGCTTTTGCCATTGTATACACCTCCATTTTTACGCATATTGTACAGATGTTTTACAGGCCGGGCAACCCTTTTTTGAAGAAAGCAGCAAAACGGACCGGCAGTATGCCGGAGATTTATTGGACAGACTGAGACCGGATCAGATATAATAAAACCAGGACAGGAACTGCTGGAAACCAGGAAACGGCCATTCATTCCGGCAATATGTCATCCCGCGTCTTTCTGCGTATCAATATGCGGAACATATTACAGGAGGAGGACGCAATGAAGGGAGGAACGGCCGGGATTAACCGGATCGTGAGTCAGCTGTTTGATTATCAGCGTTTTGAGCGGAACCGGGCATTGCAGCAGGTGATTGATTTCATCCGGGCCCGGTATACGGACAGCAGAACGGCAGACAACGACCGGTACCGGACAAACGAATCCGACGCAGAAACAGAGAGGGAATAAGCAGATGGAGCAAGCCAATACGGACAGCATGATTCTTCGCTTCTTCAAGGATGATATCGGCGGAATCCTGATTACCGATGAAACCGGGGAAGTCCTTTATGAGGACGAGAAGACGGCTTTTATCCGGAAGGAAAAGACCAACTGGAAGACAGTCTGTCCGCCGCCTGTTCCGGGGCAGCGGGGAGAAATATGGGACCTGCTGCTCAGTGAAAGCGGAAGAACCTACATGGGGATCACATCCACATACAGGGATGAAAACGGCAGGATCCTGCAGATCCATCACCTGGTGGATACCACGCTGTATATGGGGCTCTACCGGGACATGACCGACTATTCCCGGAACCTGCAGAAAGAAAAGGAACGCGATGGGCTGACAGGACTGTTCAACAGGGGGAAATTCATGGAAATGAAACGGACCCTGTTCAGCAGCCAGGACGCGATTGCCGTGTTCAATATGGATGTGAACAACCTGAAGGCCATGAATGACCGGTTCGGCCATGAAGCCGGCGACAGGATGATCAGAAAAGCCGCGGAAAGCCTGAAACGGATTGAAGCGCGGAATATTATGCCCTTCCGGGTCGGCGGCGACGAGTTTATTGTCATTGCCATTCATGTAAACCGGGAGGAAGCGGAGAAGATCAGGCAGAAGTGGTCGGAGGGACTGGCAGAACTGAACCGGGTGCAGGACGGTGTGCCCTGCACGATTGCCTGCGGTTTCGTCTTTGCGGAGAAGGGCTATGACCTGGAGGAAATCCTGGCGCTTGCTGACCGGCGGATGTATGAGGATAAAAAGGCCGGAAAAGCGCGGGACGAAGGGAAGACACCCTGAGTCAGGGACCTGAGCAAAAAAAGCACACACGGTTGACTGGAAGTGTGATATACTGCAGGTGGATGAACAAGTGAATATCCGACGCGGAAACAACAGCGGAACCCCCGACAAAGGAGGATACGAGAATGACCATTACAAAAAAGCAGAATGGTGAAGCGCTGGAGATTGCCATTGAAGGCCGTCTGGATACCATGACTTCCCCCGAACTGGAAGCGGAGCTGAATAAATCCCTGGATGGTGTGGAGACACTGGTTATCAATTTCAGCAAACTGGCCTATATCTCTTCCGCCGGACTGCGGGTACTGCTGTCCGCCCATAAAACCATGAGCACCAGGGGCGGCATGAAGGTGACAAACGTGAATGAAATTGTGCAGGATGTGTTTGAGGTTACCGGCTTCGCAGACATCCTGGACATCGAATAAGCAGCAGGAACAGCTGAATATAACACTGAAATTAAAAACCAGGGCGGTGAATCATCACTGCCCCGGTTCCTTATATACACAGTCCGGACTGATCAGTCATCCCCGAAGAGCGGCAGTCTTTCAAAAGCCAGGCCTTCCAGGGATTCGGAGCCGGCATTCTGAATGACCACTTTTCCTTCGGCATCCAGGGAGAAGACAGTTTCAACATCCTTGTCGAACACATTTTCCCGGGTTTCGTTTCCGTCGGAATCATAGGCCACATTGTCGCAGACGGCATGAACAGCACGCAGCGCCTGAGTTTCCGGATCATAATTACAGGTGTAGGTCCATTCGGTCATTTCCCAGGCGCTGCCTCCCCAGAGGATCAGCACCTTATAGTCATCCATATCATCCATGCAGATTTCCATGGACGCCCTGTCGCACTGCCAGGAAGCACCGTTGATGCTGTCCAGCACCCAGCCCGCTTCAGGCGCGACCGCTTCACCGGCAGCGGAATTGTCAAAGGCTTCCGCCAGGGAAACGGAACAGGCCAGAATCATGGCGGCGGCCAGGAACAGGATTGCGATCATGGTTTTCTTCATAAATAAACTCCTCCTTTGCTTTCGGACAATTAATACCGCTGAACATTTCCGCACCTGTTTATCCGCTGCAGGCGGGGAAAAGGGAATCGGCTGTCTGCATATACAGACGATTATGGGCGGGGATATGTTCCCCTGCAGAGGGGACAGAAAAGGATGATATTACCGGCGCCTTATATTATCAGCTTCGGGACAGAAAAAGTCCAGGGGAAGTATGGACAAAACAATACAACACGTTTTGACGGTTTCAGCACGATTTGATATGATGAACAAAACCATATCTGCTGATATGTAATATCAACGGAAGATGAGGAGATCCCATGGATACGATTGCCGGTGAATGGATCATGAAGGGATGCAGGCGTACAGATGAGGAATGCCTGCATTCCCCGGAAGAGCTTCTGTCGCTTGTTCAGGAGATCGGGTTTCTTCCGCTGTTTTCAAACAGCATTCCAGGCTTTTCCGTGGAGGAGCGCACACCGGCGGAGGACTGGTGGGCGGGGAGCCCTGCAACGGATCCCTGGGCCTGGCGTGAACTGCTTGCTCCCAACGCATACATCGCATACGGCAAGTTTTTTGACAGGAAAGCCGGCTTTGTCTCAAAGGAATGGTTTCCCCGGTTCGCGAATTACCGCCGGGACGGGTATGATTATGAGGGACTGTATGAAGACGGCAAGATGACCAGCCGGTGCAAAAGAATCCTGGATATCCTGGAGCTGAATGAAGACGCGGAGGGACTGGGACTTCTCTCCTGTGAGATCCGTCGGCGTGCCGCACTGGAAAAAGGCTTTGAAGGCGCACTGACAGACCTTCAGATGAAATCATTCCTGATCATGAGCGATTTCCGGCAGAAGCGAAACAAACGCGGGGAAGCATACGGCTGGTATGTGGCGGAACTGATGACGCCGGAAACAAAGTGGGGATACGACGCGGTGAACAGCTGCAGCGAATCCCCGGAGGCGTCCCTGGAAGCAATCACAAAGCAGATCCGGAAACATTTCCCCAAAGCCGGCGACCGGGAGATCCGGCAGATGATGGGCATCCGGAAATAAACCGGATCGGTGTATTATTCCGGGTTTTCATCTTTCAGCACAGCTTTTGCTGTGCTATAATTGTTTCATCAGAAAAAAGAGGTGGGAATATGGCTGACAAGAAAGATACCGGCCGCAGCCGGGAGGTTGAGCAGAACCTGATCGAAGTCAGCAGACTTGGCGACGCGGCGCTGTTTGACCAGTTCAAAACCGACGGGGAAGGCCTGAACCAGGTGGAAGCCGCGGAACGGCTGGAGGAGTACGGCAGGAACATTATCGATCTCAGCAATGAGAACACGCTGCTCAGCAGGCTGAAGGAAGTGCTGATCAATCCGTTCAACATTGTGCTGATGATTGTTGCCGCCGTAACGCTGGTGACAGATGTTATCCTGGCGGAACGTCCGTCTCCTGCCACATTTATCATGCTGGTGGTTGTCATCCTGATATCCAGCATTATCTCCTTCGTGCAGTCGGAACGCTCCAACAGCGCGGCGGAGAAGCTGCAGAAGATGATCTCCAACAAGATCGATGTGATCCGCAACGGCTCCAGCATGGAAATCGACATCGAAGAGGTTGTGCCCGGAGATGTTGTGAAGCTGGCATCCGGCGACATGATTCCCGGTGACGTGCGGTTCATCGAAACAAAGGACCTGTTTATCGACCAGTCGCAGCTGACCGGCGAAAGCAATCCCGTGGAGAAGTTTGCGGGCCCGGATGATGAAGGCGATGACATTACCGGTATCGACAATATCGGTTTCATGGGCAGCAATATTGTTTCCGGCAGCGCGAAGGCAGTGGTACTGACCACAGGCAACCAGACATATTTCGGCAGCATGGCCAAGAGCCTGAATACCTATCAGGACAAGAGCAGCTATGAGCAGAATGTGGATTCCATCAGCCGCCTGCTGATCAAGTTCATGGTGGTTATGGTGCCGGTGATCTTTATTGCCAACTTCATTACCAAGGGTAACTGGCTGGAATCCCTGATGTTCGGCATTACCATCGCGGTAGGCATTATGCCGGAGATGCTGCCGGTGATCATGACCTCGTCGCTGGCAAAAGGTGCTGTCAATATGTCGAAGAAGCAGACCATTGTCAAGCGCCTGGGCAGCATCCAGACCTTCGGCGAGATGGATATCCTGTGCACCGACAAAACCGGCACGCTGACCCAGGATGAAATCATCCTGGAGAAGTACATGGATGCCCAGGGCCGCGAGGACAAGCGGATCCTGCGCCATGCCTTCCTGAACAGTTTCTTCCAGACCGGCCTCAAGAACCTGATGGACCTTGCCATTATCAACCGCGCGGAAAAGGAAGAACTGTCCTACCTGAAAGAAGCCTACATCCGCGAGGATGAAATTCCGTTCGACTTCAGCCGCCGCCGTATGAGCGTGGTGCTGCGGGACAAGAACGGCAAGCGCCAGCTGATTACAAAAGGCGCAGTGGAGGAGATCCTTTCCATCTGCAGCCATATTGAAATTGACGGCGAAGTCGTACCGATTACGCCCGAACTGGTTGAGAATGCCCAGAAGATTGCCACGGAGAACAACCTGGAGGGAATCCGCGTAATCGCCGTTGCCCAGAAAAACAATGTGCATGACGTGGAAACCTTCGGTGTGGATGACGAAAGCGACATGGTGCTGCTTGGCTTTGTAGGCTTCCTTGATCCGCCGAAGCCTTCTTCCGAATCCGCCATTGCCGCCCTGAAACGCAACGGCGTGCGGACGGTTGTGCTGACAGGCGATACCGAAGGCGTGGCCATCAACATCTGCGGACGGCTGGGCATTGATACCAGCTATACGCTGACAGGTGCGAAAGTCGATGCCATGGACGACACAGAGCTTCAGGAAGCCTGTGAGAAGTGTCATATCTTCTCCAAGCTTTCTCCCTACCAGAAGCAGCGCGTGGTGAAGGCGTTCCAGACGAACGGACATACGGTCGGCTACATGGGTGACGGCATCAACGACAGCCTGCCGCTCAAGCAGGCGGATGTCGGCATCTCCGTGGACACGGCGGTGGATATCGCCAAGGAAGTGGCGGATATTATCCTGCTGGAAAAAGACCTGAACGTGCTGGACGAAGGCGTTGTTGAAGGCCGCAAGACCTTCGCGAATATGTCCAAATACCTGAAGATGTCCGTCAGCGGCAACTTCGGCAACATGTTCTCGGTGCTGATCGCCAGTATCTTCCTGCCTTTCCTGCCGCTGATGCCGCTGCACATCCTGGTGCAGAATATCCTGAACGACTTTGCACAGCTGGGTATGCCGTTCGACCATGTGGAGGATGAGTACATCCGCCTGCCGAAACGGTGGGATATTCCCGGTATCAAGAAGTTCATGGTTTATTTCGGCCTGCTGAGTACGGTGCTGGACGTGCTGTGCTTCCTGGTGCTGTGGTATGTGTTCAAGTTTAACAACACCTCGATGGCGGGATATTTCCAGTGCGGCTGGTTCATGTTCGGCGTCATTTCCCAGACGGTGGTTATCCACACGATCCGTACACCGAAGATTCCGTTCCTGCAGGACCGCGCTTCTCCGCAACTGACGCTTTCCACCGCGCTGGTGGTTGCCGCAACGCTGCTGATCGGCTTTACACCCATTGCCATCCTGTTTGACCTGCCGGTTATGCCGATTGCCTTCGGCATGTGGCTTGTCATCCTGATGGTGGCCTACAGCCTGCTGGCCCAGATTCTGAAAAAGATCTACATCCGCATCAACAAGGAATGGGTATAACCGGAAAACAGATCCGGCTGCTGGTTATCAGCTGAATACAGACATCGCTGCCGTCCGGGCAGCGATGTTTTGCTGTATCCGAATCCGGACCGGGTCGGATACCGGCAGTTCTGCTTTGGATACGGTATTCTTGTGATTCCGGGACTGTGCCGGCAGCGGCTGATAATTCCGGAGAAATCCAATAATATAAGCGATCCGGCTGTTTCCGAAGAATGGACGGTATACGTTTTTTATACCCATGACCGGCAACATCGCAGATTGACATTGTATTTCCGGGAGCTTACAATGAAACCAGAAGCGGACCGGTATATCCGCAGACTAATTTTATATCAGGCAGAGAGAATCTGCCCCAGAAGGAGGTTTCTCTATGAAGAAACTGGTTGCTCTGATTTTGGCACTGGCCCTGACGCTGGGCTGTGCCGCCGCTATGGCCGATAAGATCGGCTACACCTGCATGGACGGTACGAACCCCTTCTTCGTTGCCCTGGAAGCCGCTATCCGTGAAGTAGTGGAAGCCAACGGCGATGAACTGATTTCTCTGGATCCCCAGAACAGCAATGAAAAACAGATTGCCCAGATTGAAGACATGATCTCCAACGGTGTTGTGGCCATGTTTGTCAACCCCGTTGACAAAGACGGCATCATCGCCGGCCTGGACAAGCTGAAGGAAGCGAACATCCCGATGTTCGGCTTCGACACGGAAGTAGCTGACATGTCCTACCTGGTAACCTACGCCGGATCCGACAACTACAACGCCGGCAAGGTCTGCGGTGAGGACCTGGTGGCCAAGCTGCCCGAAGGCGGCCCCATCATCGTTCTGGATTCTCCCACAATGCAGTCTGTTGTGGACCGCACCAACGGCTTCCTGGAAGCCATCGACGGCAAGGGCTTTACCGTGGTCTTCCAGAAAGACTGCATGGGCAACCAGGAACAGGGCAACCTGAACGGAACCGACGCCCTGATTGCCAATCCGGACGCTGTGGCCATCTTCGGCGGAAATGACCCCACTGCTCTGGGCGCTGCCGCTGCTGCGGAAGCCGCACAGTCCAAGGCACTGATTTACGGCGTTGACGGTTCTCCCGACATCAAGGCCCTGATCGCGGACGGCAAAGTAACCGGCACCGGTGCCCAGTCCCCGATCTCCATCGGCAAGACGATTGCTGAACTGTACTACAAGTGGAAGGCCGGCGAAGCGGTGGAAGACCGTTATCCGATCGCGACCTTCATGATCAACTCTGACAATATTGACCAGTACAACAACGGCGGATGGCAGTAATCCGGCAGTCAATCCTTTAAGTAAGCCTCTTCCCTGAAGGGGAAGATCCGGAGAAAAACGAAGGGCTTTGTTCCAGCAGGGCAAAGCCCTTTTCCGGATGTAACCGGGTCTTCCCTTCAGGCATCCTAAGCAAACGGTGGTGAGACTTTGTGAGTGAATACCTGCTCGAAATGAAGGGAATATCCAAATCCTTTCCGGGCGTCAAGGCACTGCAGAACGTGGAGTTTCAGCTGAAAGCCGGTGAAATCCACGCGCTGCTGGGCGAAAACGGCGCGGGGAAATCCACGCTGATCAAAGTGCTGGGCGGCATCTATATCGCGGAAGAGGGTGAGATCCGCATTGACGGAAAACCTGTTGTTATTGACGGTGTCAACGCCGCCCGTGACAACGGTATTTCCATTATCCACCAGGAACTGGTGCTGGTGCCGCATATGACAGTGGCGGAAAATATATTCCTCGGCCGGGAGCCCATGGGCAAGTTCGGTGTGGATTACAAGCAGATGGCATCTTCCGCGCAGAAGATGCTGGACCGGTTTGACCTGGGGATCAGTGCGACAGATGAGATTTTTAATCTTTCCATTGCGCAGCAGCAGATGGTGGAGATTGTCAAAGCCATCTCCTTCAACTGCCGGATCCTGGTGATGGATGAGCCTACTTCCTCCATTTCAGACCGGGAGGTTACGCAGCTCTTTGAGATTATGCGGAACCTGGCAGCGCAGGGCGTAGGCATTATCTACATCAGCCACAAGATGAGCGAGCTGAACGAAGTCTGCGACCGTGTGACCGTGCTGCGGGACGGCATGTATGTGGGAACGCGCGTTGTGGCGGAAACGCCGCGGGATGAGCTGATTACCATGATGGTCGGCCGGGAACTGAACCAGTATTATACCCGGGATCACGTGAAGGATACGCCGGTTTTCTTCAGGTGCGAGCATATTGATGACGGCAAAAAGCACCATAAGCGGGTGAACGACGTTTCATTCGAGGTCAAAGAAGGTGAGATCGTCGGTTTCGCCGGCCTGGTCGGTGCCGGACGGAGCGAGACGATGCAATGCATTTTCGGCCTGACAGCTACCGCAACCGGAAAGATCACGCTGGAAGGGGAACAGATCCGGATCGGAAGCGCAGTGGATGCCATGAAGCACGGAATTGCCATGGTTCCCGAAAACCGCAAACTGGAAGGACTGTATCACATCCAGTCAGTCAGCTTCAATACCACCATAGAAGTGCTGCACGAGATTATCAAACACCTGCGTGTCAATGATAAGCGGGAACGGGAGATCACCCAGGAATTCATCGATAAAATGCAGACGAAGACGCCTTCCCATGAACAGCGGGTCTCCAATCTGTCCGGCGGAAACCAGCAGAAGGTCATGATCGGACGCTGGCTGGCAACAAAGCCGAAGGTACTGATCCTGGATGAACCGACCCGCGGCGTGGACGTAGGCGCCAAGGCGGAAATCTATGAAATCATGAACGAGCTGACCAAGCAGGGCGTGGCCATCATCATGGTTTCATCGGAACTGCCGGAGATCATCAATATGGCAGACCGCATCTATGTGATGTATGACGGCCGGATTACCGGCTGCATCGATTATGAAAACGTCAGCCAGGAAGCGATCATGCATCTCGCGACCCTGGAGAAAGCAGGAGGGGCCAAAGAATGAAAGGCATCAAAAAGTATCTGAGAGACAACCTGGGAATTATCCTGGCCCTGGTCGCCATGATCCTGTTCCTGTACATATATCCGAAAACCCATAATACATTCCTGACTACCAACAATATCTTCAATGTGCTGCGGCAGAGTGCCACCAACCTGATGCTTGCCTGCGGCATGACGATGGTCATTATCCTGGGCGGCATTGACCTTTCCGTTGGCTCGATTATCGCCATGTCCGGTGTGCTGGGCGCAGCGGCTGTGGTGTGGCACGGGATGCCGGAAATTGTGGGTATCCTGATCGCCATCCTGTCGGGCTTGCTGTTCGGCCTGCTCAACGGTACCATCATCGCCAAGACGAAGATCCCGCCCTTTATCGTTACCCTGGCATCCATGAATATCGCCAAGGGTATCGCGTATGTGTACTCGGGCGGCAAACCGATCCGCTGCATGACGGACGCGTGGAAGTTCCTGGGCGCCGGAAATGTGGCCGGGATTCCGACACCGGTCATCACGATGTTCATCGTGTTTGTCGTTGCGGTCCTGTTCCTGAACCGGACACGGACCGGACGCCATATTTACGCGGTGGGCGGCAATGATACAGCCGCGAAATTCTCCGCGATCAACACTGCCAAGGTCAAACTGATTGTCTACTCTTTCAGCGGACTGATGGCCGGCCTGGCCGGTATCACCATCGCTTCCCGCCTGTATTCCGGAACCTGTACTTCCGGTGATGGCGCTGAAATGGACGCGATTGCGGCGGTTGTTGTCGGCGGAACATCCATGTCAGGCGGATCAGGCAAGCTGGGAGGAACCCTGATCGGTGTGCTGATTATCGGTATCCTGAACAACGGCCTGAACCTGATGGGCGTCAACTCTGACTGGCAGTACATCATTAAAGGTGCTGTTATCCTGTCGGCCGTGTATATGGACTTCCTGCGGAACCGCAAGAAGGCATCCTGAGCATCCGGCATATCCGACAAAAGCCGCCGTGTCCTGCGGGCGGCTTTTGCCGTTTCAGCGGACAGGCTGTATAATGGACAAAAGGACTGAGTTATCCAAGTTGAAAGGATGTGATCCGGATGAAACGTTCAGAAATCAATACCTGCATCAGGGAGTTTGAGGCGGCTCTTCAGGAACACTGCTTCGCATTGCCGCCGTTCCTTTCCTTTTCCCCGGAAGAATGGCAGACAAAGGGCAGCGAGTATGATGAGATTCGTGACAATGCGCTGGGCTGGGATGTGACGGATTACGGCTACGGTGATTTTTATAACTGCGGCCTTTACCTGATTACCCTCCGGAACGGAAATACGCATGAGAGCAAATATACAAAAACATATGCGGAAAAGATCATGATGCTGCGCGGCGGACAATTATCCCCCAACCATTTCCACTGGCACAAGATGGAGGATATTATCAACCGGGGCGGAGGGAATGTGGTGTTCCGGCTGTGGAATTCCGGCCCGGATGAACTGCCTGACCGGGAAAGCCCGGTGACTGTGTACAGTGACGGCAGGCAGTATACCGTTCCTGCCGGGTCTGAGGTTGTGATCGGCCCCGGTGAAAGCCTGACGCTTTATCCCGGATGCTATCATGAATTTTCAGTCCGGGCGGAGGACGAATATGTCCTGATCGGCGAAGTTTCCATGTGCAACGATGACGTGACGGACAACCGTTTTGAGAAACCGGTCGGGCGTTTCCCTGAAATTGAGGAGGATGAACCGCCGTACCGCCTGCTGTGCAATGAGTATCCGCCTGCACCCTGACAAAAGCGGAGGAGAAGATGAAAAAGGTTATTTCCGCAGGCCATATCTGCCTGGATATCACGCCGGTCTTTCCGGCGGGGAAGCAGTATGACAGCGTATCCTCGCTGCTGGTTCCCGGCAGGCTGATTCAGATGGACGCGGCGGATGTACATACCGGCGGAAGCGTAGCCAACACCGGCCTGGCACTGAAACTGCTGGGCTGTGATGTGACATTGATGGGCAAGGTGGGCGATGATTCCTTCGGGATGATGATCCGGGACATTCTCGCCCGGTACGGAGCCGGAGGACTGCTTGTTGATCCTGACAGCTCCACTTCCTATTCAGTAGTGCTGGCTGTACCCGGCCAGGACCGGATTTTTCTGCACAGCCCGGGCGCCAATGACACTTTTACGGGTGCAGATATTCCCGAAGAAGCGCTGCAGGAGGCATCCCTGTTTCATTTCGGCTATCCGCCCCTGATGAAGTGCACCTGGGAAAATGACGGCGCAGAGCTGATTGCCATGTTCCGGCACATGAAAGAAAAGGGGATTGCGACCAGCCTGGACCTGGCTGCCGTGGATCCCTCTTCTCCGGCCGGACGGGCAGACTGGGAAAAGATCCTGTCAGGCGTATTGCCGTATGTTGACTTTTTTGTTCCGAGCTTCGAAGAACTGTGCTGGATGCTGGACCGGGAACGGTATGACCGACTGGCAGCCGGAGGCGGGGACATGACAGCCGGACTGGATCCGGAAACGGAAGCCATGCCCCTGGCGGAGAAAGCCCTTTCCATGGGGTGCCGGGCAGCATTGATCAAATGCGGCACAAGCGGTATGCTGCTCCGGACTGCTGACAGAACGGGCATGGAGAAGACCGGGGCACGGCTGGAACTGGACACACAGGCCTGGAGCGACCAGACCTTGATCCAGCCCTGCTACAAAGCTGACATTGTCCTCAGCAGCGCAGGCGCGGGCGATACGAGCATTGCCGCATTCCTGGCTGCGGTGCTTGACGGCAGAGAACCTGCAGACTGCCTGAAACTGGCATGCGCGGAAGGCGCCTGCTGCGTTACGACGTATGATACCCTCAGCGGACTGAAACCGCTGGATGAACTGGAAGAGAGAATCCGCAAAGGCTGGTAAGGAGGAATAGGGAATGCTGGTCAATATGAACGATGTGCTGATGCCGGCAAAAGAAGGAAAATATGCCGTAGGCTTTTTCAATGCGGTAAATGTGGAAATGGCCCGGGCAATCATAGAGACTGCGGAGGAACTGCGCGCACCGGTGATGGTCGGTACGGCGGAAGTCTTGCTGCCGGCCATGCCCCTGGATCGTGTGGCGGAATACCTGATTCCCATGGCGGAAAAAGCGTCGGTACCGGTGTGTGTTCATTATGATCACGGCCTGACATTTGAAAAATGCATGGAGGCACTTGAACTTGGTTTTACCTCTGTGATGTATGACTGTTCGACGGAGAATTATGAATCAAATGTGGAGAAGGTTGCGGAAATGGTCCGTATCTGCCATGCGAAGGGCGTTACGGTGGAGGGCGAACTCGGCCATGTAGGGGATAACGAAGGAACCGGGAAACTGGAAAACCCCTCAGATTATTATACCGATCCGGATGTGGCAGCGGATTATGTCAGCCGCACCGGAATCGATTCACTGGCTGTGGCGGTCGGGAATGCCCACGGGGATTATAAATTCCCGCCGAAGCTGGATTTTGAACGGATAGAAACAATTGCCGGAAAAACCGGGCTGCCCCTTGTGCTGCACGGCGGAAGCGGACTGTCTGATTCCGATTTCCGTACCGCAGTTCAGAAGGGCATATGCAAGGTCAATATTTTTACGGATATTGATAAAGCCGGAAAGGCCGGTATTGAGGAAGGGCTGGCCGCAGGCGCAGCGTCCATGATGGCGCTGATCCCTTATGAGATTGAAGCCATGAAGCGGGTTGTGCGGAACAAGATGGAACTGTTCGGATCTGTCGGACGCGTTGACTGAAAAAAACAGCATATTCGGAGATGAGGGTACAATGACAGATCTTTTCAGCTATGAGGATAAACCGGTCCGGGTGACGGATCTGGAAGGCCGGAAGATAACCGGCATTGCAGAGAGCTTTCCGTCCGGATACGGCCTGCATGAATATAACCGGGAGGAAGAGGGTCTCCAGGTAGGGGAGTATATACTCTTCAAATCACAGATCACGAAGATCGAATGCCTCCCGACATATGAGGAAGCAACGGAAAGTATACTGCCGGGAAGATACCGTCACTTCAAGGGAAAGGAATATGAGGTCATCGGGATTGCCAGGCACTCGGAAACCGAAGAGACGATGGTGGTCTACCGTCCGCTTTATGCTGACCACGGGCTCTGGGTGCGTCCCGCGTCCATGTGGAATGAGGAGGTTGAGCGGGACGGGAAAACCGTCAGGAGATTTGAAAGAATCGGGGATTGATTATCAATTGACAAAAAGGCCTTTGGCGCTTATACTTTTCAAGGTCTTGCACCCGTAACTCAGTAGGCAAACGAGAGAAGCGGTCACCCGGTGGGTGAATCGCCGCAGGCGATAGCGCCTCGAGTTTGTTAGCGCGAAACGAGCTGCAAGCGCGCTCCAAGCGCGGGCAGCGACGATTGAGCGAACGGAAGGCCGCCTCCTAAGCAGGATGAAACTGAATATGCACCCGTAGCTCAGTAGGATAGAGCGGCCGCCTCCTAAGAAGTAGGCCGACTACCGTCTTTCCGGAAACTGAAAACGGGAACAGCGTTCGGAAGTGACCCGGTTTCCCAGTTGCTCCGACGCCCTTACCAAGCAAGGTCGAAATCAGCATGTGGGAAAATGTCCTACCG
>JAEEGL014360255.1_pt1 | contig 35744 bp, 24 predicted proteins | sample 9134231 | NCBI WGS metagenome assembly JAEEGL01 (sample SAMN16246548, study PRJNA631951) | gut metagenome | biome: gut microbiome; feature: rumen; material: fiber-attached | host: Bos | place: Iran: Karaj | collected 2018-10
AACCGTTTCCTATACGGCCATCTATCGGGAACATCACCAAGTCAAAACTATCAGACACCTTGCGAATATCCTTCAGTTCCCCCAGATACTGCTTCTCATGGGCTATCGGGTCTATGTCCTCTTCAAACTCTTCGCTATAGATGGTCTGTCCTGGCACGGCATCTGATAGGAAACGGGCATACCAGTTATTCAAGTCCCCAGCATGGAAGATAAGCTTGCCCTCAGTCTCTACAATCCATGAGACTCCGCTATCCGTACTCCCTAATGCTTTGACTGAGATTCTATCGTCTGACCATGAGCCACCTTTAGCTAACCAAACATCTGCATCTTCCTTGTTTGCCCTCCTATGCCGGAGTATGTCCTTGCTCAATATGTAGGTGGTATTGGGCTTCTGTCTCTTCCACTCAAAAATTTCCTTATTGAAGTGATCCTCATGGAAGTGGCTGGAGAACACGTAGAGAGGCTTGTTGTTTTGCAGCACACCTTCCATCACATTGCTTGGATCCAGCCAATAGTCAAAGACTAGGATGGACTGCTCTGTTTCAAGGACAAAGCCGCTGTGGAAGATGTAGGTCAACTTCATTTCTGATACAGTGTGAAATAGCCGATAAGTAACAGTTGAATAATGATAATAGCAGGGACACCATATCTGAACTTTTTATGCAATGTCTTATGATGCCAAACCTTCATTCCTAACCATGCTCCTATGCTTCCACCTAGTACAGCCAGTCCCAACAATGCCGTCTCTCTGATACGCCACTTTGACTTCTTCGCTTTCCACTTGTCGATACCATACACGAAGAAAGTTACCACGTTGATGATGACGAGGTAGGTAAGGACGATATGTAGGTGGTTTTGGTCGTTCATTCAGTCCTTCTTATAAAAGATACCACATACCAAAGTCAGGTATTCAGGTATTAACCCGTTCTGACCCCATTTTATGTCAATTCCCAACAGGTCCTTCGCCGTCTTGCCGATGTCAAATCCAATAGCCTCTAATGACGGGCGCACCTTATATGGATGTCTACAGGGCTTGCCGTCAATCCTTGCACATGAAGCACCGCCACAGTAAGGACAAGAACCGACGAAGCCATAGCACATGCCGCCCAACGATTTCTCGGTTTCCAAAAGTTCTTCATTCATTTCACTAACCACAGGCTGCATCAAGTCGTTGGCTGCTTCAATAGGAAGAGACTTGTCATTGGGAGTTATCTTCACCCCCATTAGTCGTACCCTGTCATACCTTTCGACAGCTACAAGAGGTTCATCGTCAAATGGAGGACAGCCATAACGACGGCCATAGTTTCCGCATTGCTGACAGAGCTTTATGAAGTAGTCTGCCTTGCGGAAGTCCTCGATATAGGCTTTGGCATCAATCTCAGCCGTATATCTCTCAACCGTATATGTCATGTCCTCTTTCATTCTGCCTCACTAGCTCATCTTAGTCATGTGATAGCCCATCCTGTTCAACTGCATAGCAGCTCCAAACAGGTAGAGCTGATGCAGGCATGAAACGTAGGCATTGAAAGCCTCCTTGGTTCCTGCCTCTATGTTCTGGTGACGAAGGGCATTGTAGACACGGGAAGCACATTCTCCTACCAGCTTCTCCAATACGGTATAGTCGATGCCTTTCAGCAACAGCACATCTTCACGAATATATTCATCCATGCTGTCGTAGCCTCTCTTGTCTCTCATGTAGGAGTAGAGATCTTTAATGTTACCATATATCTCCCATTCCTCATCCCAGAACTTAGCCACAGCCATACCAATATACATCATCCAACCGAGGGACGTAGTGGGATAGGCGGTAAATTCACGAATGCCATCTGGGAGGTAGGATTGGGCTATCGATTCCCACTTCTCTTCGACATCCTGACATTGTGGTAGCTTATCATCGACCTCGTGCATACCAATGAGGTACTTATGGAGGTCATTATGTATCATTTCAGTGAAGCTTTCGGCCATTTTCTTTCTATTTTTCGTTAAATTGACTGCAAAAATAGAAGTTTCTGAGCAAATACGCCATTTTTAACGGGTCTTTTTGCTATTTTTGTACTCTCAAATATTGATTTCTAATGAAAATTAAGATTCAAACCACACTTGGCGACATTATCGTTCGCCTATATGACGAGACTCCCATACACCGTGATAACTTCTTGAAGCTTGCGAAGGAAGGGTTCTACGATGGTACTCTCTTCCATCGTGTCATAAAAGACTTTATGATCCAGGGTGGTGATCCAGATTCAAAGGGCGCACCAGCTGGAAAGAGGCTTGGTGCGGGAGGTCCCGGCGGCACTCCACATCTTGACGGCCAATATACTGTGTTTGGTGAGGTCGAAGAAGGTCTTGATGTGGTTGAAATGATACAGGGTTCGCCTACAGCACGTGGTGACAGGCCCGTAGATGACATTGAAATGAGAATGGTAATCGTTGATTGAGTTCGTGTCAATAATTGGAAAAGTAAGGAAACAAGCATGTGCTGTATGTATTCCTTGACGGTCGTGATGACGGGTGAGGGGATGTCTATCACCTGACAGCGCTCGCAAACCTGTATCTTCGTGGGGTCGAGGGGCTCGCCGCAGAAGGGGCGCATCCACACAAATTTGGGTGCTGTTGGCTTAAAACTTGAAAAACATCATAAAAACGGAACCTCAAACGGAACCTCTGTGCGAGAGAATCAAAAAAAGCCGCTGATTATCAGCGGCTTCTTCCTTTGATTTGTGGAGCATGCGAGACTCGAACTCGCCACCTCTTGACTGCCAGTCAAACGCTCTAGCCAGATGAGCTAATGCCCCGTTCTTTCGTTTTGCGGTGCAAAGGTAATGCTTTTTGTTGAATCCACAAACGTTTTTCACGTTTTTTTTGAATTATCACAGAAAAATATGCAGAAATAGAACATAAATCATAGAAATGTCGTACCTTTGTCTCGCCATAGGTGATAGTTCAAGAAACTACCATATAGCTACACAAAAGACAAAACTCTAAACCCTAAACTCTATATACACTAAACCCTAAACCCTAAACTCTAAACTCTATATACCCTACTCTATCTACACTAAACCCTAAACTCTAAACTTAATATACTCTAAACTCTATATACTCTAAACTTAATACACCCCATACACATGAGTCTCATCATTTGTCCCGAGTGCCAAAAGGAAGTGTCCTCCAAAGCAGAGGTCTGTCCACATTGCGGTGTCAAGATTGCCGGCAACGTGAAACGTTGTCCCAAATGTAAAAGCTTTGTCCTGATGGATGCAGAACAATGTCCCACCTGCCACACGCGCTTTGTGGTGCTTCAACCCCATAAAGATGATGCGCCAGAACAGCCCCCCATCGATGTGTCGACCGAAGAGACTGTTGCCCCTGCAGCAGGTGTGTCTGTCATCCTTGAAGAAGCAACGGACCCAACGCCTACAGTTGAAAAGTCTGAAGAACCGATGAACGAGGACAACCACCTTCTCCCTGCCGAAGAAAGCGAGTCCGCCGCCCCACCCCAAGATGTAGTGCCTGTGCCGAAGAAGAACGGCAGCTCTCCCTGGTGGTTGCTCATCCTGGGCATCCTTGTCATCGCCATCGGCGGCTTCTTCTATTGGGAGAACCAGAATCAAGAGAAGGCCGAGGAACAAGCCTATATTCTTTTGGAGAACTGTAATAACCCGCTCAACTACGAGGACTTCATCGCCCGCTTCCCCAACAGCCCACATATAGATAATGTACGCGCGCGCCTGCAGGAATTGCAGCGCGAGGACGCCGCTTGGCTGGAAATCAGCGGCAAGATGAACGTGCAACAGCTGCAGGAGTTCGTGGACAATCATCCCAGCTCGCCCCACAAGAAGGCAGCCCTACAGAAGATCGACTCGCTGGATTGGAAGCAGGCAGAAAGAACAGGCACCGCAGTTGCCTACGATGCCTATATCATGAAACATGAAAACGGCGAGTTTATCGATCAGGCATACTCTGCCCGTGAGGCTGCCCGTGCTCGTGAGGAGCGTGCCCGTCGCGACTCCATCGCCGCAGCTGCCGCAGACACGCTGGCCGCAGCAGATGCCACCCTACCGTCGGCACAGTAACACCACATTCTCCACGTGTTGCGTGTGGGGAAACATATCCACCGGCTGAATCCGCGTGACCTTGTATGCTGCATCCAGCAGCGCGAGGTCACGCGCTTGTGTAGCGGGATTACAGCTCACATAGACAATGCGTTGCGGTGCTGCATCCAGAATGACCGTGACCACATCGGCGTGCATACCGGCCCGTGGCGGATCGGTGATGATGATATCCGGGCGACCATGCTGGCGAATGAAAGCATCGGTCAGTATATCCTTCATATCACCGGCAAAGAACCGGGTATTCGTGATGCCGTTGATGGCGCTGTTCACCTTGGCATCCTCTATGGCCTCGGACACATATTCAATGCCTATCACCTCGCGAGCCTGCGCCGCCACAAAGTTGGCTATGGTGCCAGTGCCGGTATAGAGGTCGTAGATGAGGGGAGCGTTTAGAGTGGAGGGTTTAGAGTTGCCAAATGCAAACTCGCGAGCTACCTTATAGAGTTCATAGGCCTGCTCTGTGTTGGTCTGGTAGAAACTCTTGGGACCGACCTTGAAGCGCAGGTTTTCCATTTGAAGAAACACATGGTCCTCGCCGGCATAAACCTCTACGGGCAGGTCGTTGAAGGTGTCGTTCCACTTCTGGTTGTTGACATAGAGCAGCGAAGTGACCTCAGGGAACTCGCGGTGCAACGCCTCCATCAAGGCCATTGCCTGCTCGTGCTCCTCTGCGGTGATGATGCAGAATTGCACAAGGAGCATGAGACCGCCCGTGTTGGTGGTGCGAATCATCATCCCGCGCAGCAATCCCGCGTGCTCCCGCTGGTCATGGAACGAGAGCCCGTGCTCGTAGGCATAGTCACGAATGAACAGTCGCAGACGGTCGTTCACGGGTTCCATCAAGTGACACTCCTCGATAGGCAGTATCTTGTCAAACGACCCCGTGGTGTGGAAGCCCACGCTCTCCTGATGTTCAAACTGCTCGCCACTGCGGATCTGTTCCTTTGTCAGCCAGCGACGGTTGCAGAAGCCGAACTCCAGTTTGTTGCGATAGGCTTGCGTCTTCCGTGACCCTAAGATGGGACTGCACTCCGGCAGTTCCACCTTGCCGATGCGTGCCAGCGCATCCATCACTTGCTTCTGCTTGGCCTGAAGCTGTAACTCATAGGGCAGCATCTGCCACTTGCAACCTCCGCATACGCCGAAGTGGGGACAGAACGGAGTCACACGGTCCGGGCTGGGTTTGACGATTCTCACGGCCTCGGCCTCGGCATAGCTGTGTTTCTTGCGCGTGAGCTGCAAGTCCACCACATCGCCGGGGATGACAAACGGCACGAAGATGACCAGGTCGTTGACTCTCACCAGCGCCTTGCCCTCTGCCGCCACATCGGTGATTTCTACGGCTTCCAATAGCGGTAATTCTTTACGTTTTCTGCTCATATATCAGTTCTGTTTGTTCTTTTACGTTCAGACCCAAGGCACAGCCCTGGGTCTGAACATAAGATGATATGGAATCTGTGAGTGTTTGAAGTTATTCGCTCCAGTCGTCGTCCCAGACATTGTAGCGGCGGGAGAGAGCTTCGCCCGTGGCGCCAGTGTCGTTCAGACCGGTCTCACCTTCATTGTCATTATTGAATGACAGAGGAGAATCGGCCAGCAAGGATTCCAGATAGAGAATGTCTGCCTCTATGGCGGGTTGGATATATGTCTTTTTCATTTTGCTTGAACTTAAATGTTGTTATTTTCTATGTTCTTTTTTGTGGAACATAAATCTTACTTAAATGAAACTTAAATGATTTAGGTTTGGATTCAGGTGAGATTTCTGTTCCTTGTACTCTTACTTCACGACCTTCTTGCCATTGACGATGAAGATGCCCTTCTGAGCACGGTTCACACGCTGACCTGAGAGGTTGTAGCAGTTGCCATTGAGAGATTGAGCATTGACGATACCGTTGATAGCGGTCTCGGTGTCAAAGTCGAGAGCGAAGCCCTTGACCCCTTCAGCAGTGGGCACTTGGATGTAAGCGCGACCTGCAGCCACCTTCTGGTCGTTTGCAAGATAGAAGCCTACATTATTACCTTCTTTGCTTAGGATGTAGTTGCTGTTCTCACCCTCCGTAGAGGCGAGTTTAGAAATTTCGGTGAGGGCAGCCACGAAGATGTTGCCTGTCACATCGTCGGAATCATCAAAGAGAACAGGCACACTCACGTTTGCTTCGCCACCTTCAGCGCTGCGGAGCAGCACACCAGTCTTGGCAGGCACTTTCTGCACACGAGTGAACAGAATGCGGTCACCGTTCTGCTTGGCAATGTATGCATACACCTCTGTCACATCCGTGAAGTCGAGAGGCAGGACAGAGCTGAAGGTTGCGAAGCCAACAGACGAAACAGCAACATCGGCGGTAACATCCTTCTGAACTTTAATGTTGCCCAGACCTACATTACCACTTACCTTCTCAGTATAAACCCATTTGACATAACGGACATCAGCAGCGAGCACGAGAGTTTCTGTCTGGGCATTGCCAAGGGCTGTATATGTTGCCAAGTCGCTGTAACTCTCTCCATCAGCAGAAGTCTGCACGGTAAATGTACTACCAGAGAAACCATTACCTTTAATGTCGAAGAAGAGAACAGCTTTACCTTCGTTCAGTTTCAAGGTGAGGTTGTCACCCGTTCCATCGAACTTCAGTTGGGTCGTGGGAGCAGTGGATGCTGCATAATCCGTACCGAGACCGCTCTGTGTCAAACCATAGGTGTTTTCAATGTTGCTTCGTGTTCCATTGAATTCAAAAGGCAGGGTAGCAAAGTCAGGAACGTATGCCTCCTGCGTGACAGTCACAATTACGGAATAAACATCATCGCTGTTGTCATCAAGAGCATAGACACGGAAATAAGCTGTGCGAGCCTCACCGTCGTTGGCAGCAATGGTATATTCAACGTTGTTGTCATTATTGATTTCAGCGTCAATCCAATCATAGGTTGCATCATTGCCTTCTGTGTCGCAGAATTGCACTTCGGCCACGACTTCAGTGATATTATCATACGTCACAGTGATAATTCCATCTTTTTCTTCGGCTGTTGCTGCAATGCTAGAAGTGTTGAGCTTAATAGCAGGATCTGTCGAGGAGGGAATCTCATAGGACACAAGCTGGTTGTTCTGATTGAGCTCATAGGTACCTTGGTAATTCTTGATATCACCATACACCACAACAGAAGCTCCGACCACAATATCATCTTTGCTGGAGAAATTTGCACCGTCGATGCCTTTACCGCTGTAAACTTCAAATTGGTTGGTGGTGGTACCGTCTTCGGAAATCCAATAGGTGATAGAGTAGTATTTTGAATTATAGCTGTCTATTTGTGAGATGATGCCCTTTACGTAAACACCCGTGACACCTGTACCTGCATCAATGGCAGCACAAGCCTGAGCTACCGTGTAAGGATTGTTCTTTGTGCCAGGAGCATTGGGATCAATGTTTTTAACGGTCATCTCATAGGTTGCAGTCTTCTCGCTGTAATCACTATTGCCGGCATAAGTGGCGGTGAAAGTGACAGAACCAGCGGCCACGAGGGTTACTTCACCTGTTGAAGCATTAATGGTGGCGACTTCGCCGTTGTTGCTGCTCCACGTAACAGTGGCACCCTCTACAGCAGTATCCTCATACGTTACAGAAGCGGAGAGACTGCCAGCGGCTGTTCCTTCAAAGACGTTGGTGTTAGTGATGTTGTCTGCTGCAATGGTCACTGTGGGGGTAGCCAGTTTCTTTGTGGCGGTGACAGTAGCCACATTGCTCTCATCGTTGCCCTTGAAAGCCTTGGCATAGATGGTCGTGCTCTCAGTGATGGTCAGAGCTGCGGTGTAGTCACTCCAAGTTTCTCCGTCATAGCTATACATGATAGTAGCTCCATCAGTTTCACAGGTGATTGTAGCTGTTGTGGAGAAGAAGAAGGGATTCTCTGCAACTTCAATTGTCGGACGCTCCACAGCTGCAGCAACAGGAGCACTCCAATAGTAGGTGGTTGCGCCTTCTGCTATGGGCAAAATCATTGATTTATAATATCCATTCGACCCCCAGTTACTTAGAGCATAGCCTCCGATAGTTGTTCCGCTAAATAATAAACCACGATTATTTGTGGTAGAACCACTCATACCTGCCATCTTAATATAATCGCCATCTGCTGTGAAGGCCCATGAGTAGGACGTACTAGTTCCATATGCCAAATTAGTACCGGAGGAGCCACCATTACTATGATAGATATATTTTGAACCATCAGACAAGGTATAGCCATTTGTTGCTGCTGCTATAGTCCAAGCAAAGCCATCCGCATTTGTTGGAGTTACAAATTTTACCCCGCCTATTTCACTGACAGTAATTTCCTTTGCAGAAATTTTGCCGTTACTAACCGTTGGGTTTGTTGGCAGAGCATAATATTTACCATCTTGAGCCTCAGAAACAATAGCATAGGAACCAGTGTTACCAATGGAGAAAGCGGAAGGCGTAGATTCTTCTCCTATCATTTTATAAACAGGATAAAGAGTGATGTCGGCCGTTGGATAATAATTACCAGCAGGAATAATGCTCGGAGCATCAGTGGTTTCACTTTCCACATTGGTTATGCTCCATCCCGCAAAGGCATAATCTTCAATGGCATCGCGTGTTGGAAGGGTGACACCAGCGCCACCAGTAGCTTCGGTCAGTTCTTCATTGTTATCGCCGAGGGTAATAGTGTAAGTTGGAAGTGGTGTGCTATCGTCAATGGTCACTGTGAAAGACTGTGAGCCAGCAGCGTAGGTGTCATCAGCAGCCTGACTAATAGTGATGGTTTGTGCATTAGGTGTAACTGCCACAGGTGTAACGGTTATGGTCTTTGCACTTTCATTAACAGATGTAGTCACATAGTCGCTTGTGCTCACTGTCACAGCACCTGTGCTTGAAGTGGTGTAACTGATTGTCTGTGCAGCGGCGTTATTGTAAAGGTCAAATGAAAGAGCAACGGGAGCATTCGTCAATACAAAGTCACTTTTGTTGAGAGAGGGATCTGGGGTAGAGGAAACCTTTTTGTAGAGAGTAAGAGCTTTACCAGTACTGGTAGAATAACAAGCAAAACCATAATCGCCGTTCTTGCGGAGGTTTGCGTTAACATTATTACTACTATTCTGTTTGTTGACAAATTCATAGGTTGACGTTCCAGAAATAGTCCAATGTGAACCTGTTATTTCTGTAGAAGCCATCTGAATTTTGTTCTTAGCACCAGTTGATGCTGCAAAACAATCATCGTTGGCATTATAAAGAGTATAATAATCTGTGCAGTTTTGAACAGTTCCATGGGCTATTGTCCAAACAAGACTTGCATCTGGATTGATAATTTTGTCTTCAGTAATAGTGACTGTACTGAATTGTGCCCTATCATTTGAAATAGTAGTGTTCATCGCTGCAGTTCCATCAACGATGAGATAGTCACCCTCTGTGATTTCGCCGCTATACAGCTGATAGACATCATCAGCCCACGCCTGTCCCGTAAATACGGCACAAAGAGTAGCTACGAGCATGAAAGCCCGCAACTTAAATGAATTGAGTAGTTTTTGTTTCATAATGTAATGAAGTTTTAAATAAGTTGATAATGATTATAATCTTTCTATTTGGGTGCAAAGTTACAGAAAAAAGGGGGATAAAGCCAAGTCAAGAACGTTAAAAGCTGTTAAACAGACACGAGTTCATTATATGGAGTCTTACTCATGGTGTGAAGGAGCGCTCCTTTCAACGGTAGGGAGCGCACCTTTCAGCAGTAGGGAGCGCTCCTTTCAGCATTAGGGAGCGCTCCTTTCGGCGGTACCATCACCACGTGTTTCGCTTCGAAAAACATGTGTTTGTCTGTTACACATTGAACGGCAAAAGCAAAGTGTAGCAGATGTGTAACAAAAGTGTAACACCGTGAACAGCTTGTATATCAAAGTACTACCTACATTATTTGTTCTTGGTTACACTTTTACACATAAAATCATAAAAAGTCGGGAGTGTAAATTAAAAAAAAGGAATTAGCCTAAGAGAAGTGAAATAAAGTGTAACAAGTGTATCTGTAACAGCCAAGCCCGCTCCTGGCTGGGGACGTTATGATTCCGATTAACGCTGGAGGCTGTCTGGCGGGGAAGACAAGAAGCGTCTCACTTGCTGGATATATTCGGCCTTGTACTTAGTGTATGATTCAGCATGTTCAGCATCTTGCGTCAGCCAGAGGACTTTCTCCGACGGCTTGGCACGGTAGAGGCGGTGAACCATTTCTGTAGGTACAAAAGTGTCTCGGTCTCCATGAATGAAGAGCATCGGATAAGGAGACAGGCTCACCGCCTCCAGTGCCGATGCCTCGCCGAAGCTCCAGCCGTCACGGAGTTTACAGAGCAGGCAGGCGGTGTACATCAATGGAAACTCGGGCAGCCCGAACTGCTTGCTCAGTTCACCGGCAAACTCGTCCCAGACGCTGGTGTAACCGCAATCGTCGATGAAGCGCAGGTCTTTAATGCCCTCGGGATATGTCTCGGCGGACATCATCATGGCTGTAGCCCCACCCATGGAGATGCCATGAACCACCATCGTGTCTGACTGGAACAGACTGACCCACTGCATCATATCTTTCCTGTCGAGCCATCCCATCCGAATCATGTCACCATCGCTGAATCCGTGGGCGTGGAAGTCCGGAATGACGACATTGTAGCCCAGTTCCTGCTCATAGATGCGTGCCAGAAAAAGGATGTTGACGGAACAGCCTCGCCATCCGTGCAAAATCAGGGCTGTCTTCCGGCTGCCGTTTCTGACGAACAGCGCATGCAATCGCCTCGACTGCGGAGGCATGATCATACTGGTATCCTGCAGCGCCTGGATGCTTCTGAGGCTGTCCACCCAGGGGCGGGTCTCTGGGTAGGCATTGAAAAGGTGGCGGTAACAGCTGGCGGTATCCGTGCGGTTCTCTTCTGGCGCCAAAGCATAGTCCAGCATATAGAAGCTGGCACCGATGAGCGTGGCGGCGACCACTATCAGAAACACAGCCAAGAAACAAGTGATGATCTTCTTCATCCTATCATAGAGTTCATTTTGTGACAGTTTCCTGTCCGTTTGCGGGTGCAAACATATATAAAAGATTTGACATAATGTCTTTTTCCACACATTTTCTTTGCTGTTGCATGAATTATGCCTAACTTTGCACCCGCAAAACGTTCATTTCAACAGCAAGATGAAACACGGACCTTTCTTTGTCGGGTTGCTGATGCTTCTCATGAGCGGTGGCTCGGCACGGGCCGCCATGGGTGACCCGTCGAAGCTCATCATCAACGAGATACAGGTGGCCAATATCGATGGATTCATCGACCCTTCTGTCAACTACGGCAGTTGGGTGGAATTCTATAACCCCACGGACACGGCCATCACGCTTGGCAACCTGTACGTGAGCCCTGACCCCACGAATCTCAAGTTCTTCAAGCTCCACCCTGCAGCCGGCACCGTCCCAGCCCACGGCTTCAAGAACCTGTGGTTTGGCCACTATGACACAGGCAACAAATACAGCTCCACAGCTCCCCGACAAGTGGGATATAAGCTTGACGAAGAGGGCGGAACGTTTTATCTGAGCGATACCAACGGGAACCTGCTGGTCTCTCAAAGCTATCCTCCCGCTGTGTCACGTTGCAGCTATGCCCGCACCACCGACGGCGGCGATGAGTGGCGGATGTGTTCCACACCCACGTCTGCATCCTCCAATGCCGGCAGTTCATTCGCAGACACGCAGTTGCCACCACCCGAGGTGGATACCGACGGCCGGCTCTTTACCGATAATTTCACTTTCCATGTAAGCATCCCCGAAGGAACCACCCTGCGCTATACCACCAATGGCAGCACCCCCACCCAGACCAACGGCGAGACGAGCGAGGATGGCACTTTCGAGGTGAGCGGCAGCACCAAGATTTACCGTTTCCGACTGTTCCAGGACGGTTTCCTGCCCAGTGCCGTCGTCACGCGCTCATACATCTTCAGAGATAAAGAATATTACCTGCCCATCGTGTCGGTGGTGGCAAACAACAAGGACCTCTATGACAACCGGATAGGTGCCTACACCGTTGGCACCAACGGCATCACGGGCAACGGAATCTCCACCGCCAGCAACAAGAACCGCTCATGGGAACGGCCCGTGAACTTTGAGTATCTTGTGCCGGATACCGATGAGCCCGACGGCGGCTCGTTCCTCATGGCACTCAACCAGGAATGTGACTTCGAGGTCAGTGGCGGCTGGAGCCGCAACTTCTCACCGAACGCCTCGTTCCGCCTCAAGGGAAGCAAATATTATCTGGGAGAGAACTTCCTCCCCTACCCTTTCTTCAAAGAAAAGCCATACATCAAGAACAAGGGCGTGGTGGTGCGCAACGGCGGTAACGACAACTACGGACGCATCCGCGATGCCGCCACACACAAGATTATCCTCAGCAGCGGTTTTTATGTAGACTGCCAGGATTGCCAGCCCGTGCACGTGTTCATCAACGGCAAGTTCCAGTTTACCTTCAACCTGCGCGAACCCAACAACAAACAGCACGGCTACAGCAACTATGGCATTGACACCGACGAGATGGACCAGTTCGAGATCAACGTCACCAATGGCTATGAGCAGAAGACAGGTGATGACCAGGCCTTCCGCCAATGGATGTCGTTGGCAACACAGCTGGGCAATGACCCCACCAACGCCAGACTCTACGAGCAAATCTGCGAGATGGTGGACATTGATGAATATTGCAACTACATGGCTGCAGAATGCTATATAGGCTGTTCCGACTGGCTCACCAACAGCAACAATGTCAAGGGCTACCGCTCACGCAACGACGGCAAGTTTCATCTGATATTCATGGACTTGGACAGCGGCTTTGGCAGCACAAACATGTTGAGCAGCCTCTCTGGCAAGCGCAGTGACTCGCGCTACGACACAGGCAAGAACTTCATGATAGACATCTTCTTGAACATGCTCAAACATGAGCCATTCAAGAAACGCTTCATCGATGCGTTCTGCCTGGTCGATGGCAGCGTCTTCGAGAATCAGCGCTGCCGCGGCGTGATCACGGAACTGCAGAACCTCCGATACCAGGCCAGTGTGTTTGAGGGTAATTCATCCTCATTGAATTCCTCGGCCAACTCACTCATCAATGCCATCACGGGTAACCGCACGAGTACAATGAATAACTTCCGCAACTACTTCAAGCTGCAGAATCCTGTTACAGTGGAACTGGGCAGCAACGTGGAAGGCGCCACCATCCTGGCCAACGGGCAGGAAGTACCTACGGGCCGTTTCAAGGGAACTCTGCACACACCTATGGTGTTGACAACCAAAGCGCCGGCAGGTTACCGCTTCATGGGCTGGCGGCGGGCTGGAGCCGGCACATTGACACCCACGGGAAATGTCTTTGACACACAAACCTCGTGGAATTACTATGACCAAGGCTCGCTCGACGGCCAGGACTGGAAGGCCGAGTCCTATAGCACAACAGCGTGGAATAGCGGCAAAGCACCCTTAGGCTACGGCAACATCGGCATCAACGGCTTTACCGATTACCAGACAACGCTGGACTACGGCTCAGATGCCAACAACAAACGGCCGACCTATTATTTCCGCAAACGCTTCACACTGAACAAGACCCCGGACTCCAAGGAATCTTATGTCCTGAACTGCTATGTTGACGACGGATGCGTGGTCTATGTCAACGGACACGAAGTCGGACGATTCCAGATGGCCAACGGCAATGTCACCTACGAACAATTCTCCACAGCCTACGCCAACGCCACAGCCCTACAGTGCTCTTTCACGATTGACAACCAGTGGCTGCACAAGGGAACAAACACCATTGCCGTGGAAGTGCACAACACCCACGAGCACTCTTCGGACATCTACTGGACAGCAGAACTGGTGCACTACGCCCTGGGCGAAGATGCATGGCTCTCGACTGAGCCGGAACTGGATCTGACAGCATTCGAGGGCAACAACCTTGCCAAAGTGGTGGCGACCTACGAGCCGCAGACAGACGAGTCATTGCTTGCCGAACTGGCCATGCCGCTGAGAGTCAACGAGGTGGGTGCAGGCAACAGCGTCTATATCAACGAATACTTCAAGAAGAATGACTGGGTGGAACTCTATAACACCACAGACACAGACCTCGATGCTGCTGGGCTGTATATCTCCGACAAACTGGACAATCCCACCAAATACCAGATTCCCGCTTCACCCACTGTCAATACGGTGGTGCCTGCACACGGCCATTTGGTGATTTGGGCAGACAAGTTGGAATCTGCCACGCAATTGCACGTGCCGTTCAAGCTCAGCAACGAGGACGGTGAGACGCTCTGCATCATGACATCAGAAGAGTTCGTGCAAAACAACGCCCGCTACTTCGAGGCTCATCCTGCCTTGAAGAACTTTGCTGACGGCATCACCTATGTTGCCCACAATGGCGAGCAGTCCGTGGGACGCTACCCCGATGGCAGTAATGACATCTGGCGGTTCTCACGTCCGACGATCGGAAAGGCTAATACATTGCTCACGTTTGACCAGTTCCTTGCTACCGACAAGGGAGAGATTCAGGAAATGGCCCTGCTGGTTGAACAGCCACAGACACTGACCGCCAACAATGCTTCGCGTGCCGGCTATTACACTTTGGACGGATTATTCGTTGGCAATCTTGCCAGCCAGCTGCGCCCTGGACTCTATATCGTCCGGCAGTCAGACGGAACGGTGCGAAAGGTCCCACTCAAATAAATCCTAAACCCTCAACTCATATCCACTCACTATGCAAGACTCATCAAACGTGAGAGCCGAACTCTCTGCTCTCGGAAAAAAGACTGAATATAAAAGCGATTACGCACCTGAGGTGCTTGAAACCTTTGAGAACCGCCATCCAGATAACGATTACTGGGTGCGCTTCAACTGCCCAGAGTTCACCTCATTATGCCCGATTACGGGACAACCCGACTTCGCAGAAATACGCATCAACTATCTCCCCGGAGAGCGCATGGTGGAGAGCAAGAGCCTGAAACTCTACCTCTTCAGCTTCCGCAACCACGGCGATTTTCATGAAGACTGTGTCAATACCATCATGAAAGATCTCATCCGCTTGATGGATCCCAAGTACATTGAAGTCATTGGTCTCTTCACGCCTCGAGGCGGCATCAGCATCTACCCCTACGCCAACTACGGCCGTCCCGAAACAAAATATGAGGAGATGGCACAGTACCGTCTCCTCCATCACGACCTCTGAGCAACATTGTTTATTGCCCAGATGGTGACATCACACCTTGCGAACGGGGTCGCACGTGAGGCCGCAGCCTAACTTCTTGAATATCTTGCGGTCCACCTCGCTCAGCATGACGGTTGCATGAACCTGGCAACCGTCCAAAAGAGGTAGTGTCTCAAGGGCTCGGCGGCAATTGTCATTGTGTTGGCTGAGGACGGCCAGCGCCACCAAGACCTCGTCGGTATGAAGACGCGGGTTGTTGCCGTGAAGCATGGAAGTTTTCATGCGCTGTATGGGCACAATCATATCCTGAGGAATCAGTTTCAGAGAATGATCGATGCCAGCCAAATACTTGGTGGCGTTCAGGAGCAACGCGGCACAAGGCCCCAGTAAGTCGCTGGTGTCGGCAGTGATGATCGTGCCGTCTTCCAACTCAATAGCCGCTGAAGGATTGCCACTCTGCAGGCGACGCTCGTATGCCGCCACGGTAGTGGGACGATAGGCTGTGGTAATCTTCATCTGCTTCATCAGCAGGGCAATCTTGTTCACTTCTTCATTGCCTTTCTTGCCATCCAGCATTTCGCCCAAGGCACTATAGTAACGGCGGATGATCTCCTGTTTGGAAGCCTCGGAACACACTTCATCATCAGAAATACAAAAACCAGCCATGTTCACGCCCATATCCGTGGGAGACTTGTAAGGGCTCTCGCCATAAATGCTCTCGAAGATAGTGTTCAGGACTGGGAAAATCTCAATGTCACGGTTATAGTTAACGGCCGTCTTGCCGTAAGCCTCCAAGTGGAAGTGGTCTAACATGTTAACGTCATTGAGGTCGGCGGTAGCAGCTTCGTAGGCCACATTGACGGGGTGCTTCAGTGGGATAGACCAGATGGGGAAGGTCTCGAACTTGGCATATCCGGCCTTCACTCCACGATGGTTCTCGCCCCACAACTGGCTCAGGCACACTGCCATCTTGCCGCTGCCGGGACCAGGAGCGGTCACCACCACCAGAGGTCGTGTGGTCTCCACAAAGTCATTCTTCCCGAAGCCCTCCTCGGAGTCTATCAGCTCCACGTTCGTCGGGTAGCCCTCTATTAAATAATGATAGTACACGCGCACGCGCCCGAGACGCTCCAACTGCTCACGGAAGGCTACTGCCGAGGCCTGGCCATTGAAGTGTGTAATCACCACAGAACTGACCAGCAGGCCGCGATCACTGAAGACATTGCGCAGACGCAACAAATCTTCGGTATAGGGGATTCCCAGATCCCCACGAACCTTGTTGCGCTCGATGTCCTCTGCGCTGATGACGATGACTATCTCTACATCGTCTTTCAGCTGCATGAGCATCCGCAGCTTAGAGTCGGGTTGGAATCCAGGCAGGACACGGCTGGCGTGATAATCATCATACAGCTTGCCACCGAACTCCATATAGAGTTTGTCGCCGAACTGGGCAATACGTTCCTTGATGTGCTCCGACTGGATGCGGAGGTATTTCTCGTTGTCAAAACCTATTTTCATCTTTGAATAGTCCGTAAAGGTTGGCATCAATCATATCTGTAATAGAAGAGAAGTCTTGCGGGTTTGACTCAAACTTGCACGTGTCACCATCCACGATGATGAGATTACCCTTGTAGCCGGCAATCCATTCCTCGTAGCGTGCACCGAGACCTTGCAGATAATCAATGCGGATGCTCTGCTCATACTCTCTGCCTCGTTTCTGAATCTGACTAATGAGGTTCGGGATGGTGGAACGGATGTAAATCATCAGGTCTGGCAACTTCACCAGCGACATCATCAAGTCAAAGAGGTCGGAGTAGTTCTCGAAGTCACGGTCACTCATGTAACCCTGTGCATGAAGGTTGGGTGCGAAGATGCGCGCGTCCTCAAAGATGGTTCTGTCCTGGATAATCGTATCCTGTGACTTTGATATTTCCACCACGTCCTTAAAGCGTTTGTTCAAAAAGTAAACCTGGAGGTTGAAAGACCAACGGGCCATGTCGTGATAGAAGTCGTCGAGATAGGGATTGAACTCAACGGATTCAAAGTTCGGTTTCCAGCCGTAGTGGTGGGCAAGCATCTTGGTGAGTGTCGTCTTGCCTGAGCCGATGTTTCCTGCGATGGCGATATGCATGGTTATATGTGAGGATTTAACGATTTAACAATATGATGATGACGAATAGCAAAACTAACTGAAGAGGCCGAAGAGCATTGCATCAATCTTGTCAATGATACCGGCAAAGTCGGCTGCACAGTGTTGGTAGTCAAGGTTATCGACGTCGATGGTAAGAACACGCCCCTTGTATTTTTGGAAGATGAATTCCTCGTAGAGCCTGTTGAGGTTGCGCAGGTAATCAATGGGCATAGACTGCTCATAGTCTCGACCGCGCTTCTGGATATTCTGCACCAGATGTGGAACAGAAGCGCGCAAATAAATCATCAGGTCGGGATAGCGCACGATCTCTGTCATTTGCTCAAAGAGTTCCATATAGGTCTGGAAATCACGGTCGGACAGATTCCCCATCGCGTAGTTGTTGGCCGTGAAGACATAGACGCCCTCATAGATAGAGCGATCTTGGATGATGGTTTTCTCTGTCTTCTCCAACTCCAGCAAGTCACGGAACCGCTGCTTGAGGAAATAAATCTCCAGGTTGAAACTCCAGCGGGCAATGTCCTGATAATAGTCCTCCAAGTAGGGGTTGACATCCACGGGTTCGAAATGCGCTTCCCAACCATAATGTTGGGCCAGCATATTTGTCAGGGTGGTTTTGCCAGAACCTATGTTTCCTGCAATGGCGATATGCATGATGATAAATTACTATTTGACTATTTACAATTTAAGGGAGTAAAATATCTTGAAGGGTGTAATTGTCTATGAAACAGCTGCGATCCACCTTGCCCCGGATGCCAGGGACATGTCCGCTGGCAGAATACTGCCACATCACGAAAGCGGCATTGTCACACAGTTCCGGAACCTCGGTAGCATAACGGGCTATCATATACTTGTAGCCTGTGAAGGGACCGGACAGATGCTTGTTATAGAAATCCCGGGAAGTATAGAGAATGGGCTTCACGCGATAATGTTTTTCCACCATATTCAGGAAATTGCGCAGTTTCTGCTGGAATTGGGGCAGCGGCTCGCGACCACGGATCTCTATATCAATAATCGGAATCAAATCCTGCTGACGGAGTTTGACCACAGAAACCATATTCTGGAACTGTAACTGCGGACTCACATTCGGACGGTAAAAATGATAGCAACCTACCTTCAACCCTGCCTTGCGTGCATTCTGAATGTTTGTGCGATAGGTGTCATCCACGAGCTGTGCACCTTCTGTGGCCTTCACATATACGTAGGAAACTCCACCTGTACGGGCCACTGTATGCCAATCGATATACCCCTGATAATGGGACACATCTATGCCTTGTAGTGTCTGATTGACCATATGACGCTGCTGCACTTCGGAAAGCACTTCCGTCACATCATCGGCCAAAGATGCATGGGGCTGAAGGGATGGAACAATGGGATCGGGAACAGGCAGATCGTCCTCATTCAGGAGCTCTGCCTCACTCTTACGAGTGCGCTTGTCCTTTTTCCCACGGTCAATGGCTGCACTGGCAACTGCACAGCACATCCATGCCAACAATGCGATCCAAGCGAGATGCCTCATGCGAGTTCCGAACCATCAAAGTCCAACGGAAGAAGCGCCCTCACACTCTCAATGACATACACACCATCAGTGCCGTAGAGCAGAACTCGGATGGGCTGATGATACCGGGTCTCTGCTTCAAGCAGTGCCTGACGACAAGAGCCACAGGGAGACACAGGCTTGGATGTGAAAGCACCATCTGTGAACGCTGCAATGGCAATAGCCACAGGAGCCACCTCGGGCGCATTGGCTTGCGCAGCAAAAAATGCCGTACGCTCAGCACACAGCCCCGTGGGGAATGCCGCATTTTCCTGATTGCTGCCACGGAAAACCTGTCCGTCTGCCAACCGCAATGCCGCACCTACCTGAAAACGGGAATAAGGAGAGTAGCTGGTGCGGGTCATCTGCTGGGCCTCTTTCACCAGCTGCTGGTCTGCAACAGGTAGTTCATCGGTCGAGAAGAACTGTATCTGAGTGCTAATCGTAAACTCTTTCATACATCTTTTTATTTTTGATGGCACAAATATACAACGTTTTTTTCGGTATTCAAGAAAAATAATGTACTTTTGTGCGCAAATTAAAGCATTTTAATTTATGAAGCGCTGTTTTCTCACATTTTTGCTCTCCATTATATGCCTTTTCAATGCCTTTCCTCAATTGGGAATGGACGCACAATGGCGATACATCGAGAAATACAAGAACATGGCTATCGACCAGATGAACCGCTATCGTATTCCGGCTTCTATTACGTTGGCACAAGGGCTGTGTGAAAGTGCGGCAGGACAAAGCCGGCTGGCTCGTGAAGCACACAATCACTTCGGCATCAAGGTGGGTACGGGTTGGAATGGACCTTATATTGTCATGGCAGATGACCGGCCCAATGACCGCTTCCGCAAATACAAGAATGATGCTGAGAGCTTTGAGGACCACTCGCGTTTCCTGTGCAACAACCAACGCTATGCCTCTCTTTTCCAGTTGAAAATCACCGACTACAAAGGTTGGGCACATGGTCTGAAGCGATGTGGCTATGCCACCAATCCAAACTACGCCCCGATGCTCATCAGCATGATTGAACGCTATAACCTCACACAGTTCGACAATTCGCGCTCAGGCAAACATCATAGTGCCAGAAGTGAAAGCACCTTCTATGCAGAACACATTGTCTATAAGGTCAATAAACGTTATATGATCATTGCCAATTCAGCAGACAGTTGGGAACGGATAGCGCAGGAAACGGGTGTCAGTGTACGCAAACTGCAAAAGTATAATGAGCGCCCCCGCAAATCTGTGGTGCGGGCTGGAGATATCATCTATCTGGAAAAGAAACGCACCAAGGGCGACCGTTCGCTACGAGGTGTACCCCATTCTGTGCAACCAGGGGAATCATTGTATGATATCGCCCAACGATATGGGATTCGACTGAAAAACTTGTATAAGCTCAACGCCCTCCCAATGGATTACGAGCCCCGGGTTGGCGATCTCATCTGGGTGAGGTGAATTGCCTTCCTGTATATTGAGGGTTTAGAGGTTAGGGGTTAGGGTTTAGGGTTTAACAAATAACGCTTAAATGCCAACGAGAGAAGAATTAACGATAAACGACTAACGATAAACGAAATAACAATGGACGACAAAAAGATTATTTTTTCTATGGTCGGCGTCAGCAAGACCATCCAACAGACTCAGAAGCAGGTTCTCAAGAATATCTACCTCAGCTTCTTCTACGGTGCCAAGATCGGCATCATCGGACTCAACGGCTCTGGTAAATCCACCCTTCTCAAAATCATTGCTGGATTGGATCAAAGCTATCAGGGACACGTGGTATTTTCACCTGGATACAGCGTGGGCTATCTGCCTCAGGAGCCGCAACTCGACGACCAGAAAACCGTGCGCCAAGTGGTGGAAGAGGGTGTGCAGCACATCGTGGACGCGCTGTCAGAATACGAGGAGATCAACCAGAAGTTCGGACTCCCCGAGTATTACGAAGATGAAGACAAGATGAACGCCCTTTTTGCCCGACAGGGAGAGTTGCAGGATATCATTGATGCCACCGATGCCTGGAACCTGGACACCCGACTGGCACGGGCTATGGATGCCCTTCGCTGCCCGCCGCAGGATCAGCTCTGCGGACAGTTGTCCGGCGGTGAACGTCGCCGCGTGGCATTGTGCCGTCTGCTGTTACAAAAACCAGATGTGCTGCTGCTTGATGAGCCCACCAACCACCTTGATGCAGAGAGCATTGACTGGCTGGAGCAACATCTGAATCAATATGAAGGAACTGTCATCGCTGTGACCCACGACCGCTATTTTCTCGACGATGTGGCAGGATGGATTCTGGAACTGGACCGTGGCGAGGGCATTCCCTGGCAAGGCAACTACAGCGGATGGCTTGAGCAGAAGAGCAAGCGCCTGGAGCAGGAAGAGAAGACAGAGAGCAAACGCCGAAAGACATTGCAGCGAGAACTGGAATGGGTGCGCATGGCACCCAAGGCGCGCCAAGCCAAAGGTAAGGCCCGTCTGTCCTCTTACGAAAAGATGCTCAATGAAGACCAGCGCGAAAAAGAACAGCGTCTGGAAATCTATATTCACAGTGGACCGCGCTTAGGCAATAAAGTCATTGAAGCACATGGCGTTGCCAAGGCTTATGGTGATAAAGTACTCTTCCATGACCTGAACTTCATGCTGCCGCCAAACGGCATCGTAGGCGTCATCGGCCCCAATGGTGCCGGAAAGACAACCCTCTTCCGCCTCATCATGGGGTTGGAAAAGGCTGATGCGGGTAACTTCGAGGTCGGAGAGACGGTGAAACTGGCCTATGTGGACCAGAGCCATCACGACATCCACGCCGATGCCACGGTCTATCAGACAATTAGCCAAGGTAATGAACTGCTACGTATGGGCGGTCGTGACATCAACGCGCGCGCATACCTTAGCAGGTTCAACTTCTCTGGTGCCGACCAAGAGAAAAAATGCGGTGTGCTCAGCGGTGGCGAACGTAACCGTCTGCATCTGGCTATGGCATTGAAAGAAGAGGGTAATGTATTACTTTTAGATGAGCCAACCAATGACATTGATGTCAACACTTTACGAGCATTGGAAGAAGGTTTGGAGAGTTTCGCCGGTTGTGCTGTTGTCATCAGTCACGACCGCTGGTTCCTTGACCGTATCTGCACTCATATCCTCGCTTTCGAAGGCGACGGCAACGTCTTTTTCTTCGAAGGCAACTACACCGACTATGAGGCCAATAAGCTCAAGCGCCTCGGTCTGGAGGAACCACGACGCATCCGTTACCGCAAACTCACTGAAGACTGAATGAACTCATCATTCTTGAAACAACGCTTTTCATGGAAACATTCAACGATGTCATCACGTCCAGACGACTGGTCTTAGCGGATTTCTTTGCCACCTGGTGCGGATCTTGTAAGGTTCCGTAATGGCCAAGTCTTATGGAGACAGAGCGGTGCCCTACCCTTGAATTTCTATCCGTTATCAATCAATGTCTCTGAATAGCTAATTTCTTTAGCAAGAAATAATAAGACAATAAGTTGAGGCTGCATCACAGCCCTCGGACAAAATCCGTGATGAGACGGAAAAGAGGTTCATAAGTATCGAACCGAACTGTATGGATATTATCCTGTGGTGTGTGATACCACTGGAACGCATCACCTTTTTCATTCTCAAAGAACATGACAGGCACACCACGGACAGCAAAAGGATAGTGATCACTATTCTCTTGCAACGGCGCCTGTTTCAGCGATTGGAAGTAGTGCCCCTGACGATTGAGACGCTCAAGCACAGGAAAAGCCCATGCGCCAGCTTCACTTGGTTCACAATGCAGCTCGGGGTTGTTGTCACCGATCATATCTATGTTAATGGCATACTTGATGCGATGAAGCGGAACAAGAGGATGATCCACATACCATAGCGACCCACGCAAATAGGCATCTTCACCAGAGAATGCAATAAAGTAGGTGTCGAACCGGGGACGATGCTGTGCGTAGTGTCTCGCCAGCATGATGATGGCAGCTGTACCAGAAGCATTATCGTTAGCCCCACCATAAAAAACTTTTCGTCCGAGATTGCCAAGGTGGTCATAATGAGCGGTAAAAATGATGCAGCTGTCATGTCGCTCACCCTCGACCTTGGCAATGACATTTTCCGTCTGATAGTCCTTGTAGAAACGTTGATCAATATCTGCCGTGATGGTCTCCGCTGTAGGCGGAAGCACAGAAGAGAGTGTCCAGATAGTGGGCAATGCCGCCACACGTTCACCGTATGCTTTGTAGAATTTCAACGGTTCATTCCAAGTATAAAGCAAGCCGCCAATGCCACTGCTGTCGGGATTCTGCAAAAAGGAAAAGTCCTTTCGGTGTTGATACGGGAACCAGAAATCACAGACAACAAAGGCACCTTGATTCTGTGGCAGTGCCAGCTCAGAACGGATGCGTTCAAAATCATAATGCAGAGTATCAATGTGATAAAGACGAAAGGTTCCATGTGTAGCAGGATTATATTCTCTCACTGTGAAATCGCGACCGGCCACCAGCTGGCGACCATCAACAGCCAGTTTCATCCGACCAGGAAAGGTGTTGATGTCGAGGCAGAAGGGTTGCAATATCATACTGTCCACATGCGCTTTGCGAAATTCTTTCTGTATGTAGCGACTGGCCTTGCGAACACCGTTGCGGGCATAGCCCCTACCCTGATATTTCGATGAACTAAGCTGGCGCACAATCCGCTGGTAACGCGGAAGATCCTGACAAGACAATGGTTGAGCAATATGCAGTAGCATGACCGCAAATAAACAGAACAAGGATCTATTCATCATATATGAAATAGTAACGTTTTGTGCAGACAAAGGTAGGAATCACACCTTATATCAGAAAGAGTCATATCATGAAAAGAGAGAAAAATATAAGGTTAAAACACTTTTTCTCCAAAAATGTTTGGTGCATTCACAAAAAAGCAGTACCTTTGCACCCGCAAATCAGAAACAGCTCCTCACGGAGAGGTGCTCGAGTGGCTGAAGAGGCACGCCTGGAAAGCGTGTGACCGGCAAAACTGGTTCGCGAGTTCGAATCTCGCCCTCTCCGCAGGAATCAAGCTGAAGAAGATTGCGCCTACAGGAACACGGGAATGTCCTGTACGGCCAGCTCCCTCGGAATCCCCCAGGGCTTGACCGCAGCAAGGGTACTTGGTCGTAGCGGCGCGATGCAGACCGCATTCCCACCCGCCTCTTTAGCTCAGTTGGCCAGAGCACGTGATTTGTAATCTCGGGGTCGTTGGTTCGAATCCGACAAGAGGCTCGGAAAAGACAAAAGAGAGTTCGTTTAGGACTCTCTTTTGTCTTTTTATGTTAACTGACACCCGCAGTCCTTAACCAATGAGCCAATGATGACCAGGGATGAAGGAAATGAGTTTAGTGGTGATGACGCAGCAGATATAGGATAGCACGGCGATGACGGGAATGGCCAGCCACACGGGAAGAAGAGGGTTGGCAGCATCGCCTGCAATGATAGCATTGGCAATAGGAGCCAGGAAAAGCATGTGCATCAGATACATGCCGAAAGTGAGTTTGCTCACACCTGTGATGAGCCGCGGTGCCTGTTTCTGTTCAATGCAACTGAAGAGGAGGAAGGCTCCGAAGGTGGCCAGTGCCACACCAGGCGTACAGAACTCCCATGACCACTCCAATTGTGGAGTTTCTATGAGCTGGCCAGGTACACCTTTCCACCAAAAGCCCCATGCCGTGAAGATGGCACCCATGAGGAAAAAGAGAGTTCCGAGGCGCAGTTTCCTGGAGCGCGACCATTTCAGATGGACACGAATATAATGTGCCATCACCAGATAACCCAAGAAACCCGAGACATACCACAGCATGCCGTATCTGTTCCAGAAACATTCTCCCCACAATTCTTTTGCCACAAAGAGATGGAGGAAATGAGTAAATGTAGATAACACCCAAAAGCCAAGAAAGATACGCTCGTCTCGGGCCGAAGCCTGACGCAGCCACGGAGAGATGATGGGAATGATGATATAAAGGCTCAAAAGTGGATAGATGAACCAGAGATGCCCCGTCATTGAGGTGAAGTTAAAGGGGATGGTGAGCAAGTCCTGCACTGCATGGTCCCAGGTGATGGCACCCCATGCAGCAGGCAGCAGGGCATAGAGAATCATGAACAGCAACACGGGTGGGATGATGCGGCGTGCGCGGTGGAGATAGAAACTGCCCATGGTATAACCTTCCGGCATAGGGGCCAGCAGAAAAGCAGAGACCACCATAAATAAAGGTACGCAGGTGCGCGCGACTCCGCCGTCGTAGAACGCCACCCAAAAGCGGTTCTGCTCATTGAGCAGCATGGACATGTTACCGGCTAATCCGGAAACATCAGCACCATAGAAATTCTCGCTTGCGTGAACCAGCATGACCATGAAACAGGCAATGACGCGGATGTAATCAATAAAGACGATTCTTTGTTGTTGCATAATTGAGGGGGTTGAGGTTGTTATCTGAGCGCAAAGATACAAAAAAGTTGAAATTCGGAAGTTGAAAGTCGAAAGTTTTTTGCAGTTGAGACAGTATATTATTATTTTTATTGTACTTTTGCACACCGAACAGTCTTCACATATAGCTATGCATTTCAAAAAATTTTTGCTGTTTATCCTCCTGACAGTTTCAGGCTCCCTCTGTGCACAACTTCGAGTGACGCAGCTGAAAGTGGAACACATGGCAAACCCCACTACTGTGGACGTGCCACAGCCACGGCTCTCATGGGTTAACGAGCCCCGTAATGAACGTGTTCTTGGTGAGCGCCAAACGGCATACCGCATCGTCGTGGCCTCCTCAGAAGAACGTCTGCGTAAAGGCAACTATGATCTATGGGACAGCGGTCGTGTACTGTCAGACGTCTCTGTATTGGTGCCCTACGGCGGTCGGCCACTCACGTCGGGGCTGGACTGTTATTGGAAAGTACAGACTTGGAATAAGCAAGGACGACGCTCCAAATGGAGTGACGTTGGATACTGGAGTATGGGACTGTTGCAACCCGCGGACTGGCAGGCACGATGGATCACAGCCCGTCAAACGCAGGGAGCACCGCTTTTACGAAAGGCATTCTCTCTGAAACGCAAAGTACAGAAGGCCAAAGTCTTCGTTACTGCTGGCGGCTACTTTGAGCTCTACGTCAACGGACAGCGCGTGGGAGAAGACTATCTGGTTCCCAACTTCACGAACTACACCACACGGCCAGACTTGGACAAGGGAAATATCGCTCTTAACCCGCGTTTCACCGCATACCGCATCCTCTATCTGTCCTACGACATCACAACCCTGCTGCACACAGGCCGCAACGCCGTTGGAGCCATGCTGGCCGATGGTTTCTACCGCTCTACCAGCTATCATGTGCGCTCGTTTGGCGAACCATGTCTGCTCTGTCAACTGGAAGTGACCTATGATGACGGGACAAGAGAGATAATTGGCACAGATGAGACGTGGCTCACAAAACCCTCAGCCATCACATTGACAGGTGTTTATGATGGCGAAGTCTATGATGCACGGCTGGAGACACCACAATGGGCAGAAGCCAGTTGTGACGAGCAAGGCTGGATAGCGGCACAGAAAGCAGAAGCACCCATCGGTAAGCTCACGGCACACACCTCGCCCACAGATCGCATCACAGAAGTGCTGCAACCACTACACGTCGAACGGCGAGACAGTGTTTTCCTAATTACCTTTGAAAAGGAAATTGCCGGTTGGATACGTTTGAAGAATTTCAGAGGTCAAGCCGGGCAGAAAATAAACGTGAAATATCTCTGTGAGTCACCTCTGGGGAAAGAAGAATACATCTGCAAAGGTGCTGAGTCAGAGAGTTATGCACCACGCTTTACGTGGTATGTTTTCTCACAGGTCGAAGTGAGCGGCCTCAACGACCTGCAACCACAACAGATTCAGGCAGAGGCAGTGAACACCGCTGTACCCCTGACTGCTGAATTTCGCACCAGTAACCCGCTACTCAACCGCATCAACGCCATCTGGCAACGCTCTCAACTCGACAACATGCACGGTTGCATTGCCAGCGACTGCCCACACCGCGAGCGCCTGCCCTACACGGGCGACGGGCAGATTGCAGCTGCAATGGTGATGCTCAACTTCGATGCTGCCGCGTTCTACCAGAAATGGTTACGTGACATGCGAGACGCCCAGAACCCCGAGAGCGGGTATGTGCCCAACGGTGCCCCCTGGCAACCCACGTGCGGCGGCGGCGTGGCGTGGGGAGCGGCCATGAATGTGATTCCTTGGGAGTACTATCTACAATACGGTGACCTCCAGCAACTGCAACAATGCTACCAGCCCATGCGGGCACAGCTGCGCCACATGCTCACCTGGCTGACGCCAGACAGCACCATGCACCAGCAGAAACGCAACTACGAAACGGGCGAGGTGGCCTACTGGCTCAACCTGGGCGACTGGGTGCCGCCCTACGGGATGCCTGCTGATGAAATTGTCCATACGTTTTACCTCTGGCTCTGCGCCACAAACACGGCCAAAGCTGCAGAAGTGCTGGGCGACAAAGCAGCGTATGAAGAATGTAACGCCATCGCGCAACGCACATGGCGAGCCTTCCACCGAAAGTTCTATGATGCCGAACACGCCACCTACGGAGATTTCGGTCCCAATATCCTCGCCCTGCACATGGGAGTTCCCGAAGAACACCGTGATGCCGTTATAGAGACGTTGCGCAGAGAAATCATGGAAACCCATGGAGGACACATCAATACAGGCTTCGTCACCAGCAAGTTCTTCTTTGAGACACTCACCGACTGCGGACTGCATGACGTGGCTACCACGGCCATGCTCAAGACCGACTATCCCAGTTTCGGACACTGGATAGCGCAGGGAGCCACCGTCACATGGGAACAATGGGACGGCCAGAACTCCCATAACCACCCGATGTATGGCGGTGGACTTACATGGTTTGCTCGTCGTCTGGCAGGTATCAATGTGACGGAGGAAGGAGCCGGTTACCGGCATTTCATCGTTCATCCCTTCCCAGCCATGGGTGTGGACAGCGTCTCTTGCAGTCTGCAAACGCCGCAAGGACTGGTGCGTTCCCGCGTCATCAGTCACGAGGGACAACTCCGCAGTCTTGAACTCCGCGTCCCCGTCGGCAGCACGGCCACCGTCTGCCTGCCCACAGGTAACATAGAGGTGGAACAAGGTACACACCTGTTCCACCTATGAAGACTGTTTGGCAAGATGGCGAACTTGGCAATTTCTGTTCAGTCGAACTGCGCACCCGTGATGACACCCCAGAAACGCCCGTCTGGACTGTTGCGATCAACCATATTGTTAATCTTTGGGTCACGTTCTGGCTGCCATGTACGGTACTGGATGAGGGGCCATTCAGGATCCGTAGCATCAATCATCAGACAGAGGAAACCTGTGTCACTGTAGGTGTTGGAGAAATAATCCTGACGGATATTAATAGCAAAACGAGGATCTTTCATTCTTCCTATGAGACAATCCGTGAAACGGATGTTGATGAACTCATTTCTTCTGAAGCAATCCTCTAAGTTCTTCATGTATTGGTGTTTGTTCTGTTCCGTATATTTCACTAACGGATGACTGTCAAGACGCATCACGCCGATAGCGTTGTCATCCTTCCGGTTTTTGAGCGTGGCCGGTTTCAGGACGGTAGCTGTGATGATGCGGGCATCATCGGCAAAAATACCCTTGATATAATCCAAACGATGCAGCGCCCACGCCGTCTTATAGTTCTCTAAGAACGTCGCAAGCATAGTACAATTCTCTTCGCCCCACTCCGCCAAGTGATTGTCTGTGTAGATTTGTTCCCGAGTGGGCCGGTCTAAGCCAAATGCAACACTCTCAATCAACTCATCTTGGTTAAAGGTAAAAGTCACATCCTCTGTAAATATGCGTTTGTTATTTTGGTAAGTGAACTGCATAGGAATACTGCGACAAATGACCTTGTCACGATAGGGATAGCAGTGAAGTTCAGGGATGGTCAGGATGCGTGCCTGCCCATAGTGCAGCAAACCATCATACATCTCATAACCTTCTGGCGTAAAATATTCCCTCACATTCTCATACTTTTTCTGTTTGATGGCCTCGGCAATCTTCATAACGATGCCGGCATAGTCCTTTGCCTGATTACGCTGCAAAAATCCATCGTGTGGCGTGGCTGCGTTTTGAGATGCCGCCTCAATGCGTGCCATTGCAGCTTTTGTTTCCTTCTTATTGCCTTTCTGAATGACGCATTGAGCTTTGCTGAACGTTGGCAGATTAAAGATTTCTGAGACCATCTTCAGTTCATTGTCGTTGCGCATCTCATCTTTGTAGGCATATTCATACTCGAGATTCAAATTCTGAATATCCTGACCCTCTTCTAGCTGTATTTCGCACCTTCCGTCATTTACTGCCACAGTCTGTTCACGATTGTTGCGCACATATTTCAGATCCAAACTGGCCACATCTTTGCCATGATAGGTCACGGAAAGAAAGACATCCTGTCCGTTGATATCTGCCACTTGTGTTTTCAAATCACGAAATATGGAGTTAATGCGTTTGGGTAGCCAGTCCAACAATATCTTTTCTCCTTCAATAGGACCATCAGCAGCATATTTCACTTCACTAGGATACTGAACAGAGTTCACCAATCCCAGTGCCCAGTTATAGTATTTCAATGCATCACCAATATTTCCTTTCTCCTCACTCAAGAGTCCATCGCGCACATAGTCAATGACACGACTCCTTCGAGCCTTGAAGATTTCATTTAGTTTTTCTTTGGAGATGTATCGTCCTACAATGACTTCATCTTTTTTCCGCTCCAAGACCATTGACTTCACATCGTTCAAATGACCGGCTGTGTATGTATTGACCACATTTGTCATTACCGTTTCTGAAGTGATATCACGCCCTTGAGTCACTTCCTCCATTTTAATGTCAAAGGTACCTATGACACTCACAGAAATATTGGTCATCAGTAGCTGAAGAGCCACTTGCCCTGCCTCATATTCATTCTTTCCGCTACCTTCTGCACAATAGTACTTATCAGAATAAAAGATTTCGTCTGTCCATTTTTTAAGGTTCTGTTTCAAATTTTCCTTCTGGGCAAACAATGGTATGGTAACAAACAAGCTTACAGCTATGAATGAAAAGAAACGAACAATCGAAAATTTGTAAGGAAACATGGCTTGATTTGATATTATTACATTTATGATTAAACTCTAAACTGAAAACTCTCGTCTCTCACTCCTCCACGTCTGGTATTCCATTGTCATCTTGTCCAGGAACCTTTCGGGTCATAAAGTGAATCACTTCGTTACTGAAGGTAGTTCCTACGGCATTGGTAGCATAGGCGCAAACGTAGTAGAGTGTGTTGGGCTTTAGTCCCGTCAGATTGGCTGTGCTCATTCCATTATCATCGGAACCTATCACTTTCACGCCGTCATGCACATCTGATTCCGAGGTGCTGTAACGCACACCACACTCTGTAACTGGGAATGTACTGGTTGAATAACGGAATGTGACGGTGGCTGTCGTATGTGTAGTGTCCCGATAGGATACATTGCTGATTCCGGGTCGGGTGCCCTCAGCCTGTATAACTTTACGCTCTTCCGTCAGCTCATTATCACCATCGGAGATTATCCTCACCATCAGATTCACGTCTCGCGATGAACTTGTTTTGTTCGGTTCCACGATAATATTCACCGCATAATAGTCATCATTGGACACACCCACATAAACCTTCTTCTTGTCTGCAAAATAGGCCCACGGAGAAGTGCTAGTTATTAGCACCTCCCAGTTATAGTTGCAGTACACGCTGATGCTGGTGGAACCTCCCAAAGCACCGACACTATCAGGTTCTGTTACACGAAGAATGGGGTTTTTTACACCCACTTTTACCTGTATGGTAACAGGCGTGGCACGGTTATCTTTGTCCCTGAACAAGATAGAACCATACTGATCACTGGTTTTCGTATTAGCTGATGCCTGGATATTCAACTGCTGGTTGCCTTCCATGGTCACCTCGTTCTTTCCATTAATAGTTAGCCATTCCACATTACTTGTAGCAGTCCACTCTGCATTACTAGTAACAATCAGCACCCGTTTATCACCATTAAAAGGGAAGATAATATCATCCCGAGGCTGTGGATCCAATATGATGTCGCCAGCACGCTGAGTCACGGTGATAATGCGCTGTATACCATCCGAAGTGCTGATGGTCAGTGTTCCCGGGCGAGGAGTGGATTGTGAACTGGCATCCACGTCGATAATTAAATCCTGACTACCGTTACCACGTCCAGCTCGCGGACTAATAATGTGAATCCAACTGGTGGGTGTTGTCACAGACCATTCACCGTTTGCTTCCACACGAACGGTGTCCTGAGAGGCACCACCACTGACCTCTATGGCGTCGCCCACTACCAGCAGATCCGCACTCATCACCTCTGCCTCCTGATTGTCGCCACTGCATGCCGACAGCGTCGACAGCACCAGAAGAATGACGAATGATGAATGATGTGTATAGTATTTATATATCTTCATATCTTAAGGTTACTTAACTGTTAACTTTTAAGTTTCAACTCTCATTTTCCTATGTTAATCAGCACTCCAGCACTGATAGAGAAGCCTCCGGCTTGGAAGTCTGCCGCCTGTGACACTTTGCCGAAGGTCGCATCCTTGCTCATCTCCAAAGCGTATTCCGGAGTGAGGAATAGATAGACTCGATGGGCGGGCACTGCAAGAATCTTTGCTCCGAGGGTCAGACAGCTGGCCTTCGCACCGTCGGCATATTTGCCTGTACCACGACTCACAGTACTTGTGAGCATCTGTTGCATAAACCCCACCTGGGGTGTGATACCCAAGCGTGGAATCAGACGGAGTTGATAACCTAAGCGTGCTGCAAAGGCATTCATCTTATAGGTGTTGCCACTGAGGAGTTCATACTCCTTATTATAATTATATACATCTTTGCTACTGCTCAATCCCAGAGTATAGGAGAGTTGCAAATCCACGTGTTGATATACAGCGCCTACATAACCCGTCAGGCCCGATAGACCTTGCAGCGTATAACCTGCACCGAAATAGAACGCCCACTTGCTCTTCAGGTAATTGATAGCCTCCAACTGTATGGTGTCTCTTGTCAGTTCATCGCGTCGTACATCCAACTCCAGTCTTTTGGTTTCATAACCACTACGTGTGAACAAGAACTGATGTTTACCCACAGGAAGCACCCTTGCCTCCGTCAGGTCTATCGGTTGATTGTTATCGTATGTCGCCTGCACATTGCGGGGGCGAACATAGAGTTGTACGGAACCAGTATGTGGAACAGGGGCATTGGCTTTCACGGCATTCTGTTGTTGAGCTTTCACCGTAAATTGGGTAACGGCATCCTCACAATCCACCTTGCGCGTTATAACCTCATAGGTTCCCTCCTTCAGCTTTGTCTGCCAACGGCCAGCACCTTGCCGCTGCTGCTGGAAGAAGATATCCGCATGAGGATCATCCACAGAAACAGTCACATCCCCATAGTGTGAACTCTGATCCTTCATGGGTACAGTCACGAACTGCGTGCCCTCACCCTCGCTCACAGTCAGGCTCATGCTACCCTCAAGGAAGCCCTTTTCTGCTGTAATCTTGTAAGTACCGAAAGACATGTAATGACTAAAAACAGGTGTCTCGCCCAGAAAACTATTGTTAACGGTAATTCTGGCTTTTTCTGCACCGTCAGCATTGATGGTTACAAAACGGCCACCGCCCACATTCAGCAATAACTGGTATGTACTGCCCTTCTTCAGCGGCTCGGTATATTCAAATACCATACGGTTAAACTGTGGATGGCTGATAGTTACTCTCTGAGCGGAGGCGGGAACATAGATCCAAATCTCACTCCCATGCTGTTCTTTTGCTTTGATGCCCAATGCACCGCCATCGAAATAGAACTGGTCTATGTTCACTGGCGGTGCAAAGACCTTAATGAGTGCACAATAGTCACCATTCTGATCGGTCTTGCGTGTTTCGGGAGCATTGGCTGTTGTATCATAGACGCGCTCAGAAAAATCATCCACTCGCAACTGTGCCATCAGTGTAGCAGGCAACAGGAACAGGACCAAAGCGAATGTATAATGTATAATTGATATTGTATAATTATTATTATTCATGTTTTCAACTTTCAATGTTCAACTTTCAATGACTACTTCACGCTCACTTTCTTGCCATTAACGATATAAAGTCCCTTCGGCAATTTACCATTTACTATTTTGCGTCCACTGAGGTCATACACCGCACTAGTTCCTTTATGAATAATGGATTGTGAATGATGAATTGAGCTTAACTCACTTTCCATGACTCCGAACTCCTTAACGTCAGCAGTAGTTGTAAAATAGGCCTCAAAAGGATGTGCACCACGACGCCCCTTGGCAAATACGCTACCTTCGGCATAGCTGTTATATTTATCCCTCACATTCAGCAGGAAATAATCATCCGATACTTCCTTTCTGTAGTTCGGAGTAAACGTCTTGTTATTCCCCTGAACACTGGAGGCTTCAGATGTAGCACGCACCTTGGCATTGGTAGCGCGGAAAGTTACCTGGCCCTCCAGAATGTAATCATCCCAGAGATCTTTCTCGTTAGGCATAGATATAATATAAGGTGTATTAGCGCGGATAGCATCAGACTTCACAAAACCATTGGGAGTGAACGCATACAGCCAGAAAGGCTTCTCGCCATCGATAATCTGCGTCTGTGTCAACTTAGCAAAGGGATAGATATTTCCTTTCTCCTGATGCATCACTTCCGCCACATCAAAAGGCAATACCAATGACTCCCATCCCTGACTGCTGCCACTCTTCGTATCCTGCTTGTACTCATGGGTATAGCTGATTTCATTGGCTGTAAACTCCATCGGGCAATAAAAATCATTCGTTCCCTCATCATCCTTCAACACAATGTGTTTGGCCGTCAAACTGCTCAAGTCAATGACATTGGTTACATTTTCCAATGCATTTGCCTCGTCTGCCATATACAGTAGTAAATTCGGATTATTGAACTTGCCCATCATTTCAGATGTCATATTCACTGGAGCTCTCCATACAATCGCTGCCAGATGTGTACAACCATCAAACACATCCTTACCAACCGCCTTGACTGTAGCCGGGAAATCCACCGTCACCAACTGTTCACGACCCGCAAACACACTGTCTGCCACTGCTGTCACAGTCCATTCCTTGCCACGATATTGAACCATAGAAGGAATCACGGTGTGCGGCACAGCATTGAAATCTGTCAGCGTTATCTCATGTAATTGTACATTGGGAATATGAAAAGTCATATTATCTAGAGGTATCACATCCAACGACAAGACCGTCAGCGTTCCGTACACATATTTCAAGTCATAGTTCTGAGCCTCACCATCGCTTACAACAATCTCGTATTCTCCGGGCTGACTGTTAATGTCTGCCACTGTACTGGCAACAGGTACCTTCGTCAACACCTCCGCCAATTCTTTCTTGTCATCATCCAATTTCCATCCGCTGTATTCCAACTCAAATACGGGATTGCTGTCACCTACATCACGAACAGCATCTTTCGCCGTCACTATTAAGGTGGCTGGAGTGATTGTCAACGTGCCATTTACATGGGATATTTCATAGTTCTGAGCCTCTCCTCCACTAACGATTATCGGGTAGCTATCTACATTCAAGCCCTCACAACTGATAACAGGTTGAGCCGTCAACACCTCCTCTGTTTCTCCATTTTTGAAGCCTTTATATGTGACTGACAATTCCGGCATCTCATCGCCATATTCCTGCTGAGCATCATTGGCTGTGATGGTTAGTGGTGCTTTGGTGATGGTCAGTATACCATTTGAATAGGAAATCTCATAGTTCTGAGCCTCGGCACCATTCACAGTAATCGGATAGTATCCAACATTCTTACCTTCACAGCTAATAGTAGGTTGCTCCGTCAACACCTCCTGCGTCTCTCCGTTCTTGAAACCATCAAATCTGACAGAAAGTTCTGGTATCTCTTCGCCATACTCAAGCTGTGCATCATTGGCCGTGATGGTTAGTGGTGCCTTGGTGATTGTCAATGTGCCGTTCACATAGCGGTCGTTGTAATTCGTCACGCTGCCCTTCGTGATAACTATGGGATAGGTGCCGACAGAGGAAGAAGAGGTGGCATTACAGCTAATCGCCGGTGTGCCCTCCAACGTGGCACCGGAGGAAGTGTAGCCAAATTCGGGAATGGCATCACCATACTCAATGGTATAGCTGGTGGCGGTCACCACCACTTCTTCTGGAAGCAGGACGGTCAGCGTTCCGGGAACGTAGCTGATAGCATAGTTCTGCGCCTCGGCATCGCTCACCGCGATTGGATAATCACCCGGATTACTCGTGGCAGTAGCAGTGGTCGTGACGGTAGGCTGTTTTGTCAGGACGCTACTCGTCTCATCGTTTTTAAAACCGCTGTAGGTCACTGTCAGGGTGGGCACCGACTCGCCCTGATACTTCGTCTTATTGTCAGCAGTGATGGTCAGCGGAGCCTTGGTGATTGTCAAGGTGCCGTTCACATAGCGGTCGTTGTAATTCGTCACACTACCCTTCGTGATGACTATGGGATAGGTACCGACAGGAGAAGAAGAAGCGGCATCGCAGCTAATCGCTGGAGTGCCTTCCAATGTGGCACCAGAGGAAGTGTAGCCAAATTCGGGAAGGGCATCACCATACTCGATAGTATAGCTGGTGGCGGTCACCACCACTTCTTCT
>JAEEGL016366113.1_pt1 | contig 35744 bp, 31 predicted proteins | sample 9134231 | NCBI WGS metagenome assembly JAEEGL01 (sample SAMN16246548, study PRJNA631951) | gut metagenome | biome: gut microbiome; feature: rumen; material: fiber-attached | host: Bos | place: Iran: Karaj | collected 2018-10
ATCTGTTATTTCGATTTCGGCTTTTCTGTTGCTGACAGGCTTGATAGCAAGGTTCACCTGAGAGAAGGACACGAAGCCTTCGATTATGTGAAGCTTGGCGTTCTTAATGCGATTGATGGAATCTATGAGCCTGAGACAGCGCATAAGCTTGGACTTAAGCCCTATGGGGAGACGGACAAGGAAGTATTCTTCATTATCTCCCATATGCACATTGACCACATGGGTGGTCTTGGTTGTCTTGACCAGAGAGTACCTGTTTATATGAGTAGCGACTCCGCAAAGCTCTACCATGAACTTGGGGTAATTGGTGAGCTTGAGGTAAGAGAGCATGAGAATATTTTACCTGTGGCTTATGATGGTTCTTTTACCTTTGGAGATATAAAGGTAACCTGTGTTCAGGTTGATCATGACGTAATAGGAGCCTGCGGATTCCTTATCGAGACCAAGGAAGGCAGAATCTGTTATACCGGTGACTACAGATACCATGGCTTCCATCCTGAGATAAGCGCAGCCTTTGCTGAAAAGTGCAAGGATGCAGACTTGATGATAAGCGAAGGTGTGACCATAAGCTTTGATGATATCGATACGCTTTCTCTTGAAGGACCTGTTCGTGAGAGAAGTGAGTGGACTCTTTTAGAGGACATGAAAGCTGCTGCGAAAGATGAAGAAGGCCTTATCGTAATTAACAACTACAACAGAAATGTTGAACGTATTCACAGACTTATTGGTGAGCTCAAGGAAAGCGGAAGAGTTATGGTTCTTGAGCCTGAGCAGGCAGATTATATTGCGGCCTTTTATCCTGAGGATGATTTCTGTGTTTATATTCCTGAGGCAAAGTGCAGCGTATGCGGAGAAGATGTGGCAAAGTCACTTTCTGACGAAAGGGTGGCCCAGGTAAATCTTGCAGGCAAAAAAATCGTAAACCGGGCAGAACTTCTTAAGAATCCGGCTGGATTTATTCTTCAGCAGGATTACAAGAACTGCTATGAGCTCTTTGATCTTAAACCTGTAATTTCGCTCTATGTCCATATGGATGGATCACCTCTTGGGGACTACGATCCTTCTTTTGCCAAATTCTATACATTGCTGGATACGCTTGAAATTCATTATGAGCGATGGGGACTTGGCGGACATGCAGAGCCATACTACCTTAGAAGAACTGTAGACATAATAGAACCTAAGATTTTGGTTCCGCTTCACAGTTTCAGACCGGAGCAGCTCGTATCTGAGCATGCCGGGAAGATCATTCTCCCTGAGGTCGGCGACGAAATTGAATTATAATACCATGAAGCAGAAATGCGCGCTACGCTGCGCAATATTTAATAGAATACAAGAAGTTGCTGTGCTTAGTTCATAGGGCATGGCAGCTTCTTTTTTTTACCCAGTTATCAATATCATGGTATAATATCTATATATGCCCATTAAAGCGTTCATTGTCTATGGAGAAAAATATGACTAAGAATAAAAGTGTTATTCTGGGACTTATTACATTCATCATAACTTTGATCATTACGACCGCAATTGCAGCGGTTTATATTACGGTGACTTCCAATTCCAGAAAAGAGAAGGCGTCATTTATCGCCCGGTCTGTGGCGGATAGAATTGAGGCGGAGATTGATACCAGAGAGTTTATTACCAGGGTATTTGAGATAGCGATCAAGGGAAATAATTCTATGATATCCTCCGAAGAATTCGATAAGATGGCATCGGCTCTCTTTGATGATTATCTGGATGTGGTTGACATATCTCTGGCGCCTGAGGGCATTGTTGCGGAAGTCTATCCAAGAGATACAGGACTTGAGCCGGGCATGGATCTTTTTTCGGATGAACTTGGCGGTCTTTATGCTGATTACAGCAAGATGTCTCAGGTTCCGATAATTATCTCACCTACAACGCTGATTGACGGCACATATGGCTGCATTATAAGACGCCCGATTATTCTTGAAGATGAATCATTTTGGGGGTTCGCAACTGTTACCATTAATCTTGAAGCTTTTTTGGGAAACATCAGTATAGCCGAACTTGCAAATGAGGGCTATGAATATAAGCTTATCGCTCACGATACCTTGACCGATGAGAACAAGATCATCGTAGAGTACGCAGAGAGAGATTTGGTGGCTCCGGTTGAGGCTATGATAAGCACCGTTGGCGGTGGAATCTGGTATCTGGCAATTTCTCCACCAAGCGGATGGATTCAGATTTATGAAGTAGTGGCGGCTTTGGCAATTGCACTTCTCATAAGTACACTGGCAGCACTTTTCATGTACGCATTCATGTCCATGAAGGCCAATGCCAAGGAACTCGAGGTGCTTTCTTACAGGGATGCTCTTACAAACCTGTATAATCCTCGAAGCTATCACGAGCACATGGAGGAACTCTCCAAGAAAAAACTTCCGTATGGTCTGGTGTTTATGGATCTTAATGACTTCAAGCAGGTCAATGACACCTACGGTCATGAGACAGGAGATGCACTCCTTAATATCACGGCTAAGAGGCTTAAGAACAGCATCAGAGAGAAGGACAGAGCCTTCAGAATTGGCGGTGATGAGTTTGTTGTAGTTCTTCACGGCGCTCATGACAAGAAATTCTATGAGGGTGTTATAGAAAGAATGAGAAGCAATGTGGCGAGAGAGGTTGTCATTGGGGAGATAAAGCTCAACGTCTCAATAAGCGCCGGATATGCGAGATGCCCGGAGGATGGCACAAAGCTGGAGGATGTTGTTAAGAAAGCTGATGAAGAAATGTATAACAACAAGAGGTTGATGAAAGCTCAGAGGGGACAGACTAGTTCAAGGTAAACTACTATGGCAGGCGGAACATACGATACGATCAACAGAATATTTGACACCTTTGCGGTTACTTCCAGAAGCCGGTATGTTTATGTCTTTGATATGGCAAAAAACATTTCCAGGTGGTCCTCAAACGCTGTGGACTACTTTGGCCTTACAGGGGAGTATATTTACAATGCGTCATCGGTGTGGGCTAACAGAATCCATCCTGATGACAGGGACAATTACAACGAATACATAAGTCTTGTTTATGCAGGTAAAAAAGCAAGTCCTAACATCGAGTACAGAGCCAAGAACAAGAATGGTGAGTACGTGGTCTGCTCCTGCAGAGGCGTGGTTATAAAGGATTATTCCGGTAATCCTGTGTTCTATGCCTGCTCAATCATAAACAAGGGTATTGTAGATAATAATGATCCGATAACTCTTTTGCCCAACCAGTACGAGATGCTCAATCATATGAGGCAACTCAAGAACCAAAAAAAAGAGTATACGATCCTGATGATAAACTTCATCGACTTTGGAGATATCAACAGGCGATACGGATATGCTATAGGAAATAATATCCTGAGAGCAACAGCTACTAAGCTGACTCAGGATGCCAAGGGACAGGGAAAGGTGTACAGAGGCGATGGTACAGTCCTCTGCATGATAACTGATCTGATGCCCCTGGATGATGTCAAAAAATTTTACGGCAAAATGAGGAGCTTTACCAGAGAGGCACTTGCCATCAATGGCAAGAAGGTTGGTGCTGAGATTGGCGGCGGCGTCATAATCGCCACGGACTTTAACGTAGATGAGCATTCTATCTACACCAGCGCCAAATATGCATTGAACTTCTCCAAGACTCAGAGGCACGGAAACCTTATCATTTTCCACAATGATGAGCTGGATAATAAGAAGAGCAATATAGAGCTGGTTGATGCTGTACGAAACAGTGTAATAAACGGAATGGAAGGGTTCTATCTGGAGTACCAGCCGATTGTATCCTCGGTAGACGGCCGTCTCGTGGGAATGGAAGTATTTGTAAGATGGAGCAAGGAACCCTATGGAACGGTTTCTCCATCGGAGTTTGTGCCCTGGCTTGAACAGGATCAGGTATTTTATAACCTGGGCAACTGGATTTTAGAGACAGCTCTTAAGGATGCCCTGGAGATCAGGCAGAAGATAAAAGACTTTTATTTGAGCGTAAATCTTGCGCTTATGCAGTTGGAAAGGTCGGAGTTTAGAACAACACTCATAGATATTCTCAGAAGGACAGGATACCCGGCTACAGGGCTTTGTCTCGAGCTTACATCCGGCAGCAGTCAGCTTAGTGTCGAGCACTTAAAGAGCCAGGTTGAGTTCCTTAAATCCTGCGGAGTAAGAATTGGACTTGATGTTACTGATTTTGCTTCACTGGATTATGTTAGACACTTCCCGGTGGATCTGGTAAATATCGTTCCGGCACTGACAGACGGTATTGATCAGAACATTACCAACAAGTACGTTGTTGAAACTATTACAGCATTTACCCACAGGCTCCGCATTAGGACCTGCTTTACCGGAATAGAGGATGAAGAGACTGCCAAGATTGCCAAGCAGTTCCCGGTATCCGATCTCATGGGATACTTCTATGGAAGACCATGCAAGATAGAAGAATTTAAGAAACTTGAGCTATATCAGATATAGCTTTGGAGGGATGAATGAGCAAAACCTTTAGGTACATACAATTTGATGATGTACTCAGGACTTTTACCGAGCTTAAAGATACTACGCTCGCTGAGAGACCTCTGGTTATTGCACGTCATGGAGACTATTCTCTTCTTTTGGAGAGTCGTGGCGAGGATTCTCTCGGGATTAAGACAATCAATACCGAGAAAAATCAGGTTATCACCGACCGCGTATACAATGCTTCAAAGACGACAAAGGAACTTGTATCCAGGGGAGCGCGCCATGCCTGCCAGAAGATGCTTGAGCTTAGCGATGAGGAAGTGAATCACAAGAGGTTCCAGATTTGGAAATGGTACCTTTTGGATTGGCAAAAGAAACATCCTGAAAAGAGCAAAGATCTGATAGACAGGGAAATTGAATGGGATGAAGAAGCCATGAAGAACGAGACAGAACTTATGGATATGGAGATCTTTCTTCATGGGGAGTATTTAAATCTCGGCAATACCTTAAATCTTATAGACGGATATCTTCATGATGACAATCATAAAGAGATGTTCAAGAAGTTTGCTATTGCCGATATCATGGAAATGACCAGTGAAGATACCAAAGAAAAGGCGATTGAGGAAGCTGAGAAAAATAAAGGTGAGATAAAATACCACAATTACAAGTTTACCGTGAGTGTGGAAGCTACAGACAAGGAGCATGCGAGACAGGCGCTTCTTAATTACCTGGCCGGCGATCCCAGAATTCGTGTCCAGAAATAAAACTCGTCATAATTCTATGAAAAATGAATAATATGCATAAAAAATCCGGCGCTATATTCATCGCGCCGGATTTATTTTTCCATATTCAGTTGTCAGAAGTATATATTATCTAACCTTTACGAAGGCAACGGCCTTCTTGGTTTCTACAGGCTGTGTCTTGCGAACTATGCTGGCTGTATGAACCTGATACTCAGATACATAGTCATCATCATCCAACATACTGCCGGCACCCAACATATCCAGTGCCTTATACTTGCCGTATGATAGGTTCTGCTCCTTTGCCTTGATTGCGTCTGACATGATTTCGATGCAGCTCTGACTCATGCCTCTTTTTGCCTTTGCGGAACTTCTCATTATTCAATTTCCTCCATCTCATAAGAAATTATTAAACGAAACGGCTTGTGAAAGCTGCGTTTCAGGCCCCTCAACCTGTGCCTTTCACAACAAAATTTCATTTAATGGGTACATTATATAACATACCTTTTGAAAAAGATAGAGAAAAAAGCCCGCTTTTTCCTGCTAAACCATTAAAATTTTATGAAATTAATTTACAGTATTTTTATACACGATATATCATGCAGCTTTTGCGTGAAGCACTTCCTGGGTCTCGGAAGGGAAAATGTATTTGTTCAGCATCTTTCCTACGATTGAGATGATGGGACCAAGGAAAAGAGCCATGAGCACGATTCCTATATTAGGTCTTCCGCCAAGTACGCTTCCAATGACGATTACCAGAAAGTCATAGCAGATTCGGATGACTGCATAGGGAACCTTCTTGAGTACGCGCTCGGATATTATCTGTGGCATAGCATCGTATGGAGATACACCCATGTTTGCGTTGATATAAAAAGCCACGGAAATGATGAAGCAGATAAGAGCACCCATGAAGATCACTCCTCTGTATGGCATCTGTGCGAAGTAATACTCCGGAAGTGTCTTCTCCCAAACCCATTTAAAGAAGTTTGCTATGTAGCCAATAAATACCATGTTGGCGATTGTACCAAAGCCAATTTGGCTTTTACCAAACAGTATTACGAATACAAAGAGAATTGCGTTCAGTATAAGCTGCCAGGTTCCAAACAGGATTCCGAGATTCTCTGAAATGGTCCAGTTCATAAAGGTGCAGGGGTCAGTTCCCAGATCTACCTTTATCAGGAATGACAAAAAGAATCCCATAAGAAAAACGCCCACATTCATGATGATAAGACGTTTCTTAAAATCCGGCTGAGACACATAATTTTTGATAGATTTTTCCAATTTCCTCATTGTTCCTTACTCCTCGATGTGAAGAGCCCAGTACATATTCCTGTAATTTATGATCACAGGAGCATTTGCAAAGGCCTCGTCACCCACGTAGCATCTGTCTTTTTCTTTATCGAAGGTGTATTTCCTGCCCTCACTGTCGTGTTCATTGATATATTCAAGTGCCTGTTCCAGAGTTTCATCACCTTTACATAAATGAATATTCATACAATACATCCTTTATACTTTTTTCAGACATTAATTCAAAGGAATTGTCTGAAAATATGGTAAAATGAGATTAGTGGTATTGTGCGCAAGAATGCACCGAATACTAATTATACACGAAAAATTGAAAAAGCAAAGACAGAACTTTTGAATAAATAAAAAGGCAGAGAAAATATGGAAGAAGCAGAAATTGCAAGGCTTCTAAATGAAGTCAAAAAGGGGGAAATGTCCATAGATGACGCGATCATTAGGCTTAAGGAAGCTCCCTATGAGGACATGGGCTTTGCAAAGCTTGATACCCACAGAGGGCTTAGACAGGGAGTTGCTGAGGTTGTCTATGGTCAGGGAAAAACTAAAGACCAGATACTCCGAATAGCAAAAAAACTATTGGAAACAGGGCAAAAAACTGTGCTGATCACCAGGATGTCCAAAGAGGCAGCAGAGTTCTTTGAGGAGAATAAGGGCGATATCGAGAGCTTTACCTATGATGAAATCAGCAGAATCGGTATTGCCGGTATTCAGCCTGATGCGGAAAATGGTGTTGGCAGAATTGTTGTGGCCACCGGAGGAACCAGTGATATGCCGGTAGCCGAAGAAGCAGCCAAGACGGCAGAGGTTCTTGGAAATAAGGTAGTAAGACTCTACGATGTGGGAGTTGCCGGGATTCACAGGCTTCTTGATAAGAAGAGTCTGGATGAAATAATGAGAGCCAATGTAATTGTGGCGATTGCCGGAATGGAAGGAGCCTTGGCAAGCGTAATAGGCGGTTTGGCTGACTGCCCTGTTATTGCAGTTCCCACCAGTGTGGGATACGGGGCAAGCTTTAACGGCCTCGCAGCTCTTTTGTCCATGTTAAATTCCTGCGCCAGCGGCGTAAGTGTAGTGAACATAGACAACGGTTTCGGCGCCGGATATCTGGCCAGCATGATAAATAAGAAATAAGCTACAGCTTAAAACATATAATTCAGGGAGATTTTTTATGGTAAATAATGATGAAAGTATGAACAGCTTTAAGCACAAGATTATGGAGGAGGTCTGTCGCCTTGAGTGGGAAGGTCTTAATGATCAGGCTCACGTCGAACAGCTGATAAACAAAACAATTCCGGGCCCTAAGCCTGAGTACAGATGCTGTATTTACAAGGAGAGAGAGATTGTCAGACAGAGAATTAACCTGGCTATGGCCAAGAACCCTACTTACAATCCCGACTCCACCAATATTGTTCAGGTTATCGATCCGGCCTGCGATGAGTGCCCGATTTCAGCTTACTCTGTAACGGATAACTGCAGATTCTGTATGGGTAAGGCCTGCTTTAGTTCCTGCGAGTTTGGAGCCATTTCACCGGGTGACACCCACATGCACATAGATCCTGTAAAGTGTAAGGAGTGCGGTAAGTGTGCGGCTGCCTGCCCATATAATGCCATTGTTCATCTTGAGAGACCATGCAAAAAAGCCTGTCCGGTAGGTGCGATCACCTACGATGAGTACGGCTATTGCAAAATCGATGAGGACAAGTGCATTCAGTGCGGACATTGTATCCACAGCTGTCCTTTCGCAGCGATTGGCTCCAAGACTTTCCTGGTTGATATCATCAAGCATATCAAGGAGGGAAAAGAAGTTATTGCTATGTGTGCGCCGGCTACTGAGGGCCAGTTCGGAGAGGATATCTCAATGGCTTCCATCAGAGAGGGACTTAAGAAAATCGGATTCGCCGACATGGTGGAAGTTGGACTTGGCGGAGATATGACAGCAGCCTATGAATCAGAGGAGTGGGCGGAGGCCTTCAAGGAAGGCAAGAAGATGACCACATCCTGTTGTCCTGCTTTCATCAATATGTTAAAGAAACACTTCCCGGACCAGTACGCCAACAATATGTCCTCTGTAGTATCGCCTATGTGCGCTATTTCCAGATATCTTAAGGTTACAAGACCTGGATGTATCACAGTATTCATCGGACCATGTATTGCCAAGAAAGCTGAAGCACAGGATAAATCGGTAAAAGACAACGCGGACTACGTTGTAACTTATGGCGAGCTCAGGGCTCTCATGAGATCAAGGGATGTTAAATTCGAGCCTGTGGACGAGACCTATCAGGAGTCATCAATATTCGGAAAAAGATTTGCCGGAAGCGGTGGAGTTGCCAAAGCTGTGCTTGAGTGCATGAAGGAGAGAGGACAGGAGACTGATGACATCAAGCTCCTTGCTGCTCACGGAGGACTTGAGTGTAAGAAGGCACTGACGCTGCTTAAGTTTGATAAGCTCCCTGAGGACTTTATAGAAGGTATGGTTTGTCCGGGCGGCTGCGTTGGCGGACCATCCAAGCACAGACATATATCTGTCATCAATAAGGCGAGAGAGACACTTCTTTCCAAGGCTGATGACCGAAAGGTACTTGAAAACCTAAAGAATTACCCTATGGATAAGTTTTCCATGCATCGTGACGGACATATGTGAGCTATAACTGCTTTTAAGCTCTTGTTTCCGAATTAATGAGGCAAAAGATGGATAGGAAAAAATGGCATTTTTCCCTAAAAGAAGCTTTTTCTAACAGGCGCTTTATAAACGGCTTCATGATCGTGCTGGCTGCATATCTGCAGATCAATTACAACAATCATCTTATGTATGTGAACCCTGATAACTATTTGCAGGCCGGTATTTCCTATGCCTTTAAGTATATGCCTATCATATTGGTGACGGCTTTTGGCGGAAATATTCCGGGTATGATAACTGTGCTTATAATCTTTTTCTACAGAACGATTATCTACAGCAGTTTTTCATACCTGACATTTATTCTTCTGGTGGTGGCATGTACTGTTGACGCTTTGGCCAGAAAAAGATTCTTTTCCAACTGGTACAAGGTGTTTTTTGCTTCTATTATTCTGCAGTTAGAGACAGGCGTGTGTTGGGCAGTTCTTCTGTGGCTTTTGTCGGGAAATGGAATTGACAGCCTTTCATCCATCAGATTTGTACTCTATTTCCTTAATGAGATGCCGGGATGTCTTTTGAGCTGCATTATAGTTTATCTTGTGTTCAGATTTGTTCCGGATGAAAAGAAGCTTCTTTTACATAACGGAAAATATTATGTTAATCCGGAAATCCTAAGTGATGACGATCGGTACGAAGTTGAAGGCAGGTCCCGTATCGGCAAGGTCGTTATGCAGGTTATCGTATTCGAGGCCATTATTCTGGGTATTTCGGCGGAGATTGCATCAAACACCCTCGTGCCCACCATGAAGTACATCAATGCTTCCAAAGATTATGTTGTAGAGATTGAGGAAGATTGGGATTACATCAACAATGCGGAGCTTCTTGAGAGCAGGGTCAGTTTTAGACTTGACAGAGAATATGAGATGTCCATGGATGCAGAACAGAAGTATTCCATGAACATGGGACTTAGGGATTCGCAGTTCAGTGTTAAGCTGGCGATGCTTATCTCCATCATTGTTATCCCGTTGGCTATTTTCGTAAACAAATACGCCCAGAAGAGAATTGCGGAACCTATCAGAAATCTGTCCAAGGGCGTATCGGATATTTATAATTCCAATGATCTTGAGCTCAATGAAAAGGTTGTAGAAGTTCACAACTTAAAGATTGATACCAAGGATGAAATTGAGGAGCTTTACCATTCCATTGACCTGACCTTCTACAGGCTCATGGAGTACATTGAGCTGGTTAAAGCTAGACAGAATATCGAGGATCAGCTGCAGATTGAGAAGCAGGCTAATGAAGCCAAGAGCAGATTCCTTTCCAATATCTCCCATGAGATCAGAACTCCTATAAATGCAGTTCTTGGATTTGATGAGATGATCTTAAGGGAGAGCAGCGATGAGACAGTCATCCAGTATGCCAAAGATATTCAGGGGTCCAGTAGAACTCTTTTGACCCTTATAAATGATATCCTGGACTTCTCCAAGATCGAGGCCGGGAAGATGGAAATCATTCCGGTTGAGTATGAGTTTAGTTCAATAATCAACGACCTTGTAAATATGTCTTCATTCAGGGCCAAGGAAAAGGGCCTTGAATTCAATGTGAACGTAAATAAGAATATTCCTCATATTCTCTTCGGTGATGAAGTGAGACTCAAGCAGTGCGTACTGAACCTTATTACAAACGGTATCAAGTACACCGAACATGGAACTGTTACACTGGACATTGACTATGAGGAGATGGATACGCCGATAGATGAGCTTACGACGGCGTCCGATCTTGACAATATCCTTCTCAAGATAAGGGTTTCCGATACCGGAATCGGCATCAAGGAAGAAGACATGGACAAGCTCACCAATGCCTTCGAGAGAATTGATGAAAAGAGAAACAGGACTATTGAGGGAACAGGCCTTGGAATCAACATTGTAAGCAGCCTTCTTGATCTGATGGGATCAAAGCTTAATGTTGAGAGCGAATATGGCAAGGGAAGTGTATTCTATTTTGACCTTGTCCAGAAGGTTGTTAACTATGAACCGATCGGTGATTTTGCCGCCACCTACAAGGAGTCCGTCAAGCATACTGCAGAGTATCAGGAAAGCTTCCATGCACCTAATGCATCAATCCTTGTTGTTGACGATACCAAGACAAATCTTACGGTTATCGTCGGGCTATTAAAGCAGACTCAGATTCAGGTAGATACCGTTACTTCCGGTTTTGAGGCTATTGACTGTGTTAAAAAGAAAAAGTACGATATCATCTTCCTTGACCACAGAATGCCTGAGATGGATGGTATTCAGACCTTCCACGCAATGGAAGAGATGGATGACAACCTGAATAAGGATACTCCGGTAATTGCACTTACTGCGAATGCAATATCGGGATCCAGAGAGATGTATTATAACGAAGGCTTTGACAATTACATGTCCAAGCCTGTAGACCCGGGCAAACTGGAGGAAATAATCCTTCAATATCTGCCGGAGGATAAGGTTTCACGACCGGGAGATGAGAATTTCGTATCAACTGCCCGGGAAGACAATGAACTTGAGAAGAAAGCAATGCAGAATCTTCTTAAGGTTTCAGGTGTCGATATCGAGTATGCGATAGAACGATGCGGATCCGCAATGGCTGCTGTTGATGTCATGAAGGACTTCATGATGGCAATTGAAGAGAGAAGCGGCTTTATTGAGAAGTATCTCAGGGAAAAAGATATTCCGAATTACACCATTTATGTTCACGGACTTAAGAGTTCGGCGAAGGCAATCGGTGCGATAGATCTTTCGGAAAAGGCCGAATACCTTGAGAAGTGCGGAAACGATAACTGGATTGAAGAGATCTATGATCTGACTCCGGAGCTTTTGGAATTGTACAGGAGCTATCTCACAAGGCTCAAAGCCATTTCTGATGATGAAGAAGGGGATTCCGACAAGCCGGAGATCGATCCGGCGGAACTTGAAGGAGCCTATGGTTCAATCAAGGAATTTGTATCAGCATCCTATTTTGACAGTGCGGATGACATCATGAAGATGCTGGATGATTACAAGATACCGGATGAGTACAAGACCAAGCATAAAGAGATAAAGCGGCTTATGGCTGCTGTAGACAGGGATGGACTTTTAAATATTCTTTAACTTATGCCTGATAGCAGAGAGGTAGACAATGGAGAAAAGAGCATTACTTATAGGAAATCAGAAGAGTTTCATGGTCAATGCTATACAGAAGGGACTTGAGAAGGAAGACTACAAGATAGAATGTGTGGCTCCTCTGGAAAGTGCTGTTGAAGCCATCCCTGATAAACCCGGTATTTATCTGTTATATCTTGGGGATATGACAAAGGATGATGCACAGTTCTTAAGGTATATAAATGAAGCGATAGATGCAGAGAGATTTCTTTTGTATCTGATTGGAAATAAAGAGGAACTGACCTTAGCCCTTACCATTATAGGAAAGGAGAAGGTTCAGGATTCATACCTCAGGCCGCTGGACGTTAAGCTTCTTGCTGAGCAGCTGGATACAGTTGTGGACTACAGCGCTGTGGATGAGAACCTGAAAAAGAAGATACTCATAATTGATGATGACGGGGCAATGCTCAGGATGATGAGAACCTGGCTGTCTGTAAAGTACCGTGTCTACATGGCAAGTTCCGGAAAGATTGCACTGTCATTCCTGGCCCAGAACCCGGTGGATTTGATTCTTTTGGACTACGAGATGCCGGTTATGAACGGACCGGATGTGCTAAAAGAGATTCGGGAAACCTCAAACATCAAGGATCTTCCGGTTATCTTCCTTACTGCCAAGGACGACAAGGAAAGTGTAATGAAGGTGGTAAGCTTAAAGCCTGAGAAGTACCTGCTTAAATCAATGCCAAAGGAGAAACTCATCAGTGCCATCGATGACTTCTTCATCACCTATGCCAACAGAAAGAAGTAAGTAAAAATCGCCGCCTGTTTTTAGAACGGGCGGCGTTTCTTATGAATTATTTAAGTGCACTTTCGATATCCGCCTTCATGTCGAGAGCGGCGGCTCTTGCTGCCTCTCCGACGCGGCCGTCAGCGAAGTCTTTGTAGGAATCGCTCTTCCAGGCAGCGATGATACCTCTTGAAGAGTTTACGATTGCTCCGAGGCCATCTTTGTTGAAGAAGTGTACAAGGTCTTTGCCCTTTCCGCCCTGAGCACCATAGCCGGGAACAAGGATGTAGGCATGTGGCATGATGTCGCGAAGGATTTTGCCCATCTCGGGGTAGGTTGCTCCTACTACTGCACCTACGTTTGAGTAAGCACCGTCCATGGATTCCAGGCCCCATTTCTCAACCTGTTCGCCCACATGCTCATAGAGCGGACGACCATCTATGAGACGATCCTGAAACTCACCGCTGGAAGGGTTTGAAGTCTTTACAAGAACGAAGATTCCCTTGTCTTCTTTATTACATACGTTAATGAAAGGTTTTACACCATCGGAACCAAGATATGGATTGACAGTTGCGAAGTCTTCCTCAAAGCCTCTGAAGGTCTTGTCACCGATCTTTACTGAGCCAAGGTGGCCGACTGCATAAGACTCGGATGTTGAACCAATGTCGCCGCGTTTAATATCGCCGATAACGATAAGCCCCTTCTCTTTACAGTATTCAACGGTCTTCTTGAAAGTGATAAGTCCCGGAATACCAAGCTCCTCATACATTGCAATCTGAGGCTTTACTGCCGGAACAATGTCATAAATGTGGTCAATAATTTCCTTGTTAAACTGCCAGAAGGCTTCTGCTGCGCCCTCAAGGTTCTCGCCTTTTTCTGCAAAGCATTTTGCCTTGATGCTGTCAGGTACGTAGTCCAGCTTTGGGTCAAGTCCGACAACAATCGGAGCCCCGGTATCAACAATTCTGTCAATCAATTTTGAAATCATTTGGTCTGCACCTCTCCATTAGTTTTTTCAAGTATACAATGAGCGACATATGTTTACAAGCGCGGCATTTCGTTATATTATTCATAGTGTGTTATATGAAAAAAGTACCTGGAAGGAGATCGTCTACGATGGAAAGATACAAGGAGGAGTTTATCGAGTTTATGGTGGACAGCAATGTCCTTAAATTCGGTGAGTTCACTTTAAAGAGTGGCCGTAAGTCACCTTTTTTTATGAATGCGGGAGCATATGTTACAGGTTCTCAGCTCAAGAAGCTGGGTAATTACTATGCCAGAGCTATTCATGATAATTTTGGTCTTGAGTTTGATGTTCTTTTTGGACCGGCATATAAGGGAATTCCGCTTACTGTAGCCACAAGCATGGCTATCAGCGAGCTCTACGGCAGAGAGATCAGATACTGCTCCAACAGAAAAGAAATCAAGGATCACGGAGACAAGGGAATTCTCCTTGGAAGTAAGCTTCGTGACGGAGACAGAGTCCTTATCATCGAGGATGTTACAACTTCAGGTAAGAGTATAGAAGAGACAGTTCCAATCATCCAGGCTCAGGCAGACTGCGATATCGTTGGACTTATGGTTTCACTTAACAGACAGGAGAAGGGCCAGGATTCTGATATGAGCGCCCTTGACGAGATAAAAGAGAGATACGGCTTTGGTGCCAGCGCCATCGTAACCATGGAGGACGTTGTAAGCTATCTCTACAACAGACCTATTGATGGAGAGGTGCTCCTGACCAAGGACATCAAGAAGGCAATCGATGAGTACTATGCAGAGTACGGAGCAAAGAAGGATTGATGAAATCCGTATCTTTCTACAATAGAGAAGGAGAAACATTATATGAACGAGCATACATATAAGGTTCTTGGAGCAACAGGAGCTGTTAATATCGCATTTGGTGTAATCTCAATCGTGTTTGGAATTGCAACAGGAGTGCTCCTTATCATCAGTGGAGCTAAGATTTTAGGAAGCAGGAAGAACGTAATAATTTAAGGTAGGAACAGCGGTGGCCAAGGGCAAGGGTAAATCCAAATTTCATATAGCTATTAAGAAGATGGAACCTGTAAGGGACCGCTTTATGTTCACAGATAACAGACACCCGGAAAAGGGCATAATGTCTGCAGCTTTAGGAGCCATTTCAGTGGCAACTCTGGTTTGCGGTGTTTTCTTTTCCTATAAAAATGGTGGACAGGCATTGATGCAATACGCCGCAGGGGCTTTTCTTGCGGCGATATTTTCTGTTACAGGACTTGTTCTGGGAATTATGTCCAAGTTTGAGAAGGACATATTTAAGTTGTTCCCAAATCTTGGAATAATCTTTAATTCAGTAGCTGTGGTATTTATCATATTATTACTGCTTCTTGGTTTTGGGGTTTTTTGAATTATATTTTTAATGAAGCATTAGAGGAGAAATACGGGTATGGAAAATGAACTGATCTATGAGTTCTCGGTAGATAGTGAAGTAATAAGGGAGAGGTTTGCCCTCTGCCGCAACAGATTAGAGGAAATGAAGGATGAGCATCTGGCTTTGGATAAGAATAAGAGCCTTGATGCTTATTTTCATGCTATGACAGATTTTCTTTTAACTGTTCTTGAGAACTATGACTTTATTCAGAAGGGCGGACTTGATACAGCTGATCTTAAGGAGCTTCAGGATAGAAACCATGAGCTTTATCAGGATATTCTTCCTGAGAACTATGGCAAGAGCTATGGAAATCCTTCTTTCGCGGTAAAAGAGCTGGGAAAAGAGTATGGAAACCTGCTGTCAGCTCTGTACTTTGAGCTTAGAAGCATCATCGGGCCGGCTTTTGAAAATAAGCTCTTTCTTATAGTAATAAGACTTGAGCTCTTTATCGAGATTTTCGGTGCCTTCCTTAGCGATGATAAAAACGGCGCCACAACAAAGGCAGCTGTTGTAAAGGATGCAATGTACTGGTTCCTGTCCGATTATACAGAGGACGAGAGAGTGTCTAGATTTGCGTCCATGGTGGATGGCGACAGAAACTTTGTAAGAGAGGCTATTCTTTCAAGCAATTTTTCAGATGTTCGCTACCTTTATAAGTTTGGTGAGTATATTACTGAGAATGAGATCAGGATGGCAAAGCACTTAAGCGGGCTTTCCCAGGAAGATATCGATAAGATGGCGTCTACTTTTACAGAAGGCTATCGAATCGGCTTTGAAGTTACAAATAAGGATATTACCAAAAAGAAGACAGCTGCAATTTACTACGAACTGGGATTTGAGAGAGTTGTTAAAAAAGCTATCGAAAACTTCGAGAAGATTGGCCTTAAGACCACACTTATGATGATGGCAGGGTCACTGTTTATAAGCGATGGAAGTGCCAGAAGAGGTGCTTCCTACGGAGCGATTCCAAATAAGCAGTTCGAATATGACCACAAGGATGATATAGGTCTTTTCCTGGATGCTAATCTTGTAACAAGAAAGCTTGAGGCTGCCAGGGCAGCAGGAGAAAGATACAAGGATAAGGCAAGACTGTTTGGAGGTCCGGCTGTTATCGAGACCTTTGGCGAGAAACCCTTTAGCCCTGTTCCCAATAAGGATGCGGTTCATCTTACAGGGGATCAGCAGAAGGCACTTACAGAATATAAGTCTCAGAACAGCATCATAATGAACGAGTACATCATTATGAAGGAGAGAAGCTTTACAATCATTTCTTTCCCAAAGACTGAGATTGGAGATAATTTTGAAGAGATCTTCAACGAGACTATGAGGATCAATACCCTTGATTACAAGCTGTATCAGACAATCCAGCAGAAGATCATCGATGCTCTGGATGAGGCTGAGTATGTGGTTGTAAAGGGAATGGGCGACAACCGCACCAATATGAAGGTTATGCTTCATGAACTTAAGAATCCTGCCAAGGAGACAAACTTCGAGAACTGTGTGGCAGACGTCAACATTCCTGTTGGAGAGGTGTTTACATCACCTGTTCTTGCCGGTACAGAGGGAACACTGCATGTATCCGGAGTTTATCTGGAGGGACTTTTCTTTAAGAATCTTGAGATCAGTTTTAAGGATGGAATGATCACTTCCTATAACTGCGCGAACTTTGATTCTGATGAGGAGAATCTTAAGTATATTAAGGAAAACATTCTCTTTAACCACGAGACTCTTCCTATTGGAGAGTTCGCTATTGGAACAAATACTACAGCATATGTGGTGGCCAGAAAATACGGCATTGAGGACAAGCTTCCTATTCTTATTGCAGAGAAGACCGGACCTCACTTCGCAGTGGGCGATACATGTTACACCTATGATGAGGATAACGAAACTTTTAATCCTGACGGAAAGAGTATCATTGCAAGAGATAACGAGTGCTCAATCAGAAGAAAGACTGAGCCGGACAAAGCTTATTTTAACTGTCACACAGACATTACACTGCCTTACGATGAGCTTGGGGAAATAAGTGCAGTAAGGAAGGATGGCAGCAACGTAGTGATCATCAAGGATGGACGCTTTGTGTTGGCCGGAACCGAGGAACTTAACAAGCCTATGGATTTAGCAAAATAAAGGTAGCACAATATTTTGTGGTGTGTTATGATACAGGGTGATTAAGAGTACAATATTTTGGAGGAAGTCATGGCAAAAGTTGGAATTGTAATGGGGAGCGACTCAGATATGCCGGTTATGGCTAAGGCTGCGGGAATCCTTGATGAACTTGGAATTGATTACGAGATGAGGATTATTTCAGCCCACAGAGAGCCGGACGAATTCTTTGAATATGCCAGAACAGCTGAGGAGAAGGGCTTTAAGGTTATTATTGCCGGTGCCGGAATGGCGGCTCATCTTCCCGGTATGTGTGCGGCTATTTTCCCTATGCCTGTTATAGGCATTCCGATGCATACCACTTCACTTGGTGGGCGTGATTCCCTTTACAGTATAGTGCAGATGCCGACAGGAATTCCTGTCGCTACCGTTGCCATTAACGGCGGAGCCAACGCAGGCATCCTGGCAGCCAAGATCCTTGCTACAAGCGATCCGGAGCTGCTACAGAAACTTAAAAAATACACTTCATCCCTTAAGGAGAGTGTCATAAAGAAAGACGAAAGACTTCAGGAAGTAGGTTATAAAGAGTACTAATCATACATTATTTACCAAAGAAAGAGGAGTTTTATTATGGCATTGGATTACAAGAAGGCAGGCGTCGACATTGAAGCTGGTTACAGATCAGTTGAACTGATGAAAGGCTATGTTAAGGAAACCATGAGAGAAGAGGTCCTTGGTGGTCTTGGAGGTTTCTCCGGAGCTTTTTCACTTAAGAAGATAAAAGAAATGGATGATCCGGTTCTTTTATCAGGCACTGATGGAGTAGGAACCAAGATCAAACTTGCATTCCTTCTTGATAAGCACGATACCATTGGAATTGATGCGGTTGCCATGTGCGTAAACGATGTGGCATGCGCAGGTGGAGAGCCACTCTTTTTCCTTGATTATATTGCCTGTGGCAAGAACATTCCTGAGAAGATTGCAGCAATCGTAAAGGGTGTGGCCGAAGGTTGCAAGCAGTCCGATGCAGCTCTTATCGGAGGTGAAACTGCTGAGCATCCTGATCTTATGCCTGAGGATGAGTATGATGTTGCCGGATTTGCTGTTGGCGTAGTTGATCGCAAGGACATGATAGACGGCAGCACCATTAAGGCAGGAGATGTTCTTATCGGCGTTGCTTCAACAGGTGTTCACTCAAATGGTTTTTCTCTTGTCCGCAAGGTCTTTGACATGACAAAGGAAAGCCTTGAGACTTACTACGATGAACTTGGAATGACTCTTGGAGAAGCTCTTTTAACTCCAACAAGAATATATGTAAAGATGATGAAATCCATCAAGAATGCAGGAGTGAAGGTTAAGGGCTGCAGCCATATCACAGGCGGCGGATTCTATGAGAACATTCCGAGAATGCTTCCTGATGGAATCAAGGCTGTTGTTGAGAAGAACAGCTATGATATTCCTCCGATCTTTTCTCTTATGCAGAAGAAGGGTGAGATTGAGGAGCATATGATGTACAACACTTACAACATGGGACTTGGAATGGTCCTTGCTGTAGATCCTGCTGATGTTGATACCACACTTAAGGCTATTGCTGCTTCAGGCGACAAGGCATGGGTAGTTGGTAAGTGCGAAGCCGGGGAGAAGGGCGTAGAGCTGGTATGAGAATTGCAGTGCTTGTGTCCGGAGGCGGAACCAACCTCCAGGCAATAATTGACGGAATTAACGAGGGCAAGATCACTAACACAGAGATCTGTCTGGTTTTCAGCAATAATCCCAAGGCCTATGCTCTTGAGAGAGCCAAGAAGGCAGGGATTCCATATGTGGCAAAGAGCCCCAAGGAGTTTGACAGCAGAGAGGACTTTAATGCAGCTCTTTTGCAGACACTTCTTGATGCAAAGCCCGATCTTGTTGTTCTGGCTGGATGTCTTGTGGTGATTCCGGAGGCTGTTGTAAAAGCCTTTCCTAACAGGATCATCAATATTCATCCGGCGCTTATTCCGAGTTTTTGCGGAACCGGTTACTATGGACTTAAGGTGCACGAGAAGGCTCTTGAGAGAGGCGTAAAGGTATCCGGAGCCACAGTTCATTTTGTGGATGAGGGCACTGACACAGGCCCTATTATCCTGCAGAAGGCAGTAATGATCAGGGATGATGACACTGCTGAGACTCTCCAGAGAAGAATTATGGAACAGGCTGAGTGGAAGATAATGCCTATGGCCATAGACCTTATCGCAAATGGCAGGGTCAAAGTGGTTGACCACAAGGTGGTAATTGACGGTTATAACGAGCTTGAAGTATAAGGCTCGATGGAATTCGCATAAAAAGTTTTGTTTATCTGATTGATATCATAAGGGGAAAATGATGAAAGTTCTGATTGTTGGCGGAGGCGGCCGTGAGCATGCAATTGCTGAGGCTGTAAGCAGAAGTAAGCAGGTTGATAAGATTTACTGTGCACCGGGTAATGGTGGAATCGCGGAGCTTTGCGAATGCGTGCCTATTACTCCGATGGAGTTTGATAAACTTGTTTCTTTTGCAAAAGAAAAAGAGATTGACCTTACGGTTATCGGAATGGATGATCCTCTTGTTGGAGGAATCGTTGATGCTTTTGAGGCAGCAGGACTTCGTGTATTCGGTCCTAGGAAAAATGCAGCAATCCTTGAGGGAAGCAAGGCTTTTTCCAAGGATCTTATGAAGAAGTACGGCATTCCTACTGCTGCGTACGAGACCTTTGATGACGCTGAGGCAGCACTTAAATATCTTGAGAGTGCAAAGTTCCCGATTGTTCTCAAGGCTGATGGCCTTGCACTTGGAAAAGGAGTTCTTATCTGCCAGAATCTCGAAGAGGCTAAAGCCGGAGTAAAAGAGATCATGGAAGACAAGAAGTTCGGCGATGCCGGCAATCACATGGTTATCGAGGAATTTATGACCGGACGTGAAGTTTCGGTTCTTTCGTTTGTTGATGGTAAGACCTACAAGCTTATGTCTTCAGCTCAGGACCACAAGAGAGCCGGAGATGGAGATACAGGTCTTAATACAGGCGGTATGGGCAACTTTTCACCAAGCCCATTCTATACAGAAGAAGTTGATAAGTTCTGTCGTGAGCACATTTACGGCAAGACTGTTGAGGCGATGGCCAAGGAAGGCAGAGAGTTTAAGGGAGTTATATTCTTTGGACTTATGCTTACTCCTGACGGACCAAAGGTTCTTGAATACAATGCCAGATTTGGTGATCCAGAAGCGCAGGTTGTGCTTCCTAGACTTAAAACTGATATAATAGATGTGTTTAACGCCTGCATAGACGGAACACTTTCCGAGACAGAACTTGAATTTGAGGACAAGGCCTGCGTTTGCGTGGTTCTTGCCAGCGACGGATATCCTGTTAAATATGAGAAGGGGAAGCTCATTACAGGACTTCAGAATTTCAAGGGAAAAGATGGTTACTACTGCTTTCACGCAGGTACCAAGGCTACTGATGCCGGCATAGTTACAAACGGCGGAAGAGTTCTTGGAATAACAGCCAAGGGCGACACCTTGGAACAGGCCCGTAAAATGGCCTATGAAGCTACCGAATGGGTAAGCTTCGAGAATAAGTATATGCGTCACGATATTGGAAAGGCTATCGATGATGCGAAGGAGGTAAAATGAAGAAAACGTTGGGAAAGAGAATTGCTAATTTTGCTGTGGCAATGGCAGTTGCGGTAACAGTATTTGCCGGCGCCGGTGTACAGAGCTTTGCTTATACTCAGACTACAGGCACTGTTATTTCAGATAATGTAAAGGTTAGAAGCGATGCCAGCACTACTGCTAAGCAGGTGTCAAGTCTCAAGAACGGCGATGTTGTAGACATTGTCGATGAGGCAACTGATTCTTCAGGGTATGTATGGTACAAAATCTATGTAAACAAGAGCGAGTTCGGCTATGTCAGAAGTGACCTTGTAAACAAGAAGGGTGGTTCTAGTTCTAACACAACAGCTACTGCTACAGCTTCTACCGATAGCGCAGCTTCACTTCCTGAGACACAGGCTACAGCTACAGAGCAGAGAAATGCCACAGCTCTTTCAGACAGTGTAAATGTCAGAAAGGGTGCAGGAACAGCTTATGATTCAGTAGGCAAGGTTTCAAAGGGCGAAACAGTAACAATTACAGGCGAAGCAAATGGTACAGATGGCAAGACCTGGTATCAGGTATCTTTTGGCGATGGCAAGACAGGATTTGTCAGAAGCGATCTTGTAGCTGTTTCAGATACACCTGTTGAGGCTACCGAGAATGCTGAGGGTGGCGAAGGCGCTGAGGGTGAGAATCCGGAAGGCGGCGAAGGCGAGAGCTCTGAGAGCCAGGAGAGCAGCACACCTGATCAGTCAACAGGCGACGGAGCATATTCACTTATGTATACCGCAGATGAAGATGGCAACGGTGTTTGGTACCTCTATGATAACTTCGGCGGATACAGAGTAAAGGTAAAAGAGCTTATTGAGGCAGCTCAGAGTGCTGATGCAGTTAACAGCCTCCGTAAGTCAAGCGGTACTTTCAAGAAGATTGCAATCGCACTTGGTGTCCTTTGTGCAATTCTTGTAGCAGCTGTTGTATACCTTGCACTTAAGCTCAGAGATTCTCTTTACTACGAGGATGAGGAAGAGGAAGAGTACGACCGTTACTCTACACGCAGACCAGCTCGTGATGAGGCTCCAAGAGGCGCAAGAAACGCAAATTCAGAGAGACCTGAGAGACCGTTCAGAAGAAATGCTGACGCAGATGCAGCTAGAAGAGATGACGCAGAGCGCCCAACTCGCAGAAATGCTGAGGATAGAACAGTAAGACCTACAAGAAGACCTGCTGAGGAAGAGTACGAGAAGCGTCAGGCACGCAGAAATGCTGATGACGAGCGTCCTTCAAGAAGAGACAGGGATGAAGAGCTGGATGTAGAGCGTCCAGGCAGAAGCCCTCTCAGAGAGGCTGAACAGCGCCAGGCTCGCAGAGCAGAGGCTCACAGAGACGAGGAGAGAGCTGCAGCACCAAAGCGTAAAGCAAGAAACTTCGTCGGCGATGAGGATGATTTTGAGTTTGAGTTCCTTGATCTTGATGACGAGAAGTAAATATGGTATTAACGAGAGGCTTGCTAATATGCAGGCCTCTTTTTATTTGAAATATCTGTAATACGTGTTATACTAATGTTGTCACAGAATAGCTACAGAAAGGAGACGCCAGGTGATTATTGAAATAGATTTTAACAGCGACGAAGCGATATATGTGCAGCTTTGCAATCAGATCATTTTAGGAATTGCTACGTCTCAGTTTCGTGAGGGAGAACAGCTTCCAAGTGTAAGACAGCTTGCTGAGACCATTGGTATCAATATGCATACTGTCAATAAGGCTTACTCTATCTTGCAGCAGGATGGATTCGTCAAGATTGACAGGCGTCGCGGGGCGATAATTGCAATAGATATCAACAAATTGCAGGCGCTGCAGGAGGCCCAGTCTGAGCTTGCCGTAGTATTGGCCAGGGCCATATGCAAGGGCATAAGCCGGGATGAGATTCATGGCCTTGTTGACAAGCTTTACGACAACTATGAGAGGCTGTAACGCAATGCGTTGACCTCTTATGCAGAAACCAAGAAGAAAGGACGAAAAGTATGGATTCTAAGTTTACAGTTATGGCCGCTGACGCACTTAAACTTGCAAAGCGAACTGCCAGGAGTCTTAAACTCAATTATGTAGGCACTGAACATATCCTGATGGGACTTATCCTTGAGGATGGCTGCGTTGCTTCCAGAATCCTTTTAGATAATGGAATAGATGAGTCACGTATGATGGACATGATAAGGGACCTTATCGTGCCGGATAGCAGCGTGCGTACTTTGGACAAGGACGGTTTTTCACCAAGAGCTGAGAAGGTTCTTGAGGAAGCCCACAGAATGGCAGAGCGCTTTAAGGCTGACAAGACAGGAACAGAGCACATTCTCCTTGCTCTTATCAAGGAGGGAGAGAACGTTGCAGTCAGACTCATTAGCACTCTGAATGTACCGGTCCAGAAGATTTACGCCGAGACTTTGGCAGCTATGGGAGAAGATCCCAATCTGGTCAAAGAGGACCTGGGCAAGAAGGCAGTTCCAAAGGGTGGCAAGAAGGCATCAATTCTTGCACAGTACAGCCGTGACCTTACAGCACTTGCTCTTGACGGCAAGCTTGATCCGGTTGTGGGAAGAGAGCGTGAGATCAAGAGAGTCATCCAGATCCTCAGCCGCCGCACCAAGAACAATCCATGTCTGATTGGAGAACCCGGTGTTGGTAAGACAGCAGTTGTGGAAGGCCTTGCTCAGCGTATTGCTGTGGGCGATGTTCCGCTTACAGTGCAGAACAAGAGACTTGTAACTCTGGATCTTTCAGGTATGATCGCAGGTTCCAAGTACAGAGGCGAATTCGAAGAGAGAATCAAGAAGGTCATCAAGGAAGTTTCCGATGATGGCAATATCATTCTCTTTGTAGATGAGATGCACACCCTTATCGGTGCCGGTGGCGCTGAGGGTGCAATTGATGCGTCCAATATTTTAAAGCCATCCCTTGCAAGGGGTGAGATTCAGATGATCGGTGCCACAACCATCACTGAGTACCGTAAGTATGTAGAGAAGGATGCGGCTTTGGAGCGTAGATTCCAGCCTGTAAATGTGGATGAGCCTACCAAGGAAGAGGCAACCGATATTCTGAACGGAATCGTTAGTAAGTACGAGGAGCACCATAAGGTTACCATTACTCCTGAGGCAATCAGGGCTGCAGTAGATCTTTCAGAGAGATACATCAATGACAGAAATCTGCCTGATAAGGCAATCGACCTTATAGATGAGGCTGCAAGTGCAGTAAGGCTCCGTACCATGGGCACATCTCCCAAGGTGAAAGAGATTGAGGACACCGTTAAGCGTCTTGATGGAGAGATAGAGGAAGCTCTTAAGGCAGGTGATTTCAAGAAGGCGGGCGAGCTCAACAAGGAGCAGAACACTCTTCTTGGAAAGCTTAACCGTGTTAAGAATGCCGAGAAGAAAAAGGAATTGTCCTCAGGCTATATTGTTAATGAGAATGATATTGCCGAGGTTGTTGCGGAGTGGACAAGAATTCCTGTCAAGAAGATCGCGGAGAAGGAGACTGAGAAACTCCTTAAGCTTGAGTCTGTGCTTCACAAGAGAGTCATTGGACAGGAAGATGCTGTTAAGGCAGTGTCCAAGGCAATCCGAAGAGGTCGTGTAGGACTTCAGGATCCTAACAGACCGATCGGTTCATTCCTGTTCCTGGGACCTACAGGTGTAGGTAAGACAGAGCTTTCCAAGGCCCTGGCTGAGGCTATGTTTGGCGATGAGAATGCTCTTATCAGGGTTGATATGTCAGAGTACATGGAAGGTCATTCCGTATCCAAGATGATCGGATCACCGCCCGGATATGTAGGATTTGATGACGGCGGTCAGCTTTCTGAGAAGGTTAGACGCCACCCCTATTCTGTAATTCTTTTTGATGAGATTGAGAAGGCACATCCTGACATCTTCAATATTCTTTTGCAGGTTCTGGATGACGGACATATTACAGATTCAAAGGGCAGAAAGGTAAGCTTCAAGAATACTATTCTCATCATGACTTCCAATGTGGGAGCACAGAGAATCGTAGATCCCAAGAAGCTGGGCTTTGGTGCCGGTGCTGATGCTAAGCGTGATTATGAGGATATGAAGTCCGGTGTAATGGACGAGGTCAAGAAGCTCTTTAAACCTGAGTTCATCAACCGTATCGATGAGATCATGGTATTCCATACCCTTACTGAGAAGGAGATGATGGATATCGTTACACTTCTTTCACAGAATCTCGCCAAGAGATGCAAGACACAGATGGGTATCGACCTTACGATTTCTCCTGCGGTTAAGAAGTTCCTTGTGGATAAACATTCAGATGCCAAGATGGGTGCAAGACCTCTTAAGAGAGCTATCCAGCAGACCATTGAGGATGCAATGGCTGAGGAACTGCTTAAAGGTACAATTAAGGCAAATTCCTCTGTTACTGTAGGTCTTAAGGACGACAAGATCATATTCACAACAGGCGATGGCAAGACTTCAGTTAAAAAAGCCAACATAAAAACCACAAAGACCACCAGAAAGACCAAAACTTCTGCGGCCGTAACCACCAGGAAGCCTGTAAAGAAGGCAGCAAAAAAGACAACTTCTACCAAGAAAAAAGCTACAAAAAAAGTTTAAAAAGTTTTAATTTGATATGCTGACAACTTTTATTATAATTAAGGTAGCTTAATAAATATGCAACATTTGTAGACAGGTCTTTTTCCTGTTTACAACCACTTAGTCAGGAGGGTAACTATGGCTGTCGTAGAACAGTTGCTTCGTGCTGAGAAGGATGGAAGCATCAGTTTTGGTAACTATGAACTTCCGGAGAAGAAGAAGGTTGAGAACTTTGAGCACAACGGGAATTTACTTAAGGTTAAGACCTACAAGGATATCACGAAGCTTGAGAGCAATGAGAACTTTGTGTATGAGTCAGTTCCCGGAACAGCAGTAATGAACTTCAAGGAGACTGATAAGGGCGTAGAGTTTTCGGTAGAGGGCGAGAGTGATGCCCAGATAACACTTGGTCTTTTGGAGAACACCGAATACAGTGTTTTTGTAAACGGAAGTAGCATAGGAAAGATGAGCACCAACCTTGGGGGAAAGCTTAATCTTAGCGTAGAGCTTTCTCAGGGAGGAAAGGCTCAGGTAAGAGTAGAGAAATAATAGTTTTTGAATCTATGGGCTTTCTGGATTACCCCAGAAAGCCCTTTTTATGTTTGATAGAAAGTGGGCCACCGGTGGCACACTGAAATTGGGGGATTTTAAATGGCAACAAAGATAAAAACAGTGTACTTCTGTCAGAGCTGTGGATATGAGTCCAGCAAGTGGATGGGCCAGTGCCCCGGCTGTAGAGAGTGGAATACATTTGTAGAAGAGACGGTCAAGTCTTCGCCTAAGACTTCATCAAAGTCTTCGGGAATCGGGGCTTCTTCAGGCGGTGAATTTGCTAAGCCCATGGCTCTTTCTGAGATTGTGCTTAATGACGAAGAGAGAGCTGATACCTGCATAGGAGAGCTTAACAGAGTTTTGGGAGGCGGTCTTGTAAAGGGTTCCCTTATTCTTGTGGGTGGCGACCCCGGTATCGGAAAGTCCACACTTCTTTTGCAGGTGGCAGGAAACTTGTCAAAAGACAAAAAGGATATCCTCTACGTTTCCGGTGAGGAATCCCTTAGACAGATTAAACTTAGAGCTGAGAGAATAGGTGATTTCTCGGACAGCCTTAAGTTTATGTGCGAGACAAACCTTTCCAATATTGAGGAAGCAATTGTCAGGACAAAGCCGGAGGTCATAATCATTGACTCAATTCAGACCATGTATAATGAGTCTGTTTCTTCAGCGCCGGGCAGCGTTTCTCAGGTAAGAGAGTCGACAGGAGTTCTGCTTCGCATAGCCAAGAGCATGAATATTTCCGTGTTCATAGTTGGACATGTGACCAAGGAAGGCCAGGTGGCAGGCCCCAGAGTCCTTGAACACATGGTGGATACTGTGCTCTATTTTGAAGGGGACCGCCATGCTTCATACAGAATACTTCGTGCGGTTAAGAATCGTTTCGGATCTACCAACGAGATAGGTGTTTTTGAAATGCAGGACAGGGGCCTTGTTGAAGTGGCCAATCCATCAGAATTTATGCTGGATGGAAGACCCGAAAATGCCAGCGGATCAGTGGTTACATGCTCTGTGGAGGGTACAAGACCTATACTTATTGAGGTTCAGGCGCTTGTTACTCATACCAATTTTGGATTCCCAAGAAGACAGGCCAATGGAACGGACTATAACAGAGTCAACCTGCTTATGGCTGTTCTGGAAAAGAGAATCGGACTTTCCCTTGGGGATTTCGACGCCTATGTTAACCTGGCCGGCGGTATGAAGGTTGCGGAACCCTCTTTGGATCTTGGAATCTGCCTTGCAATAATCTCAAGTTTCAGGAATAAACCTATAAGCGATGATGTGGTGGCTTTCGGGGAAGTGGGACTGTCCGGTGAAGTCAGATCGGTAAATATGGCAGAGAGCCGTGTGATGGAAGCCGCCAAGCTCGGCTTCAAGACCTGTATTGTACCAAAGGCTTTAGAGAGCAAACTTAAAAGCGCCTGCAAGAATATAGAAATTATCGGAGTGTCCTCAGTGGCGGATGCAATGAAGGTAATTTAATTGTGCCAAATCATTGCAAGGCGCATGGTTGACAAAAAATCAATGTAATATGATTGAACATGTGATTGAAAATCTGATATTATATTGGAGTATGTTGAAAGTAGATTTTTCGATTGATAAGGAGAAGCAAAGGGAGAGATGGAGGGGCATTTCGCTAAGTTTTTAGTGCGGGTGGTTTTGCCGGTTATGATGATTGCTGCTATGGGGAATAGCAGCATTTTAGCGTATGCCACTGAATCTGAAACTTCTACTGTAGCGGAGGAAATCGAAGAATCACAGCTAGCTTCTGAGAATGAGCTAGGGGAAGAGTCAGAAGAGTATGTAGTGGATGATTCCGATTCATTAGGATTAGACGTTTGTTTCTACATCAGAACAAATGTAGAAGATTCGCTTATTCCTGATGAACCTTCGGATCAGCCCACGACAGACTTCTCAGATGCAATAAGAGTCAATAAGGCTGTTTCTGATAACAGCTTTGTCTATGACAAGAACATCACTTGTAATCTATGCGATGATGGTTACACTGCTTCAAATGGCGTGCGTAGCGCGCTTTTGGCTGTGCCATCAGCCTCTGACATTCAAGGTGTTTATCCTTCATTTGATCCAGATTCCCAATATGTTTTTTGGTATGTAATTAAGACTGCAGGGACTCCGTCGCCAAACACTGATGTGTTCCTTCATGTTGACGGTATTATTTTGTCCAAAAGTGCAGAGCCTTTAGAACCGGAGGATCCATCAAATCCTGAAATTCCGGTTAATCCCGGTGAGCCGGTGGAGGAGAAGGTTAAGTCTGATCTTGAGTTTGAGATTTTTTCTGCCAATGTGGAACCACCTTTCGAGTATGATGGTGAAGAGCATCTGATCGGAGGATATATCATAAGAGTTACGGACAAGGAAAACGGAGTTACAGCTGATTACACCTATGGGCCTTATGGCGATTTCAGAGGTGCTGTCGAGAAACCCTCTTTGCTGTTTGGTAGCAGAAAGTCTCCCGGAACAACCTTTAATTACGCAGGTGCAGCATTTACCGTAAATGTTGACAGCGCTTATCTTATTGTCAAAAATCCGGGAAACTATGAGATTCCTCTTTTCTTTGGAGATAAAGAGGTTTCGGCAGCAGACATTATTATCCGTGATGAGAGTGGCAGAATTCTTGATGCCGGGGTGGTTGTGCAGACTCCGGTAGTTGATAATGCGGTTTCTCAGCGAAACATAACCATTACTGCAGGTTCCACCGTTCAGAATGACAACGGCAAGACGCTGACAAACGGGAATGTAACGGTTACATCCGGATCTCTTTTGCCGGGGCACAGGCTGGTTACCAGTATCGTAGGAAGTCAGACCGGACCGGGAGAATCAGCAAACGAGATCACTTACTACGATATCGTTGACAGCGAAGGCAACAGTTACAAGGACATGTATGCTGTAACAAGGGAAAACGGAAGACTGGTTCTGGTGAAGACCGCCCAGAGCTCAGCTGGCGCCGGCGACACGAAGGAAAGTACTGTTCAGAGCACTTCGGCGGATAATGAAACCGCTTCAACAACCACCGGCAGTGCTGTTGTTCTGGGAGTTCAGAGAAATGGCGACGGTTCTACAGGTCTTTTGACCAAGGATGGTACAGCGGCGGAAAATGGTATCGCAGTGGCATCGGATGGTACTGAGGGCGGCGAGGTTTCAGATGGGACACCGCAGGTTCTGGGAGCCAGAAGATCGGAAACTTCAGACATAAGCATGCCTGCAGAGCTTAGAATCGTTTTGATTGTATTTTGTTTGATGGCGCTTATGGCAATAAATATCAAGAAAAGTAATAACTAATTAATATTCAAAACAAACTGAATAATGCACTAAAATTTTTATTAAATAATGTCGATAAGATTAATGTATGAAATCTTGTTGGCATTATTTTTATGCCCAAGTTCAAAAAAGTATTCATGGAGGTTAGTTCATGTCTGAGAATTCCGGTTCTATCATGGAAAAGATGTGTCATATCACATTTATTATATTGATCTTTTTATTTCTTTTTTCTTTACCAGCAAACTCAGTAAAATCTTATGCTAATTCCAGTGTCGGAACAGGTGGAAACACCGTAAACAGTGACCCTGCCAGCCTGAATGGTGTAAATCCCAATACTAACATTGTGAACCCTACTACGGGTGTGCCTGCCAATACACCAATTAATCAGACACCCTATTGGCCTGCAATGTATCAGAGCATTAATGGCTATACCGATGATGTATATATTCCTGAGGATACGGCTCAGACTCTTTGGAATGGTACTACAGGACTTGGCTCAAATATTCCCACTGTCAGTGGTACTGTGAATGGTGTGACATACACAGCGGGAGTTACTGTAATTCCCAATTCCACTTTTAATGCGCTTTACTATTATCTGAACTACAAAGACGTTAGAGATGCGCTTGGTGCAAATCCTCAAGCTTTGGTTGATAACTGGGTAATGTTCGGAGGTGTTGCCCCCGGACGTGTGGTTAACGGACTGATCGTACGAGATGGAGCAAGTAATGATTCTTTTACCCAGTATGGAAGCAGCAGCTATGAATATGTAGTTCCTTCATACCAGAAAACTTCAAACTCCCAGGATGGAATGGTTGTCATTCCCGGTCAGGTTCATGGCAACGGAGGAATGAACAGAAAGCAGGAAATCCAGGCAAGAAGTGTGGCCTATCAGATAGCTGAACATGTTTTTCAGCATGTACAGCAGTTTGGAGACGGCTCCCAGATACAGATGGTGGCCTATGCCACGGGAATTGTAAGAGCATACTGTGATCGCGGAACTTTCACAACGACGGGAACATATTATAGGACAGCCTACGGCGTTTTTCTTCAGGGTGATTATTCCAGCGCCGGAGCTACAAGAGCACTGGGGCTTGTCGTGGATTATCTTGATGAGCTCTGCCAGAAATGGAATCAGAACAATCCTACCGCATCCGATAATTACGGGCCCCTTAAATGGGTGCACAAAAACGTTAATACCTGGGATGATCAGTACATGCAGCTTGTCTGCGATTACCATGAAGCATATGCAGATCCTGTGGCGGCACTGGCCGGATACGGAAAGCATCCGAATGAAGGCGGAAAAAGGCAGGATTATCAAACCTACGTATCCTTTGCCTTTGAGAGTGACATAATCACAACAAGACCTCCGATTGTTGACAGTACACAAGCACCGGTTACACGAAATGCACCTGACAAGAACAGGAACAACCAGAGGAATAACAACACATATTAAGCAAAAGAGACGGCTATGAAAAGAAGAATTCTTTCAATAATTCTTATATTGTGCATGCTGAATATGAAGGCAATCAGCGCAAAGGCAGTCGGAACCGAGACAATAGATGTTACTACCTTTAAGAACAATTACCGCATCACATCTATTCATATCGGATCTGACGTGGGCTATATTTCAGAAAATGCATTCAAGAATCTCAATAACCTCAGGTCGATCACTGTAAGCGACAATAACCTTTTTTATTCGTCCTACAGTGATTGCCTGTATGACAAGGAACTTACGGAGCTCTTATGCTTCCCGGCAGCTCTTTCAGGGGCAATGATCCCCTCAACCTGCGTCAATATCGGCCCCAATGCTCTTAAGGGAGTTCCCGAGGGACTGAAAGAACAGGTGAGGACAGTTATAGAACTTCAGGCTCAGGGAAATCTCGGAGAATACGATATGCCGGGAGCCCACTTTATTCACTCCGGAAATGGCGTTATGTGGAAGACTGAGGAAGGCGATATTATCTACCCATATAACAACCTGATGAATCTGGCCGGAGCAATAGTTGCTGCGAGTTCGACAGGATCCATGAAGCGTTCAGAGCAGCTGGAAGCAGCTTTTGACTACATTGCAAATACAGTTTCCTACATGCGAAGCAGTGAGACTCCCACGGATGATTGGGTAAAAGATTATGCGATAAATACCATGAGCACCAGAAGCGGTAACTGTTATGGCTACGCTGCCTCTTTTGCCTATGTAGCAAAGGGACTGGGGTACGATGCCAGAGTGTGCACAGGAACTGTCACATCATCACTTGGAGGCAGAACAGCCCACGCCTGGACTGAAGTTAAGGTGGCAGGCAAGTGGTATGTGTTTGACGCAGAGATGCAAAATGCCAAGGGAAGCGGCTATTACAAACAGACCTACGATTCATATCCGGCAAGGCCGCTGGAAAAAGAAAAGGAATACCAGGTTAGTTTTTAACCAAAGATCATATAACAAGGAGTGTTATATATATGAAAAGATTTGTAGGACTCAGCTTATTTTTCGCAGGTGCAATTTTTATAATCTTTCTGGTAAATCTGTTCCTCTACAGTTTTAATCCGAAATATCATTCTGCTATGGTGGAAGCTGTTACCGGGAAGGAAGAAGAGGAGATACCTGTAGTAGATATAAACAGGGACTTCGAATTTGAGCTCAGTTCTGATGAGAATGTGATCAACAGAGATATTATTTACGAAGAGATGGAGGACGAGGATATTCCTCTTTCAGCAATATACCTGAACGGCAATGATGCCGAAAGCGATGAGGAAGCAAATGCTCCTGTGATCATCGATAAGGAGTATCATGAGGATTGCGGTACAGGCGAAGGATACTGGATAATACGATACGAAGACGGAACTGTTGAGATTGAATAAGAGGTGAATTATGCACGAAGTGACTCATATATCATATGGAGATGGTGGAGTTGATGTTGTGCTGGATTCATCAAGTCAGACATCGGTAGCAGCGCCAAATTTCAGATTTGGTGACTATGCAGCTCTGGTATCCTCGTGTTTTACGCAAAAAGAACTTGATAGGATAAGTGAAGGTAATAGGGCTGAGATTACTTTTTATTTTGTTGTCACTGATGAGATAGAGGATGAGCTGCTGCAGAGTCAGTATATGGATGCTATCGCAGCTAATGAAGAGACTGTAGGCAACCTGAATGAAGGAATACTCATTGATATTTCGGCACAGAAGGCCATATCGGATGATGAGCCCTCAGATCTTGTCAGCTGCTCGGATGATGTTGAACTTCAGATGGATATTCCTCTGTTTTTGGTAAAAGAGGACAGGTCATACTATGTTCTTGCCGATAACAGGGGCGAGTTCATTCTTTTGTCGGATGCGACTCCTGATGCAGATGTGTTTACTGTAAAGACTCATTCTTTTGTTCCGGGAATCTTACTCTATCAGGACCCGAAAGAAAGCCTTATTGAGCATAAGGATAATACTCTTAAACTGGACATGAAGCAGGTGCTGTTCGGAGGCATAGTTCTGCTGATAATTCTTTGGGTTTTCATTGATTATCTCCACAAAAAAAGCTTATAATGTAAGAAGCTAAATTTAGTCGGAGTTTGTTAAATGAAGAAAAAGCTTTCTTGCTTTATAGTAGCGATAATAACGATTATTCTTATGATTACGGGGTGTGCAACCGGCCAGGGAAGACAAGGGGCTGAGGATGCAGCCTTTATTTCTGATGGTCCATATGCCAAGACCAGGATTGGTGTCTGCATTTACCAGATTAATGATAACTTCATGTCACTCTTTTCAGAGGAACTGGTAAATTATCTGATTTCACTGGGCTTTTCCAAGGACAACATTATAGTTTACAACAGTTCCAACAACCAGGCTATTCAGCAGTCACAGGTGGAGGAACTGGTCAATAAGAAGGTTGACGCGATGATCGTCAACCCTGTTAATTCTGACATTGTACATACAATTACTGAGATGGCGGTAAATAATCATATCCCACTGGTTTATATCAATCGTGAACCCAGTGCTGACGAGGAATCCAGCTGGGAAGATTATGACCTTAACGTCACTTATGTTGGCTGTGATGCGAGACAGTCCGGAATTTATCAGGGCGAGCTTTTGGCGGATCTCGGAGCAGATGTGCTTGATATGAATAAGGATGGCGCGATCCAGTACTTTATGATTGAGGGCGCACATGAGAACATTGATGCGGAATACAGAACTCTATATTCGGTTTCAACTATGACAAATGCAGGTTTTAACATGGAATGCCTTTTGGATGAGGTCGGAAACTGGGATATGGCAACTGCCAAACTGATTACTGCCAAGGGCTTGTCTAATGGGACTGTTCCCGAAGTGATCATCTGCAACAATGATGCTATGGCGCTTGGAGCTGTTGCAGCTGTTAAGGAAGCAGATCTTGTTCCGGGCAAGGATGTCTATATCGTTGGAGTGGATGCCCTTCCGGAGGCTCTTTTGGAGGTCAAGGCCGGAGCTTTGGCCGGAACTGTTTTTAACGATTATGTAAGTCAGTCACACAGTGCTGCTGATGCTGCATTAAAATATCTGGCAGGGGAGAAGAACGAACATTACATTGGTTGTGAGTATGTGAAGGTCAACTCCGATAACGTCCAGGAAATAATGGAGGCAGGCAGCGATTCTGATGCCGACAACAAGTAATGTAAATTTCTATTGATTTTATTATAGCTACGTTATATAATGAAAAACGTCGCTGATGGCTATTATAGTCATAAGACAATCGGGGTGTGGCTCAGTTGGTAGAGCACTATCTTAGGGAGGTAGGGGCCGCGTGTTCGAATCACGTCACTCCGATTGATTGAAAGCCGCTTGTTTAGCGGCTTTTTCTTTGCCCTTTTTTAGAATTTGTTTGACCAAATGTTTGACCTGATCAGCCGAGAAGGGTTCAAGGTTTTTTTTGACAGTGTTCTGTTATTCTGCTTGTTATAATACCTGGTCATTGTACTGTCAGCATGTCCTGCGGTTACTCTTATCTGATCCTCAACCATTTGCATAGAATATGCTTCTTGAATTGCTCCGCGTCTCTGCGCATGAGTTGACATAGGTTCTATGCCAATATTCCTGCAATACATCTTAATATGCTCATTAACGCGGTTAGTGCTGATAGGAAGATTACCTTTACTGTTAAAAATGTATTTCTTTTGACCATTGATAAGATAAAGCTCTTTTAAGATGCTTATTGCTTTATCTGTCATTGGGATTTTTCTAGCCACTTCATCGGCCTTTAAATGTTCATCATCAACTACTACAAGTTTTCCATCAACTTCTCTTTTAGATAATGAGTGCTTTATTGTTAGTGTCTCTTTTTCAAAATCAACATCATCCCAAGTGATTGCAAGCCATTCGCCAACTCTTTGCATTGAAGTAAGCCAGAACCTTATGGCCAGTGAATAAACTGTCTGCTTAGGAAGTGCCTTCAGGTGATTTTCAAGGCTATAGCGCCAGTCCTTGGAAGTTGCCTTCTTTTTATCCATGCTCTTGGCTTTCTTAGGACACATGTTGTTTGGAAGAGAAATAACTGGATTGATTGTTATTATCTTCTGCCAGATAGCATAGTCAAAAGTTTGCTTAAGCACGCTCTTAGCCTGATCAATCTGTCTTGCGTTGTACTTCCTGCTTGCAGCGTTTATGTTGAATTCAACATAACGCATGCAAGCAGTGCATTTGTGTGACAAATGCCATTTTTTGCTTGTTGGGGCGTAACGCCCCAAACCCCATTACACCTTGAAAACTCGGAACGGCGCATTCGCTTATTTTACATTTTTTACGTTACGCTTATTTGGCAAAAGCAAATAAAAAAGCAACCAGGAAAAATTCCTGATTGCTCTGATTGAGACGCCTATATTTTATTCTTTTTCTTGTACTTTTTTAGCTCCTGTAGAATTGTTTTCAATGGACAAAGTTAGGACAAAGTCGGGACAAAACTGTGACAAAATTGGGACGTCCACAACAGTATTTTATAATAGAATGCATTAGAGCTAATACTCTACGCATTTTAAGTTTAAGCGATGTAATTTGAATTTAAAAGTGCCTTTTGGGCTAGCCATTTGGGTTATTTTTGGGATTACTTGTTGAGGGAGAAGTGAAAAAACATAGTTAATCAGTTAGGAGTTGATAGAAAAAACATGTTTGCGTTTTAAAGGACAATTGGGCTGAGAATTGGAAAGAGATAGTTATATCGATGTGTTAAAATTCTATGAAGA
>JAEEGL010027722.1_pt1 | contig 35742 bp, 20 predicted proteins | sample 9134231 | NCBI WGS metagenome assembly JAEEGL01 (sample SAMN16246548, study PRJNA631951) | gut metagenome | biome: gut microbiome; feature: rumen; material: fiber-attached | host: Bos | place: Iran: Karaj | collected 2018-10
GATCAAATGACACCAAAGAAAATCAACTCGGTTCTTATGGATAAACCTCGAGTGTATCAAGCGGGATCGAAATAAGGATCGTAGTGCCCACCCCCTTCTCACTCTCAACAGCAACCGAGGATCTCTCACTCGTATGCATCTTAAGACGCAGACATGCGTTTATTACGCCCACATGCTTTCCCGCTCTGAGATCATCAATGGTACAGCTGACTAAACGTTCATTCAATGACCTGACCTCATTATCATCCATTCCGTCTCCCGTATCCTCTACTTCCATATACAGCCGGTCAGCCTGTTCGTAAACCCTTATATAAATATATGTTACTCCGGCCTTATGCTCCGCACCGTGGACACAGGCGTTCTCGACGAAGGTTTCAAGCGTGAGCTTCGGGATATAGTAATTCTCGCAGCCGTTCCTTATGCTTATCTGATAGCTCAGCTTATCACCGAACCGGTACTTCTGAAGCTCAAGGTAGGCTTCCACAAACCGTATCTCATCCTTGATCCTGATATTGTCATCCGACCAGTTGACATTCTGCCTCTGCAGAAGGGCAAGGCGTTCGATCATCCCGGCAGTCTCATCCTCCTTCTTTATAACGCTGTGCATCCTTATACTCTCAAGCACATTGAAAAGGAAGTGGGGATTGATCTGCGAATGGAGCGCATCAAGCTCCGCCTGCCGTCTTGAAAGCTCCAGCTCCTGTTTTCTCAGACGCTCCTCATATACAGTCCTGATAAGGTCCTTAAGACGCGTGACCATCTTATTGTAATTACGCATGAGGTTTCCGATCTCATCTTTTCCTTCCGCATCTTCTATCGTTTCAAGACTGTCGTAAGCCGCGTTCACATTGTCAAAAGAATCATTCAGTATCCTCAGCCTGCTCACGAACGACCGGTTTATCATATACATCAGGATCGCCGGGAGCAGTATGTTAACGAGAAGAAGAAGTACCAGCAGAGGCAGCTGTTCATAAAGCTTAAGCATCGCATCTGCCTGTGACTTTACCAGTACAGTGAGGCCTGTACCGTAAATCTCGAATTCACTCCTGTGCGCGAACAGCTCCCCGTTCTTAAGCTCCTCATACGGCGTGATAACATCCGAATAGCCTTCATTGGAATAAAGGATCCTGTCGCCCTCGCACAGATATACCGGAAGCGAGTAATTCCTGTTGTTGAAGCGCCTTACCATGGAACCGTAATCCACTTCTATCTTAATATATTTTTCGTATTTAAGATTCTTGTAATAATCAAGCTTCCTGACTATGGCCAGACGTTTTCTGGATGTCTCTGTCCTTATTTCATCACCGATAAAATAGCTTATCAGTACCGCATCCTTATCCGAAGCCTTAACAGCCTTATACCACTCCTCGTCCTTATGACCGTCAAGTGCGATAAAGGCTCCTCCGCTTATTATTGTCGGATTGTCCGAATACATCGTTATCGCATAGTCGCTGTCAGACAGATTTATCTGGGCGAACGGCTGATTAACAAGATCATAACGAGCTTCGAAGAATTCAACATCGGACGAATAATCCTTATCAAGAAATTCATTTATCGATCTGTTTATGAAGAAGCTTCGTGTCATCCTGTCCGCATCATCGATGATATTTACGAAATCAGCCTCCATGGCATTGGCGATATTGCCCATTTCGTATTGTGTCCTTGTCTCCTCATCACGTCTGACAAGATGCAGTATCACGGCATCGGTCACAAACAGCGGGAGCAGCACACAGATAAGAAAGAGAACAATAAGCTTACGCCGTATCGTCAAGTCATCCAGTATTCCCTTACGGTATCTCCTGATCCTGTTACTCATGGGTTTATTTTATCATATTTGCCTGTAATGATAAAAGTGTTAAAACCAAATAAACAGCCGGCAGACAAAAGACCGGATACACTAAGGTATCCGGTCCTCTTATGTTTTATTAAATTCAGCTTTATTCGCTCTCAAAGGGACTTACATCCATCACCCTTGAAGCATTCATCATTCCCATCTGCATCTGCATTCCCAGTATGTCCGCAAGATTCTTTGTCTGTCCCGGCTTAAGCGGGTTCTCGTTCTGTCCCGAACTTGTCAGTCCGGAGAAATCCGTCTTACCCGAAGCCGTATCAGAACCTATCGCACTGATCTTATTCAGACTGGCTGAACTTACGCTGTTGGTATTGTAAATGTAAGGACTTGCTCCCACAGCACCTATTCTCATAGCGCCTCCTTTACAATTAGTCACATATGTTCCTAAATGTAACTATACACCAATCCGGGACATTAGTCAATGCATTTTTAAGTATTTTTCCGGCTGTTATGACTTATCCTACATCTCGGGAACGGTCTTGGTATCTCCGTATACCTCTGCCCACTTAGCGGCACGTTCATCAGATACGTCCTTACCGCCTGCTGCAAGGTATTCCTCCATACCGCTGTCCCAAACAGAGTCAAAGTCGGCAGGTGCTGCTGTTACGGCAAGGTCATATACCTCTGTTCTCTTTGAGTTAAGAGCCTCACCAACACCGCTCTCGGATGTGATCTCACCAACATTTACACACTTTGCGGGACGTGTATCCGTCTTGGCAATCTTATCGGCATCCTGAACAAGCTGAGGATCGATATTCGCGTAGCTGTGTGCGGTTGTGAGCTCTGTAAGCTTGGCATCAGTCAAATGAAGTCCGTTACAGGTAATTGTCATGTCGATATTGAAGCCTGAGTTCTGGATATCATCACCTGTTGCTGCTATGATCTCGTATGATCCGTCATCAAGCTTATTGTGGGTCACACCCTCGTCACCGAGCTGTAAGTACTCGATATGCTCGGGAGCTGAAATCCAGTCAAGATAAAGCATTGAAGCAAGAGGCTCATCATTTGTTGTAGGGAAGAATATCTTACGGTCGCCTGCTGTTGAGTCTACGAACTTGGTATGTGTTCCCTTTGAATCCTCGAAGGGATCGATAGCTACGAACTTGGCATCCTCGCCTACTATTCTCTGAAGGTTTGCATTGATCGAATCCTCACCGTTTCTGAAAGGATAATCCCAGTTATGTGTGAATGCGCCTACATAACCTGCCTTCATCATGTCATCTTCTGTTGTATCGCCTTCGCCGTAAAGAGCGAAATCATTCCACATAAGTCCGTCGTTATACCACTTGTTAAGAAGCCTAACTGCTTCCTTTGTTCCGGGCTCCGTGAACTTTCTGTCATCAAAGCCGTTTACATAGAAATCATAATCAGATATTGCCGGATCGATAAAGGACTCGATAAGTGTAGCTGCTCTCCAGCCCACATCGAAGCTTACAGAATAAGGAACCATCTTCTTGGCATCTGCGCCGAGGAGCTTGTCTGCGTTGTCTCTGAAGGCAATGAGCATATCCTCGAATTCCTGCTTGGTTGTGGGTGCCTTAAGATCAAGTGCATCCAGCCAGTCCTGACGAACGAAGGTATTAACACGGTTAGCTGTTGCCCTCTTACCTTCGATCGCCCACAGTGTTCCGTCTACAGGGCTCTTGTCCCAGTACATATTGGTCTCACCCAGCCAATCCCAGAGATTGGGACAATCAGCCTTGGTATCCTCTACTATCTGTGCAAGATCCTGAACACCGCCCATGTTGGCATATGTCTGGATGGTTGCATAACTGTATGTAACACAGATATCCGGTGCTTCGCCTGCCGCAAGAAGGTTGTTGATCTCATCAACCTCTGTCCAACGGGGTACAGCCACGAACTCAACCTCTACGTTGTGGTCTGCAAGCATTCCGTCCTGGATATACTTGGTATATTTATTGTTGGTCGGATCTGAACCGCCGTCATTACCGCGGTCATATACCTCTACGGTGATATGACGGGTTTCAGCGAACTTACCGTCCGTAAGCTCTCCTGCTGCCGCTGACTCTGAACTGTCATCAGATGAAGCATCTTCAGCAACGGCTTCAGGCTCGGTATCAGCCGGTGCCTCTGCCGTATCACCTGTTGATGCATCGGCTGCCGGTGCCGCAGGCGCCTGTGAGCCACATGCTGCAAGCGAGAATACCATTGTACCCGCAAGCAAAAGTGAGATTAGTTTCTTTTTCATTTGTCTTCCTCCATAAAATGAAATGTTTATAGTTCCTGAATATCGGATGATCACATCCGGTAATTCCTCTTTAAATTGCACCATATATGGTACATATCATCCCTTGACCGCTCCGACCGTAACACCGTGAATGAAATACTTCTGTAACCACGGATATATACAGAGGATAGGTATCGTAGAGAACATGACTATGGCCGCCTTAAGGGATTCATTAAGTCCCGGTGATGAGAAACCCTCCTGTGTGGCAACTTCGATATTGTTGATATTGTTGATTACATTGTACAGGAGCAACTGAAGCGGATAATACTTCTTGTCCTTCATATACATCAGGGCGTCCGAATAACCGTTCCAGCGTCCCACCGCATAGAACAGTGCCAGAGTTGCCATAACGGGCTTGGAAAGCGGCAGGTAGATGACTGTGAGTATCTTGAAATAGGATGCACCGTCTATCTGGGCAGATTCCCTTAAGCTTTCAGGTATACCGTAGAAGAAACTGCGCATTATTATCATGTTATATACGCTTAAGCAGCCCGGAAGAATAAGAACAAGAGGGTTACTCAGAAGCCCCAGGGAGTTCATGAGCAGATAATTGGGAATTGTTCCCGCATTGAAGAACATGGTGATCGTTATTATGACATTGATCACCCCGCGTCCCTTAAGATCCTCGTAAATAAGCGGGTAAGCACATATAGCGGTGATCACCAGTGATGTGATCGTACAGATGATCGTTAACACGACCGTCCATACAAAGGCCCTTATGTATTTGGCATCCTTAAGTACTGTCTTGTATGCTTCAAAGTTAAGCCCCTTGGGCAGAAGATATACCTCATGCTTTACCAGAAAATCAGAGCCGCTGAGTGACTTGGCCAGAAGGTTCAGCATCGGAAGGACACATGCAAGACATACAAGAAGGCATATAATAACAAATATCATATCGCCTGCCTTTGTTTTATTTGATTTGATCATTCGGTCATTCATTTATATTTTTCCTCCTAATTCAGTATGAGGTAACTATTCAGAACCCCATTCGCAAAGTCGCGCTTCGCACTTTGTTTGCTCCGGGTGATGACACGCCGTTTTCACGCCGTGTCCGGTCGTCGCTCGCATGCTGATTTCGCTACGCTCAAGCTCGCTCCTGTGGTTACTTCGCCATATACATAAAATCCGACCTTCATGCCCTAAAGGACTAGCTTCGCGTCGCAAGCATGAGTCGTATTTTATGTGCATGGCTCTGAATAGTTACCAAATTCCTCTTTCTCCAAGCTTTCTGGATATCCAGTTGGCAAGGAGCAGGAATATAACACATATTACAGACTGGAACAGACCAACCGCTGTCGTAAGCGAGAACTGAAGACCTTTGATACCGTTCTTATACACATATGTTGCGATAACGTTCGCGACACTCATGACCATGTTATTCTGGAAAGCATACGGTCTGTCGAAGCTGCTGCCCAGAATGTTTCCGAGGTTCATGATAAGCAGTACCACTATCGTAGGTCTTATACCGGGAAGAGTTATATGCCACATCTTGGAGAAACGTCCCGCACCGTCAACCGAAGCCGCTTCATACAGCTCGGGACTTATACCGGCGATGGCCGCGAGATAGACTATCGAATTCCAGCCGAAGCTCTGCCATACTCCCATGAAGATATAGGTAGCCACCCAGTGCTTTGGATCGTTAAGGAACGGAACAGCCTCTCCTCCGAGCTTCATGATCAGCTGGTTCACAAAACCGTTGGTAGGAGCAAACAGCTGTAATGCAAGACTTGATACGATGACCCATGACAAAAAGTGAGGCATGTAAGCTATTGTCTGCGTAACCTTTTTTAACTTCTTGAAGGCAAGCTCATTCAGGATCAGTGCAAAAATGATGGGAGCCGGGAAACCGGCTATCAGATCAAGGAGATTGAGCATGAGTGTGTTTCTCAGTGCATTTATAAAATCCTTATTTGAAAAAGCCTTTATGAAATACTTAAACCCGTGATCTGACGCAAGGGGCATCTTCCACGGACTTACACCTATCTTGTACTCTTTAAATGCTATCTGGATATATACCATGGGAATATACTTAAATATCAGCAGGTATATCATCGGCAGCAACAGGAGCACATACAGCTGCCAGTATTTCTTATAGGCTCCTTTCTTCTTCTCTTTCATCTCCTCCATCCTTTCTTGAACAAACAAAAATGCAGTGTAAAGATGCGCCTGCAAATCCTTACTACTGCATTATAAAAAATACCCATATCGGGTTCACCCTAAAAACTCAACTAAAAACCCTAAAAAATCAAGTTGGCATTCCACCGTTCTTCCGGTACTTTGCAGGTGAGATGCCCATAACCTGCGTAAACTTCAACAGAAAATAGTCCGGATCCCTGTATCCGACATTTTCCGCTATATTGGCTATCTTCTCATCGGTGGAGAGAAGCTGCTTGGCAGCCTCGTCAATACGGACAGAGCACAGATAGTCCTTAAAGGACTGGTCGTATTTCTTCTTGAATATCTGGCCAAGATATGATGGGTTAACATAATATTTCCTGCTAAGCTCACGCAGCGTCAGATTCTGTGCGTAATTGTTCCTGACCTCCCTTTCTATCTCGGCAAGCAGACCCCTCGATACATTTCTCCTTAACTGTATCAGATACTCTGCATAAGAAAGTGCAAACCTCTTAAGGTGTGTCCGGCCGCCGCGGGTAACAGTTGCATCGAAAGCATTCTCACTGATATAATGCAGGATCTCCTCCTGATCAACCGTTTCATCCTGCTCAACCGCAAGATGTATAAGCTGAAAGATCAGGTAGTTTAAGTTCATCGAACGCATATCCGTATTAATCCCGGCTCTCTCCATTTCCAAATACAATGCGTCGACGCTTCCGTTTATCCTGGTAATATCGTTCTGCTCGATCGCCGTTATCAGCTCATCAAGATTCTGCTTGAGAAGGACAACATTATTGTGCGAAGCCGAGACCTCATCCTCATAGTAATAGATCCTCTTCTCATTGCTGAAGCCCCTGAAGGAGCGCAGCACACATGCATTGCTGTAGGATCTTGAAAGCCTGGATATATCATCGACACTCTTACCGGCAAGGAGTACCACACCGGCATCAATGTCCTTATTAAGCACATCACACAGTCCGTCCAGATATTCGCTCTCATTCATATGGGAGGCATTCATAAGACCATCATAGATCACGATACCTATCTCATGATCCTCCAGATAGTCAAACGCATCTCTTACAATACAGGAAGGGTTCCCGATATACTCCTCTGCAGCCAGGCTGAGCGCATCCCTTATCTCCTTTATCTCATCATCATCCATATCCTCCAGAGATTCCGTATTGTCAACAGAAGCTATCATGAACCGGCATTTCTCCTTTCCAATGCCCAGTTCCTTCTTAACATATGCCTCATCATCTTCGTCATACCTGCCGCACAACAATGCGATCATGCTCTGCCTGAAATATGCATCTTCTATCGTTTCCCTGGCTTTGGCCACCTTCAGCTTCTCATGGATCGACTCCGTAACCTGATCCAGTATCTCAATAAGCCGGTCACTGTCAATAGGCTTAAGCAGATAATCCATACATGAATACCGTATGGCCTGCCTTGCGTATTCGAAATCATTATAACCGCTGAGTATCACGAAATACGCATCAGACACCCCTTCCTCACGGATACGCCTTATAAGCTCAAGTCCGTTCATCTCGGGCATCTTGATATCGGCTATGATAAGATCGACCGCATTATCCTTAAGAAAATCATAAGCCTCGCGCCCGTTGGCTGCGCTCTTTACTATCTCAAAGCCCCTGTCCTCCCAGTCTATCACCACGGACATACCCCTTAGTATCAGCGGCTCGTCATCCACAAGCATTACCTTATACATCTGTTCTACCTCTGTTCTGTCTTTGTACTGCCTTTGCAGGTTCAAAATGCCGATGTCTCCAGTGTATCAACAGGAATACCTATCAGAAATCTGGTCCCGACTCCCTTTGTACTGACAACCTTGAAAACAGCCCTGTCACTGGTTATCATCTTAAGCCGGAGACAGGCATTTATTATACCGACCCTCTTACCCTCTTTAAGATCGGAGATATTGCAGTCCCTCATCCTTTTGTTCAGTGCTTCGACAGCACTCTCATCCATTCCGGAGCCTGTATCCTCAACCTCCAGAAACAGTGTGTCGTCCTGCTCATATATACGGATATATACCCAACAGGGAACCGACTTATTCTCCACGCCGTGCTCACATGCGTTTTCCACGAAGGTTTCAAGTGTGAGCTTCGGTACGTTGTAATTCTCGCAGCCGTTCTTAATACTGACCTTATAGTTTAACCTGTCTTCAAAACGCAGCTTCTGAAGATCAAGATATGCCTCAACAAACTTAAGCTCGTCCTTAAGCCTGATAAAGTCATTCGACCAGTCCACGCTCTGTCTCTCCAATATCGCAAGCTTCTCAATCATGCTCGCGATCTCCTTCTCCTTCCTGATAAGACTGAGCATCCTGATGCTTTCAAGAACATTAAACAAAAAATGCGGATTTATCTGGGAATGAAGAGCCAACAGTTCAGCCTGCTGCCTGGCAATATCGGTTTCCTGCTTCTCCAGCCTGTCCTCATATACCGTCTTGATAAGCTCCTTAAGACGACGTACCATTAAATTGTAATTCGTCATAAGATTGCTTATCTCATCATTTCCCTCTATGTTTTCAATTTCCTTTATCTGCGACACCTCTCCCTTGATCTTGTCAAAGGAAGCATTCAGCAGTGCAAATCGTTCTGTCAGTGACTTGTTAATTATGTAAACCAAAGTCACAGGAAAGAACAGATTCATGAAAACGAGCAGAATAAATACCGGAATATTCTTCCTACTTAAAAAACGGATTCCCGTATCAGGTTCAAGCACCAGTACCCTAAGCTTTGAACCATGCAGATCAAGATCGGATATGGCCGCTATCCTCTCACTCCCCGTAAGAGTGGCAAAGGGCTCGTTTATGTCGGCCTTATCATCATTTGAAAAAAGAATGATATCATCACTGCAGACATAGACGGTCGCGAGATAATTCATTTCATTGAGTGACTTCACAAGTTCATTGTAATTGATGTCAACCTTAATTATAACCTCTCGTTTGAAATTTCCGTAATTGTTCATGGTACGGAGCAGACATATATTTCTCTTGCTTGACTTGATGTACTCTCCGGTCTCACCATAATAGAAAGTTTCGAAGATAGGGGCATTGGATTCGCGAAATGCCTTATACCATTCTGTACCGGCTATCGCTTCAATGGAACAGAAACGTCCTCCGCTTACGATAGTCGGATTATCGGTATAGATGGTAACATTGTAGTTGGAATTGTTGAATATACTCCCCGCAAGCGACTGTCGCAGAAGCCTGTAATTGGCGGAATAGTAATCATAGGGTTTTTCGTACTCCCTGCTGATGAATTCATTGACAGCTCTGTCAAGATAGATTGCATTGGTCGTATCAAGGATATCATCGAACAGACCGGTGATATTGTTTCCCACCGCCTGTGCGATATTGTTAAGCTCATACTCCTGCCTCTGCCTCTCGTCACGGTTTATTATATGTATGATGATACCGTCCGTTACGATAAGCGGCAGGATAACGCAGAAAGCATAAAAGAATATCAGCTTTCTGTAGATTGTCAGGTTGTTCATCAGACCGGTGAACGTGTTAAAAATCTTTTTCATGGTGCTAGTATAACATATTTTGTAACTATTCAGAACAAGCTCAAAATACTTCGTATTTTTCGCTGTTTTGGATTCATCCAGCCTGTATACTAAATTCGAAAATACCTCATTAAGTATACATGCATGGCTCACACTAAGCTCGAAAAAACCTCGCTAAGTGTTCTGCACAAATACATAAATTTATAAAATATGCCTCTATCATGCAAGCATGAGAGTCATATTTTAAAATTTATGTGCTGTTCTGAATAGTTACTCACATAAAACAACGGGGACGATGATCCGATGGTTGTTTCAGATCAGCGTCCCCGTAATCAGCTATATATATGAAAGATCAGCACCTGCCTGTGTCAAAATTGCCGCCAGATACTATCTTGTTTTCCCCGACACTTCTGACCGCGGCATTATCTATGAGCTTTGCTTTGTATTTCTTTTTTTCATCATATTGTGTAGTCTTTGCACTGCCGGGATCGCCCCTTTGTACAAGATCCACCCCTAACGTAGCTACTCCACCCAGCTTTAATCCTCCGTTAACCTCATTAAGTAATGCATCATCAAGTAATTTGTCTTTACTGTTCTCCAACATAACCGTAACCTCCCTTCCTCTGTATTCATTATACTGCCCTGCCCGTTACATTGACGGAACCGGGATTGCTTGCGACTGTCGATTTCTTCACCTTGGATGCCGTCAGATTTTCCTCTGAACAGTCCTCGTTGCAGCTCGGACATACGATCGGCTTAACCTTGGTATTGGCCATGAAGACCTCACCGCAAGTCCTGCACTTGACTCTTCTGAGATCCTCATTTCCGTTCTTCATTTTTATGCCACCGTTTACTTCCGTAAGTAATTCATCATCCAATGCAAGATGTTCTATATTCTTATTCATAAAAGTAACCTCCTGTTTTCGCCTTTCTGTATATTTATACGAATCAAAAAACCAAATGGCAATATTTTTTCAATTTTTTTTACATCTGCCGCCTGACAAGATTTGCAAAGAATCCGTTCATGGCTATCAGCTCGTCAAAAGTACCGTCCTCAATTATCTTCCCACCGTCCAGTACGATTATCCTGTCGCAGTGACGGATCGTTGACAGCCTGTGGGCAATAACTATTCTCGTACATTTCAGCGAATCAAGAGACTCGGATACCTTCTTCTGTGTAATATTATCAAGAGCCGAAGTCGCCTCATCAAACATAAGTATCCTGGGCTTGGGTGCGATGGCTCTTGCTATCATGAGCCTCTGCTTCTGGCCGCCGGAAATACCGCCCTGGCCCTCTGAGATGATGGTATTCATTCCCATGGGCATATTTCTTATATCATCTGCCATACCCGCCATTTCAGCGGCTTCCCAGGCTTCATCCAGAGTAGTGAGCGGTGCGGATATAGTGATATTACTGTAAATATCCCCCTGAAAAAGATTACTGCTCTGCATCACCACGCCGATATGCCTTCGCAGTGACTTAAGATCAATTCCCGAGATATCCTTACCGTCATAATATACAGCACCTTTCTGCGGCTTCTCGAAGCCAAGCAGAATACGCATGAGTGTTGATTTACCGCAGCCTGTCTTTCCGACTATTGCCACATATTGTCCGGGCCTGATCTTAAGGGATATATTATCCAGCACGTTCGGCATATTGTCACTGTATCTGAAGGATATGTTATTAAGCTCTATCCCGCCCTTCAAATTGGTTACCACGGGTCTGGTTCCGTCAACCTCGGGGGCGGCATCGAATACAGGCTTAATAAGCTTGTGTACCGGACGTATCTGAGCAACTATGACCGCGATCGAGGAAAGAGCCACAAAGGCACCGCTCATCAGACCGTAAGCACCCGTAAATGCCATATAATCCGGCATACTTACCCCGCTCTTAACGGCATTGTAATACATAACTATAGTACCGATAAGAGTCACTGCCAGAACAAATGTCGTACTGAGCCTTAAAAAGAGCGGCGGACTGTACATATACCTTGCTGCCTTGGAATACTGATCACTCCACTTGGCAAATGCCCTCTTCTCGGCGCCCGCATTTTTCAGCTTGGCCACACCGCTTATCAGAGCATATACCATACCGTCTTCCTTGTTTGACTCACGAAGCAGATTCTCTGTTATGTTCATCTGCCACAGTGCCGTTACCGTAGTTATGATGAAAGTAGCGAAGGTGATCGCCAGGGCAGGTGCGGCAAGGGCAGGTGCATATTTGACAACCTGAAATATATAAACAAGCGAGAATATCGCTGTAAGTCCTATCGAAAGAATTGAATTAAATACAGTATTGCATATCGCATTAACATTTCCTATACGTCCGGCGAGCTCACCCGCACTGTAATCCCTGAAGAAATTAACCGGAAGTGATAATACCCTCATCATCATCGCACTTTCCACTTCAAGGCTTATCCTGGTCGTTACATTCGTATTAATAAGGGTCTTGATCACTTCGAGCAGGTTTAATGCCAGTCCCGCACATGTGAAGGTTATCATCGCTGCGATAAGTAATATGGTACTCGAGTCATCAAGTACCGTTCCATACAGATATTTCGTTATCATGGGGGCTGCCATTCCGATAAGTACCGAGCACAACGACGCTGCGATGATCAGAACGTAATCTCTTGGTCTTAATGATCCCATCATGAACATAAAAACATCTTTAAAATCTATGCTGCGAAGCGGAAAAGGCCTGTAGAAGCAAATGGCATTTTCATCGAGTTCTTTTTCAACTTGGGCCGTTATCCTTTTAGACTCTCCGGTTGTATAATCCCTGTAATAATATCCACCGGCCACACCGGGAATGATAGCGACGATCCCGCCTTCCTTCTTACTGCCGAGCATGGCTCCGACAGCATCCCTGTGCCAGCCCTCAGTGAGCTTCACCGGCCTTCTCATCAGACCTGACGGTCTTAGGAGGTACTCAAGCGCATCATCCATATCCGTGATCTCTTCCGGAATCTCCTGAGCCTTAACGTGATAATATTTGAGTATGTCCTCCATGGCTTCACCGGACAGCTTGCCATCTTTGGACATTCCCACCGCTATCTTCTCCGTGCTGACTATGTTCACCATTCTTGCAACGGCATCGGTAAACATTTCGTCATCACTTCTGGTTCTTAATTTAATCTGTTCTTCAAACCAACTCATGTATCTGTGTATCCTGATTCTATTCCGACGTTATTAATTCCTCATACTTCCCATGCAGGTTGATAAGCTCTTCATGGGTCCCCCTCTCAACGACTTTTCCATTATCCATTACGATTATTTCATCACAGTCACGTATCGTCGACAGCCTGTGAGCTATGACTATACAGGTTATGCCTCTGTCGGTTATTGACTTTACCACCTCATATTCAGTGGCTGCATCCAGTGCACTGGTGGCTTCATCCATGATGATCACGGTTGGATCCTGTGCAAGTACCCTTGCTATCTCGATCCTCTGGCGCTGTCCTCCCGAAAAATCACGCCCGCCGGCTATCATCTTGTACTTATAGCCCCCTTCGCGCTGAAGGATATCATCATGAAGACTGGCATCGCGTGCAGCCAGTATCATTTCAAAATCTTCGATGGAGCTGTCCCACATCTTGATATTGTTTGCCAGCGTATCCTCAAACAGGGTTATCTCCTGATCCACAACCGCAAGCGAACCTGTAAACACACTTCTGTTGATATCCTCCATCGGCTTGCCGTCAAACAGAACCTCGCCGCTCCACGGCTTATACAGTCCCGATATAAGCTTCGACAGTGTGGATTTACCGCAGCCCGAAGCACCGACGAAGGCTACCTTCTGTCCCGGTTCCACCTTCATTGAAAAGTTCTCTATAAGAGGTGGCGAAAGTCGTGAATATCCGAAGGTGACATCCTTTAGTTCAACCATTCCCGAAAGCTTACTGAAGCTTACCGTATCATCCGTATCTTCCGTACTTTCCTCATGTCCGGCATCCGCTGTATCACTCTCATCATACTCAACATCAACCGGATACTCCATGACATCATCTATGCGCTCCATATCAACGCGCATTTCACGGATTATCGTACCGGTATCCGACAACGCCATGACAGGAGCCATGAACTGTGTCAGCATGGCCTGGAAGGAATAGAGCATACCAACCGTGAAATGCCCCTTCATGATAAGATACAGTCCGGTTCCCAATATCGTTGTATTAACAAAAACATTAACAACCAAAGGGATCAGACCATAATAGCTGTTAAGCTTGATCTCCTTGATGGCCTGACTGTTCACCGATGCCTGAAATCCCGACCACTTCTCGAAAAAGCCGTTTTCCGCTCCGCTCGATTTGATAGTCTCCATCATTTCTATCCCGGAAACGGTCGCAGCTGCCAGCTTGGCAGCATCTCTCATCTGAACACGCGTTATATTGACACGCTTCGCGGAAATATACTGGCTTACAAATATGTTTATTGCCATACCGACAAGTCCTACGGCCGTGAGCATTACACTGTACTTAAGTATGACGGTAAGATAAACTATCATCATCAAAAGATCAAGAACCGTAGGAGCCAGTGTATTGATAAGCGTAGCTGCAAGTATCTCATTGTCTCTCTTTCTGATAGCGATATCCTCGGCATGACGCTGTGTAAAGAATTCAACCGGCATCCTGAGAACATGCCACATATAACGTGCATTTGCCTTTATCGCAAGCTTACCCTGTATCCTCAGATTATATATTGCCTGCATTCCCGAAAGAACTATCTGCATAACAGCGAAGACTATCAGAAATATGAAAAACGGCACCAGCCAGTCCCTGTTTCTTCCGGCAAGAAATCTGTCGATAAAGATCTTGGAAAAGACAGGATTAATGACTCCCATTATCGCACATATAAGTGAAACAATAACGGTAAACGTCATAACGGCGCCTGTTCCCTTAAGCTGCTTCCCTGCAAATTCGAATATACTCTTCTTCTTTCCTCCGCGTTCAAACCCCTCGTCCGGCTCAAAGAATATGCACACACCGGTAAAGCCCTTGTCGAAATCCTCCATAGACAGCTCAACAACACCTCTTGCCGGGTCATTGATAACCGCCTTATCCTTCTTAAATCCGTTAAGAACAACAAAATGATTGAACTCCCAGAAGATGATACAGGGGAACTCTCCTTCTTTCTTCAGATCCTCAATTTCAAACTTGTATCCCTGCGCCTGCAGACCGTAGTTCCTCGCAGCCATCATGACATTCTTTGCATTGGAACCGTCGCGCGACACTCCGCAGTCAACCCTGACCCTTTCAAGCGGTACCCACTTTCCATAGTAGGCAAGTATCATTGCAAGACATGCCGCACCGCACTCAAGCGCTTCCAATTGTAATATCACCGGCACCCTGACAACTTTGCCCGTCACCGGCTTCCTGATCTCAGACATTCATAAATCCTTCCACTTCTTTCCGGATCGGTCACACTGCCCGCCCATAATACAGGACTCCGGAATTCTTCACTATGTACTCTACTCACCGACAAGAAGGGATACCGGCGCTATCTCAACCGTACTGACCTTCCCCGAAGCATCCGTGACCGTATCCTCGATCCGTCCCTTAAAGCCCCAGATTATCGCACCTATCAATACCAGTAAGATACATCCGAGCACAAGCCACATGCTTATTCCTGCAATCTTCATGTAGTCATCAATCTTCTCCGGCGAAGATATTCTCTCTATGCTTTTTTCTCTGAAAATTGATTTATCCATTAGCTTTACCTATTCTGCATTCTTTCCGTCTTTTCCGTAGTAATTGAACATCAGCATGGTTATATCATCAAACTGAGGAGCATCTCCTACAAATGCATCAATATCCTTTCTGATATTTGCAAGAGCCTCCTTAAGATCTACATCCTTATTTGCATTAAGAGCATTTATCATCCTGTCATTACCGTACAGCTCATTGTTTGAGTTTGTAGCCTCAGCAACTCCGTCGGTATATACGAAAAGTGAATCGCCGGGATTAAGCTCGAACTCATGCTGCTTGAATGGAATACCCTCCATTGTTGCGACCGCCGGAGAATGCTTGTAGATCGACAGCTCGAAATCTCCTCCCTTTCTCTTTATCGCAGGATGCTCATGTCCGGCATTGGCTGCCCAGCCCTTTCCTGTACTGATCTCTATGATAGCAAGCCATACGGTTACAAACAGCTCGGCATCATTTCCCTCGCATAATGTATCATTAACCTCGGACAGAATATCTCCCGGAAGACCTCCCTGCTGGGTCCTTGTCTTAATAAGAGTCTTGGCGATAACCATAAACAGTGCAGCGGGAACGCCCTTACCGGATACGTCGGCCATAACAAGAGCTATGTGATCATCATCCACCATAAAGAAGTCATAGAAGTCTCCACCGACCTCCTTGGCAGGATTCATGGTAGCATACAGATCAAATTCTTCCCTGTTAGGGAATGCCGGGAATACTCTTGGCAGCATGTCTGCCTGTATCTGTGTTGCGACATTAAGCTCGGCTCCGATACGTTCCTTCTCTGCCGTAACGTGCTGGAGGTTTGTCATGTAATCCTTAAGTTCGACAATCATATCGGCAAACTGATCGGACAGGCTTCTGATCTCATCATTGCCTTTTTCTTTTAAACGTATTTCGTCAGCAACATGTACATCCTTGCTGTCAGAATACTTTTCAACACTTCCCTCAAGATTGATTAAACGATAAAGGAATTTTTTCTTGATCAAAGCGATCATAATAAGAATACCGATTGCAAGCACCAAAAAAGCACCGATAAACTGTAAATATACTCTGTTGAGTATAGCACTGCTTACTGCATCTACATTTATCTCCGCACATGCAAGACCAATCTTTACGCCATTAACATATACAGGTGTATAATATGCGTATGAATATCCGTACTCATTATTAAAGACATCAAAGCCATTTGGCTCAGTCCCTGTATGCCATGCTTCCCACATCCTTACATACTTGGCCGGATCCTCTTCCACAACATCGGCCAATAACAGATATGTCTTTCCGTCAACCTCCTTTTCTTCTCGAACGGCATCTATCATATAGCACATATTGGGCTCTTCGGTAGGAAATATAAAATATGTGTATGCAAGTCCGAATGAATCCCTTGCTTCTTCGAAGACTGTAAGCCAGTACTCAAAGGTATATTCTGCGTAAACCAGCTTAATATCCTCATCCAGATCATCAAAATGTATATCCCTTCCATATATCTTATCGTGATATCTTTCTTTGAAGAGCTTATCAAATTCTTCCCTCTTCAGATCGTACTCTCCATCGTAATCAATCGGAATAAGCATTTCATCACTATGCTCTATCATATAGTCCTTGAGCTCTGCGAAGTCATTACCTTCTCTCTCTATCAGGGATGCAATATACTTGTTTATATCTCTGAGGTTGTCTTCGCACTGCTTATGATAAGAAGAATTCTGTACAACATAGGTGTAAACCGTATTCATGATCAGACTTATTAATGCATAGATCGCAAACATAATCACAAAAAGATTAATCAGACTTTTTCTTTTTACAATTTTATTATCCATATTGTCACATTCCTTTCCTAGGGATACATTTATAATTATTTTATTTCAAAATTTCATTTTTTACAATCTCGGAAATATATATTTTGTATTTTGATAGGAAAACAAGATGATCATTATCATTTCCAAAAATACCATAGGACTTCCCTCTGCTTTGCGATCTTTCAAGCCAGGGATCTGTCTCCAGCAATGCATACCCTGAATCAAACGATAGTTCTTCTGTCAGTATTATGCTGTCAATCTCTGCATTAACCTTACCTTTTATCCGTAATGCGTTACATACATTTGAAGAATATACAAGATATGTTTCATACAGAGACTTTAGCAAAGTCTCTGCTGCATCTTCACCCATCAAGGTCTTCAGTTCGTTCTTTAAATATACGACATCCTCTGTTTCTTCAGAAAATGTCTCATCGTCCCTGTCAACAGAACTGCCTGTAAATATTGCAACAGCTGTCTTTAACCTTTCAAATCTTTCTGTATCATTATCCATAGTACCTTCCTGCGAAGGCGGGACACACTCGAGCATTATTATCTTCCCAATTGTAAAACCCTGTTTTTCAAGAGACATTGCAACAGAGTGAGCTGCGTTGCCTCCCTGCGAGTAACCGACAAGGATATCACCGTCTTTAAATACTTCGGATACACAGTCCGTATATTTCTTAACTGTATCTTCCCACAGATTTTCACTGAAAACATCATACTCCGACAATTCTTCAAACGACATCCTGTCAAATTTATTATATTTATCATCTGACAATCCAAATATCCTGCCTTCATGACCTATCTCTTCAATCACGGGCATATAACATAAGGACATTCCTCCTGAAGGAGGTATGCAGAAAATCGTGGGTCTGTCTTCATTACCTTCCTTAAGAAGCATTATTCCACTCCCCTTCCTCTCCCTTCCATTCCATTCGTCCAACATCCTTTCTCCCAGCAAAAGAGGCGTAGGGGCTGCTGCAACATCAGTAACGCTTATATTGTACCTGCCCAATCCCGACACAAGCTTCATAAGATCAATGGAGCTTCCTCCCAGTTCAAAGAAGGAATCATTCCTGCCCACATGCTCAACGCCGAGTATCTTTTCAAACAGCTTTGCAGCAAACTGTTCAAAATATCCCACCGGAGCAGTATAGCCTGCCTGCTCCGTCATAACCGGGAGCGACTTTATATCAAGCTTTCCGCTTGAAGTAAGCGGCAGTTCTTTCATGTTGATTATAAAAGCAGGTACCATATATGAAGGCAGATTCTTATATAGATAGTTGCGAAGCTGACCCATATCGATCTCATCTCCCGCAACAACATAAGCTGCAAGATATGATTCTCTCTTACCTTCCTTACGGCTTATTACAGCCACTTCACTGACCTTATCATATTTTCTGATACAATTCTCAATCTCCCCTGTTTCTATTCGATATCCTCTTATTTTTATCTGATCGTCTTTTCTTCCCAGGAAGCGGAGTTCTTCATCTAATCCAAAGGCTCCTATATCACCCGTATGGTATATCAATCCATCCTCATACGGATTATCCGTAAACATCAGCCTGTTCATTTCATCACGGTTATGATAACCCCTTGCAAGACCTGTTCCTCCGATACAAATCTCACCCTTCTGTCCTATCCCACACAGTTCATTTCCCTGCATTATAAATACGCGTTTACCTTTATACGGCATACCTATCGGAACGACCGTTTTATCATCTCCCGTGTATTTATGCACTGTTGCATTCACGCATCCTTCTGTAGGACCGTAGTCATTTACGAGCATATCTGTATGCGCCGACCAGGCAGCGAATGTCTCGACATTTGCTGCATCTCCTCCCACACATACCAGACGAAGATCATCAAACTGCTCCGGATCAAGTGCCTGTAAAAGGGCATTTGTCGTTATAATTATACGAACTCCCTTATCTTTACAGAACTTCGCTGTTTCTTCCGCGCTCCTGAGCATCTTTACAGGTATTGTACATACCGTTCCGCCTGAAGCAAGTGTAACGAATATTTCCTGAACCGATGCATCAAAAACATAATTGGCCGCCTGAAGAACAGCCGTATCAAACGGACCGTAATACTCAATATTTGAACGCACCATCTGTACTAGCGCACCATGTTCCACCTCAACACCTTTCGGCTCACCGGCAGTACCTGATGTATATATCATATACGCAAGTCTGTTTCCCGTTAATCCATGCTTATTCCATGGATATTCCATATTTACTTCTGTGACTTTTTGTGCAACGGTTTTTTCATCCAATACGTCAATAACCTTAGTTCCGAGTACGGCGAACAAATCATCTCTTTCATCCGTTCCTGCGTTTACATTTCTGATCACGACCTTTGCTCCGCAGTCGTTCATTATATATCTTATCCTCTCATCAGGATATGAAGGATCCAACGGAACATAAGCTGCCCCTGCAATAAGAACAGCAAGCATTGCCGTCATCATCGGGGCGCCTCTGTCTGTATACAGTGCGATAAACCGTTCCTCTCCGTAGCCTATCCTTTCCGCCAACAGACAGGACTGCTCCCACAATTCATGATAGCTCAATACACGATCGGCTTCTGCCACGGCAACCGCATCAGGAGTCTGTACCACTTTTTCATAGATCATGTCAAGTACTGTCTGTTTTCCGAAATCGGCCCTTACTCCTGCAACCTGACCGAGCATGGTTCTGCGCTCATCTGCTGGAATCCTGCCAAGAGCCGACATCTTAATATCCCTGTCGGATATAACCTGATCTATGATATTTATGTATCTTCCTGCAAGCAGATCTATATACCGCCTGTCATAGCTCCCCGTATCATACTGGATGGAAATTGTAAAGCCGTTTCCCTCTTCCACACTGACGGATATTGGATAATCAACTTCCTCATGAAGCATATCCAATACGTAGCTTCCACCATCCGTATCACTTTCCGGATAATTCTCATAAACATAGAGCGATCTGATAAGATCAGATGCCTTCACTCCGTCTGATCCTATTTTGTCAAGAGGCGCATCCAGTACACTCTGCATAGTGTAGTAATCCTCCTGTCGCTGTCTGAAAATCTCGGAAACATACTTATTATCATCCAGCCTTATCCTTACCGGAACAGTATTTATAAACATACCTACGGCATTTATTATACCCTCCGGTCCGTTTTCACGTCCGGAAACGGTTTCACCGAAGATCACCTCTTTTGTATTGTTCTCAAATCCGAGCAGTATTCCCCATATACATCCAAAAAAGCATCCTGTGGTGATACGATACTTCTCTGCAAATCTTTGTATACATTCCTTTTTCTGCCCGCTTATCGGGAATGTTACAAAACCGGCCGCATTACCGGCATTCTCCGTACTGTTTACGTGCATAAGGGATGTACCTTCATCTATCCCGTCAAGATACTTATTCCATGCTCCGATCTTCTCGTGAACACTTATATTTCCTCTGCTCCTTAAGAAGTCAGCATACGAACAATCTCTATGTCTTTCTTTGCCAGCCATGGCAAACAATGCACTGCCGCTTACCCCCCTGAGCAGCATCTGATAATAATTTACAAGGGTATCTATGAGTATTGGAAAACTCCACCCATCCAATATACAGTGATGCGTGGTAATGAGTAATTCCTTATCCCATACCGTATTCCGCCCCGGCTCTTCCGTAAACGTCACCCGTAACATCGGATCTTTTGCAGGGTTGATCCCCCTCCTTAGATCATCAGCGATCACCTCATCCATATCTTTTCCCGGGATCCGTACTATTTCGGGTTTTATCGCCCCCTCCTTAAGTACTATCTGAACCGGTTCCGAAAGACCGTTGTACATTATTCTTATCCGCAATGCATCATAACGTATAAACAACGCTCTAAGTGCAGTTCTGAAATTTATTAGACTCCATTCCCCCTTGATGGTAAGCCTGTCCTGAAGAAGATAAGCACCACTGTCAGGCTCTGCCAGATGTCTGTACAGCATTCCCTGCTGAAGCGGAGTCAATGAACTTATAACCTCTATATCCCATGGTGAATATTTTTTCGTTACAATATCCCATTCATCCTTCGAGAGCAAACGATCCGCACACAGATCCGAAGGAGTATAAATCCGTTTCGTATCCATGACGGTATCCGCAAGTGTTCTCAGGCTGCTTTCATAATTCTCGATAAGACTGTCTATCTTCTTTTTATCAAATACCAGATCATATATGCACTCGATCTTAAGCCCCTGTTTCGTGTCACGTATATTAACCGAAATGGTCTTCGGATCAACATTTAACGGGCTGATCTCTGTGCCGGAGCTTTCTTCGCTCCACTGTATGACAGAGTTCTGCTCTTCCTTTCTGCCTCCCAGATAGTTAAATACAAGTCCGCCCATATCCGTGAGGTCATCATACATAAGACCATAACCGATCCCGGAATTGGGAATTGCAGCCAACACTTCCTTCATTTCCGTGATCTGATCATCAATCCCGGTGAATGCACCGATCAATATCGGATATACAGCCGTAAACCACCCGACGGTACGATCGGTCTTCGGCAAGATCCGGGCTTCTGCCCTGCCATGGCTCTCCATCTGAAACAGTAAAATATTGCTTCCGTCTGTGTCAAATACCGTCTTCGCTAGGACGGCTGCAAGCAGTGCATCCACTCTTGCTCCGTATCGTTTGTCCGAAAGTTCAAACAGCCTGTCTGTTGCCTCTCTGTCCACATATCCCGATGCTATACCATAGCCATGTTCGGAAATGCCGTCGGTACGCATATACATTTCTTTCCATTTATTTAACTTCTTTTTTTCAGTTTCAATCCTGTTATGTACTTCGGTCCAATATTCCCCTTCGGCTGAAAAAGCATCCGAATCACGATATTTCCATAAACTCTCGGACCATTCACCAAAGGATACCGTACCTTTTTTCAACAGACGCAGGGCCTTTTCGTATTTCTTTTCATATGCACGGGATGATCTTGCATGTTCATACAGTATATTAATATCTTCAAATATTATGTCCCATGACACTTCATCAATTACATAATGGTGGAATGTAAGGAAAAGACGTGACTTCACCGTATCTTCAAACACTGCGGCTCCAAAGACAATACCGTTATCGGGATCCAGGGATGAGTGTATACTGTTCATCATCTCTTCCCTTTCTTTTTCGGAAAGTCCTTTGTAAACACTCAGTTCAAACGGCGGCATCTCATCTCTTCTCCTGATTCCGGGTCTGCCGTCATCCTTAAGATACATTCTGAGCATACCATGACAGTATATAAGACCGTTAATTGCCCATTCCAGAGCTTTTGTGTCAGTTACTCCGTTTATAATAAATACCGCACTCTGATTGTAATATGACGGCTCAGGCATATCGGCTGAAACAAACATACGCATTACCGGGGTAGGGCGTACTGTTTCGTATTCAAGGTAACTTATGTTTCCGGTCCTCTTAACTACAGCTGCGAGTCCCTTGATCGTATGACTCTTAAGAATGGTAGCGGCATCAACACTGTAACCTCTTTCTCTAAGCAGGGACACAATACGTATTGCCTTGATAGAATCCCCTCCGAGAGACAGGAAATTATCCGCAACGCTGATATTACTTATTCCCAGTATTTTCTCAAAAGCACGACAGCAGTCTCTTTCCTCCCTCGTTACAGGTGCCTGATAATCCTGTGCCTGAATTTGTATGCTTACCGCCTCTGAAGGATCCGGAAGAAGGTTTCTGTTGATTTTTCCGTTTACGGTAAGGACAAACTCCTTAACCGGAATAAATACTGAAGGAACCATATAGGCCGGTATTTTCTTTTCGAGTTCCTCTCTTATAGTGAGTATATCCGCGTCACTGTCTTTTTCGGGTATAAAATATCCACACAGGAGCTTCTCTCCATTATTATCCTTAAGTACTACTACGGCATTTCTGACAGCACTAAATGAACGGAGTGCAGCTTCCACTTCGCCCAGTTCTATCCTGTATCCTCTTATCTTTACCTGATCGTCCATGCGGTTCATAAACTCAATATTACCGTCAGGCATCATCCTGGCCAGATCACCGCTTCTGTACATCCTCCCGTTTCCGAAAGGATCGTTACCGAATTTCTCTGCCGTCAATTCCGGTCTGTTAAAATATCCTCTTGCAACCTGCGTGCCAGCGATACATAATTCTCCGGGAACACCAAAACCGCACAGCTTATCTTTATTCATAATATAAATGCTGACTCCGGGAGCAGGTCGCCCTATCGGAACATTCTCCCTGGCTGAAAATGCTTTGTTTCCGATCACACCATTTTGAGCAAACACGTAACTTGATGCATTAACCGTAGTCTCTGTAGGTCCGTAAGTATTAAATACTGTTCTTCCCGCGCTCCACATTTCCAACAGGGATCTGTCGGGTGCTTCACCGCCAACATCCAATATCCTGAGACTCTTAAATTTCTCGGGTGAAAGTAGTCTTAAATATCCCGGTGTAAGCGAAGCGACCGTCACTCCCCTTGTCTCACAATAGCTCACAAGTGCCTCAGGATCCTTGTTAAGCTCCTGTGTAATAAGACAGAGCGTTCCACCTATTGTCAGGATATGAAAAATATCCCATACAGACTGATCAAATACGTAATTGGCAAACTGCAGGACTGTGTCATCAGAGTTAATGCCATAAACCTGTCCATATGCATCAAGCATTCCTGACAGCTGTTTATGCTCCACTACGACGCCTTTAGGCTCTCCTGTGGTCCCGGACGTATAGATCATATATGCGATCTGCTGCATTGTTATCGCAGGTAACTTTGTATTCTCATAAGCTTCTTTTGTACCGTTTTTCTGTCCGCTTCCCACAGGCTGTACATCAATGACCTTAATCTTCATCCTGTCAGTCTGTTTCTTTATACCTGCAGGCAATTCACAACCGCATATAATCAGAGCATCGGGACGACAGTCTTTAAGAACATACCGTATCCTTTCCTCGGGATATTCAGGTGATACAGGCACATATCCTGCTCCCGAACGCAATATTCCGAGTATCGATGATATCATTCCCGTACTTCGCTCCGCAATAAGCATAACCCGACGCTCTTTGTTTCCATCTTCTGCGACATCAACGTCATGGAGCCTGTTGCCGGCTTCGCTGTCTTCATATGCATTTACAAGATCTACGGCAATTCTCCCGGATCTGTTCCACAAATCAGCATAACTGACTGTTTCATCTTTAAATAGCAGCGCCGTCTTATCCGGTGTCTCTTTTACCCTGTTTTCAATACGTGTAATGACGGTATCCTGAATAAAGGGACATTCATCGTCCTTTGCAAGTCTCAGGAGCTCCCGAACCTCTTTATCATCCGTCATTGATATCATATCAACATTCTGTTCGGGACCTTCTATACAATTCTCGATCAGATTTACATAATGTTCGCTCATCATATGAACCGATTCTTCAGTATACAGCCCGGTATCATATTCAAAGAAATAATTGTAGCCTTCTTCATCCCTGCCTGTTTCAAGAGTAAGATCATACATGGGCATCTCATCTTCAGGGAACGTTATCCATGCTTTCTTACCATCGATATCCTGCAGCTTTGTTTCAAAATCTCTCATAGTAAAGAGCGAATCAAACAAAAGATGGTCATGAGATGTACGGACGTATCCTCCCAGTGACGCAAATCCTTCAGCTATATCCTCGAGGGCAATACTCTTGAACCTGTGGCAATCCAGTATTCTGTTCTTTATCTGTTCAAGCAGCTCAAGGAAGGTTATACCCTCACTTATATCCACAATTACGGGAATTGTACTTACAAACATTCCCTGCATTCTTTCAGTAAGCTGTTCACTGCGCCCATCCATTACCGTGCCTGTTATGAATCTGCGCTGTCCCGAGTACTTATATAAAAGCAGCAGATAGGAAGTCATAAGGAACATATACGGAGTTACTCCGTTGCCCTTACAGAATTCATCCAGCCTTTCAGAGAGCTGCCTGCCCGCATTTCCGTATTCATGACCTGCCTGTTTCCTCTCCGATGCACTATATATACCATCCTGTACAAGCTGAAGCTCATGAATGTCATCATACTGTGCAAGTAATTTCTTCCAGAATTCAAGTCCTTTATCATATGTACCCGATGTTCTCTGTTTTCTCTCGAAGGCTGCATATTCTTTTTGATGGATTCTGTTTTCTTCAGGCTCTGACCCGTTGTAACAGGAAACGAATTCCTGTGCAAACATAGAGATTCCGACACCATCATTTATAATATGATGCCAATACAGCGTCAGACTCCTGTTATCATACTTCCACCTGAACAGCGGTGCCTTATCCAGCTTAAATCCAGAAGGCTTTTTGTCAGTGCGGGATTCATCCACTGCTCTTTTTATCCATGCTTCATCCGCTTCATTTATCTTCTGCACAAGACCTTCTTCAGTCATATGGAAACCGGTTCTGAGACTCTCGTGAGCTTCAAACAGACGGGCCAGCACCATCTTTATGCTGTCATCATCAAGGTCCTTCTCAGTATGTATCACGGCACTCAAAAGATATGTCGGATCATCATCCTCCAGAAGATTCTGTGCAGTATAAATCCTCTCCTGTGCCATACTGACATCATAGCTCTCACTTTCGGGCAGAGCCTCATCACTCATCATCTCTTCCGGGACATTGTTTCCGTCCTTTTTCATTTCACATATCTTACTTCCCAATGCCGATACGACGGAATTCTCCATAACATCTCTTATGCTCAGTCTGACCGACAACTCTTTTTCTATGCGGTATATCAGTCCCGCAATAAGAATCGAATTACCTCCGATGAGCATAAAATCATCATTACGTCCTATATGATCAGTCTTAAGAATTTCCGCATAAATCCGGCTGAGTATCTTTTCAGTATCATTCACCGGTTCTTCATAGACTGCTTTATACATTTCAAAGCTTGGAATGGGAAGCTTTTTCTGATCTACCTTGCCATTTGTGTTGAGAGGTATTTCATTTATTCGAACAAAAAAAGACGGACACATATACGAAGGCTTATATGTAAGCACGAATTCTTCGAGAAGTTTGCTGTCAAGCTCTTTATCTGCCAAATAATATGCGGCAATTACTCTTTGCCCTCCAACTTCAGGCGTTGTTATAACCACCTCATTGATTTCTTCATATGTCCTGAGTAGTGCCTCTATTTCGGCCGGTTCTATCCTGACACCTCGTATTTTGACCTGTCTGTCAGCTCTACCGAAATATTCAAATATCCCATCACTGTTCCTGAGCACCAGATCGCCGGAATGATACATCCGCTCGTAACCGGGCTTATCCGAGAAAGGATTTGCCGTAAAGGACTTTTCTGTAAGCTCAGGTCTGTTAAGATATCCATATGCAACATGAGGTCCTGCAATACACAATTCTCCAACCGTATTATCCGCAGCCTCAAGACCGTTTTCATCTACGACATACAGTTCTACTTCATCAACCGCTCTTCCTATAGGTACCTTCTCCGGATAATCCTTCTCCACCGCAAAAATAGTAGTATACAGAGTGCATTCGGCAGGGCCGTAGTCATTGTGTAATATATAACCCTTTGGAGGAACAACAGATATTAATGCTTCTCCTCCAACAGTCAAATGTCTGAGGGAATGATTGTCAATAGTCATTGCGAACTGACGTCCCAACTGGGTAGTCATTGTAAGATGTGTGATCCTGTTATTCTCCAGAAATGAATTCAGGGTCGAAAGATCGGTTCTCAGTTCTTCGGGTATAATATAAACAGAAGCTCCCGCAGTAAGCGGTAACAGGAGCTCAACTATCGCAAGATCGAAAACATAGCTTGCATGCTGTCCCATCCTGCAATCGGAATTAACATCATAATATTTGAGATGCCATCTGCATGCGGAATAAATATTTCCGTGAGTCAGAATTATCCCTTTGGGAACGCCGGTGGTTCCGGATGTATACAATATTACAAAACGGTCATCGCCGCTCATATCTTCCCATATATCTTCCGCCGGCTCGGGCAACGAGGCTATATCCTCCATGTATAGTAATTCCGGCTTCGCTTTTTCAAAATCCGAACAATCTATTAGGTACTCAAGTTCCCTTGAAACTATAACAACAGATGCATCCGCATCTTCTATCATGAACCTTATCCTATCCACAGGATGAGAAGCATCAAGCGGCTGATAAGCTCCTCCGGCCCTCAGTACACCCAATGCAGCTATAGACATATACTCACATCGCGGCACCAAAACAGGAACCACATCTCCGTGTTTTATACCATGATCCTTTAAATAAGCTGCCAATTTTCCGCTTATGTTGTCCAGTTCAGAATATGTATAACGATTATTCTTATATATCAAAGCCGACCGATCACCAAATTCTCTTATTGAATTCCTGATCCACGGAATAATTGATTCTTTCTCATTTTGACAATATACTTCCCGTGACATTATCATGCTCCTTAATCGTCGTTGCGGTAAATATAATCAACCATCTGAAGATTTTCAAATGAAATATCAAATCCTATTCTCTGTGCGGTAGTAAAGTTTACTCCTATCTGCGGCGTTGCTTCACAGACCATGTCCAACTCATCAAACGGAACTCCCTCTTCGTTGTATCTGCGGATCTGTTTTATCATATGGTTTGCAGATTCTTCACAGTCTGTAAGTGTTATTCCAAACAATGCTCCACACTGTACGGGGAGTAACTCATCCTGCGCGATAGTCTTTATACCTGAAGGTATGACATAATCGTCAAGTAATTCCTGCATTTTTTCTTCATAATCAATCGATGCGACCGTTATCAGCAGACAATCCACCCCATTGTTGACGAGCCTTCGATATGCCTGCTTTAATTCACTGTAATACCTGTCATAATCATCATCGCTGACAGGTTCATCAACATGTTCATACAAAACTTCAAAACCGTATTCGGATGCTTTCTTCTCTACAACATCTATTGCCGAATAAATATATGCATCCTCCGAATCTTCATAAACAACGCCGAGCTTCTTAAAACCAAGAAATTTATATCCCGCATCAAGCTGTCTTACATAAGAAGTCTGATCGACCAGCGCAAATGAACGGTCATCAAACCGCTCGGTCTCACTCTTGACTATCTGCGATGCAATAGGATCCCCCGAGAACATGTTCATAAATTTATTCTTTTTCTCATGCTCCGCCAGATACACACCTGAAGCAGTACCCATTGACAGAGTTATATCCACATCATCCCTGTTGGCTACCTTCTCATATTCCGATTCATCCATCTCATCAAGATCAAAGAATGCCTCTTTTACAAACTGATAACGTGCCCCTTTTACATTTGCATCGCATATGTCATTCCATAATTTTCGTGTATCGCCCGTTTCCAGAGTATTCTCAAAATTTATATTTTCATATTTGCTCCTGAATTCCGGAGCAATACTACCCTCTTCCACCAACTCAAGTGCCATATCAAGCAAAAGCTGTGTAAACGACCCATATTCCTCACTCTCCACGTACCCAAACCGTATACTGCCGCCGGCTTTGTTCTGGTTTGACACATCTGCAGCCTCTGCACTCGTAAAGAATGTTGTCATCATAAGGCATATACTGCATATTAAAGCAATTATCTTCGTTCTTCTATTCATGTTTACTGCTCCTACCTCATATAATCGTTCATATGCTCACCCTGCATTTTTATTTGCCGGACCATATTTTTTTGTAAAATACAAAACTGAAAACCCATATACTACTGTACCTATCAGCAACGTGATCACTATAACACCTGTAGCTCTTGCAGCTCCCATGGAAAGACGTGATGTTATCGCAACAGGTCCGATCACCATTGCCAACTTGCCGAATACCATCTGAAGAAGAGTACTATGCTCGGTCTCTGTCCCATTGACATGATCCAATGCCGAATCAATAGCAACCATTCCAAAGCAATCCCACAGACTTGTAAGTATTACTCCCAATACCGCCGCCCACATACTTGATGTTATAACAAACAGTCCGATACTTATGGTCTGCATCGTCATATACAATATCATAGATGCACGTATTTTCAGTCTCTTCATAACCCACTCCGATATCGGATCCGTCAGATAGGCTATCAACATGAAATTTACCATCAACATTCCTGATACCATCGAATTCGATAAATTCATTTCATCTCCGAAGAGCGGAAATGTATATTCGACAAAAAGAGAGGCCATATAAAGAGGTATCACGGCAAATATCATAAAAATCCGCACCTGTGGAAAACGAAGCTCTCTAAGAGCTATTGCAAAGCTGAGCTTATTCTCCTTTTCTTTCTGTGCCGGAAAGCCTGCAAAATAAATGAGAAACAGGCATAATACTCCAATCGCTGCTCCCGTCAGAAATACTGCTGTGTATGAGGTCACATCCGCAATAAGTCCACCGATAACGACACCACAGCTTACGCCCAGATTGATCGCGGCCATATACTCAACAAGCAGCTTGTTGTGCATTTCCTTATCCTTCTGTGACGCTGCATACAGCCTTATCGCATTTACAATGATTCCATCGCAAAAGCCGTAAATAAAACGCGCTATTATGAGAAAAATCAGATTTGGAGCAAATGCGCACATGATATATCCGAATATTCCCGCTATGATTCCACCCATAAGAGTTTTCTTCATTCCGATTCTTTCGATCATCGCACTACATCCGAACAGACCTATCAGCAATGATATCGAAAACATGGTATTAGGCATACCTCCGAGGAATGAGTATTGGTCGGAAATCTCCATGGCTATAAACATCTTGTTACTGTATATCGAAAAGAAACCGCTGTCCAACGAAAAGGCAATTCCCTGGGCAAATACAAACATACGGAAACCCGGCACATATAAATTTCCCTCATTTCGCCTGCCTTTATATTCCATATTTTTCGTTATGAAATTTACCGATTCAGTACTCATGAATACCGTTATAAAGAGCAGGATTATAATATCTACCGCATTGTTTATACGTTTACTCTTTATATAATCCCGGTCATTTTCACATACTATATATTTCTTTTGGCCTGACTCACCCTTTATATCAATTGAATAACAGCTTTGATTGGCTGATGTCTGTTGAGTTTCATCCGAAATATATATAGCTGACAATTCAGGGATATCCCCGCAAAGCTTCTCAAGATATTCGTCCAGACCTGTTATTTCTTCGTATCTTACTCCTTTTTCCACAACCTTATTTATATCATTCTCAATAGAACGGGATGTCATTGCAGAAATCCTGATCAGCGATATCAAAAACGAATCGTCTACCCTCTGCATCGAGATGGCTCCCAATGCTATCTGTGAAATAAGGAGGATCACTATACTCGTTACACGCATACGCTTAAAGCCGATACCCTGTGATGAGGCAACAGCACAGACTATTATAGCAGCCACGGCAATACCAAACAGAATATAAGTATCTATACGAATAATATATCTTATATATGCTGCAGTAGCAGCCTCTATCTCACTTTTATCTATCTTTAGAACTATCTCACCACCATCAAAATCCACAAATGCGTATACACCATCATTCCTTATGGTGTATTCCTCATCAGGGGTCGTCCTGCGTACAGAATCGGTTATATCTCCCACTGCTTCTATTCTGTCACCGTCACTATTGACAACTTCTACTCCACTTATATCTCCCGGCAGATCCAAAATATCGTTCATAAGCTCGCTCAATCCAAAGAACTTATCAATAGGCTTGCCAAAGCTGAGTGCATAATTAAGCTTTCTCACCATACTTGCGGCATTAAGTACACCTCCATGTACAGCAGTATCAGCCTGAACCTTACGATAAGACATGGTAGTCAGAGCCGTAGTAAACGCAGTCATTACTATTCCCAATATTAGTATCGAAAGTACTACTCTATCCTTTTTGATCTTCATGTATTTATCCCTTCCGGCAAAATAATCTTTGTCAATTATACCATACTTTGTAACAATAATAAAGAGTTCGACTCATGTCAAACTCTTTATTCTCAATGCCAGCATCGTCAGATCGTCAAATTGTGGGGCATTTTTGACAAATGCATCTACATTTTTTCTCACCTTGCTCAGCAGTTCCTCCGGATTTTCCCTGTAATTCCTCCTAAGCACTCTCTCAAGTCTTTCCGTTGTATACAATTCCTCTCTGCTGTTTGTCGCCTCGGGAACACCGTCTGTATACAGGAATATCATATCATTTTGCTTGAGCTGTATTTCATTCTCAGGATAAACAGTATTATCCATGGCGGCAAGCGGCAGCTTTTTCTTTGACGGCATGATCATCTCCACGCTTCCGTCCTCATGCATAATGTACGGATTCTCATGTCCTGCATCGGCATATCTGAGCCTGCCGAGCTCAAGGTCCACAATACCCAGCCAGGCAGTGACAAACATTTCCTGGCTGTTACCCTCGTACAATCTTTCATTTGCCATCCTGAGCACATCTCCTGCGCCAACACCTGTCATGGCGATATTTTTGATAAGGGTTTTTGCAACCACCATAAACAACGCAGCAGGAACTCCCTTTCCCGAAACATCAGCCATCACTATTGCAAGATTATTGTCATCAACAAAAAAGAAATCATAGAAATCTCCACCGACCTCCTTGGCAGGAGTCATCCTTGCATAGATATCAATCTCCTCACGGTCCGGAAACGGCGGGAAAACACTTGGAAGCATGGCTGCCTGAATTCGTGCCGCAACGGAAAGTTCGGCTCCTATCCTCTCCTTCTCTGCCGTGATCCTGGTTATATCATCAATATAACTCTTCATGCGTTCAGTCATCGATCCAAATGACTCGGCAAGCGTCTGAACCTCATCTCCCGTATCCATTTCCCATGAAAAGTCAAGATTGTCTCCCTCGATCTTCCTTACACTTCTCGTAAGCTTCGTTATAGGCTCCGTCAGCACATGAGACAGTCTCACCGATGCAAAATAAGATATTATTGCAATCAGAAGGAAAAGGGTACAGAGTATTGCCAATGAAGCAAAAACGGAGGTATGCACGAATTCCCTCTGATGCTCACTGCTTCTGTCAAGCGCACCCAAAAGATCTTCCGTAGGCTCCATAACCTCGTTTGCAGGAAGTACCGCAAGATAGGTCCAGCCTACAGTCTCCATCGGAGAATAACCGACGAAATAATCACCGTCATCAAGTGTGATCCTCACCACATCGGTTTTACCTTCAAGTGCAGCTCCGACTATCCCGGCGAGCTGAACATTACCGCTTTTTCTAAGATCATGTTCCGGATCTAAGCTGACCTTCAGTTCACCATCCTCGCTGCCGGAGAACAAAACCTGTCCCTCACCATTGATTATACAGGCGTAACCGCCTCTTCCTATCTCATAACGGTCTACCTTTGATCTCACGGAATCAAGTTTTAATCCCGCACCGGCAACTCCCTTAAACACTCCGTTGATATATACGGGAGAAGCACAGGAGATAGCAGGTTCACCGCTGTCAGCATCTTCTATGATGTCGGTAAACACAGTTTTGCCACTTTCGACCGCAAGCTTGTACCACGGCCTTTCCCTGCCCTCAAAACAGAGTGATCCGTCATCCTCTTCAAGATTATATTCGGATACTTTTTCCGTACAAAGGAATATTCCGGATTCCGTCTGGAAAAAAATAGCCGACATCGAAGCGTCTGATTTGAAAAAAGCCTTCATCACGCCCTGCATATTGGCAATAAGAGCAAGCTCCTGCTGTATCTTCTCGGAAGCCGGATCAACACCATCCCCGTATGCCGCATATGTGACCACTTTCCCCATATCACGTTCGTAGTACGTTTCAAGAACTGCATCTCCGTATCTGTCAGGCGATAAATATATGTCGGCCGCATTATCGGTTATTGTATTAACAGCCCTGAAGAAATCCGCGAAATCCTCATCGGCTTCATACGCACGGCTCGTAGCAGACTCAAGCAGAAATTCCATCGCCTGTGTGCTCATGGATTCCTCCGATATGGCTTCGATCTTTTCGCCTGTCTGTTTATTGCCGTCATTGATACGTCTCTGGACGATGATGGTCTGGAACAGTATCAGCAAACATACAATTACCAGTATTCCGTCCGAAACAAACAAAATTGTACGCAGTATCTTCTTTCTCAACTTATACAGCTCCTCTTACACTCTAATTCATTGTGCCATATATTTATCATAGAGATCGGGACGTCTCTCTCTTGTCCGCTCAAGTGCTTTTTCATGTCTCCACTTTTCCACATTTGCATGATGACCCGAAAGCAGTACTTCAGGGACCTTTTTATCATGCCATATTTCAGGCCGTGAATACTGAGGATATTCAAGAAGTCCATCCTGAAATGACTCGAATTCAGCCGATACCTCATTGTTCAGAACTCCGGGAACCAGCCTTGATATAGCATCAACCAGGATCATGGCCGGGAGCTCTCCTCCCGTAAGGACATAATCACCTATTGAAATATTGTCTGTGACTATTTCCTCAAGGACCCTTTCATCAATACCCTCATAATGTCCGCATAACAGGATAAGATCATCCTCCCCGGAAAGCTCCTGTGCCTTTTTCTGGGTAAACACCTCCCCCTGGGGTGTAAGATACACTACACGGGATTTGCTGTTGCCGTTACCTTCATTTACATCCCTGTCATTATTTCTGTCCACGGCATCGGTACAGGATCCCATCCCGTTCCTATTTAACTTGATCTTCTTCTCAACAGCTTCATAACACAGATATACCGGCTCTGCCTGCATCAGCATACCGGCTCCGCCCCCATAGATATAATCGTCCACCTTATTATGCTTATTGAATGCATAATCACGTATATTAACTGCTTCGATACTTATGAGACCCTTATCCATCGCACGTCCGATAATACTCGTATTAAGTCCATGCATTACCATTTCCGGAAAGAGCGTCATTATATGAAAATTCATCAACCATCTCCTATAATATGTTATCTATGCTGGTCTGCAGTGCTACGACCGCATCCTTAAGCTTTTCTTCGTTTTTATCTGTATTTCTGCCTTTACCGATATCCTTATCTATATCTATTATAAGCTTCTTGACAAGCTTAACTGTATCACTTATCTGTACTTTTTCTATCAAAGTGATCGGAGAGCGCTCGCTGACCACACCCTGTTCCGCTCTCTTAACAAGCTTTCCTGCGGTCTCCAGCAAAAGCTTAAGCTCATCACTTATATTTTCGTTTACCTTTCCGGATGCATCATTATACTGTTTCTTAAATATTATCATGTATTTTACCTGATTTATAAAGAATTTATTACTTGAAACAAATACTTATAGCCGGAGATCCCCCCGGCTATTTTATATATGGTAATGAATACTGCTCTTTATCAATTACCGTATCTTTTCTATAGGCTTATCCAAAGCATATACGCAAGCTCACATTTGAATATAGATCTCATAACCGGTATCATTGGATTCTTTGCTTAAGATCACATTAGTGTAATGATCAAGAAGTTTCAGGCTGATAGGATCTGTATACGGCCACTCCAACGGATCGGATTTAGCCTGAGGCACCGATAAAAGAATGGTATGCGCCGTTGAACTCTCAGAGCACATAAGCCGCACACCTATAGTGTCGATGTCGTTCTTCTTGTTGTACATTATCGGATACAAAAACTCATCACAGATTGAAGAAATAACCTCATACTGGGTTTGTGTATACTTAAACTTACTCAAAAACTTTTTCATCTGCGAATTAAGGGTCAAAATATCCATATTCTCTTTATCAAGCAGCGCTTCAAACATCCTTGAATGATACAGGAACCGTCTTGTAAGGAGCTTCTTCGGATTGTCCAGTACCGCAGCCGGTGTACCCTGTTCATATATACCGTTTTCGGCCATGAAGATGACCCTGGATGCTGATTTCCTTGCAAATGACATATCATGTGTGACGATCACACAGGTCATTCCTTCTTCGCACAGAGAGCTGATTACGTTCTCAACCTCCTCCACCATGGTCGGATCCAGAGCACTGGTGGGCTCGTCAAACAATATGACATCAGGATGCATGGCCAGGGTTCTCGCAATGGCGATGCGCTGCTTCTGTCCGCCTGAGAGTTCCGATGGCATGGCATTTTCCCTTCCGGACATTGCCACTCTTTCAAGCAGCTTCTTCGCTTCGCTTATTGCTTCAGCCTTGGAACGCTTAAGTACCATCATCGGAGCAAGGACGATGTTCTCGAGTACGTTAAGATGCGAAAAAAGGTTGAAATGCTGATAAACCATACCCATATGACATCTGATGGAATCGATATCATCATTATCGGGAGACACACGCTGTCCGCTGAAGTATACTTCCCCAGACGTGGGTTTGGCCAGACCGTTCATGCATCTTAACAATGTACTTTTTCCGCACCCCGAGTTACCTATCAAAAATACCGATTCGCCTTTTTCTATATCAAGGTTCACATCTTTGAATATTATTCCGCTGCCGTAATCCATAGACAGATCTTTGACACTTATCACACTCATCCTTCCACCACTATATGCTTTCTGCTTCCCATAAGGTCAATAAGTTTCTTGCCCGCAAATCCTATCAGGAAATAAATCAA
>JAEEGL015272123.1_pt1 | contig 35742 bp, 22 predicted proteins | sample 9134231 | NCBI WGS metagenome assembly JAEEGL01 (sample SAMN16246548, study PRJNA631951) | gut metagenome | biome: gut microbiome; feature: rumen; material: fiber-attached | host: Bos | place: Iran: Karaj | collected 2018-10
AGTAACCTGTCGCGAGGACAAGGGTGGCACTCCTACCCAAAAGCCTACTCCTAACCCCTCTATGAAGGGAAGGGGACAGGAAGAGGATAATGCCTACTCCACCAAAAAAGGCAGGAAGGCAGCAGAGCGTCAGCGAGCCTTCGACGAGCGCAAAGCCCTTTTCGAGATGTTAGGACAGGAAGAGGGGTGGGCACGCAGAAAACCAAAGAAGAAAAAGTAACCCTTGAACCATTCCATCCCCATTATTCTCCATACCACATACTTCGGAAGTGTTAATTGGTACAGACAACTGGTCCGTGCCGAGGGGGATGTGTATATTGATGCCTGCGAAAACTACATTAAGCAGACCTCTCGCAACCGTTGCGAGATTGCAACAGCTAACGGCAAGCAGATACTGACGGTTCCCGTTAACGTTAAGGTTCCCGTTAAAAATGTTCTCGTCAGCGAGCACGGCAACTGGCGCCACCAGCATTGGGAGGCACTGAAGAGTGCCTACGGTATGTCACCCTTCTTCGACTACTATCAGGATGACATCCGCCCCTTCTTTGACGAGGAGGTCTTCAAGGCAAACAACTGGCAGAGACTCTTTGACTACAACCTCGCCATAATGCGTAAAATGCTCGATTTAATCGGGGTAAAGAAAGAAATAAAACTAACGAGCATCCCCCCAACTCCCCCACAAGGGGAAAGAGTTTTTCACGTTCCCGTTAACGTTCCCGTTCATTACTACCAAACCTTCCAGAAACGTCACGGCTTTATCCCCAACCTTTCCATCCTCGACCTCCTGTTTAACGAAGGACCAGAGGCAATACTCTATCTAAGATAAGGTAATGGATTTTACCACGTGCATGTCGATGCTTAGCAAGAGCGGACTGTTGCTAAGCAATAGCAGATTGTTGCCAAGCAAGGAGATAAAATTAACTAGCAAATTTTGTGAATTAACTAGCAAATTTTAAAAATTAACTAGTTAATTTAATAGAGAAGCTAAGCTATCAGGTACGGATGCTTAGCATGTTTGTGTGCTTGATATGCCTTGGCATTAGATTTTAGAGCGTTTTCACTTTGGAACTTATTTCTTTATATACATGGTTTTGCGTTGCCAATCAAAAGCATACTGGCTTCTGAAAGCTCTCAATCCTACGAGTCCAGTCCATTTGGCATTGGGCGCAATATACTTTGCCTTTATCGGAATCCTTACATCACGGAAAGTATCGCCACAGATTTTCATTCTCTCGCTCTTTAATAAGAATCCTCTTACCCTACCCTTGTCATCACGTGATTTCTTTATTGCCTCCTCTTCAGCTTCCATCATAGCGGCCACCTGCTCGTTATTCTCAGATAGAGTAAGATGATTAGGATTACCCATATCAACGATGAATTCGCCTTGAATGACGTATTCATGATGGTTTAGCTCTACTCTTGCCACAGTAGTAAGCATAGGTCTGATGTCTTTCTTCTCAAAGTGAAGGGGGAATGCCTCCCATTTTCCTTCTGCAAGCTCGTATCTGAAAGGCTTCTCCTTAAACGTGATATTCTGCTTCACCTGGTTTACTATCATGACGGATGAGGTGTCAGTTGGGTGACGCAGACATTGTACTGGCAGGAACTGATAGGTCATTGGCTTGTCTGTAACGATTACAGGTCCACGATAAAGCACCTCGCCAACTGAGAAGGAGCCTCTACCTCTATATAATACCTCATAGCCCCTTTTGGAGCCTAACTCTGATATTACACCCTTCTTCACTGGTTTCACCTCCAAATTAAGTTCATCCTTATGAGCTTCGTAAAAATCTTCTGTCATATTGAATGCATTAGCACCTGTTTCCAGCATCGCCTGCATTTTGGTTCCTGCAACTGTTATATCGACAAAATAATGTCCCTCTTTTTCTTCGAATGACATAACTTTGTCTTCTGCTGACACACCATTTGTCACAAAGAGCATCATCAATACGAAGAATAAACTCCTAAGTACAGCATTTTCCTTTTTCAAAACCCTATTGAGTTGGTAGAGTGAAGGGAGAGCAATCATCAGTGAACATACGACTGCCTGATAGACTGCTGCATTACTGCCGAAGTAATCGACTAATGGGGCATCGATTGGCAGAGAGGGGAAAAGCTTCGCAAAGACATAAGCGAAGGAATTGTTTATCCAATGAACAAGAAAACAGAGCAACAGACTGCCTGTACGAGTGAAGAGCCAACCAAGGAGCAGTCCCATAATAAAGGCATGGGGAATCTGTGCAAGATTGAAATGGATGGCTGAGAAGAAACAAGCAGAAACAACTATTGGTACCCAAGTCTTGGAAATGGCTGAATATTCTTTATCTCGAATCCATCGCTGCAAAGCGGTTATTATGGCACCACGGAAAACTATCTCCTCAGCAAGAGGTGCGAGCATACACACAGCGAAATAGCCTTCTGGGGTCTGGAGCATCTGAATCAACACCTCGCCGATGCTATCCTTGCGCCAAGCCTCAGGTATCATTTCTTCGATGAAAGCGAGGGGGATGATGATTCCTATACCAAGAAGAACAGTCCAGAATACCTCCACCCAAGGACGAGTGCGGATATATTCGCGACCTACCCTATACCATTTCAGACTGAGGAACAGGATAATCACAATAACATTTATCGTGATGGAGGTTATGGTCAGAACCTGAGCTGACTGATTGTCTGTTTCAGGGTAGAAGTATTTTAGCACAACACTTATGCCAACTGTCATTAGCAACTGGAGTGCTATAAATACAATAATGTATAGGAGAGACTTTTTCACAATTAGAAATTAGGAATTAGAAATTAGAAATTTGTCCTTCTCTATCTGCTCCTTCAGGGCTTCTGGTGAAGAAAATTGCTGTTCGTCACGAACCTTATGAAGAAACTCAACGGTAATCACACGACCATACAAATCCTCGTTGAAATCGAAGATATTTGTCTCTATCGTGACTCCTCTGGCAGGCTCAGCATCATGATAGGTAGGACGAGTGCCAATGTTTGTCATACCCTTATACTTTAGGGTGTCAATCACCACATTCACAGCATACACCCCGTTAGGAGGAAGGAGTTTATGCTCAGGAGGCATGATATTGGCAGTAGGAAAACCTAAGTGGCGACCTTCCTTATGACCATCTACCACAGTGCCCGTGACAGAATAAGGTCTGCCAAGGGACATCGTAACCTCCTCCATTCTGCCGTCAACCACAGCGTGGCGCACCTGAGAAGAGGACACCCTCACTCCACCCACATCAACAGGGTTTGCAAGTATCACTCTAATGCCCAGTTCCTTACCATATCTGTGATAATCCTCAAAGGTCTCCTGTACGTTGCGCTTACCAAAACGATTGTCATAGCCCAGCAAGAGAAGATGAACACCACACTCATCGCGAAGATAATGCTTCATGAAGTCATAAGCCGTAACCTGAGCCAACTCACGATTGAAGTTCAACACAGCCACATTCTCCACCTCTTTCTCTAATAGGGCTTTCTTTTCCTCAAGAGTAGTAAGAAGTTGGGGAGTGAAGGTTGAGTCGAAAAGTTCGCGAGGGTGTTTATCGAAAGTTACGATGAGAGGGGTCATATTATACTTTGCAGCCACCTCCTTCAAGCGGTTTATGACATAAAGATGACCACAATGTACTCCATCGAAGTTACCTATAACAGCAGCAACACTATTCTTTGATGTTATCTCTTTACGCAACAGTTGCATCCAGGCATTACCAAGAGGGTCATGTATGGCATTGATGCCCATACGCTTAGCTCCTTCGCAATTCCTGGCGGAATCATCGAAGAAAATGATATCTTCAGCCTTAACGCCAGTCTTATCCATCACATGCTGAAAGATTCTTTCATCGGGCTTCACTATGCCCAGTTCGCACGAAAGGAAAACATGGTCGAAATAGTCCTCTACCTTATAGCCGTCAACGCCGAAGAACTTCTCAACGGACAGGTTCCAGTGCATCCAGTTGGTGTTGGAGAGTATTGCCGTCTTATAGCCAAGGTCGTCATGAAGATGTTTGATAAAACGCAGTTTTTCTTTGCTGATACCAGTAAGCAACTCGTTCCATGCCCATATAATGTCCTCATTGGAAGCTGTACATGGGTGAACCACTCCATTCTCATCAGTAACAGCCGACTGACGACGAGCCTCATCACAAAAATCCTCGGTTTTACCGCCTAATTCTATCTCATGAAAGAGGTCTTCAGAACGATGTTCATCTACATAGCCAGCAATAGCTCCGCACCCTATCTTGTAGAGTGCATTGACACAACGTTGCTTGTCGAGGTCAACGATTACGCAACCAAAGTCAAAAAGGAGAAGTTTATTTGAGGAGAGATTCAATTTCATTTTCTATATTGCTTATCTGCTCACCACGCTTGTAGAGAGTGTTAGAACGGTCAATCAAGAAATATGTAGGCAACTGCTGAATGAAATACTTATCAAGATAAGATGATTTCAAACCATCATTATCACGAACGCAAATCCAAGGCAGAGCAGCTGTCTGAGTCTTCCAGAAATGCTCGTCAGGATCGAGCGAAACCTGGTAAATCTGGAAACCCTGAGCATGATACTTATTATAAAGTTCACGCAACATCATGATGCGCTCAGTACTGTTGTCTGAAGCAAAGACATGAAAATCAAGAAGCACTACTTGTCCCCTCAGTTCACTGAGCGAACGGATCTTGCCCTTATTGTCAACAAGAGGAATGTCTATGAGCGAAACCTCAGAAACTTTTGAGGCATCTATCTTATAAGGCTGTTCCTTAGCCTTGAGAATGCGTATCTGCTTCATGCCCTCAATAGCGATGTTATGGAGGTTTTTGCCACGCAAAGCCTCAGGGTAATAGGTGTCCCAAGAGGTGGCTACTGCAGCAAAGGTCTTAACGTCCATCTCTGACTCTCGAGGATTGAATATCAACTGGTCGCCGAGAGACTGGAACAGGGCAAAGTAAGCATAAGCCTTCTGTGGCTCCTTGAAGATATAGTTCATGCGAACATTATCTTTATAGGCATCAACCATCTTCCTTATGCTGTCACCTGTCTGTTCTGCACCCAAGGTAGGATTAGTGCTGACCATCAGAGCCTTGGCAAGCAACTGCTGCTGAAGGAGAGACAGTTCCTTGATTTTCTCACAGTTTTCGCTACCGCTTATCTCATAGTTGGTTGACATAGTAGGATAAGAAGCCTTCACCTTAATAGTCTCGATGGAATCGACACTTATGTTAATAATTCCGTTAGAAATACGCAAGCGATAAAAGTCTGGCGCCTCAGGTCTCTCGCCAGTAAAGACAAACGCTCCATCGGCATCCAGCTTAACAGAGTCAACAACCACAGGACCGTCAAGACTCATATTCTCAAAATAAAGAACAGAATCCTTAGCCTCCGTAATGTTACCCTCCACTCGGAAGCCCTCCTTATTACATGACACGAGCGCAAAGGCAGCAAAACCTGCCACGAGTACCGATTTCATTATACCCAAAACATAGTTCTTCATTATAGCAAATGTTTGATTTTGAGTGCAAAGGTAATAAAATTTTATAAAAATACTATGCTTTACATGAAACTTTCAACTTTTATTTGTAACTTTGCCGTGTGAACTTATTCTCATCACATAGCCTGCAAATCATTGTCACGGTGGCATGTACGTTGCTTATGGCGACTACAGCCAATGCCCAGAAGCATAAGGACAAAAAACCAGAAGACCGCATGGTGGACATGGACAGTCCTACCTTCGTGCCAATGGTGAGAGTGGGCAAGGTGCTTGAGGGTGGCGACAGCATAAAATATGTAGAGATGAACAACGTCTATGTGTATGGACCGCTGGAGTTTAAGAACGAGAAGCAACGCAAGGCATACAACAGACTGGTGTTCAACGTAAAGAAAGTGTTGCCCATAGCCAAGGAGGTGAACAGAGCCATAATAGAAACCTACGAGTATCTGGAGACCCTGCCTAATGAAGAAGCACGCAAAGCCCACATGAAGGTGGTGGAGAAAAGCATCAAGGCGGAATATACGCCAAGGATGAAGAAACTGAGCCTCAGCCAAGGCAAACTACTGATTAAACTCATCTATCGAGAAACGAACTCCAGTTCATACGACCTTGTTAAAGCCTTCCTCGGCAGTACGAGAGCCGTGTTCTACCAGTCGTTCGCCTGGATGTTTGGCGCTTCACTCAAAAAACAATATGACCCTCAAGGCAAAGACCGCCTGATAGAACGTGTGGTCAGACTGGTGGAGGCAGGACAGCTATAGAATGAAGAATGAAAAATTAAGAATTTATAAACGAACGTGATTAGCGTAGCAACATAATATAGAATCTTATACAATAAAACCAAACAATATGAAAAGAAATCTATTACTGATTGCGATGCTGGTGCTGACCACCATCACTTCACAGGCTCAGATTAGCGACTACACAATGGTAGAAAACAAGTTGTTAGCCTTCCCTACGGCACGAGGCTTCGGAAAGTATGCCACGGGTGGACGTGGCGGCAGCGTTGTCGAAGTTACAAACCTCGACGACACTGGCGAAGGATCACTGCGATGGGCACTTAAGGAGGCTGCTAAGGCTGACTCGTGGGATGCGCAGTCTACTACAATCGTGTTCCGTGTCAGCGGTATCATCACACTCACGAGTGATATCCGCGCCAAGGTACACAATGTTACCATTGCTGGACAGACAGCTCCTGGCGAGGGTATCCTCATTCGTGGTGCCAAACTGAACTTCGGTGGATCTAACGACCTCATCATCCGTAACATCCGTGCCCGTCTGGGTGTCAAGGAATTGGAACGTAAAGACGGTGAGAGCGATACAGACTACAAGAAGCGTTGCTTTATATCTGGTGGCTCCATTGGCATCGAGAATGCCCGCAACATCATCATCGACCATTGTTGCTTCGGCTGGAGTGGTGAGGAGAACATGACCATGTATGACAACTTTTTCACCACCGTACAGTGGTGCATCGTACATGAAGGTCTTTATGATGCTGGTCATACAAAAGGAGCACGCAGTTATGGCTGTCAGTGGGGTGGAGCACCTGCTACCTATCACCACAACCTGCTGGCTAACAACTACAATCGTACACCTCGCATCAATGGTGCAAGCAATGAGAACCAGGACAGAAACGTCTTCTTGGAGTACCTAAATAACGTCAACTTCAACTGGGCGAAAGCTAACTCCTGCTATGGCGGTGAGAATGAGGCTGGAGAGTTTTCATCCCATGAGTGTAACTTCGTAGCAAACTACTACAAAGCAGGGCCTGCCCGCAGTATCTCCAATTCCAACTACTTCGTTGAGATGTCATCAGCTCGCAGTGGCAAGACTCTGACAGCGGCTTCTCTTTGGTATATCGCAGATAATGTTATGCTCGGCAAGGATGCCGCCACCAACGATAACTGGTCAGCCATCAACAACAAGACCGGCTTCGCTATCAACGACATGAAGGGCACTGAGTGGCTCTATCCATCTGATAAGTACACTCGCCTAGAAAACTCCGTTATCGACGACTACGACAAGTATCGCACACCTGTTGAAACAGCAGAGAAAGCTTATGAGAATGTGCTAGCGAAGGTGGGTACTATCAATAGAGATGCTGTCGAGAAGCGTGTCATCGAGGATGTTACCACCGGAACCCCCAAATACAAGAATAACGGCTCGCTGAAGACTGGTATAATCGACACCCCTGCCGATGCCGAGGGTTACCAAACCTATGCTGAAGCTACAGCCGTTACCGATAATGATCACGACGGTATGGACGATGCATGGGAAACAGCCAATGGCTTCAACCCCACAAATGCTGAGGATCGCAACAACATTGTAACGACTGAGGGCTATACTGCCTTGGAGGTGTACCTCTGTCACCTAATGGGCGAGGAACTCACCATAATCACTGGCGTAGATAGCATTAACACATCCACTACCACCAACCTTAACGTTGAAAAGATAGTTGTCGGTAACCGCCTCATAATCAAAAAGGGCAACAAAGCATATAACGCTATAGGTCAAATCACAAAATAAAGAAAACTTTTCGCAAAAAAACACAAAAAACGGAAAAATAATGCCATTTGCGTGTCATTTTTTCTTTTTTATATGCATAAATGACCATTTTTTCACCTAAAAATTTGTGCACGTATACAAAAAATACTAACTTTGCACACACTAAAACTAAGTCTGCTAACTATAATTACAATCATCATATGAAAATTTCTACCCACCTGATTACCTTGCGTAATCTCTTCTTTACATTCGCGTTACTGACCATTTCAGCAACACAGTCATCAGCTGCTGTCACTATCAACCAAGCAGGAGGATGGCTCGAAACCGCATGGGTTGAATGGACCAACCTCAGTGGAGCACAAGCATATAACGTCTATGTGAGTCCTGCAGGACAAAATTCATGGACAAAACTCGACTATGAACTGGTGCGCAACTACGGTACATACGGACGTGCAGATGCCGTTGGACTGAAGGCTGGCATCTATCAATTGAAGGTTGTGCCAGTAAATGGCAAGGGAGAAATGACCAGTGAAGCCTCAATCACAGACAATCTAGAGGTTCGCGCCCACAATCGTCAGGGCTATGCACACTATAACCGTCCAACAAGTGGATGGCTTGAGGGTGTTGGCGCATATAAGAATGACGGAACGCTGAAGGACAATGCTATAGTGCTTTATGTGACGTCAAAGAATGCTAAGACCATCACCGTAACATGGTCCAAGACCTCTACAAGCGGTAAGGAGTCCGAAGTAACCTATACTGGCATACAGGATATTCTTGATGGTTATCGCAAGTGCACATATTCTGGCGCACTGCAGAGACCTCTCTGTATTCGAGTTGTAGGCACTATCAAGAATGGTGATACCGACAAGTTTTTGTCAAGTCAGGGATTGATGGTAAAGGCTGAAGCCGCTGCAACAGAATTACCACTGACCATTGAGGGCATAGGCAAGGATGCAACTTTTTATAACTTCGGCATGCAGGTAAGTAACTGCGTGGGTACTGAGATACGTAACCTCGGCATTATGCTTTGTCTTGACGACGGAATAGAGATATCTCGTGAGAACTCCCACGTTTGGGTTCACAATATGGATATGTTCTATGGCGAAGGAGGCAGCGGCGACAAGGTAAAGGGTGATGGTGCCATCGATACCAAGGCTTCCACCTTCTGTACAATTTCCGACAACCACTACTTCGACTGTGGCAAATGCTGCCTCGTTGACGCAAAAGCAGCACTGGAAGATAACGAAGTAATAGACTATGCTGATAATCTTACCTACTGTGGCAACTGGTTCGACCATGCTGACCAACGTCTGCCTCGACTTCGTCACGGGCACGCGTTCCATATATATAATAACTACTACGATGGCAATGGTTTGTATGGCGTAGGTCTCGCATCAGCTTCATGTGCTTTTGTTGAGAACAACTGGTTCCGTAATTGTCGCTACCCTATCGTTTCTTCAGCTCAGGGTTCTGACCTTTGGCATGTTGCTGACCTCAAGGCGCAGGGAACAAAGTCAAAGGGCGTGATGAGTGGCGAAGCAGGTGGTGTCTGCAAGGCATACAATAACCATATCGAGGGCGCCAAGTCATACTTCAACCAGAACAGCAACAGTACATACGGTCTTGATGCATACGAGGTATCATCACGTAGCGAGAAGGTTCCTTCTAACATTACAGCAACAAACGGAGGATCAACCTACAGCAATTTTGATACAAATGGCGAACTCTATGACTGCACCCCAGTAGCAACAGAGAATGTTGTTGCATATGTTACAGGTCAGTATGGTGCGGGTCGTTGTCAGAAGGGTGACTTCTCATGGGAGTTTGATGATGCTACGGAAGATTCTAACAAAGAGGTTATTCCCGAACTCAAGAGTGCATTACAGGCTTACAAGTCCACGTTTGTAGGTTTCTACTCACAGCCCACTGCGATAAAGAACGTTAACGCTAACTCCCTCTCTGCTAGAGATGGCTGGGGTGAGTCTTTTAACCTCGCTGGTCAGCAGGTTCCAGCAGGCTATAAGGGTTTGGTAATATCATCAGGAAAGAAAATCATTCGATAAAAAACTAACTATAATACTAACTGACAATGAAGAAATCTATTATTACAATCATCACAATGCTTCTGTGCATCAATCAAAGCTATGCACAGTTATCTCCATTTGACGAGAATGCTCCCGTTGGTTGGGCTTCTGTAGGTACAGAGTGTACGGGTAGTAACAACCAGAATCCTGTTGTTGTTACAACAGAGGAGGAACTTCGCTCCGCTTTGCAGGGATGTAAAGGCGGTAAGGCTTCCAAGACTATTTATATAAGTGGAGAGATATTCCTCGGAGAGAAACTTCGTTATGATGGTGTAAAGAACTGCACTATCTATGGTTTACCAGGCTCACTGCTTTACAACTACAACCATTCAGATGTTGCAGATGCCAACCCTGGTTTCTATTGTCAGAAGTGGGAGAACTGCATAATACGTAATGTCACCATCAAAGGACCTGGTGCTTATGATATCAGTGGATGTGACAATATCTCACTCGTTGGCAGCACCAATATATGGATTGACCACTGCGACCTACAGGATGGTATGGACGGCAACCTCGATGCAAAGGATGGAGCTGATAAGATTACCATTTCATGGTGTAAGTTTGCTTACTACATCGCTCCTTGGGCAAGGCCTGGTGAGAGCGATGACCACCGTTGTTCCTCAATGTGGGGTTCAAGTAATAACCGTGATGAAGAAGGTAATCTGAATTCCACATTCGTAAATTGCTGGTGGTATCATGGTTGCGGACAGCGTTGCCCACGTATTCGCTTTGGTAATGTGCACATTGCTAACTGCCTGTGGGAGAATGGCACAGAGGATGATCCTGCACAGTATTGTGTTGGCATAGGACATGGTTCAGACCTGTATATTGAGAATGGTGACTTCTCTCATACTGTTTTGAAGACTGGTCAGTCTGATATGAGAGGTCATAACAAATACTACCTCACAGAAAAGAAAGTGTATGAACTGACTATCAAGGGTTGCATTGGTGAAGCCGACGCACAGGAACAGGGTGCTGGCAACACACATGGTTTCTACAATCCATATTCTGATACCAACTACAAACTGCGCACATATTCTGCAGACTACGTTGCTGACATCATCAGAGACCCTGAAACTGGTGCTGGTGCTACTCTTGATGAGGATCTTCTTGCTACTCGTGGTAATGAGCACTGGGGCGAATATACCCCTACAGCCATAAAAGGTGTGGCTGACAATAGTGAGGCTCAGGTAGTGGGCATACGCTATTACAACACTAATGGCGCTTTGCTTGACGCTCCACAGAAGGGCATCAACATCATGGAGTTCCAGATGAGCGACGGTACTAAGGTGGTGAACAAAATAAAGAAATGATCTAGTATATTATAAAGATGACGCGTACATTATATATAATAGCATTCATAATATCATTCCCTCTGACCATCCTGGCTCAGTTGTCACAATATGATGCCAACAAGCCTATAGGATGGTGCACACTCGGCAATGGCATTACTGGTGATGAGACTAACAACGTCTATCACGTCACCACCTACGACGAGATGAAGGCAGCCTTTCAGAAAGACAAGGGCATGGACCATGTGGAAAACCGCACCATCTATTTCGATGCTGACATCTTCGTGCCAACAAAGTTTTTCGTGGGAGGAGCTAAGAACCTGACTCTATATGGCAAACCTGGTACTAAGCTATACAACAACATCCACTCAGCTGTACAGGATGAGTCTGGCATCTTCTACTTCAAAGAATGTGAGAATCTCATCATACGCAACATTGTGATGGAGTGTGCTGGTGCATTCGACAACAGTTCAGCTGACAACATGCAGCTGGTAACCTGCAAGAATGTATGGGTTGACCACTGCGATTTCCTTGATGGCGTTGACGGTTGTCTTGACATTAAGACTGGCTCAGACAACATCAGCATAACATGGTGCCGTTTCCGCTATCTCCTACCCTTCTGGCCTGACGGCAAGGGAGGAGCCAACGACCACCGTTTTCCTCTGCTCATAGGTAGTGGTGACAAGAATACTGAAGACATCGGTCATCTTAACACCACCATAGCCTACTGCTGGTTTGACGAGGGCTGCATGGAGCGTACACCACGTGTCAGAAAAGGCAAGATTCACGTAGTCAACTGCGACTACACCAATGTGGGTGCCCACTATCTCGTAGGTCCTGGCTACCTCGCTAACATTTATGAGGAAAAGTGCGACATGACAGCAATAGACCTTAACCTGCCAAACAACAGCGAATTTACTAAAAACACCCAGGACGGTTCCAAGACCCTTGAGTGGAAGAATTACGCTACGGAGAAGAACTACAAGGACTTCAACCTCACTATCACCGATGTGCTTGGCGGACAGGACGTAAAGATAAGTTCTGGAAGTAATGCGTTCTACAACCCATACCAAGACGGCAGTGCAATCGGAGTAAAGGCATATGACAAGACGCTTGTAAAATCTTTCGTTGAGAATGCCGAAACAGGTGCTGGCGCAACACTCGACTATGACCTGCTTGACACTCGTGGCAACGATGCTCAACTCGAGCCTACTGGCGTAACTAACGTTAACGCTAACGGGAACGGAGTCACAAATACCACCTATTATAACATGGCGGGCGTAAAACTCAGCAAGCCTCAACGAGGAATTAACATAATAAGATATAATAACAAAACAATAACAACTATTCTAAACTAATCATCACTATGACTAAAATTTTACAATCATGGAAAAGAATGCTTGCCTCATCATGTATGGCAGCATTAGCTATTGTCTCTGTTCATGCTACAGACATTCACGTTGCTACTACAGGTAGCGACACTAATGATGGTACAGAGGCAGCTCCTCTTGCTACCATCCACAAGGCTATGGAACTGGTAAAGGCAGGTGACCGCATCCTCGTTCATGAGGGTACCTACACTATCTCTGAGCGTATCAAGATTCCAGAGTTGCCAACCAATGCTGACAAGCGTTGCGAACTGCGTGCTTATCCAGAGAGTGCAGTAGGCAAGGTAATCATCGACGGTTCTGCCATGAACCACACTACCCAGAATGAGTTTAAGATGGGACGTTGTATCTACGTCAACCACCTCGCTAACTACTGGACCTTCTACGGACTGGTGCTCCAGAATGCAGAAGATAACGGTATGAAGGTGGAGGGTTCTTATAACATCATCGAGCGTTGTATTTTCCGTTGGAACAATGATACAGGTCTGCAGATAGGTATGTTCAAGGACTTCACTATAGAGGAGACAAAGTCATTCCCTATCAGCGGTCAGCCTCAGTTCAACCCTGGCTACACATATTGCCGTTACAACAAGGTCATCAACTGTGACTCATACGAGAATGCTGATGCAAGAACCTATAATGGTAGCGATGACTACGGCGATGCTGACGGTTTCGCATGTAAGCTCTTCCCTGGACCTGGCACAGAGTTCCACGGATGTCGCGCATGGACAAACTCAGATGACAACTGGGACCTCTATATGGTTTATCACCCAGTAGTAATCGACTCTTGCTGGGCATACAACGCAGGTCGTACTAAGGATGGTAAGGACGTAGGTAATGGTAACGGCTTCAAACTCGGCGGCGGTGGTACCTCAGGTGGTGCAGCATTCGCTCAGTCAACAGGTGCTCACGTTGTTACCAACTGTGTTGCTTTCGGCAACCTCAAGAAAGGCTTCGACCAGAACAACGCATACGAGGGAATGTATATCCTTAACTGTGTAGGTTGGGGCAATGACTTCAACTATCGTTTCTCTACAGAGTTCAAGTATGGACTTATGGATATCCACAACTGTATAGGTTGGGGTGCTAAGAGCAACAACCACGAGTTCCTCTCAAGCGGTCCTGAGCACAATACTCAGTATAACTCATGGACAGACATTGATGGTTGCGAACCAATCAAGGATAAGAAGATTAAGACAAAGGACTACAGCGGCGAGTTCCAGTCACTCTCTGTTGCTGACTTCCAGGCTGAGCGTGAGGCTGATGGTTCACTGCCTAACAACGGTTTTGCACGTCTGAAGGAGACAAGCACAGTCTTCAAGGATAAGGGTATGCCTATCATCGGTTACACTCCTACACGTAAGATGACCCAGGCAGAGGCTGAGGCTGCAGGTGTAGAACTTATCACTGCTGACGATATCTATATCGGTTATAACGATGCAGCACCTGAGTTTGGTGCCTTCGAGCTTCCAGGTGTTCCTTACGAGTTTGAGAGACCTCAACCTATCGAACTTACTTGTAAGACTGCAAACTCTTCACAGGAGGTTATCGCGGGTTCTGCTATCGAGCCTATCGTTTATGAGTGGAACGACGTAGCTACAAGCGGTGTAGTAACTAATCTTCCTGCTGGTCTGACATCTTCTATTGAAGGCAACACTCTGACCATCAGTGGTACACCAACAGCTGGCGGCACATTCACAGTTACTGCTTCAGCTGATGCTACAAGCCCTGTAAAACCACGTACTACTACTGGTAGCATCAAGGTGGTTACTCCATTCCGCGTTCTCACTGGCGACTGGTATCACTTCCAGGATGCATTGGATGCTCTCCCAGTAGACCTCCAGGGTGTTATGGAACTCATAGGTGAGGCTACTGTCTATGACCCAGAATACACAGAGCCTAAGGATGGTAGCATCCCAGCAGGTTGCACACAGGGTGGTATCGATATGGCAAAGAGCGGCGGTGGTATCCGCTGGCACTTCACTGACGGTGTGCTTCAGCTCAAGATCAACCTCCACTTCACAGGTGGTCGTGACTACACCATCAAGTGGACTAATGCTGACAACACTTCTGGTCAGAACAGCATCACTGGCATGACCAAGGGCACCTACTGCGAGTGGGATGTTATCGGTAACGCAGGTCTCACAGAGGACGAAGCTAAGAACATCCGCACTATAGAAATTCTCAATACTAAGTCAAGCGGCGGTGCTCGCGTATATGACCAGTACATCCGCGTACCACTGACAGAGTCTGCTATCAGCAATGTTAACGAAAACGCTAACCTTAACGTTAACGTTCCCGTTAAAGTTGTCAGCGGTGGTCGCATCGTAGTTGTAAAGAACGGCGTTCGTTACGACCTGCTCGGCAGAAAGCTCTAAACACTTTCACACATTATATATAATATATAGATGACAATGAAACGCTTCATATATTCAATGGTCGCACTGGTGCTCTCAATGGGCATCAGTGCTGCCGATAAAGTTACGGAAGACTTCTCTTCACTGACTCTGAATGAGACTCTCAATGGAACGAAAGAACTTCCATCTGGTACATGGTCTTTCTCTGGTGTGCAGTATAAGAACAGCAACAGCGTAAAGTGCTTATCGTTCTCTAACACCAGCAGTACTGTTATCACTCCAGCTTTCGACAATGTTGCCAAGATAGGTTTCGGCTATCGTGCTGGTGGTAGTAACAAGAACGTCAAGATTAGCTATTCTACTGACAATGGTTCTACATGGACAGACGTGGAGACATTTGTCATCAAAAGCAGTTCTTCTACTTTCGCTACATACGGCAAGAAGACTGGCACTGACGAACTCACAGGCGTGAAGTTCCGCGTGCAGGGTGATAACAATGTATTCATGAATTCCTTCACCATCACATTCTCTGACGGAGGTAGCACTACTGACCCAGACGACCCAACGTATATCACCGAGGGTGTATGGGTACCTGTAAAGCCTATCCCTGCTGCAACAGGTAAGACATACTACATCTCTCCTACAGGTAATGATAACACTGGTGACGGTTCAGAGGCAAAGCCTTGGTACAACATCGCAGTGGCTTACGCTGCTGCACAGCCTGGTGACCACATCATCTGTAAGGGTGGTACATATAAGATCAGCAAGTATGGTACTGACGGCAAGCTCACCGTACGCATGAACAAGATTGGTACGGCAGAGAAGCCTATCGTAATCCGTTGCGCTGATGGTGAGAAACCAGTATTCGACTTCGAGCAGCAGCTTATCGACTGTAACCGCAAGACCGGCAATGTAGGTGACCGCGGTATTCTTCTTTCAGGTGACTACCACATCATCTTCGGTATTCACATGATGCACGCTGCCGATAATGCCATTAAGCTTGAAGGTTCACATAACCGCATCGAGCGTTGCGAGTTCTCATATAACCTCGATACTGGCATACAGCTTGGCTTCGGTCATAAGTTTGAAGACACTCACCCAGGCGTAAGCAGCAATGACGGTAGCTATTGTTCTTACAATGACATCATCGACTGCGACTCACACCACAACTGTGACTGTGATGCCAACTACGGCTCTGATGCCGACGGCTTCGCTTGTAAGATGCACAACGGTAAGGGCAACCGCTTCATCCGCTGCCGTGCATGGCGCAACAGTGATGACGCATGGGACCTCTATGAGACCGACTATCCTGTAGTTCTTGCTCAGTGCTGGGCATGGGAGTCTGGTAATGCCGAGGATCATCTTTGGGTTAAGGACTACCTTGACACTTCAGCTTCATTCTCTGGTAACGGTAACGGCATCAAGCTCGGCGGTAATGGCACAGGTGGTAACTCTAAGGGTATTCACTATGCATACGACTGCATCGCCTTCGGTTGCGACAAGAGCGGTTCTGTAAAGGGCTTCGACTGTAACAGCCACCAGGGTGGTCATATCCTCATCGGTTGTCTTGCTTTCGATAACGGCTACGACTTTATGTTTGAGAGCGGTGGTAGCCAGGCCAACACCTTCTTCTATAATAATGTATGCCTTGGCAGACAGGAGATATGTGTAGGTTCTGATGACTATAACGCAGTAAACGCTGCTGCATCAAAGAATGGTTGGAGCAACCACCTCCTGGAGGGTGCATCAAAGGATGACTACCTGTCACTCGACGAGGATGATGCTCTGAAGCCACGTTCATTAGATGGCTCTTACCCACGTAAGTTTGGTCGTCTCGCTTCAGACAGCCAGCTGATTGGTGCAGGTAGCGCAACATACGACATTCCTTCTGGCGCTACATTCGACCCACTGCGTGAGATTATCGCTGATTATCCTTTCCTCAAGCATGAGGTAAATGGTGACGCTCGCGACCTCGGTCCTTACGAGTATGTTCCTGCATCAGCAACTGCTATCAATATCGTTAGCGACAACCTCAAATCTCAAACCTCAAGCCTCAAACCTCTGAAGGTTATCAAGAGCGGTCGCTTCTATATCGTTAAGGGTGGTAATAGCTACAACGCACAAGGTCAAATCATATATTAATCAACTAACTAAACCAAAATTACAATTACTAACATGAAACAGAAACTAATGAAAAGGGCATCAATGATGCTTATGCTTCTGAGCTCCGTATTATCTACGTGGGCTGTTGGAGGTGACGGTCTCTATTTCCTGCAGGATTTTGAAGATCAGTCAACATTCCCTGAAACAAAACCAGAGACAGAGACGGCGTTCAATGTCGCAGGTCAGGGAGAGTGGCTCTTTATGGGCTCTTATCAGTCAACTAACGCTAGCTATACCTACGGCGGAGCAGGTATGAACCTCCGTCTGCCTAAGAATGGTTCGTATGTCGTTACTCCAGTTCTTAGCAATGGTGTCAGCAAGGTTACATTCTATATCGGTCGTGCTACTGTAAAGGTATATACCTCTGCTGATGGTGGCTCTACATGGGCAGCAGCTGAGACTACCACAAGCGGTAAGAACGTAACAGCTACTATCAATAGCGAGACAGTAAACCGCATTAAAGTTACTAACGAGAATTCTAAGGATGCCGACATCGATAACCTTGCTGTTTATGCACAGACTTTCGACACTCCTGTGACAGTATCTACTGGCGACGCTTCTGACATTACCAAGGTAAGCGCTACTGTTAGTGGTACTATCACCAAGCAGGAGCAGACTGTTACTGAGGTAGGTTTCGTATGGAGCAACACCAACAAGGAGCCTTCTCTTAGCGACAATGTCGTAGTAGCTTCTACTGCTAACTTCTCTGCACAGCTCAGCGAACTCGCTGAAGGCAGAACCTATTACTATCGTGCTTATGCTAAGTATGGCGACACACAGGCTTATGGCCCTATCAAGTCTTTCAAGACTCTCATGGACGAGATTACTCAGGGTGTTGATGCTGAAGGTCGCTACTTCGTTCAGGACTTCGAGGATCAGACTCAGTATCCTGCTAACAGTTCAGCACAAGATGCTGAATACCCAGTTGCAGGTCAGGGCACATGGATTTACACCAAGGCTGGCGTTTCTAACAATGCAAGCTATACCAATGGTTCTACAGCAAACCTCCGTATGCCAAAGAACGGTTCATACGTCATCACTCCTATCCTCAACAGCGGCGTGAAGACTGTTACATGGATACAGACACGTAAGGAGGTAACAGCATACACCTCTACTGATGGCGGTAACACTTGGACTGCTGCTACTATCACCAGCAATGGCAATGTACGTACCGTAGAGGTTAACAATCTCTCAGTAAATCGTATTAAACTCGCTAACGACTCAGGTAGCGATGCAGATATTGACGACCTCGTTGTTTATGCACAGGCATTCGGCACTCCTGCTACAGTGGCTACTGGCGATGCTTCTAACATCACAAAGAATGCTGCTGAGGTTGCAGCACAGATTGTTGACGCTGGCGACCAGCCTATCACTGAGGCAGGTTTCGTATGGGCACTCAACGCCAATCCTTCACTCGCTGACAACACCGTTGAGGTAGAGGATGTTAAGAATCTCACTGAGTTCTCTCTCCTCATCACTGGTCTCAAGGCAGAGCAGACTGTATATTATCGTGCCTTTGTTCTCTCTAACGCAGGCTATGCTTACGGCGACGTTAAGAGCTTCGTTACTTCTGAGGCTACACCAGCTGTGGTTGCTACCAGCGACGTAACAAAGAGCGGCAAGAAGTATCGCCTTGGTGGTATCGTAACCGATGACGGCGGTATGGAACTCGTTGAGGTAGGTATTATCTACGGTAAGACACCTGGTCTTGCTACCAATCCTGAGGCACAGACCATTTCTATGGCTAAGCCTTCTAATAAGTTCTCTACTACAGTAGCTCTTGATGAGGCTACCACATACTATGTTCTCGCTTATGCTACAACGGCTAAGGGTACCGCATATGGCGAGGAGAAGCAGTTCACTACTGAAGATGTTCCTGAGACTCCAGACGACATCAAGGGTGAAGTAATCTGGTGTTCTCCTGATGGCAACGACGCTACTGCTGATGGTTCTGAGACCAATCCATTCTTCGACCTGCAGAAGGCTGTTGCCATCGCTCAGCCTGGCGACCGTATCTGGATGAAGGCTGGTACATACGTATATGACAAGCGTATCAACATCGATGATACAAATGGCGAACCTGACAAGCTTATCGAACTTTGGGGTTACCAGGGTCAGGCTGTGCTCGACTTCTCAGGCATGCCTTACCATGCTCACTCTAACAACCCTTACCAGGGTATTCGTCTCACAAGCTCTTACTGGCACTTCAAGAACATCGACATCTGCAACGCTTCTGATAACGGTCTGCTCATCGAGCGCAACAAACCTACAGGTGGTACAAGCGCTGACGTAGTAAACCGCACTCAGGACGGTCACGACAATATCATCGAGCTCTGTAACTTCTACAAGAATGGTGATACTGGTCTGCAGATTAAGAACCTCGGTTCTGACAACAAGATCATCAACTGTGACTCTTACCTCAACTGCGACGAGGATGAGGGCGATGCTGACGGTTTCGCACCAAAAATCTCTGTTGGTGACAACAACTACTTCTATGGTTGCCGTGCATGGGCTAACTCTGATGATGGTTGGGATGTATTCTACAAGAAGGACGGTAATTTCGGTGACAACATGACCATCATCCTCGAGAACTGTATCTCATATAAGAACGGCTTCCTCGCACTTGACAAGATTGCACCAAAGGGTAACGGTAACGGTATCAAGATGGGTTCTGACCAGGGTGCCATGAACGTTTACCTCAACCGTTGTCTCTCTATCTGCAACAAGTCTAAGAGCTTCGACCAGAACCACAATGCAGGTGACATCATCATGAACAACTGTACTGGTATGACCCTAACCTCTATCGATGCTAAGAGCTACAGCTACCGTATCTATGAGGCTATCGCAAGCGGTCACGAGGTTCGCCTCACCAACTGTATCGCTATCAACGAGAACGATGCTACCGACAAGCGCGACAAGAACACTGGTCTGCCAAAGCCAGGTGAGTATGGCAAGCAGGGACAGTATGGACGTTTCGAGGTTGACGAGACTCTCTCTGGCATGACCATCACCAACTGTGAGTTCCATAAGGCTCATCCAGACTTCTTCGAGAGCGTTACTAACCACGAGGAACTCATCGGTCCACGTGACGAGGATGGTAACCTGCCTGAGACAACCTTCGCTCATATCAAGGCTGGTGCTTCTCACAAGATGTACGACAATACCATAATGACTTCTGAGCAGCTCCTCATCGATCAGGGTGTTCAAGTTCCTGCTACAACATATCGTGGCATATCTATCAACGGCATCGAGTTCGAAGGTGCAGCTCCTGACCTTGGCGCATACGAGTACGGCGCATCATTCACTGACGTGAAGCTCGTCCAGCAAGAGTCACAGGACAAGTCTGTAAGCCTCTTCCAGGCACAGAATGGTCTCATCTTCGTTACAGTCAATGATCCAGCTAAGTCTCGCGACTATACTCTCAACCTCTTCGATGTATCAGGCATGTTGCTCGGTCAGCACGACTTCAATGGTGCTACCACAGCAATCCGCATCCCTGCAGGTGCTAACGGCATCGTTATCGTTAAGGTTAAGGGCACTAACGGCTTCGTTGGTTCCGCTAAAGCTATTGTAAAATAAACAGTTAGTAGTATATTTTTGAAGACGTTTAGAGTTACCCTTTTTAACCAAGGGGCTCTAAATGTCTTTTTACCTTAAAACTTATTATATGCAAAGAATTTCTACTTTATTAGCACTGATGCTCAGCATCATCATTGCGCAGGCAGCATCGTTCACCGAGAATTTCCAATCAGGCCTACCCACCTCGGCTCCGTCAAGTGAGACGACCGTAACCCTGTCTTCTGGCGATTGGAAGATAAAAGGAGTATATGGTAAGAACGACAACAACTCTATGCGTCTTACCATGTCAGCTAATGGTTATGCCATTACCCCCGCCTTAAACCAACCTGGCAACATCACTTTCTACCATCGCGCATCAGGCAGTGGCAAGAAGTTGCTCGTTGAGAAATCTACCGATGGCGGTAGCACTTGGTCACAACTTGGCGAAGTCACCGTATCATCAAGTACTCCTTATGCAAGCACTACATACAATGCTAACTCCACCGAGGAAGATACCGAGGTGCTGATACGTTTCACGTGTCAGAGTGCTACTATCTATGTTGACGATATCAGCATCGTACTTGGTTCTACCAGTGGCGGTGGTGAAGGTGGCGAGGACGAGCCCACCAACCCCGACCCACAGCCCGAGATACCTTGGACAGGTCCTCACAGCGTAGAGCACTGTATCTATGTTGCTCCATGGGCACCTGACGACAGTGGCGATGGTTCATGGGAGTATCCTTACTACAACCTGCAGAAGGCCATCGAGATGGCACAGCCTGGCGACTCTATCTACGTTCGTGGTGGTACATATTACCCAAGTGCATGGCGCGACAAGATGTCTGACGGCAAACTCCTCAAAACCAATAAGATTCTCATCGACAAGAAGGGCGATGCAGACCATTGGTTTACCATCAAGACCTTCCCTGGCGAATATCCTGTCCTCAACTTCAAAGACCAGCCTAAGGGCACCAACAAGTCCTCTACCTACGGCGGAATTCAGCTCGAGGGCGACTATTGGCACATCTATGGTCTGCACATCACTCAGGCAGGTGACAATGGCATAAAGGTAGAGGGCTCACACAACAAGATTGAGCGCTGCACCTTCAGCTACAACGACGATACAGGTCTGCAACTCGGTTTCGGTCATAATTTCTCCGACTCTCATCCAGGCATCAGCAGTAATGATGGTACATACTGCGCTTACAATGATGTCATCGATTGTGACTCATACCTCAACTGCGACTCCGACAACTACGGTTCTGACGCCGATGGTTTCGCTTGCAAGATGCACAATGGCATAGGCAACCGCTTCATCCGTTGCCGTGCATGGGACAATGCCGACGATGCATGGGACCTCTATGAGACCGACTACAGCGTAAAACTCATTGAGTGCTGGGCATGGGGCTCAGGTCGTGCCAACCTCTTCGGATGGGTTAGTGCCAGCGGTTCTTTCCAGGGCAATGGTAATGGTATCAAGCTCGGCGGTAACGGCTCAGGTGGTTCTTCAAAGGGCGTTCATGAGGCATGGCGCTGCGTAGCCTTCAACTGTGACAAGACTGGTTCTGTTAAGGGCTTCGATGAGAATTCTCACAAGGGTGGTATCAAACTCGTTAACTGTCTCGCATTCGGTTGTGGCTATGACTTCATGTTTGAGGACTGTAACGACGCCAACAACTTCCAGTTCTATAATAATGTATGCTTCGGCAACATCGAGATAAAGGGTACTTTCACTGAGAGCAACAATGCTCTTCTTACCAACAAGACTAAGAATGCGTGGAAGAATAATGCCATCACTGCAAGCAGTTTCTCTAAGGATGACTATGTAAGTCTCTCTGAAGACGACGCTAAGGCACCACGTGCTGCTGACGGCAGTCTGCCTACACGCTTCGCTCGCCTCAAGAGCACTTCTACCCTCTTCCTCGACAAAGGTCTCGACCTAAAGAGCGAGATGCAGGATGAGTTCCCATATCTCTGGCAGCCTATCTACGGCTCTGCTCGCGACCTCGGTCCTTATGAGTACTCTCCAGCACAGGCTACAGGCACACAGGTTATCCTCACCAATGAGAAGCAGCTCTCACTCTGCGTTGCTCACGGCAACCTGCAGTTCACCGTTCCTGCCAATGGCAAGGCTGTTCTCGACCTCTACACCCCACAGGGTATCCTCGCAGCCAATGTCGCTACGATACTTGCTACAGAGGGCGGTCAGTACAGCATCCCTGTCAGCGGACAGCTGCAAAAGGGCGTATACATCGCTCGCCTGCAGTTTAATGGTGCTACGCGTTCTGTACGCTTCACTGTAAAATAACTAATATACAATACTGATTACAATCATGCGAAAATTATTCACAACAGCAATGATGGCTCTTGCAGCCATCGTTGCTACGTTTGCACAAACAGCGAACAATGACCCCGTAAAAGTGAGTTGGGCTTTGACAACGGGTAATCTGGAAACTGGCGTATGCTCGCCTGAGAACCAGAGTCAGTTTATTACACCTGGAGCTATGACCGTAGGCAGTGGCATTACGATTACTGCAGAGAGTTCAAGTGACAAGACTGGTGTAACCTCTGACGGCTACACTCAGACATTCTTCAAAGCATCGAAGAGTGGTGACAATGCTATTAAGTTCTCTATTACACCAAAAGAGGGTATAACATTTACTCCGACTAAGGTGGGACTTAAGGCAGCCCGTTGGAAGACTGACAAGGGTTCTATCTCTGTGGCATGGGTCAATGGCGACGGTAGCACCAAGTCACTGGGAAGTTTCACCCCTAAGCGTGAAGCTTCTGATCCTACATGCTCTATCGAAGAGTACACATTAGAAGGTAGTGTTGCAAGTGACAAGACATGTCAGTTGGTGGTTACCATCAGCGGTATGGATGGCAAGAAGACTATTTCTATGGGTGATGTGTTCATCGAGGGTACTACATACGGTACCGTCGGACAGGCCATCACCCACAATCTCACAGTAGTAGCAAATCCTGCTGAGGGTGGTAACGTTAGCGTTTCGCCAACTGGTACGACTTTCGAGCGAGGCAGTTCTGTCACCCTTTCTCAGACTTCAAATGAGGGCTGGGTTTTCACTGGTTGGTACAATAATGGTACTCTGTTGTCAACAAGTCCATCTTATACTTTCAACATCATGGGCAATATGGATGTGGAAGCCAAGTATCAGTCAGAAGCTTCATTATTGGTGGGCGACTACACCGTAGTTGACAATATTGCAGCTCTCCGTGCTACTATCAAGCAGTTCAATGAGACACCTTCAGCACAGCGCCGCTTCATCTTCCTGAAGAATGGTACTTATGATTACGGCACTTTTGTCAACACTGCAGCAGAAGTCAATAAGAACAATGGTCGCGATACCCTTAAGGTTGATAACGTATCTATTATCGGTCAGAGCACCGAAGGCGTGACTATTACCATCACTCCTACTACGTCAAGTGTAAGTCGCACTGCACCTATCATGATTCAGGGTACAGGTACATATCTGCAGAATATCACCTTCCACAACAACTACGACTACAGCGGCAATGACGGTCAGGCAGCAGCTCTTCACGATCGTGGTCATCACACTATTGGTAAGTGGTTGAAGTTGGAATCACGTCAGGACACTTATTATTCACATACCGACCACGGACAGCTTTACTTCGAGGATACACAGTTTGTCGGCACCGTTGACTTCATCTGCGGTCGTGGCGATGTGTTCTTCAACCGTTGTGACATTCGTTGTATCCAGCGTTATCCTGGCCAAGGTATCTACACTGGTGATACACACATATCCGCACCTTACACAGTGGAAGAAGACTACAACAGCGTCGGTGGCAAGGGCTATATCTTCATGGATTGCCACGTTGACTGTAAGGCTAAGACTTGGGACTTCGGACGCGGATGGCGTGCATGGCCTAAGGCTGCATTCCTGAATACTGTATTGTCTGCTGATGCAGCCAAGCGTGTAGGCAACGACCAGACCAGCGGTAAAGCAGCTGACAACTATGCTATCGTTCGCGACATTGACTACTCTCTGCGTGCAACCACAAAGGGTGTGAAATCTTCCGACGACAGCGAGAGCGTTTGCCGTGCATTTACTTTCTATGAGTACAACACGATGGACGAGAACGGCAATGTAGTAAGCCCTGCTTCTAATGTTCTTACCTTCACTGCTGCTGATAGCAAAACGATGGAGACAATCCTCAAGCCTAACGAGATAGAGCGCTTCCAGCTCCGTAATGTGTTCCCTGACTGGACACCGGATGAGGATTGTAAGCAGGTTGTTGTTACCTCTTGTCAGCTCAGTGGTGCTAACCTCTCATGGACAGCCGACCAGAAAGCTAAGGCATTCCTCATCGAGAAGGGTGGCGAGTTCGTTGACATCATCGATGGCACTCAGACCTCTTACACTGTCAGCGACGCATCTGCAAGCTATACCGTGCGCGCTGCCAACATGATGGGTGGCTTTGGTATTGCCAAGGAGGCTACAGTTGCTACAGGCATCAACGAAGTTAACGTTCCCGTTAACGTTCCCGTTAACGTCGCTTACTACTCACTTTCAGGTGCCCGCATCTCGGCTCCACAGCATGGAGTATATATCGTTGTCAAGACCATGAACGATGGTACAACCATTACAACGAAGGAAACAAAGTGAATTTAATAATGAATAAGAAGGCTTTTATACTGTCAGCATCGCTTTTCGCGATGCTGACAGTGACAGCGCAACAAGTTAACGACTACATCATCGTTGGCAACAAGGATGAGCTTCGTGCTGCCATCAAGCAGGTCAATGCTAATACCTCAGGCAATAGGCAGTTCATCTTTATGAAGAACGGCGACTATGACTATGGCACGTACTATAACTATAAGAACTATAGCAGCTATGACCCGCTGGGACGTGATACCATCAAGGTCGATAACGTTTCGCTGATAGGTCAGAGAGCACGCCACAGCGGCAACAATCCTGCGCCTGCCGACGGCAGTACCGAGAAGGGTGTGCTGATACACATCAAACCCTCCAAGGAGGATCTCAGCACTACAGCACCTATCATCAATCAGGGCAGCGGTTGCTATCTGCAGGATTTCACCATAGAGAATGACTTCAAGATCTCTGGTACCGCCCGTGCCTGCTGTTGGCATGACGAGGGCAATCATACCATCGGAAAGAATGTATGCTTGTTGTCATATCAAGACACCTACTATGCTCACAAGAGTGACGGACAGTTCTATTGGGAAACGTCTGACTTGCGAGGCACAGTCGATTTCCTTTGTGGAAATGGCGATGTGTTCTTCAATAAGTGTAAACTCGTCAATCGCGACCGTCAGCCCTACGATAAATACACCCACCAGGGCGAGGCAACGTTGTCAGCTCCATATACACAGGTGGAGGACTTCAACCAACCAGGCGGACATGGCTTTATCTTCATGGACTGCACCATCGACTGCGAGTCATCAATATGGATTTTCGGACGTGGATGGCGTGGATGGCCAAAGGAGGCGTTTATCAATACTACATTGACGGAACAAGCCCGTCTGCGTCTTGGTACTAACCAGACTGACCCCAAGAATAAGGAAGACAAGACTAAGAGAGTTTCGCTGACAGGTATCCAGACTACCGAGGATGCCCACTACATGCAGTTCCATGAGTACAATACGATGGACGAGAATGGCAACAACATCACGCCTGAAACCAACGTACTGACCTTCAAGGCTCATGATAGTGGTACATACGAGACTGTACTGCAGGCAAGTGAGGTAGACAAATACCAGCTTCGCAACGTATATCCTGACTGGACTCCCGATGTAGAGTGTCGTCAGATAGCAGTTACCAGTGTCACTCGTTCAGGCAACAACCTCTCATGGACTGCCAGCGAGCCAGCTAAGGCGTTCCTCATAGAGCAGGATGGCGACTTCGTGGCTATCGTTGCAGGCACTGAGAATCAATATAACGTTAACGCTAACGGGAACGGGAAATTTACCGTCCGTGCTGCCAACATGATGGGTGGCTTCGGCGAACCAATGGAGGAGGGCAACTCCGCAACTGGAATCATTAACGTTAACGATAACGAAAACGAAAACTCCCTCTCTCACAGAGAGGGCTGGGGTGAGTCTTATAACCTCGCTGGCCAAAAGGTCGGCAATGGATATAAAGGCATCAGCATCGTTAATGGAAAAAAAATAATCAATAACTAAAATATGAAGAAACTATCATTATTCGTGGCGCTGTTGGCAGTTTCAGCAGCCCATGCTCGCCAACTGACTATTGAGCCAGGTGGTGCTGTCAACGACCTCAAGGTCGCTATCGAGGCTCTTGAGGTTGGCGATACCCTATGGGTGAAGTCTGGCACGTATCAGCTTAGTGATATGATCAATGTGCGCCACTCAGGCAATCGTCACCACCGCATCTGCGTCTTTGGTTACGATACCGAGAAGGACAAGAAACCATCGGTTAATCCAGTGTTCGACTTCTCTCAGCAGCCTCACACGGGCGACGATGCTGCTAAGCAGTTCCGTGGTGTGCTTCAGAACCCTAATGCCGACTATTGGTATTGGCGTGATATCGACATCACTAAGTCAGCCGACAGTGGTATGAAACTCGAGGCAAACTACTGTGTCGTAGAACGTTGTAACTTCTATCGTTGTGGCGATACTGGTTTGCAACTCGGCTTCGACAAAGATGGCAATGGTGGCAACAACCGTAACCCTAAGTACCTCTATGGTCGCTACAACCAGATTATCAACTGCGACTCATATTATAATTATGATGTACAGGCGCATGGAGGCAATGCCGATGGTTTTGCTAACAAACTCTATCCTGGTCCAGGTAATGAGTGGCATGGCGACCGTTGCTGGGCAAACTCAGATGACGGTTGGGACCTCTACTATGCCGTATATCCATGTCTTATAGACAACTGCTGGGCGCTCTACAACGGCTATCTCGAGGATGGCAGCATAGGTGTCAATGGTAATGGTTTCAAGCAGGGCGGCAACAAGCAGAGCGGTGGTTCTGCCGACGGCAAGGGTGGCTCATACGGTGCTCATGTGTTCACCAACTGCGTGGCTGCTTACAACCTCTACCATGGCTTCGACCAGAACAACCACGACGAGGGCACATGGATACTCAACTGTACCGCTTTCAACAATAAGCAGGTAAACTTCCGCTTCAACTGCGACGTGGAGATGATTGGCAACACAGTCTTCCACCTGCGCAACTGTCTCGGCTTCAACCCTGGCGAGGCCAACCACCGCTTCGGCGATATGTGGCCAGACTCTGAATATACCAACTGGCAGAACCTCATGGGTCTCTCACCACAGTACAACATGGGTAAGGGTACCGACCCCAAGACAGGTCAGGAGTACAAGCGTCTCAGCGCTAAGGACTGGCCAAGCTTCGACGACCAGTTTGAGGATATCAGCCTCGAAACCGGTCTCAGCGCTCGTCAGCCTAATGGCGAACTGCCTCTGAAGTTTGCTCGTCCTAAGGTGGGTAGCATCTTCGAGGATAAGGGCACACCAATCGAGAACTTCTACTGCGCCGACGTCTTCAAGGACTATTATTATAAGAACACGGAGAAGTGGCTCGACGACTATAGCTTCACCGTTTCACTGCCCTACTATGGTGCAGCACCTGACTACGGTGCTTACGAGGCAGGATGGGAGCGTCCCGCTTTCGAACTGCAGACCCTTCCCGTCAACGACGGCACACTGCCTGACGTGGATGAGATAACCAGCATGGGTGGTAAGGACTACCAGAAGAAGTTGCTCATCAACGACTACCTCTTCCAGGATGCCACTCTCGCTGAGAGCATCTCTCAGTATGTCAGCGATGCAGCTACTGGCAATAAGATACTGCCTACCTACTATGGTAAGAGCGGTACCTATCCTACCAAGATTGGTGCCCTCTATGGCGGTGCAACTCAGGGAGCATACGTCATTGCTAAGAGCAGCGGCTATGTAGAGTTCAGCGTACCAAGCCTCAGCGAGATGCGTTCTAACTGCTACGGTGGTGGCAAGACCTCTACCCTCCAGATGCAGTGGAAGCGTCCTGGCGAATCTTCATGGCATGATGGCGAGAGCGTTACGTTCGATCAGCGTGTCTTCACCGTCAACTTCGTGGAGTATGGCATACCTCAGACCAATGAGCCTATCATTGTGCGCATCAACAGCACAGGTTCTAACGATGTTTACCTCACCGACCTCACCCTCAATGGTTTTGAGGAATATAAGGGTGACATACCTACTGCTGTTAAGGAAGTCAAGGCAAGTGAACCTAATACCTGTTTCACCTCTAATGGCATCATCTTCTATGGTGACATCGCCTCTATCATGGTCTATGATGCTAACGGCAGAGTGGTGGCTCAGTCTGCACTCTCTCAGTTCTGCAACCTCGCTTCACTGCCTGCTGGCCTCTATGTGGCTAAGGCAACGACTAAAGACGGACAGACCCTCAGCACCAAGGTGCTACGTAAATAATTTCACCGAGGCAACTAAGCTGTAGTCTTTACGAACACAAAAAATACCCGACAAGTTTGTGCTTGTTCGGGTATTTTTTTGTAACTTTGCACCTTGAACCAGCGCAAAGCGCGACTTGAACCCTCTTGAACCATTCAAACTCATGAAGAAGCTACTTTTTACTTCTTACTTCTTACTTCTTACTTTCTGCGCCTCAGCGCAGAGCCAGTTGGTGAACCTGACCGATGTGGTGCCTGACGCCATATTGGAGATTCGCTATTACTCTACCTACAACTTTGTGGGTCAGCGCATAGACGGTTATGAGCGCCCTACGGCATTGCTGACACGTCAGGCGGCTGACAGCCTGCGCGCCGTGAGCGATGAGGTGAAGCAGATGGGCTACCGACTGAAGGTGTATGATGCCTATCGTCCGCAGAAGGCGGTGGACCACTTTGTGAGGTGGGCAGCTAACCTGTCTGACACCATCATGAAGCCTTATTTCTACCCTGAGCTGGACAAGTCGGTGCTCTTCGTGCAGGGCTACATAGCCGAGAAGAGCGGTCACACTCGCGGCTCTACGGTTGACCTCACCCTCTTCGACATGAAGACGGAGAAGGAGGTGGATATGGGTGGCACATTCGACTTCTTCGGTCCGGAGAGTCATCCCGACTTCTGTGGCAATCCTGATACCGATACCTTCATCGGCACCTATTCGCCTGCTGGCCGCACTATCACCCCTCAGCAGTTTCATAACCGCATGATACTGCGTAAGGCTATGCTGCGTCACGGTTTCAAGCCAATAGATACGGAGTGGTGGCACTTCACCCTGAAGGATGAGCCACACCCTGACACCTATTTCAATGTTCCTGTAAAATGAAGTCTGTCTGCAAATTCATCTCTGAATACATGGGGATTCTGGTGTTGCTCACCGCTGTGGCTGCACTCTTCTTCCCCGATGCGCTCAATAAGATACCTACCACATCCATCAACTATATGCTGGGTGTGATAATGTTTGGCATGGGTCTGACACTCAGTCCCCATGACTTCCACGTTGTATTCAGCCATCCGCGCGATGTGCTGTTGGGTAATGTGGCTCAGTTCTGCATAATGCCTGCACTGGCATGGTTGCTTACCAAAGCATTCGCTCTTGACGAAGCTCTGGCACTGGGCGTGATACTCGTAGGCTGCTGTCCTGGTGGCACAGCATCAAACGTCATCACCTACCTCTCCAAGGGCGACCTCGCATTGTCGGTAGGCATAACGGGTGTTTCCACCCTGTTGGCACCACTGCTCACACCTCTGCTCACATGGGCATTGGCAGGAAAAAGCGTTGATGTCGATGTGGTGAGCATGTTCTACAGCATACTGCTGGTAGTCATCATGCCGATAGTCCTTGGTTTTATCATCAAAAAACTGTTCCCCATCTTTACCGCCAAGGCTGTTGATTATCTGCCTGCGATATCTTCACTTGCCATAGCCTTCACTGTGGCTATTGTGATATCTGCCAACTCTCAGAAACTGATGGTAGGAGGCTTTACCATAGTCCTTGTGGTGATGCTCCACAACCTCTGCGGACTGGCATTTGGCTATATCGTCAGCAGACTGCTGCACATGCCCCTTGCCAAGCGCAAGGCAATATCAATAGAGGTGGGCATGCAGAACTCTGGTCTGGCAAGCAGTCTTGCTGCCACTCATTTCGCCTTGTATCCCCTCGCCACCATTCCTGGAGCCATCTTCAGCGTGTGGCATAACATCAGCGGAGCCATCGTAGCAAGGTTCTTCGCTAAACAGAACGATAAATGAAATTCTTTAAGAACATAACAGCTGAAAGTCTGCGTTCCAACGCCAGCATCGCACTCATCGTAATCGCCGCCATACTGGTGGAGGTGACAAGCATAATACAGTATATGTATGCTCAGGAAGGCATACTACGAAGTGTAGAGAACCGTGCGCAGGGCGAGCTACGCATCAAGAGCCTCAAGATTCAGAATGTGATGAACGAGATAGAGGTGGCTGTGCGCGAGATGGCATGGGCTGTGGAGCGCGACCTCGACAAACCTGGTTCCATGGTAACCATCACCCAGCGTCTGCTTGATGACAACAAAATCATAGTGGGCAGCGCCGTTGCCTTTGAGCCAAACTACTATAAGAAGATGGGAGTGCAGTTTGCACCATATTCTTATCGTGTGCCTGAGGGCAGGATTATCAGCAAACAACTCGGCACCAACGAGTATGACTATCACCACATGGAGTGGTATGCTGTGCCCATGCAGACGGGCAAGGGTCACTGGAGCGAACCCTATTTTGACAAGGGCGGTGGCGAGATGATGATGAGCACCTATTCGCAACCCATCCGTGACAAGAATGGTAATTTGGTTGCCGTGCTCACTGCCGATGTGTCGCTCGACTGGCTCTCTAAGGTCATAAACGACGGTCATAACTACGCCTCAAGCTTGAATCTCATCGTCTCACGCACTGGCAAGATTATGGCTGGTCCGAAGGAGGCACACATCATGCGAACCACCCTGCAGCAACTGACTGACGGGGTGATGGACACCTCGTCGCACCAGATAAACCGAAACATGTTGGCTGGCAAAAGCGGACAAGGTGAGGTAGAGGGTAATAATGGCGACACCTACTATGTGTTCTACACCCCTATCAGCCTCTCTCACGATAAGTCATACATCAGCGCCAACGAGGAGGATGACTCAGGATGGTCTATGGCTGTCATCTGTTCTGACCGCGAGATATACCAGGGATTGCGCAACGTTCTGGTGAACCTCAACATCATGCTCCTCTTAGGTCTGACACTGATGGGCTTCATCGTCTATCGCATGGCAAAGAGCGGCAAGCGACTCGCTAAGATAAGCGCCGAGAAGGAACACTACAGCAGCGAACTGCGCATAGCAAGCAACATACAGCACGGAATGCTTCCAAAGGAAGGTCCCGTTATATCCAAACGCGATGACCTTGACCTCTATGGTTCGCTGATACCAGCCAAGGAGGTTGGAGGCGACCTCTACGACTTCTACGTTCGCGATGAGAAACTCTTCTTCTGCATAGGCGATGTAAGCGGCAAGGGCGTGCCAGCCTCACTCGTTATGGCTGTCACCCGCAGCCTGTTCCGCTCTGTGTCGGCTCATGAGGCTATGCCAGGCATGATTATGGCTCAAGTCAACAATGCCATGACAGAGATGAACGAGACCAACATGTTTGTCACCCTGTTCATCGGAGTGCTCGACCTGCCTACCGGACGTCTGCGATATAGCAATGCAGGTCACTGTCCTCCTATGCTCATCAATCCTGATGCCAAAGACAATAAGGTGTCACTCCTGCCTGTCACTTCCAACATCCCATTGGGCTATATGCAGGAATGGAGATACAACACTCAGGAAACCACCATCGACCCGCCAACAGCCATCTTCCTTTATACCGACGGACTCACCGAGGCTGAGGCAGAACAGCACGAGCAGTTTGGCGAGAAGCGCATGCTCGACGTGGCTGCCCGCATCAAATCCCACTACAACACACCTTACTCCGAGGGCGTCATCAACCAGATGCACGAAGCGGTTGAGACGTTTGTGGGCGACAACGAACAGACTGACGACCTCACCATGCTTGCCATACAATACACCAAGCAGCACCGTGATATGCGTCTGCAACGCAGCATCACCCTGCCTAACAATGTGGAGACCATTCCGCAACTTGCCACCTTCGTTGAAAAGGTGTGCATAGCCCTCGACATCGACGACTACACCACCACCCAGCTCAACCTCGCCATGGAAGAGGCAGTGGTCAATGTTATGGAATATGCTTACCCCGTGGGCAAGAAAGGCGATATCAACATCGAGGCAGAGGCTAACGAGGTGAGACTGAAGTTCACCATCACTGACAGCGGCAAAGCCTTTGACCCTACAGCACGTAAGGATGTTGACACCAGCCTCTCGGCTGAAGAGCGTCCTATCGGTGGACTGGGCATCCACCTCATACGCCAGATAATGGATTCTATCAACTATGAGCGTATAGACGACAAAAACGTTCTCACCCTGAGAAAGAAACTATCATAAGTACAAGGGGACTAAGTACAAAGTACAAGGGTCTCCCATAAATACCATAACTCTTATAAAATATGAACACTACTATCAAAGAACAAGACAACAATTTAGTAGCCTATTTTGAAGGACGACTGGACACCGCTGCTACACCACAGACAGAGCGTGCCCTCGCACCACTGATCAGCAGTGAAGGCAAAGACATTATACTCGACTGCACCAAGCTCGAGTACATCTCTTCATCTGGTCTGCGTCTGTTCCTCAACGTACTCAAGAACGCAAAGCCAAAAGGTGTACACGTTTACGTTACTGGCATGAACGCAAGCATTCGTTCCGTATTCACCATGACAGGCTTCATGAACCTCTTTGAGATAAAGTAAACAAGATGGAAAGTTACGGACTCGATTTGCATAACGAGATGATTCTTGAGGAATACCGCCTCAAGATGCCCGACTACGTATTGCTGCGCCATGTCGTAATGCAACAGCTCGACAACTTCGTGTCTGAGGTTGACATAGAGCTCAACCAAATGGACTCTCGTATCAAGGCTGAGAAATCACTCGTGGGCAAACTCCTGCGCAAGGGTCACAAATACCAGTCGCTTGCCGACATCACCGATATCCTTGGCGTGCGTGTCATTGCTTACTACAATGAAGACGTGGACCGCATAGCCTCCATGGCTGAGAAATACTTCGACATCGACTGGCCTAACTCCGTCGATAAGCGTAAGATGCACCAGTTTGACAGCTTCGGCTACAACTCCCTCCACTACATCTGTCGCATTCCGCGCTCTCTGTACTACGACCCCGAACATCCCGAACTCAACGAGATATCCTTCGAACTGCAGATGCGCACAGCCCTGCAGCATGTGTGGTCAGATATACAGCACGACCTGGGCTACAAACTCGACATCGAGACACCTGTGGAGTACCACCGTGCCCTCAGCCGACTGGCTGGTATGCTCGAACTTGCCGATATGGAGTTCAGCCGCATACGTGCTGATATCATAGAGCACCGTCGTCGCGTTACAGCCCTCATGGAGCAAGGCAAACTCGGTGATGTGCCACTCGATGGCGACACCTTCAATGCCTACTTGCAGCAACAGCCGTTTGATAAACTCAACAAGTATATCGCCTCTATCAACAATGCCGAGCTCTACCGTTCGTCAGCCCTCAAGTTCCTGCCCATACTCCGACGCCTGGGCATCAAGACGCTGGCAGACGTTGAGAAAATGCTCCACGACAACTACAACGATGCTTACCAGCTCGCCCTTTCCCAGCTCGGTCCGAACGACATCGATATCCTCTCAGACACCATCGGCATACAGAACCTCTGCATCGTGCATATCATTAAGACAGGAGGCGGCATAGCAGGTCTGCACCGCTTCTTCGACGATATCAACGGTGCACAGCCAGCCAACCTGGAACTTGCCGAAATGGTCATGCAGCAGGCTAAACGACTCAGCTTCGCCAACAACAACTAATCCCCCACAATAACAACACGATGAAAAAGATACTATCACTCATCCTCGTCCTCTCACTCTCCTTTAGTCTCTATGCAGAGGATAAGATAAAGGTTTATTACACCGTAGAGCAGTTGCCAGACCCCATACAGTTTATGCCTGCCCCACCTGACACGCTCGATTTTCGATTCTCACAAGACGTTATGCGTTACTTCTGGGGCAAGCAGCAACGCCTCAACCCAGAGCACGCAGCACAGGCAAGGCTCGATGCCATCTGGACCTACGAGGGACTGGCAGCACAGTTCAGCAAAGCCTTCGGACTCGAGATTTCCAAGGAGGGCACCCCAGAGATATGGACAGCCTTCACCTCAGGCATCGAGACCGCAGCATCCGTTCGCAAGCCCATCAAGGCATACTACCACCGCGTGCGTCCGTTCGTAAGATTCCATGAGCACATCCTCACCTACCAGGCAGAGGAAGACGAGGCAGAACTGGCTGGCGAGGGTTCCTACCCTTCAGGCCACTCCATGCGCGGATGGCTCGCAGCACTATTGCTGTCAGAAATCAACCCTGACAATGCCAACGCCCTCTACAAGCGCGGACTGGAATATGGCGATAGCCGTGTAATCGTGGGTGCTCACTGGCAGAGCGACATCGAAGCCTCACGCATCATAGCAGGCGCAAGCTATACCGCTCTTCACAACAGCCCTGACTTCCGCAAGCAGATGGAGAAAGCCAAGGCTGAATACAAGAAACTTACAAGCAAGAAAGAAGGCAAATAAATAACCACTTCCTTTGCTCGCATCACAAAAAAAGAGCGCTGAACACAATCCGTTCAGCGCTCTTTCCTTTATTCTTTCTTCTCGTATGGATTATTCCTCAAAATCAGCCTCCATGCTATTACTTGGCAGGGTACCGTTACCACCGCCGCTCTCGCCACCTTGGTCTA
>JAEEGL013921776.1_pt1 | contig 35740 bp, 39 predicted proteins | sample 9134231 | NCBI WGS metagenome assembly JAEEGL01 (sample SAMN16246548, study PRJNA631951) | gut metagenome | biome: gut microbiome; feature: rumen; material: fiber-attached | host: Bos | place: Iran: Karaj | collected 2018-10
CCTTTTTAAAGGGGTTGGCCGCCGGAGGCACTCAAGCGTAAGCGACTTTCTTCGCACTCAAGCGTAAGCGACTCTCTTCGCACTCAAGCGCAAGCGATTCTCTTCGCACTCAAGCGCAAGCGACTCTCTTCGCACTCAAGCGCAAGCGACTCTCTTCGCACTCAAGCGCAAGCGACTCTCTTCGCACTCAAGCAAAAGCGACTGTTCAGAACAGGGCGATGTCTGTATTTATATAATTTTTTCCGTCATTTGTTATGAACTGGATATTATCTTCGGAAACTGCTGTATCCCGGGAGAGCATACGGACTGTGCCGATGTCGGAGCATTCTGTCGGTGCGCTGCCGTTCTCAGACCAGTAGAGGATACCGTTGCTTGCGAATGTACACACTCCGTCGCTTGTTATACAGGCGGCTCCGACATTCAGGGATATCTTCACCGGAGCTCCGCCGTCCGTCCAGTACAGGCCGTTTGCGGTATCGCGGAAATATATGCTGCCGAGCGACGGCTCCGTGAAGAAATCAAAGACATTCTCCGCTATGACCGTTTCCTTCGCAAAAGAGCCAGCCGTCCCCTTCATTATCAGCTTCGAGCCCTTGACATACAGCAGTTTCCTGCCGTCTGCGGAGATCGTGTAAAAGCTCGCCTTGTCGAGGTCAAGCAGCTTGCGCTGCCTGTACCCGCTGCCGTTCCTTTCAAACTGCATCAGCGCTGCGGAGCCTCCTGCGTTATCTACGGCCTCGCCTATGAAAAGTCCGAAGCCGTCCTGTTCCTGCTTCATTCCCGCAGGTATGAAAGGCCTCACTGTTCCGCTGAATACGGGTATCCTTGACTTCGCAGCACTGTCGAAAACGAATGTGTACGGTGGAGTCCCGTCCGTAAACAGTATCTGCGTGCAGTCCGGGGAAACGGCTTTCACAGAACCGCAGCCGCAGACCTCCACGAATACCGCCGAGCCGGCTTCACACAGCACCAACTGGCTCTTCTTCTGACCATATACCGTACCGTCGCATCCGACCGCGAAAACGCTGTCCGCACCGGTCAGTTCTTCGGTGCTGCCGTTCCTGTATGCGTATATCTTCTGCTCATTCCTGACGCTTTCGCCCCAGACCGCCGAGCTTCCGTCCGGCGAGACCACAAGAAACAGGTCGGAGCCTGTCAGTTCGCCTATCTGTTCGGGGCTGCCGGAACTGCGATATATCTTTCTGTCCTTTTCATAGAACGCGGTGTCGCTGCTTCCGGCAAGCCCGAATATCTGCGCTCCGGAGACGCCTGTGTCCAGCTTTGTCACACCGCTGCTTTTCGCAAGGTACAGATTCCCGTCCGCTCCGAGTGCGAGCATTGAGCCGAGTGAGTTCGTCCCGCTGCGGAGCAGGTTTTTCAGCGTTTCAGTCTTGTTTCCGGCATCGTCGAAGAACGTACATTCGTGCGCTCTCATGACGCTTTTTACCGTCGCGGGTACCTTTTCGTATCTTACTGCCGGCACGTCGGTGACAAGGAAGAAGAACACCAGCACTGCCGCGGCTGCCGCAAGTCCCAGAGCCGCGAATATGATGACCTTTACGGTATCTGACTTTTTCTTCATCCGTATGCCCCGTTTCACGCTCTTACGAAATGTATCAGTACGGAGCGGAAGTCGCCCCACTGCTCGGGTATTATGATGCCTGCCTGCATGAGAGCAGCGCCGGAATATTTATTCTCCGGCTTTGTCTCGTCATAGTAGTACGCATCGGGATCGAGCCCTTTGAGCTTTATCCTGCGTGAGTGCATATTCGCGCGGCGCAGTACCTGCACGAACTCAAACAGCGCCTCGCTCTTGTCTTTTGCGACGAATTCCCACGCGTCCCAGGTATTGTCCGCGAACATATTGCCTATGCGGTACTGATCGCCGGTGCGGACGAGAGGATTGTATTTCAGGAATTCCGCGATCTGACCGGGTATCGCGTCACGGTCGCTCTGCGGTATCTTCGTGACATCCAGCTCATAGCCGAATGTGCCTACCAGCGCGACGTGCCCGCGGGTCTCAAAGGGCGTGGATCTGCCTACCGTGTGGTTCGGACAGTCGGAAACGTGCGCGCCCATAGCCGAGCAGGGATAGCACAGCGATGTGCCGTACTGTATCCTGAGCCGCTCTATGGCGTCAGTGTCGTCTGAGCACCAGATCTGCGGCGAGAAGTAAAGCATACCGGGGTCGAAGCGCGCTCCGCCGCCGGAGCAGTTTTCCAGCAGAATATGAGGGTAGTCTGTGGTGAGTCTGTCCATGAGCTCATACACACCGAGGACGTATCTGTGCCATATCTCGCGCTGACGCTCCTTCGGCAGGGCGTTAGAGGCGGGTTCGGATATCTGGCGGTTCATGTCCCACTTGATATATTCGATGTTTGCGTTGTCGAGAATGTTTCTCATCATACCGTAAACGTAGTCGCGCACGTCCTTTCTCGAATAGTCGAGAACGTACTGTTCGCGGCTCATGGTCAGCGGTCTGCCTTTTATCTGTATTGCCCAGTCGGGGTGCTGTCTGTACAGGTCGGAGTCCGGCGAGATCATTTCGGGCTCGAACCAGATGCCGAACTTCATTCCGAGTGCGTTCACGCGGCTGACAAGCTCACCCAGCGTGCAGCCCAGCTTCTTTTCGTTCACGACCCAGTCGCCCAGCGAAGAGTTGTCCGAATCGCGGTGACCGAACCAGCCGTCGTCCATTACAAGCATCTCGATGCCCAGCTTTGAAGCCTGCTCCGCTATGCTGACCAGCTTTTCGGCGTTGAAATCGAAGTATGTCGCTTCCCAGTTGTTTATGAGTATCGGACGGCGCTTGTCGCGGTATTCGCCGCGTATCAGATGCCCGCGGTACAGGTCGTGGAATGTGCGGGACATCCTGCCGAGACCGCTGTCGGAGTAGACCATTACGACTTCCGGTGCGGTAAACGTCTCGCCCGGTTCAAGGAGCCAGCCGAAATCCGTGCCGTTGATGCCCATTAAATAGCGGGTCCTGCCGAACTGCGTGACCTCTGCTTCGGAGACGAAGTTCCCCGAATACACGAAGTTGAAGCCGTAGACTTCGCCGGTGTCCTCGTCCGCGTTGTGTGCGCAGAGAGCCGTGAAGGGGTTGCTCTGGTGGCTGGATTCGCCCTTCATCGAATCGACTGACTGCTTTCCGCGGTGCAGGGGAGAGCGCTCGGGATAACGTTCACGCGCCCATGAGCCGTTGACCGTTATCATATCCATATCGTCGGCGTCAAAGTCCACGCAGGCGGAGTATACGCGGGTGAGCTGCACCTTCTTCTGTCCGGCATTCGTTACTTTCAGCGAGCGCGTTATTACGTCAAGGTCGGTGAAAGCCGTATATATCAGAGTGACTTCAAGCCCGGCATGAACGTCCTCCAGCGTAACTTCAAGAGTCTGTGCCTCCGAAGGGTCGTTCACGAATGTGGCGGGCAGACCGTCGGGTTTCGGCTTGCCGTCGTATATCTTATGGGACTTGTAGCGCAGATCCGCGGCAGTGGAGCCGTCCTCCTCAACGATGGAGAAAGCGTGTTCACGGTAATCCCCGATACCGAAGCACGGGTATTCCAGCGGCAGGCAGTCCATGTAGCTGCTGAGTTCACGGAGATTCGTCTCCGGCGTGAACGGCGGCTCATCAAGGCGAAGCAGATAGGTCATATCGTCGTCGGGCAGAGCTTTGCCGAAATATGTGTGGGCGAGATAGCCGCCCGGCGCGGTTTGCATGATGTAGCAGGTATCCTTCGCTGTCAGTATGAAGCTCTTCGCGGCTTCGTTGTATCTGATCGGCATATTTTTATCCTCCGGAATATAATAATAACACAATTATATCATAGAGAAAAACATTTTTCAAGGCTTGACACCGAAAAATCTTGAATTTTGCGCCGGAATATGTTATCATATAGAAAACGCCGGAAAGGAAGTAATTATTATGAATGAAGTAAAATGGCTCGACAACGCCGTATTCTATGAGATATATCCCCAGTCGTTCAATGACACGAACGGCGACGGCATAGGCGATTTCCGCGGCATAGCGGAAAAGCTGGACTACATCAGGGAGCTTGGCTGCAACGCGATATGGATGAATCCGTGCTACGATTCGCCTTTCCTTGACGCGGGCTATGATGTGCGCGACTATTACAAGGCAGCGCCGCGCTACGGCACCAACGAGGATCTGAAAGCCCTGTTCGGTGCGATACATGAACGGGGTATGCACATACTGCTCGATCTCGTACCCGGCCATACATCATGGGAGCACGAATGGTTCAGGCAGTCCTGCCGTGCGGAGCGCAACGAGTTCACAGACCGGTATATCTGGACTGACAATACATGGGAGGCTCCCGAGGGCATGAATGCACTGATAGGCCTTGCTGAAAGAGTGGGCGCTTGCGGAGTCAATTTCTTCTCCCACCAGCCCGCCCTGAACTACGGCTATTACAGGCCGAAGCCTGACAAGCCGTGGCAGCAGCCTGCCGACGCTCCCGGCCCGAAGGCTACTCTTGAAGCCATGAAGGACGTCATGCGCTTCTGGCTGAACATGGGCTGTGACGGTTTTCGTGTTGATATGGCTTCTTCACTCATCAAGAATGACGAGGACAGAAAGGGCGTGATAGCGCTCTGGCAGGATGTCCGCGCTTTTCTTGACCGTGAGTTCCCCGAAGCGGCAATGGTCTCGGAGTGGGGCGAACCCGACAAGTCGCTGCAAGGCGGCTTCCACATGGATTTTCTGCTGCACTTCGGTCCTTCGCACTACAACGATCTGTTCCGCTGCGACAAGCCGTTCTTCGGCGGCAGCGGCGATGCGTCCGAATTCGTGAAGACATACAGGGAAAACCGTGAAAAATCCGGCGGCAAGGGGCTTATGTGCATACCCTCGGGCAACCATGATATGTACAGGCTTGCAAAATACATACACGGTGACGGACTGCGCATTTCTTTTGCATTTCTGATGTCCATGCCGGGAGCGCCGTTTATTTATTACGGTGACGAGATCGGGATGAGGTATGTTGAGGGGCTGTATTCTGTGGAGGGCGGCTATGAAAGAACCGGCTCCCGCTCACCTATGCAGTGGGACGGCACGGAGAACGCGGGTTTCAGCTCGGCTCCTGCGGAAAAGCTCTACATCAGGCTTGATCCGGACAATGACAGACCTACTGCCGAAAAAGCCATGGCGGATCCGGATTCTCTGTGGCATGAGATACAGAAGCAGATAAACATCAGAATGGAACATCCGGCATTACAGAGCAAGGGTGACATAGATTTTGTTTACTGCGAAAAGGACAGTTATCCTCTTGCGTATGTCCGCAAGGACGGAGGCAAGAAGATACTTGTAGTTCTCAATCCTTCGGGAAAGTCTGCGTCATTTGCTTTTTCCGGTGTTCCCGGAAAAGCGGTTTACAGTTACGGCGGTGCAGTTTCTGCCGAAGGCGGTATTATAACAGCTCCCGCGAATTCTGCCGGCTGGTATCTGCTCTGACATTGCGGTGAGCTGCGGCTCCCAATCCGGCGGGGTACCCCCGCTGTCACTCCGTCTGGTACTTTCTGCAATAGGCTTTTTTCAGCCTCGCAGCCGATAGTCTCGTTATACGTTTCTTTTCGCCCGCTGCGGGGTACCCCCGCTGTCAATCCGTCTGTTAAATTCTGCTTTTTATAGTCTGTGCCTCGCAGCCGGTAGTTTCGTTCTGCGTTTCTTTTCGCCCGCGCGTTAATTATTTTTTATGTCGGAATTTCGTTCCGCGAGGCGACTTACTTTTTTCTGTAGCAAAAAAAGTAAGCAAAAATGCCACTTTTTCAGTCCTGTCTCAGACGGTCCGCTTACTTATCATCTTCACGTCCGTACACGTTGGACCGCGTTCGACAAGTCCTGAAAAAGCCTGCCGCCCCCGAGGGTCATCTGCTCCTTTTGCCGGAGGGGTAGTGGGGAATCCTTTCAGAATTTCTTCTATCGACATCTTTACACGAAAAAATCTGCTCCTTTTGTAAGTCAAAGGGAGCAGTTTTTACTCTGTATAGGCGTACACATTACCGAATCTGCAAGGCGGAGCGATTTGTTTAGGGATCCAAACCCTTTTTAAAGGGGTTGGCCGCCGGAGGCACTCAAGCGCAAGCGACTCTCTTCGCACTCGAGCGCCAGCGACTCTCTTCGCACTCAAGCGCCAGCGACTCTCTGCACACTCGAGCGCCAGCGACTCTCAAACACTCGAGCGTTAGCGGCTTCTTGTCCTCGTTCTCAGCGGTGTTTACAATCGGAGCATTTTGAGCAGTCACCGCAGCAGGAGCCTCCGCGTTTTCTGCGGCGCACTGCGGCTATGAGGGCGGCTGCTATGACTACGACTACGACTACTATAAGCACTATATCTGCTGCGTTCATCACTGTACCCCCAATAATATCAATATTCCGCGTGTGAGGAGAGTCGCTGCCCATGCGACTGCGCACTGCCATACGACGAGAGCTGCCGCCCATTTAAGACCGAGTTCACGGCGTACCGAAGCTACCGCTGCGATACAAGGCGTGTACAGCAGCGAAAATACCAGCAGGCATATTGCCGTTGCCGGGCTCATTACAGCCGCGATGCCGTCGCCGTACAGCATATCCAGCATCGAGACTACGCTTTCCTTTGCCATGAAACCGCTGAGCAGAGCCACACCTATACGCCAGTCGCCAAGTCCCGTGGGGACAAGCAGCGGCACCGTGAAGCCCGCAAGCAGTGCGAGTATGCTGTCGGCAGGATCGGCCACAGGATCCATGCGCAGGCTGAAATTCTTTAATACCCATACCAATACGGAAGCCACAAGTATTACCGAGAATGCGCGCTGGAGGAAGTCCTTCGCTTTCTCCCAGAGGAGCTGCGCCACGTTGCGGACTCCGGGCATACGGTAGTTCGGGAGCTCCATTACGAACGGCACAGGCTCACCGCGGAACAGCGTGTTCTTGTAGAGCAGGGCTCCGATTATACCGAACACTATGCCCAGAACATAAAGCCCCGTCATCACCAGCCAGCTGTATTCCGGGAAGAATGCCGCCGCGAAGAACGCGTAGATCGGCACCTTGGCGGAGCAGCTCATGAACGGCGTAAGAAGTACCGTCATCTTGCGGTCACGGTCGCTGGGCAGAGTTCTTGTCGCCATGACGGCAGGTACTGTACAGCCGAAACCGATCAGCAGCGGCACTATGCTGCGCCCGGAAAGTCCGAGCTTCCGCAGCAGCTTATCCATAAAGAACGCCACTCGCGCCACATAGCCGCTGTCCTCCAGCATGGACAGGAAGAAGAACAGCGTCACGATTATCGGCAGGAAGCTGAGTACGCTGCCGACTCCGCCGAATATACCCTCGATTATCAGATCGCGTATTGTCTGGTTGACTTCGGCAGCTTCAAATGATCTGTCAGCCGCTGCTATGAGCGCGTCCACGCCTGTTTCCAGCAGACTTTGCAGCCACGCGCCTATCACATTGAAAGTCAGGAAGAACACGGAGCCCATTATGATTATGAACATCGGGATAGCTGTCCATTTTCCTGTAAGAAGACGGTCTATGCGCGTGCTGCGGATATGCTCCCGGCTCTCACCGGGCTTCTTTACTGTCTCGCTGCACAGCTTCTCTATGTAGGTGAAGCGCATATCCGCTATGGCCGCGCAGATATCAAGGCCGCGTTCGGCCTCGGTCTGCTCGGTGATGTGCCGGAGCATTTCAAGTTCATTGTCGTCAAGATCGAGTTGTTTAAGCATGAGCTCGTCGCCCTCGGCAGCCTTGCTTGCCGCGAAACGCGGCGGCAGACCCGCCTTTTCTGCGTGATCTTCGATAAGATGTCTGATGCCGTGCAGGCAGCGGTGTACAGCGCCGCCGTTCTCGTCCTTGCCGCAGAAATCACGGTGCAGCGGCACTTCTCTGTAATGTGCTATGTGTATTGCATGGTCTATGAGCTCTTCGATACCGCTGTTCTTGGCCGCGGAGATCGGCACCACAGGCACGCCCAGCAGTTCTTCCATGGCGTTTATATCGACGCTGCCGCCGTTCGCGGTCAGTTCGTCCATCATATTCAGCGCTATGACCACCGGGATATCAAGTTCAAGCAGCTGCATCGTAAGATTCAGATTGCGTTCGATGTTCGTAGCGTCCACGATGTTGATAATCGCATGGGGCTTTTCTTCAAGCACAAAGCTCCGTGAAACTATCTCCTCGCTGGTGTACGGAGACATTGAATAGATTCCGGGCAGGTCGGTGACGATCGTATCGGGTCTGCCCTTGATAGGGCCGTCCTTGCGGTCAACCGTTACGCCGGGGAAGTTCCCGACATGCTGCTTTGAGCCGGTGAGCCGGTTGAACAGCGTAGTCTTGCCGCTGTTCTGGTTGCCGACAAGCGCGAATTTCATCACAGTCCCCGCGGGCAGCGGATCGCCGTCTCCGCGCATATGGAACTTGCCGCCCTCACCGAGTCCGGGGTGGCTTGTTTTTTTGCTCTTCTTTTCTTTCACGCTGCCTTCGACGTGCCGCACTTCAACCGGCGATACTTCGATGCCGGCCGCGTCGTCGAGCCGCAGTGTCAGTTCATATCCCCGCACTGACAGGCTCACAGGGTCTCCCATGGGGGCGTACTTTATGACCGTGACTTCGGTGCCTGGTATCAGTCCCATATCCAGAAAATGACGCCGCAGCGCTCCTTCTCCGTTGATCTTATCTATCCTGACGGTGCTGCCCACCGCCGCATTTCTCAGTGTATCCATGCTTCCTCCGTGTTATATCAGACTAACTATATATGATACCACAAAGTATTCCGATTTTCCACAGGAAAAAGTGAATTTCGGCGTTTTGAACAAATAAAACTCCGGACAGGTCTGTCTGTTATGACTTTCAATATGTTCTATCCTTGTCCGCAGGCACATAGAATTGAAAGACGAAAACGCAAAGGACGGGTGAAAGAATGGACGAAGCAAAACGCTATTATGATGCGATAACACTGCTGCCGCCGTTCGTGAATGCGCTTCAGGCGGTGCCGCGGCGAATCGCGGAGAATGCCTGTGAGGTGCGCGTGCGGACCGGCAGGCCGCTGATCGTGGAGACTCCGGGAGAGCGTCACATCTGCGCAGGCGTGAAAGCCACGGCAGCCGACATAAGCAAGTGTATCGGTTGCTTCTGCGATTACTCGCTGTACAGCTGTGAAAGGGAGCTCTCCGAGGGCTGGATAACGCTCCGGGGAGGCCACAGAGCGGGCTTCACGGGGACTGCGGTGACGCGGGGAGGCGCGGTAACGACGATCAAGGACATCTCCTCCATAGACCTGCGTATAGCCTCGGAGCGCAAAGGCATAGCCGAGAAGCTGCTGAGCCTCACGGCACCGGAACCTGACTTCCGCGGTCTGCTGATACTCGGAGCTCCCATGAGCGGCAAGACCACGATGCTGCGGGATTACGCGCGGCTTCTGGCATCGTTTGCCCGGGTGGCGGTCATAGACGAGCGCGGCGAAATAGGCGCGGTGTACGGCGGAGTGCCTCAGAACGATCTCGGGCTGAACAGTGATATCCTCGACCTGTTCCCGAAGGCCGAGGGTATAATACAGGCTCTGCGTTCGCTGTCCCCAGAGTATATAGTCTGTGATGAGGTGGGAACGGAGTACGGGCGTCTTGCGGAGTGCGCCGGCAGAGGTGTGAAACTGATACTGACAGCGCACAGCGGCAGTATGAGCGAAGCCGCCGACAACCGTGCGGTGCGCTTTCTCACGGACTGCGGGGCTGTCAATTACATAGCGCTGCTGATGAACGGCGGTGACGTGGGAAAGACCGCCGGACTGTGGAGGGTCGGTAAAAGTGAAGATATTGGAAGCTGCGGCAGCAGCGGCGATCTGTACCGCTGTCGGAGCCGCATTCTCGGCGGCGCTTGAACGCCGCTGCACCGTGCTCCGGGAGACGGGTGCCATGCTGGCGGAGATGAAAGTGATGATACGCTACCGTTCGGTGAGGATGTCGGAGCTGATAAGCGAACTTGCGGCATCGAAGGCGTATGCCCGCAATCCGTTTCTCCGTGCCGCAGCCGCGAACATAAGCGCCGGTATGCCGGTGAACGAAGCATGGGACGCTGCGGCATCCGGGGCTCTGTTCCTGACGGATACGGACAGGGATATCCTGCGCGGTATAGGCGCGGGTCTGGGCGGCAGTGACACAGACGGACAGCTCTCGCTGCTGGAACTGGGTGCTTCGATGATAAGCGGGGCTCTCGAAGAGGCAGAGCGTGAGCGCGCCGGCCGCAGCCGTATGCTGTTCGGAGTGTGGACGCTCTGCGGCATAGGAGCGGGGATCATAATTTTGTAGGAGTCTGCTTTTTATGGATGTTGATCTGATATTCCGCATCGCGGGGATCGGTATAATAGTTGCAGTGCTGAATATGCTGCTCCAGAGGTCGGGACGGGACGAGCAGGCTATGATGACGACGATAGCGGGGCTTGTGGTGGTGCTGATGATGCTGGTGGGCGAGATAGGCACTCTGTTTGATACTATAAGGGAAGTTTTCGGATTATAGCTTATGGATATTGCTGCCATAGTAGGCGCGGGTATAGTCGCGGCGGCTCTGTCGGCGGTGCTGAAACGCTTTCACGCGGAGTCCGGGCTGTTTGTTTCCATTGCCGCGTCGCTGTTCATACTGTTTGCGGTGCTCAGTGCTCTGTCACCGCTGACGGAGCTGATAGGCGAGCTTGCGGGAGAGGCGGGGACGGATAACGCTTGTATCGCGATAATGATGAAGGCTCTGGCGGTGAGCCTCATCACCCAGCTCGCGGCGGACAGCTGCCGGGACAGCGGTGAAGGCGCCATTGCGTCGAAGATAGAGCTGGCGGGGAAAACCGCGGTGCTGCTCATAGCAGTGCCGCTGTTTGAAACTCTGCTCGGGATCGTGAAGGAACTGATAAAGTGAAAAGATTGATGTGCTTATGCGCAGCACTGTTGATATGCCTGCTGACGCTTAACGTGCGGTGTTCTGCCGAAGCCCCCGGGGACGAGCTGTACGGGGCTCTCCCGCCGAAAGCCCGCGAAACTCTGGACAGCAGCGGAGTAACGCCTTCCGGCGGGGCGGAGTCCGTGGGACTGAAGGAGATATTGGCAAGTCTTACGGAGCTTGTTGCCGAACATTCCGGGAAGCCCATGAGAATGTTCGCTGCGCTGACCGCTCTGATACTGCTGACATCGCTGACATCGGCGGTGGGCGAAGCCGCAGGGGGCAGCGGCGCGGGGGTATGCAGGCTGGTTTCCGCAGTCTCGGCCGCGGTCATAGTATCGGGCTACATGGCGGACATCATAGATGCCGCCCGGTCTGCTGCCGGAGCCGCTGCGGACTTCACGCTGGCGTACATACCGGTCATCGCGGGAGTCACGGCGGCAGGCGGACACACAGGTTCCGCGGCGCTGTTCAGCTCCGTGACCCTGACAGCGATACAGCTGCTTTCGCGGCTTACCGCAGCGGTCATCATCCCGCTTACCGGCTGTATGCTTGGCATCACCGCTGCCGGGAGCGCCGATCCGGATCTGAAGCTGGACAGACTCGGCGAGGGCCTGAAAAAGCTGATCGTATGGGGTCTGGGGCTTACTATGACGCTGTTTCTCGGCATACTGTCTGTACAGAGCATAATAACGGCATCGGCTGACAGCGCCGCACTGAAAACGCTGAAATTTGCAGTCTCTTCCACCGTTCCCATAGTGGGAGGGGCTGTCTCCGAGGCGCTGGCAACTGTCTCGGGCAGTATATCCCTGATGAAGTCCGGCATAGGCGGCTTCGGTATAGCGGCGGGAGCCTGCGTGCTTGCGCCTTCCGCAGCCGCCGCGGTGTGCGGGAAGTTCTTCCTGTTTGCAGCGGGCGTGATAAGTGACCTGTTTGGCTGTCCGGAAACCGGCAGAATGATAAAGGCGGGGGAAAACGTGATGTCCGTGATACTCGCGGTGCTGTCCTGCTTCTTCGTGTTTATGACGGTCTCCACGGGCGTACTTCTGGCCTTCTGCCGTTCATAAGGTGAGATAATATGAAAGAGATACTGATACCGATATGCGCAGCGGCAATAATGACTGCGGTATATAAGGCGATAGTTCCGGCGGGGAAGTCAGCCTCACAGATAAAGCTGCTGGCTGCCTGCTTCTTTGCTGTCACGGTGATAAGGGCGGCAGCAGGGGCTGCGGGTCTTATTGACATACCGGCGCCCGGGATCACGGACGGCACATACAACGACTATTCCGTGCAGGTCACGGAGACGATGAAGTCTGAGACCGTGAATGCCCTGCGGCGCTCGATAGAGGAACGGCTGGCGGAGGAGAACATAGCTCCGGAAAAAATCTACATTGACGTACATATCGCGGACAACGGACGCATATCAATTAATGAGATAAGGCTCGTATTCAGCGGGAACACGGGACCTTTGCAGGCGGAAAAAGCCGCCGCAATAGTCCGGAGCCTTACCGGCGGATCTGTGAAAGTGTACGCCGTGGTACAGGGAGGAGACCGATGAAGGCGTTGATAAGCTTCGGTGAGATAAAGGAACTGCTGCGCTCCGAAAAGGGCATGAAGATCCTGTTTGCGGCGGGAGCTGCGCTGATACTGGTGCTGGCGTTCGGCGGACTGTTCGGCGGGAACCGTTCAAAGACCGCGGAACCTGCTGCCGGAGCCGCGGAGGAGCTTTCGGCCTGTGAAAGCAGGCTGGAGCAGCGCCTTGCGGAAATCCTCGGTGAGATCGAAGGCGTGGGGAACGTGCGTGTCATGGTGACGCTTGACACCTCGGAGCAGACCGAATACGGCAGGAACGCGGATATGCGGCTGTCTGTCACAGCTCCGAAAGTGCGGGGAGTGATCGTGGTCTGTGACGGCGGTGACAGTGTGACAGTGCGAGAGAAAGTAATAAATGCGGTGTCGGGAGTATTCGGCATTAATACGCTGCGCATAAGCGTTACAAGATAGCGTTCATCGAATATTGAAATATGCACATTATAAACGGAGGAAACTGTTATGAAACCAAAAAGAAGACTCAACCTTATCATCGGGAGAAAGCAGATAGCCGTAGCAGGGCTGGCGGTGCTGCTGGGAGCGGCGGTGTATGTCAACTACCTGTACTCGTCGCCGAAGAAAGTGCAGACTGCGGAGCCCCGGACGGCCGAAACGGAAGCCGAGACCGCGAGATACGGCGAGATCCGCTTCGTGGACGCAAAGTCGGGCGGCACGGAGGTGTCCGTAGGCTCGGAACCGACGGACGAATACTTCGCCCAGGCAAGGCTCGACAAGCAGAAGAGCCGCGACGAATCGCTGGAAGTCCTCCGCAGCTTCTGGTACGGCGGCGACAGCACCGGCGATGAGCTGGAAGTGATAGCCGGTGACGTGAAGGCGGTCAGCGGATATGTAGAGACCGAGTCCAAGATCGAGAACCTGCTCAAAGCGCAGGGCTTTTCCGATGCTCTCTGCTACCTGACCGGCTCCACCGCCAACGTCATAGTCCGGACAGCGGGTCTCGATACTGCGCAGGCTGCACAAATTAAGAGCACACTTTTAGGCGAAATTGCTATACCTGCTGAAAATATTACAATAGTTGAAATAAAGTAGTTGTACAATTTGAATTTTTGTGATATAATGATTAATAATGCTTTTCCGGCATTCAACTATTGCAGAAATTCGGAGGTCACTATGGATAATCAGAACGGAAACATAAACGGCGCGCTCAAAGTCTCCGCTGCCGTCATCGTAAGCATCGCGGAGGCAGCCGCGGCAGAGACCGAGGGGGTCGCGGTAAAGGCTGCGAACAAGCTGGCCGCGCCCGATGACGCGCCGTTCGTTTCGCGCTTCGTGTCACCGATCAGAGTAAGGCTGAACGGCGATTCGGCAGCGCTCAGCATCACCATCGTCACACTGGCCGGATTCAGGGCTTATGAGGTAGCCAGGGCCGTTCAGGAGCACGTCAAGTCCTCCGTGCAGAATATGACGGGGATCGCGGTCTCGAAGGTGAACGTGAGGATCGCGGCAGTAAAGGCAAAATAACCGGTAAGCCCGGCGCATACGGTACATACCGCTGCGGCGGGCGGCTTGTCGTTCACAAGTTTGTATAATAGGAATGGAAAAGACTATGAGTGAAAATCTTACAAGACGTGAAATCAGGGAAGGCGTGTTCCTGCTGCTGTTCCAGAGCGATCTTTCCGGCATTGAGATCGAAGAGACCGCCGGTGCGTGCGAGGAAGCCTATGAAATGACGGTCACGCCCGAGATGATATCGACGGCGAAGGCTGTGGCGGAGAAGTACGAAGAACTGGACGCCATAATCGGTCAGTACAGTGTGAAGCGTGCGGTCAGCCGCATTTCCGAGGTGAACAAGACCATACTCCGGCTCGCGCTGTTCGAGATAAACTACCGCTCCGACAGGATACCGCCGAAAGGGGCTGTCAACGAAGCGATAGAGCTTTCAAAAAAGTATGCCGAAAAGCAGGACAGCTCGTTCATAAACGGAGTTCTCGGAAATTACATAAAGGCGGTGGGCAAAGATGCCGGCTGAGCCCATGACCGTTACCGTATCGCAGCTCAACCGCAAGATAGGCTATATGTTCCGCGGTGAGAGCAGCTTTGCGGATATCTGCGTACGGGGCGAAGTTTCCGACTTCAGGAAAAACGAGAAATCAGGGCATTATTACCTAAAACTCGGTGACGAAGGTGCCTCAGTGTCCGCGATAATCTATTCGTGGAACAAGGCAGCAGCCGCCGAACTCGAGAACGGCATGGAGATAATAGCCCGGGGCAAGGTCAGCGTATATGAGCCCTACGGCACCTACTCGCTCCAGATCGCGTCCGTGCGTACCGAGGGCATAGGTGCGCTTTCGGACGCTTTCGAGAAACTGAAGATCAGGCTGGGCGAGGAAGGTCTGTTTGAACAAAAGCGCGATATCCCAAAAACTCCCTCGCATATCTGTGTCATAACCTCGGAGACCGGCGCGGTCCTTCAGGACATAAAGAACGTCCTCAGCCGCAGATGCCCGCAGGTAAGGGTCACACTGATACCGGCGGCGGTGCAGGGAGATCAGGCTCCCGCCTCTATCGTTTCGGCGTTCAGGATCGCAAATTCCCTCGACTGCGATACGGTCATATTCGGCAGAGGCGGCGGCTCGTCCGAAGACCTGTCCGCATTCAATGACGAGGCCGTTGTCCGTGCGATATACGGCAGCAAACACCCGACTATCTCCGCGGTAGGCCATGAAACGGACTTTACTCTCGCGGATTTCGCCGCCGATATGCGGGCTCCCACGCCCAGCGCGGCTGCGGAGCTCTCGGTGCGCGACAACGCCGAACGTCTGTACGAGCTGGAAGGGAAGTGCGCTTCGGTAAGACGCACACTGTACCGTATCGTTGACACGAGAGCAACTGCGGTGACGTTCACGGAACGTGAGATAAAACTGAAAAGCCCCACGATGCGTCTTGCGGCTGAGGAACAGCGCCTCGGCACCGTGAGCAGGCATATAAAACAGAGTATTGATAATCTGATCGGGTCGAAAGAGCGCACATTCCTCGGAAAGACCGCGGTCATAGAAGCGCTGAACCCGCTGGCTGTGCTGCTGCGCGGGTATTCGATAACATACAGCGGTGACAGGGCGGTAAAAAGCTCGGACGAGCTCAAACCCGGTGACACCGTGAAGATAAGGCTGTACGAGGGCAGTGTGACTGCCGAAGTGAAAGAGACCGGAAAATAAAAGAACCATATCGGGAGGACTACATAATATGAAACGACTTTCCTGCACAACTCTCATACTCGCAATGCTGCTGGCGCTTTCTGCCTGCGGCAAGAAGCCCGAAACTCCTGCCGCGGCGACTTCCGCGCAGAATACGGCAGCTGCGGTGACCGCTGCACCGGACGATGCCGGTGCCGGGAACAGCGGCGGCGCAGATGCCGGAAGCACCAAAGAAGCCAAGGCTCCCGTGATACCCGGAGTTCTGTACGCGCTGAACCTGAAGGACGGCGAAAAGCCCGTTGTGAGGGGAGTTACGCTGAGCGGCAACAGGGCCGGTACGGGAGAGGAAAATTCCGTAAATCAGAAGCCGATATCCGACAGCGATATCCGCTTCATATACGAGTTGAATGAATGGATATACGTTATACCCGATACGGACAAGACTTCGGGACTTTGGGTATATATAGTTCCGCACCGCGAAGATCCCGAGGACTTCACGGAGAGCTTTATTTCCGCGCTCTCGGAGGATACTCCGAAAACCGGACTGGAAAAGCCCGAAGATGAAAACTGGGAGTGGGGCGCCCTCTATGTGCATCCCGACTACTGGAGCGCCGGAGACTATGACCTTGTGTTCGTGGACGGTTTAAAGCCCGTGGCGAGGGTATACCTGAAATTATACAGCGAAAATGAGCTTACGGTGAAATCCGACAGCGAGCTTGAAAAGATGATGGCGGACGCAAAGAAAGCCGCCGAATAAGACAGAGAGAAGGAAACTGCGATGAGTTTTGACGAGGCAATGAAAAGACTCGAAGAGATATCAAAGGAAATGGACAACAAGGAGCTGCCGCTTGAAAAGGCGGTGGAGCTGTATTCGGAAGCTGCCGGTCTGGTGGAGAACTGCCGACGGGAGATAGCCGACGCGAAGCTGAAAATAGAAAAGATAGAGAACGGCGGCGCGGACAAATGAACAGGAATATCGAAGAATACATAAATATGATAGAAAACCGGCTCCCGGAGCTGTTCCCGTCGGAAAAGCTGCCGCAGAGAACGGTCATAAAGGCTGCGGAATACAGTCTTGAAGCAGGCGGAAAGCGCATACGCCCGGTGCTGACCCTGGCGTTCTGTGAGATGTGCGGAGGCAGTGCCGAAACCGCTCTGGACGCGGCCTGTGCCGTGGAGTGCCTGCATACTTACTCGCTGATACATGACGACCTGCCCTGCATGGACAACGACGATATGCGCCGCGGGAAGCCCAGCTGCCACAAGGCATTCGGTGAAGCGCCGGCTCTGCTGGCGGGTGACGGACTGCTGACACTGGCATTCGGGGTGGCGGCTGATAACAGGCGCGTATCTCCGGCAGCGGCTGTGAAGTGTGTTTCTGCTCTTGCCGCGGCGGGCGGATTTACAGGAATAGCCGGCGGCCAGCAGCTCGACAAGGACATGGAGAATGGGGGCTTTGAAATAGCGCCGCTGATACTGCCGATGTACTCGATGAAGACCTCGGCGCTGATAAAGGCGGCGTGCCTGTGCGGAGTCTACTGCGCCCAGAGCCCGGACGAGGCGGGATATGCGGAAAAGGCAGCGGAATACGCCGAAAACCTTGGAATTGCGTTCCAGATAGTGGACGACATACTCGATGTGACAAGCACGGAAGCGGAGCTCGGCAAGCCCATAGGCAGCGACGCGGAGCACGGTAAGAACACCTTCGTCAGCGTTTATGGAATCGATATCGCGGAGATAGAAGCCGCGGATTACACAAAGAAGGCTCTCGCAGCACTGGATATTTTCGATGACAGCACGTTCGTGAAAGAGCTCACGGAAAATCTGCTTTTACGCAAAAAATAAGGAAAAATAAAGGGATTTGTTGGAGATATAATATGGCGGATATGGTAAATGTGGTGCTTCTGGCAGCGGTTTCGGCGTGGTTCGCCGCGCAGCTGCTGAAACTGATAATATACGCGATCATGAACCGCACCCTGCGTATAGAGCGCATCTGGGGAGCGGGCGGAATGCCGTCGTCTCATTCGGCATTCGTGTGTTCTCTTGCGCTTGTGACGTGCAGAGTGCACGGCATCGCGTCCACAGAGGCAGCTCTTGCTATGTCGCTGGCGTTCATCGTAATGTACGATGCCTGCGGCGTAAGACAGGAAGCCGGCCGTCACGCGAAGGAGATCAACAGGCTCCGCCGCGTGGTGGATAAGCTGGACGACGAGATCGTGGAGAAGCTCGACGAGGAAGTCGATATCGAAGCGGACGAAAACGAGCCGGACAAGGAACTCAAGGAGTTTCTCGGCCACACCCCGATACAGGTGATATGCGGAGCTCTGCTCGGCATCCTGATCGGACTGCTTTTCCCGGTATGAGAGAAATCACCGAAAGGACAGAGATATAATGATCCTATCCGATAATATAGATCCCGATATAGTAAAACAGCTTTCGCTGGAAGAAAAGAAACAGCTCTGTGAGGAGATCAGGGCTTTTCTTATTGACAGCGTTTCCAGAACGGGCGGACATCTGGCCTCGAATCTCGGCACCGTTGAGCTTACGGTGGCGCTGCACAGCGTTTTCTCGACTCCGGAGGACAAGATAGTTTTCGATGTGGGGCATCAGTCCTATACCCACAAGCTCCTGACCGGGCGTAAGGAGGGCTTCTCCGGGCTGCGCTCGAAGGGCGGCATCTCCGGGTTCCCGAGAAGCTCCGAGAGCGAGCATGACGCTTTCATCGGCGGCCACAGCAGCATATCCATATCAGCGGCGCTGGGCATCGCAAAGGCAATGGAGCTTGAAGGAAAGAAAGGGAACGTCATAGCCGTCATCGGCGACGGGGCTCTTACCGGCGGTCAGGCTTACGAAGGTCTCAACAATGTCAGCAAACTGTCGAATAATCTGATAATCATACTCAACGACAACGAGATGTCCATATCCCGCAGCAAGGGCTCGGTGGCGGATTACCTCACCCGTATGCGCTCGTCCCGCTCCTACTATGACAAAAAAGCGGCGGTGAAGGATTTCCTTTCACATTCCGAGCTGGGCAAGGAAATATCCAAGTCCATCAGCGGCACGAAAGACCTCGTCAAATTCGCCATATACCAGAGCAACATCTTTGAAAGCCTCGGGCTCAAATACTACGGCCCTGTGAACGGCCATGACATAGGCAAACTGATAGAGATACTTGAAATAGCGAAACTTACGAACGAACCCTGCATAGTCCATGTCAAGACCAAGAAGGGAAAGGGCTACAAGCCCGCGGAGCTCAACTCCGGCGAGTACCACGGCGTTTCTGCGAAGAAAAATCCGGCGCGCAAGGCGGCGACCTTCTCCGAAACAGCAGGAACGGCTCTGCTGGAATTTGCGGAGAACGATGAAAAGATATGCGCTGTGACGGCTGCGATGAAGTATGCCACAGGGCTTGAACACATCGCAAAGGAATACCCGGAGCGCTTCTTTGACGTAGGCATCGCGGAGCAGCACGCCCTGACTTTCTGCTGCGGACTCGCGGCTGAGGGTATGCTGCCGGTGTTCGCGGTGTATTCCACGTTCCTTCAGCGCTGTTTCGACCAGCTTATTCACGACGCTTCGATAGAGAAGAAGCACATCGTACTTATGATAGACAGAGCAGGCTTCGCAGGCGAGGACGGCGAGACGCATCAGGGACTTTTCGATGTCCCGATGCTGACGGCAGTACCGGGAACGGCGATATATTCGCCTTTTGACCGCAATACTCTGAAACTCTGCATGGAGAAGGCGCTGTACGGGGAGGACGGAGTCGCCGCTGTGCGCTATCCCAAGGGTGCCTGTCAGGCTGGCATACGCAGGAGATACAGGGACTTCTACCATTCGGGAAAGACCTGCGGAAAGCTGATAATAACATACGGACGCCCTGCACAGTACGCGCACGATATTCCGGGTACGGACAGTCTTTTGCTGCTGAAGATATTCCCTATAAACAGTGAAGCTGTGGATATTGCCACAGGCTACGGAGAAGTTTACTTCTTTGAGGAGGGAATGAAGAACGGCGGAATAGCGGAAAAATTCCTCTGCGCTCTGTATGAGCGGGGATTTTCCGGGAAATATCATATAACAGCGCCGGAAAACACGGTAGGCGCAGCGGATATAGAGACCCAGCTCGCGGATGCGGGGCTTGACCGTGCGGGAATGGAGAAAAGGATAAGCGATGAGTGAGCGCCTTGATGTGATACTCGCGGAGAAGGGCCTTGCTAAAAGCCGCACTGCCGCACAGGCACTTATAAAAGAGGGCAGCGTTACGGTGAACGGCATGGTGATATCAAGACCCGCGGAACTCTGTGACCCGGAGAGCGATGAATTTGCGGTAGCCGAAAGCACGGAGCTGACGAAATATGTCGGACGGGGCGGCCTCAAGCTCGAAACTGCGGTGAAGCACTTCGGCATTGACCTTGCCGGTGCGGTATGTCTCGATATAGGCGCGTCCACGGGCGGTTTCACGGACTGTATGCTGCAGTACGGAGCAGCGAGGGTCTATGCCGTGGATGTGGGGACTTCGCAGCTGGACCCGGGACTGCGGGCTGACAGCCGCGTGATATCACTGGAAGGCCTCGATATCCGGGAGGCCGGAGAAGCAGAGATACCGGAAAAGGTCAGCTTTGTCTCGATAGACGTGTCGTTCATATCCCTGACGCGGATACTTCCCGAAGTCGGACGGTTCGCGGCGGCGGGAGCGCACTGCGCGGCGCTTATAAAGCCGCAGTTCGAGCTGGGAAAGCAGCGGATCGGCAAGAGCGGTGTGGTAAGGGACCCGAAACTGCGTGAGAAAGTTAAGAACGAGATCACCGCTTTTGCGGAGAGTCTCGGTTACAGTGTCGCCGGTGTCATACCCTCGGGTATAGCGGGCGGCGACGGAAATATCGAATATCTGATGTATTTCGCGATACCGTAAGGAGAAGCGTAACAATGAAGATTTTTGTTATACCCTGCGCAAGCAAGGAAAAGAGTATAGCGGTGCTGCCGTCCGTAATAACGGTACTGCTGGAGTCGGGGATCAAGCCGATTCTGACGGAAAGCGCCGCGGTACAGTGCGGTGAGAACAGAGCGGAGTGTATGACCGACGAGTCCGCGACAGACGCCTGCGATATGCTGATGACCATAGGCGGCGACGGAATGCTGCTCAAATGGGGCAAGCGCGCGGCTGCTGCGGGAAAGCCCGTCATAGGCATAAACACCGGACGCGTGGGATTCATGACGGCTGTGGATGTCGATGAGCTCGACAAGCTGAAAGCCCTTGCCGACGGGACGTATTCCCTGAGCCGCAGAATGATGCTGACCGCAGAACATACCCACAGCGGCGGAACGCAGCAGCTCACCGCGCTGAACGATGTGGTGCTGTTCAAGGAGTCGGGTTCGAAACTGCCCGAATTCGAGGTGCGCATAAACGGCGCCCTTGTCAACAGAGTGCGCGCTGACGGCCTTATTTTCAGTACGCCCACGGGCTCTACGGCCTATGCTCTGGCCGCGGGAGGCCCCATAATCGAACCGACGGTGGAGTGTATACAGATGACGGCGCTCAGCGCCCACACTCTGCTGAACCGTCCGATGATATTCAGTTCAAACGACGTGGTCTCCGTTGACCATATCCCGTATGAAGGCAGCCGGGTTTATATGAGCGTTGACGGCTGTGACGGCATCGAACTCAGACCCGACGACAGCCTTGTCATCAAGCGTTCCGCTGTACATCTCAACATCGCGGAAGTCGGTGTCCGCAGCTTCTTCACGAATGTGGGCGAGAAGCTTATGACGCCGCTGAAATGACGCGTTCCATTTGCAGAGGTCAGGTATGAAAAGACAGAGACAGAACGAGATACTTGCGATAATATCGGAATTTGAGATAGAAAATCAGGAGATGCTGTGCGAAAAGCTGCGGGAACGCGGTTATAACGTCACGCAGGCAACAGTGTCAAGAGATATAAACGAACTCTCGCTCGAAAAGACGATCTCGGACAGCGGAGTAAACTGCTATATGCGGGCGAAGGTCGCCAACAAGCGGCATTTCGAGACCATATTCAGCCAGTCCGTGACGCGCATCGACTGCGCCGGCAACATTGTCTGCGTCAAGTGCCACAGCGGACTTGCCAACGCGGCCTGCACCATGTTCGATACAATGAATATCGACGGAGTCGTCGGCACTATTTCGGGCGACGACACTATTTTCATTCTCGCGAGAACAGAGAATGACGCGAAGAAACTCGCTGCGCTGCTTAAAGAAATGATATAACAGCGGCGTTGTATGAAAGACTGAGGGCAGAATGTTAAAGGAACTGTACATCGAAAATCTTGCTGTCATCGAAAAAGCCGATATAGCCTTCACCGGTAATTTCAATGTTTTTTCCGGCGAGACCGGCGCGGGCAAGAGTATACTTATAGGTGCCATAAACGCCATACTCGGCGGAAGGGTACACAGGGATCTTATCAGGACAGGAACGGATCGCGCCAGCGTTTCCGCGGTTTTTGATACTGTCCCTGCTTTTGTTGCCGAAAAGCTCGAAGCGAACGGCTATCCCGCAGAGGGAGAGCTTCTTGTGAAGCGCGACATAAACAACGACGGCAAAGGTCAGGTTCGCATAAACGGACAGCCCGCCACAGCCGCACTGCTGAAAGATATAATGACCGGTCTCATCGACATACACGGTCAGCACGATACACGAATACTCACAGACCCGGCAAACCAGCGGGAGTTAATAGACAGCAGCGCGGGACTTAAAGACAGGCTCGAAGCCTATGCTGTGAAGTTCCGGGAATTTTCTGCGCTGAGCAAGCGTATAAAGCATCTCGAAGCCGAGAACAGCGAAAAGGATGAGCGCATCGAGAAGCTGAAAAACGACATAGACTCGGTGGAAAAGCTGAAACTGAAAAAAGGTGATGAAGCCGCGGTCTCCGAGAAGCTGGCACGCGCCCGCAATATGGAAGATATCGTCAACGCGCTGTCCGGCGCGTCGGTGGGGATAAGCGGTGACGACGGAGAACAGGGAGCCGCGGATATGACCGAAGCAGCCGCAAAGCTGCTGGCCGGCATAAAGCGTTTCGTGCCGGAGTGCGGGGAGCTGGCGGAGCGGCTGGATTCACTTACCGTGGAACTCCGCGACATCAGCGCCGATATAAGCGCTCTGCTTCCCGACAGCGACGGCGAGGAAAGCATACAGGCACTTGAGGAGAAGATGAGCGGAATACTATGGCTTAAACGCCGGTATTCCCTTGAAACGGACGAAATAATCGACCTCTGCGCACAGTGGAAAAAGGAACTTGCGGAGCTTTCCGAGTGCGACAACACACTGGCGGAGCTGAATGAGCAGCGCCATAAGCTGGCGGACGAGGTGAAAGCCGCCGCCGCGGAGATATCGGAGCTTCGCAGAAAAGGCGCGGACAAGCTGACCGATGAGATAACCGGGCAGCTGCGATTCCTTGATATGCCCGATGTGCGGCTGCGCTTTGATATCACGCAGGGCAAGATAACCGTCAACGGTATGGACAATGTGGAACTGATGATCTCCGTGAACAAGGGCGAGGATCTGAAACCCATATCCAAGGTCGCGTCGGGAGGCGAGCTCTCGCGCATAATGCTGGCGATAAAGAGCGTATCAGCCGAAAGTGACGATACTCCGACAATGATCTTCGATGAGATAGACACCGGCATAAGCGGCAGGGCAGCCCGCAAAGTCGGGAAGAAGCTGTCCGAGATATCCGGAAAGCGGCAGGTGCTGTGCGTGACCCACCTTGCGCAGATAGCGGCACTTTCGGACAACCATCTGCTGATACAGAAGAATACGGACGAGACGCGTACCTACACCACTGTGACGACGCTCTCGTATGAAGATAAGGTTAAGGAAGTGGCGCGGCTCATCTCCGGCGGCGGCAGCGAGATATCGCTGAAAAACGCGGAGGAACTTATAAAGCGCCGCGGCGGGGAAGAAGACTGATATGGAGCTCAGAGCGTGGGTATATGACGCCGCACAGCTGGGCGGGGCGCTGAACAGCGGTGATATCGCGGCGGTCTATGTTCCGATGCGGCTTGCTGACGAAAGGTACGCGGAGCAGGCGGACAGACTGATCCTGCTGCCCCCGGAGTTCACAGGCGGCATTGAGAAAGAAACGGAGCGTGAACTGCTGCGGCTGCGGAAGCTGGGCTTTTCACGCGCTCTCGCGCATACGGCAGGGCATATTGAAATGCTGGATAGGAACGGCTTCGAGATATGCGGCGGAAGCAGGCTGAACTGCACCAACAGCGAAAGTATGAGGTTTTATGCGGACTGCGGCCTGTCGGATATCATAGTATCGACAGAGCTGACCGTACAGCGGATAAACAGGCTGGATAAGCCCATAAAAACAGGCTTCATGGCATACGGAAATATGCCGCTGATGCTGAACAGGCGCTGCCCTGTAAGGGACGGACGTCCCTGCGGCGGCAGAAACAAAAGCTGTCCGCGGCAGATAACGGACAGAAAAGGAAATAAGCTCCGGATACTTTGCTCTGACAATTCGGTGGAGATACTCAACAGCGACACACTTGTGCTGAGCGACAGACTCGGGGATTTCATCGCGGATTTCGCGGTGCTCCGGTTCACTTATGAAACAGATGTCCGGTGTGTCACAGATGCTTACGCTAAGGGTGAGCCGATGAGCTGCGAGCGCTTCACCAGAGGGCTTTATTACAGAGGAGTAACATGATGAACATAAAAGTCAGAAGACTGAACGAAAATGCGGAACTGCCTTACAGAGCAACAGAGGGCAGTGCGGGAGCAGATCTGTTCGCCTGCGTAACAGAGGATGTAATCATAGCGCCGGGAGCGCGTGAGATGATACCCACAGGCATCGCGATAGAGCTTCCGGACAGCGGATGCGGGGCATTCGTGTTCCCGCGCAGCTCGGTGTCAAGCAAATTCGGCGTATCTCTCGCAAACTGTGTCGGCGTGATCGACAGTGACTACCGCGGCGAGATAAAGGTGCCGCTCATCAATCACTCGGACAAGCCATATACCGTGAAAAACGGCGACAGGATTGCGCAGATGGTTATAATGCCGGTGATCGTTCCGGAATTTGCAGAATGTGAACAGCTCGGAGATACCGGACGCGGTGAAGGAGGCTTCGGCTCAACCGGCAGATAAGCCCGGAAAACCGCTTTACATCGTTTTTTGTCGGGTGGCTGAGCCTGTCTGTAAAAATGCCTAAAACAATAACATATTCATCCGGAAAATTTTCTGCTTTTACAAGTTGTAACCGACCCCGAATAGTGATATAATACTATGTATGAACGGAGAAATATCGGAGGAGTTATGTTTACAAAGGATATAGGTATAGATCTGGGTACAGCGAATACGCTCGTATATATGAGAGGCAAGGGGATCATAATCCGTGAGCCGAGTGTTGTTGCAGTGGATGTAAAATATGAACGCGTAAGATATGTCGGTCAGGAAGCCAAGGATGTCATAGGCAGGACGCCCGGCTCCATCGTTGCCGTGAGACCGCTGAAAGACGGTGTTATCGCGGATTTCGACATGACCACGAGTATGCTTCAGGAATTTATTTCCAAAGCTGTCAAGGGCAGAAGATTCATAAAGACGAGAGTAATTATCTGCATTCCCTCGGGCGTTACGGCAGTCGAGAGACGTGCCGTTAAGGAAGCCGCACAGAGCGCCGGAGCAAGACGCGTTTCGATAATCGAGGAGCCGATGGCTGCCGCGATAGGCGCAGGTCTGCCGGTGGCAGAGCCTACGGGGAGCATGATAGTCGATATCGGCGGCGGCACGAGTGAAGTGGCAGTCATCTCCCTGGGCGGCATCGTGACATCGCGCTCGGTAAGGGTCGCGGGTGACGAGTTCGACAACGCGATAATAAACTATATCAAGAAGAAATACAACCTGCTCATAGGTGAACGCACCGCAGAGAACATCAAGATACAGATAGGCTCGGCATATCCGTATGCTGATAAGGAGCCGGTAATGGATATCAAGGGACGCAATCTGCTCAGCGGACTTCCGGAGAACATCACGATTTCAAGCGAGGAGATACGCGAAGCACTTGCGGAGCCGCTCAGCCATGTGGTGGAAGCCATTAAAGTGACCCTCGAAAAGACACCGCCGGAGCTCTCCGCGGATATAATAGACCAGGGCATAATGCTTGCGGGCGGAGGCGCGCTGCTGAAGGGGCTCGAAAAGCTGATAAACAAGGAGACCGGTATGCCCGTGAAAGTCGCGGAAAGGCCGCTGGACTGTGTTGCGGACGGCACCGGTAAGGTACTCGAGAATATCGACAAGCTGATCGACGTGCTCAGTGACGACGATTCTAAATATTGATCCTGTGTGCTTTGGAGTCGTTCTTCAAAGCACATTTTTGTTAAAACTTTTTCAGGCGGGAATTATGAAGGAATTTTTTCAGAGCGTTAAATTCAAGATAATAATTTGCATCTTCGCCCTTGTGTTCGGGATAATGATATATGCCGCAGTTGCGGGAGACAATATCATATTCCCGCGCAGTCTGCTGGAGACCGTTTCACAGCCCTTTGTGACAGCGGGCAAGGCCGTTTCAGACTGGACATCCGAGACTATAGACACCCTGGTCAACGCCGCCAGATACCGCGAGGAGAACGAAAAGCTGAAACAGATGCTCACCGATATGTATGGTCAGATCATCGACAAGGAAAAGACCGACGCCGAAAACGAGCAGTACCGCAGTATACTCGGCATAGCGGAGGAGCACACCGACTATACATGGTCGCCGCCCTGCACGGTTATAGCGAGAAATGCCGGAGACATTACCGGCGGCTTCACGATAGACCGGGGCAGAGCAGACGGCATCGCGCTCTATGACCCGGTATTCACTTCGGTGGGGCTTGTGGGTATAATAGGCGAGATCTCTGAGCATTATTCGGTGGTAAAGACCATTCTCTCTCCGGACGTGAAGGTCGGTGTCATAACTGCTGAAAGCAAGTCCGTGGGCGTGACGGAGAATGATGCGGAGTACGCCGCCGCAGGCTGCTGCCTTGTGAGCTATGCCACGAAGAGCAGCGGCCTGAAGGAGGGCGAGACAGTGCTGACTTCGGGAAGTTCGCTGTTCCCGGGCAACATAATGATCGGACGCGTAAAAAGCGTCTACGACGACAGGAACGGCCTTACCAGACACGCTGTGATCGAGCCGGCCGTCGATGTATTCCGGGTAACGGGCGTGTTTGTGGTGACGGGATTCGACGGGCAGGAAAAGTGATATGAAGTACAGTATGAAGAACCGCGACGAGCTTTCCCGGAGCGAACGCCGCAAGCGCCTCGCACAGCAGCTTATATATATCGCAATGGTGCTTTTTTTCTACGTTATAATGCGTGCCGGGATCTTCGGAGCATGGCAGCCGGTGCTGATCATTCCGCTGGCCACAGCTGTCGCAATGCACAGGGACGAGCTCGCAGCCTGCGTTTTTGCGCTGTTCTGCGGCTATATGACAGACATAGCCTGCGGATTCGTATTCGGGTTCAGTGCGGTATGGCTCATGACGGTATGCGTGGGAGCGGCGCTTCTTGTGCGCAATCTTATACGCGTGAATATCGTGAATTTTCTGATAATTACGGCTGCTGCAATACTGCTGGAGTTCTCAATGGACTATCTTTTCAACGTGCTGCTGTGGAACATACCGAGGGGCGACGTGATACTTACCGTGTCGGTGATACCGACTGCGGCTGCCACAGCGGTTATGTCGCCTGCGGTCTATTTTGTCGTTTCCGCGGTAGAGCGCAGACTCGGCAGGACCGATTCCGGAGTGGTTTATTATGACCCGGACAGGAACAATGAAGAGCAGGAGGACAAGGCGTGAACGGTATATCGCTCCTTATAAGGCGCATTACACTGATAATACTCATATTTCTCCTGCTGTTCCTTTGCGTGGTCAGACTTATCAGTATGCAGATAGTCGAGGGCGATGAATACTTTGCCCGGACCGAAAGGAACTACACTGCCGTACAGGAGATGATCGCCACCCGCGGTCAGATCTTCGACAGCGAAGGCCGTCTTATGACAGGCAACAGAGCTGTGTACAGGATAATCGTGCAGAAGGCGTTCCTGCCGTCCTCAACGCAGAACGACATTCTGCTCCGGGCGGTGAAGGAGCTTCGTGAGTGCGGTGAGAAGTGGAACGATTCGGCTCCCATAAGCTATACCGAGCCCTTTGAGTTCACCACCGACGATGCGGACAGACTGCGCGCATTCAAGTCATTCATCATAGTCAATCCCGCCGCGACCGTGGATAACTGTGTTTCCGCGCTGGCGAAGAAGTACGGGATAAACACTGCGGAGTACACGCCGGAGGAAGTAAGGCTCATAGGCGGTGTGAGGTACGAAATGGAGAAGCGGGACTTTTCTTACGAGAACAGGTTCACGCTCGCGGACGATGTTTCAGTGGACACCGTAATAAGGATAAAGGAGCTTGGCATAAAGCTGCCGGGGGTGGACGCCGTTGAAGAGAGCACACGGGATTATGTTGTTACCGGTATCGCTCCTCATGTCCTCGGTTCTGTGGGCGCTATCTCCGCGGAGGAATACGCTTCTCTGAAAAATGACGGTTACAGCTACAACGACATTACAGGAAAGTACGGCATCGAGAACGCCATGGAGAGCGTTCTGCGCGGCACCAACGGAGAACGTACCATAGTCCGTGATTCTCACGGCGTTGCGGTTTCCGACACGGTAACGAAGGAAGTCATCGCCGGAAGCAGCGTAAGACTGACTATAAACGCGGACGAACAGGCCGTGTTACAGGAAATACTGGCGAACCACATAAACTGGCTCCGTAACTCGGCGGACAGGGGAAATGACTGCGAAGCCGGAGCCGTGGTGGTGCTTGACGCGAAAACGGGCGCTGTGCGCGGCATGGCTACTTACCCGACCTATGACCTGAAGCAGTCCGTGGAGGATTACGCTTCGGTAATGGCGCTGCCCGGCAGTCCCATGCTCAACCGCTGCACCTACGGACTTTACAGACCCGGCTCGGCATTCAAGACCATAACCGCCGCGGACGGGCTGATAAACGGGCTCATCGACAGGAACAGCCGCTGTACCTGCACGGGCAGATACACGTTCTATGCCGATTATCAGCCGAAATGTACAGGCTATCACTACGGTTATGATGTGGTAAACTGCCTGAAGTGGTCATGCAATATCTTCTTCTACGATCTCGGAAGGCGGCTCGGCATCGCGGAACTGTCCTCGTTTGCGCGGAAATTCGGCTACGGCACATCCCTCGGACTTGAGATCGGCGGATATGCGGGTCAGATGTCGACCCCGGACTTGTACGAGGAACTGCGCGGTGAGAAGTGGGACGACGGCAACACGTTACAGGCAGCCATAGGTCAGCTCGACACTATGGTAACACCGCTTCATCTCGCTGTGCAGGCGCTTACCCTCGCCAACAACGGCGTGAGGTACAAGCCGTATGTGGTGGATTCCGTGTGGGATTACGGAATGGAAGAAATGCTCTACAAGACCGAACCCCGGGTGGCAGAGGTCATAGAGGACAAGAACGACGCCTTTGCCATAGTGCGGCAGGGAATGATCGCGGTATCAACGCTGGTTAACTGGCCGACGAGCTCCGCGCTCTGGAACTTCGAGGGACTTCCTTACGGCGTGGCAATAAAGACCGGTACACCCGAAGCAGGAGCCGACGGTGTCTATAATTCCACGGTAATGGGCTATTATCCCGCCGAAGATCCGCAGATAGCCTTCGGAGTGGTGCTGGAGAACGGCGAATATTCCCGTTACATGGTGCGGAATATCATCGACTGCTTCGTTTATCACGATTATCAGCCCGATATGGACGGCAACGGCATTGTTCTTACCCCGTGGAAACGCAGATAATGCAACAAATGATATACAATATATACAAAATAAAGACCTTTTTTCACTGCAATTTTCACGAAAATGAAAATAAATTGAAAAAAGGTCTTTAAAAATCTGCAAAAATGTGATACAATATGACTATGTAATATGCGTGAGTATGCATATCGTTTTATTGACTCAAATCAAGAACATCATGGAGGGCGTTTATATGTCACAGATCATTGCCGTAACCGCAGGTAAAGGCGGTACCGGAAAATCCACCACCTCTGCCAATATAGCATCGTGCCTTGCTTATCAGGGCAAGAAGACTCTTATCGTCGAACTTGACTTCGGTCTGAGATGTCAGGATATCATTCTCGGTATCAACGGCAACGTAAAACACGATATGGGTGAATATCTCGAAGGAAAGATAGATATTCTCAACGCTGCTACCAAAGTTGACAGAAGTCCTAATCTCTCCCTTGTCTGCGCGACCAAGAACCCGTTCATCGAGATCAACCCCGAAAAGGTCATCGGTGTCTGCGAAGAGATGAGAGAGTACTTCGACTACATCATCATGGATACCGCGGGTATCGGAAGCTCGGTATTCAGCGTTATCAAGGCAGCCGACCTCATAATCATGGTAACTACGCCCGATACCGTCTGCGTAAGAGACGGCCAGATGCTTTCGGACTTCCTTTATGTGAAGAACTGCGTTAACCAGAGACTCGTCATCAACAAGGTACCCCAGAGATTCAAGGACGAAGAGATACTCTATGATCTCGATGAGGTAATGGATACCGTAGGTATCCCGCTTATCGGCGTTGTTCCCGAAGACAGTGAGATCAGAGTATGCGGCTCGAAGGGTACTCCGCTTCCGAAGGGAAGCGCGGGCTTCAAGGCATACGACGCGATTTCAAAAAGAATACTCGGCGAGAGAGTTCCGCTTTCGATCAACATAGACTGATCGCTATGACGGACAGACCAAAAAGAAAGATGGTGTCCTAAATGAATATTGCACTTATAGCACATGACTCGAAGAAAGAACTTATGGTACAGTTTTGTATAGCTTACTGCGGCGTACTGAGCAGACATAATCTCTGCGCGACCGGAACAACGGGAAAGCTCGTCGCCGAAGCAACGGGGCTTAACATACAGCGCTATCTGAGCGGTTCTCAGGGCGGCGATCAGCAGATCGGCGCGCGTATCTCCTGCAATGAGATAGATATACTCTTCTTCTTCCGCGATCCGCTGAATGCGAAAGCTCATGAGCCCAACGAAATGAATCTGCTGAGACTCAGCGATGTACACAATATCCCCGTGGCCACAAATATCGCTACCGGAGAGGCTCTTATCCATGCCCTTGAACGCGGCGACCTTGACTGGCGCGAGATCATCAGGAACTGATGCGGTAATTGTCTTATCCCGACATGAAAGCGCAAAACATCAAAAGGAAACGGACAGGTTCCGTTTCCTTTATTTTTTTGTTTCAGATGTTGACAATTCTTTGTTTTCGTGGTATAATATTAAAGTTATATAAGCCGCTGTGGTGGAATAGGCAGACACAAGGGACTTAAAATCCCTCGGAGTAAAATCCGTACCGGTTCGACCCCGGTCAGCGGCACCATCTAGAGTGAACGCTTTAGATATTCGGCTCACAAACGGTTCTACAAAGCCATTTGTGAGCAATTTTTATGCGGATCACAAAAGTCACGTTCCATAGATATTTTTCGGGTAAAAAACTATTGAACGGGATTCGAACCACCTTGCGTATAGAATTTTAAAACCAATATTCGTAACAATTCAACAAATTTACAGAAAACGCCTCGCGGGGCGCTTTTTCTGTGATTTACACAAAGTTTTCTCCGAAAATTTGTTCAATAAACAGAAATATTTGACTTTCCGCAAAAGATATGATATAATTCTAAAGGTCGTGAATACGACCAGAATCGGAGCTGAAAGTCAATGGAAAATATCGAGGTCACGGTAATCGGCGGGGACATTTCTCCTGACGAGCGTGAAGAATATATAGAACGAGGAAAAAGAAATAAACCCAATATGATACTGACGGCAGTCAGGATAACGCTGGACGGTGAATATGCCGATATAACATATCGGTACACAGATCCGCCGCAGGATATGAAAATTTGTATGGACGGCTGTATGATAGGTAAGTTCGGCAGCTTCAATCACGGAAAACAAGCCGAATATCTTGACAGAGTGCCGAACAGCTTGAATTAAATATGGTAACAAAGAGCCTGTAAGCTCTGGTGTGAGAATATCACATCGGAACTTACAGGCTCTTTTTTGTTGCAAAAAATCAGTAAAAACAGAAAATTTCTGCTTGGAAAATATTTGTTTTTCGTTTAAGCGTATGAAATTTTCACCGGAAAGGAGCAGCATCATGTATTTTACCGCGGAGCCTCATCTTCAGAGCATAGAAGCAGCAATGAGGTCTATCCCCCATTACCAAATCAATCAGATTGAAAATCAGAAAGGAGAGAAAATGAAATTAAGGTTTTCTACGAAAGAACACTATGACAGATTTCTCAGTCTGTTCAGTATGAAAAGAACAAATCCTCTTCGCAGCGAGCCGGAATTCGTCGCCGCCATATATATCCTTACCGCCGATCCCGAGCTTTGGGATAAAGTGAAGGACAATATCACCGATGAAAAGATCAACTTCAGAAAGATAAGACTCGGCTCGGTCAGCACAGATACATACGCGCTGTATAAGACGGCTGAGGGGCTGTTCTACAACAAGTATCATGTGGCTCCGAATGAAGTTCGCACAATGGACTGCCTCAGCGATCTCACGAAAATCCTTATTCTCATCTCGGTCAAGGTCGCTAAAAACGGCTTTGGATATATTGAAACGGATAAGTTCGGCTTTTCCGGTGATGAGCTCGGAAAGACCGGGGTTATAAAAAGAAAAAAGCGGAATGGGGGTGAACACAATGAACAGACAGCAAATCCTGTCATATAAGGAAATGTACCCGAAAGGAACAAGGGTAATGCTCGACAGCATGGATGATGACCCGAGACCGGTGCCTCCCGGAACGACCGGGACTGTAATAGCGGTCGATGATATCGGCACTATACACTGTGCGTTTGACAACGGACGGCAGCTCGGCATCTGTCCCGAGGTCGATTCCTTTCACAAAATCGAGCCGGAGGAAACAGAAGAACCTGTTATGTCAATGTGATTACAGAAAGATCAGATAATGGACGGAGGTGAAAGGATGCCAAACCATGTACTGAACAGAGTCATTATGACCGGAGATCAGACCCGGATAAATGAGTTGCTGCGGACAGTCCAGAACGATGAAGCAGGTCCTGGAACGATAGATTTCAATAAGATCATTCCTATGCCGAAGGAACTCGAAATAGAGTGCGGATTTCGCAGCGAACACGGATTCAAGGCTTATGCCGACTTTATCTCAATATACCTTCTCGGACAAAAGGACGGAAAGATAGATGTGTTTTCTGTCCCCGAGAGCAGCGAGAAAGCTTTCCTGAAAGCCAGAACAGACATTGATCCGGAAACATGGGCGCTCGGGAAGCAATCATATCATAATGTGATCAAATATGGTTATGCAAACTGGTATGATTGGAGCATAGATAACTGGGGTACAAAGTGGAACGCCTATAGCTTCGGATATTCCGGGCCGGATACTTTGACCTTCTGCACAGCGTGGTCAAATATTAAACCGGTCATGACAAGACTTTCTGAGATGTATCCCGATGTGGATTTCAACTATGCATGGGCTGATGAGGACTTCGGAAACAATGTCGGAGAGGTTGAGTTCCGTAACGGAGAGAAAACATTCGAAAATATACCTGCTCCGTTTTCAAAGGAAGCCTACGAAATGGCAGCCGAAATTCGCGGCGAAGATCTCTGGGAGAGCCGTCACATGGTGTTCAGCGAGGAAACCGGAACCTATGAAAGGCTTTCCGATGACGAATATGAGAACATAACCGGGGATGAACAGCCGGAGCAAACCATGTAAATAACCGTATTGCCTGCAAGGACAGGCGATACTATTGATATATAGCAGATCCTCACTCAATCGGCAAGCCTGTCATTGCAGGCTACGCCGAAGGGGGTGATGACATAAACAGCTTTATGAGCTGGATAGGTGGCAAGAAAAGCAGCCGCGACATAATAATCCCGCGCTTCCCGCTGTACTACGAAAAGTACATTGAGGTGTTCGGGGGCGGCGGCTGGATACTGTTCGCAAAGCCGCCGGGTAACGACTTCGAGGTGTTCAACGACTACAACAGCAATATCTCGAATCTGTACACCTGCGTCCGCGATAAGAGCGCGGAGCTGATTGAGCGGCTCCGCTTTGTTCTGAACAGCCGAGAGGACTTCGACCGGATAAAACACATTATTAGCGAGAAGGCCGAGATCGGAGATGTACAGCGTGCCGCGGAGTTCTATCAGCTTATTCGTTACAGCTACGCGAGCAGCTGTGACAGCTTCGGCGGTAAGCCGCATTCAATGTGGAGCAACTTTCCGCTTATAGAACAGGCTTCACGCCGATTGCAGAAGGTCATAATCGAAAACAAGGATTTTGAGAAGCTCATCTCTGCGCAGGACAGCGAGGTGAGCTTTTTCTATTGCGATCCGCCCTACTACGCGACCGAGAGCTATTATGAAAATGTCGGTTTCACAAGAGGCGATCACGAACGACTCCGGAACGCGCTTTCGGGTATAAGCGGAAAATTCCTTGTATCGTACAATGACTGTGATGAGATCCGCAGCCTGTATGCCGGCTGCAATATGTACGCTTACGAGCGGCTGAACAACATTCGGCAGCGGTTTGACGGCGGCAGTATGTTCGGCGAACTGCTGATATCCAACTACGACATGGACGAGCGGAAAAACAGTCCGCCGACACAGATAACTCTTTTTGACGAATATAGCGATTTTCAGGAGGACATCCAATGATAACATTTCAGACAAAACTTACGAAGAAGGGCAATGTTAAGGTTCCCGTTGATATACTGAACCTTATGAGAGCCTGTCCGGGAGACGAGATCGTAGTATCTCTTGATCTTGACCGCGACTCGCTTGTAGTCAGCAGATATGAAAATGACTGCGAGGACGGGATCACCGTCCCCTTCGATCTGCTTGACGAGGCAGGTATAGACAGCGAGAATTATCAGATGTACGCCGACAACGGCAGAGTAGTAATTCTGGAAGGAGAAGAATTCGATGAATGAGAATCAGATTCAGGTGTTTACCAATGAGCAGTTCGGAAAGATACGCACTGTGATGATCGACGGCGAGCCGTGGTTTGTGGCAAAGGATGCTGCTTTAGCGCTCGGTTACAGTAAGCCCTTAAATGCCGTAGAAAGGCATATTGATGAGGATGACTCCCTGAAACGGGGACTCATCGACAGCGTGGGTAGAACGCAGGAAGCTATCTTTATCAATGAGTCGGGACTTTACTCACTGATACTGTCAAGTAAACTCCCGACAGCAAAGATGTTCAAGCGCTGGGTCACCTCGGAAGTTCTGCCCTCTATCCGCAAGACCGGCAGCTACGCTACGCCCGAGGCAATATACAAGACGCTGATCGAACCGAAGAATCTCATCATCGTGCTTGAAACACTTGCCGAGGAACAGGCGAAGAATAAAAGACTGACCGCTGAGAATGCGGTACTGTCTGTCAAGGCAAAATATTATGATCAGATCCTCGCGAGCTCTGAGGCTATGCCGATAACGCAGATTGCAAAGGACTACGGGATGTCAGCGATCACGCTCAATAAAATGCTCTCCGATCTGATGATCCAGTACAAGCGCTGCGGAACATGGATACTCTATCAGTTATACACCGACAAGGGATACACACAGACCAGGACTTTCGTTATCAATGAAAACCAGAGCAAATCATACACCTGCTGGACTCAGAAAGGAAGGCTTTTTCTGTATAATGTCCTCAAGATGCACGGAATCCTGCCGATGTGTGAGCGTTCCGATATATAAAGGCAGATAAGCCACTGACGGCTTATTGATAAATACCGGATGACCAAAGTATCAGCGGTCAGAGCTGACAAGAGCCACAATGAATATATCAGTCTTTGAGCAGCCTCTTCCAACGATCAGAAGGATAATCCGGAACCAAAATCATATTCACGAAAGGAAGAAAAACATGAAGAATTTATTCAGAAAGCTCTCAAATTGGGTAATCAACGCAGTAACGAGGCTCGTTCTTTTTGTGAGAACATTCATTGCCTCCGCAGGTCG
>JAEEGL015682362.1_pt1 | contig 35737 bp, 39 predicted proteins | sample 9134231 | NCBI WGS metagenome assembly JAEEGL01 (sample SAMN16246548, study PRJNA631951) | gut metagenome | biome: gut microbiome; feature: rumen; material: fiber-attached | host: Bos | place: Iran: Karaj | collected 2018-10
CTGGGCCGTGTCTCAGTCCCAATGTGGCCGATCAACCTCTCAGTCCGGCTACCGATCGTAGGCTTGGTGGGCCGTTACCTCACCAACTACCTAATCGGACGCGAGGCCGTCTTTCAGCGGATTGCTCCTTTGACCCCTGTGAGATGCCTCACTGTGGTCTTATGCGGTATTAGCACCTATTTCTAAGTGTTATCCCCCTCTGAAAGGTTGGTTCCTCACGTGTTACTCACCCGTTCGCCACTAACTTTATTTCTTCGTCCGCCGAAGCTTCTGTTTCCATAAAGTCCGTTCGACTTGCATGTGTTAGGCGCGCCGCCAGCGTTCGTCCTGAGCCAGGATCAAACTCTCTAAACATTTGTATCTTAACGGATCTTCCGATCCGCTAATATCAAGCTCATTACGACGTTTGACGTCTTCAATTTACTTGTTTTGCAGTTCTAAACTGCATTGACAAGGGTTTTGCACTTCGTGATATTGTTTAATTTTCAAGGTCCGAGTTTGTGGCGCCCTTTTGTGGGCGCACGATTGAGTATATCAGCACATATAGGGCATGTCAACACATTTTCTAAAAGTTTTTTGAGTTTCACGCAACGGTGCCGTGCGTGTCGTTTTTCGGCTCAATTTGCCTTGAAAATGACCCGCTCTTCCCCGTTGTCCGAAGCTCTTCCGATACGCTTTCCGGCAATCTTCGGATTCGCTTTGTGACCGGTGAAAAGCACCGCACTTACAGCAGCTGTGAACGGGATTGTCAGCAGGATCGTGGATGCGCCGATGAGCATATCCAGCAGCTGCAGGATGACAACTTCCAGGTTCAGGAGATCCAGGACGGAGGACTGATAGGCGACGAGGAGCAGCACCGTGGATAAACTCGACCCGATATAGGCAAGAATCAGCGTGCTGATCTGCGTTCCGAGGATATCCCTGCCGATATTGAATCCGGAACGGAGGATCTCCCGGAAACTCAGGTCTCGGTTGGTCTCATGCATTTCCCAGACGGATGCGGCGATAGACATGGAAACGTCAAGCGTAGAACCCAGAGCACCGATCAAGGTCGCCGCGAACACGATCGCCCTCATGTCGATGGGTTCCTTAAGCAGCGTGATGACATACATTGCCTCGTCCGACGCGAACCCTGTGATCTTCAGGGTGCGGGTCATCACGACAGTAAGTACCGCGGCAAGCAGGACGCCACCGGCACTGCCGATGGCGGCGGCCACGGACTTAATGTTAAAACCGCCGACATAGAGCGGGGTGATTACGATGGAAAACAGACAGACGAGGATCGCCCAGAGATAAATATTGTAACCGGACAAGATCGCAGGCACGAATACAAGAAATACGGAAGCAATGGTGAAACCCAGAGCAAGCGTTGTGGAAACGCCCTTGATGCCCGCAAACAGGATCAGGAACACCAGGAGCAGGACAAACAGCACGGCGACGCCTTTAATGCGGAAATAGTTCCCTGCGATACAGTATCCGCTGCCCACGTCAGATACATAGATCCAGTTTCCAGGCTCGACCGCGGTATTTTTGTGGGAGACCATTGCGTCGAAAGACTGTGTCGCAGTGACGGTTTCTCCCTTATGTTCGCCGTAAAGGACTGTTCCCCTGAATTCCACATCCGTGATCGAACTGGAATAGGTCCCGGCATAAGGGTTCTCCGTTTCCTGTATTCTCAGTACCTCATCCACGCGGACCAGATAGGTCGCGTAAACTCTGGCAGTCTGACTGTCAAAGATCTTTGCGTTCCGTGATGTCAGAAAAGACGCTGCGGCGATCATCAGTACGCAGCAGATCGTAAGGACGATATATTTCTTCAGATCCGGATGTTTATTCATCACGATACCTCTCATTGAAAAGAGCGGCTGTTTCCAGCCGCCATCATTTTTCCGGCTGTCTGAAGGATTCAGAATCCGACAGATTCATCAATGACCTGTTTGAGAACCAGTGCTGACGCATGGAGGTCTTCACGCTCCTGGTCATTCAGTTCGATCGGGATCACCTGCTCCACACCGAAACGGCCAACAATCGCGGGCATGCTGAAAGCGATTCCGTCGACGCCGTATCCGCAGTGCTGAATCGCGGAGACAGGGAGAATGGACTTCTCATCCCGCACGATGCATTCGCAGATCCTGCGCACAGACATGGCAATACCGTAATAGGTCGCCCTTTTCTTTTCGATGATCACCGCTGCGCTGTTCTTTACGCTCTCCGCGATATTCTGCATTGCAGCTTCATGTTCGTCGAAGCCGCGCATGGTGCAGAACTGAAGCAGCGGCACACTGGAGACATTCGCGCTGCTCCACGCAACGATTTCACTGTCACCATGCTCTCCGATGATGTAGGCATGCACGCTTCTGCTGTCTACGCCGAGATGCTCCCCAAGAAGATATTTCAGTCTGGCACTGTCCAGAACGGTTCCTGAGCCGAAAACGCGGTTCTCCGGGAATCCGCTGAGTTTTGCGGCGACATAGGTCAGAATGTCAACCGGATTGGCGACGATAAGCAGAATACCTCCACAGCCTCTTTTTGCGATCTCTGGAATGATACTCTTGAAAATCGCCACATTTTTCCTGACCAGATCCAGACGGGTCTCGCCCGGTTTCTGGGCAGCTCCGGCAGTGATCACAATGATTGCAGCATCGGTGATATCGTCGTAGGAACCGTCATAGATGGTCATGGGTTTCGCGAACGGAAGGCCATGGCTGATATCCAGTGCCTCTCCCTCAGCCCTTGTCCGTTCCACATCGACCAGGACCATCTCAGAGAACAAACCGCTCTGCATCAGCGCAAATGCGGAAGCGGAGCCGACGAACCCACACCCGATGATTGCCACTTTCCTGCTGTTGATTTCTCTCATATTAGTATCCTCCAGTTATTGCATTTTTGTCTTATTCAGTGCCGCCAGCGGCAGATAGGCAAACAGACCGACAAGTCCCGTCACGAAATAAAGAACCGGCGCGATTCCGAACGCTTTGATCAGCGCCGACCCGATCTGCGGACCAATGACCATGGGCAGCATAACAACGAAGACCATCCTCACGCCTTCGAATTTGCCGCGCGCATCTTCCGGCGTCAGATTCTTGAACATCGCCGTTGCTGTAACGGTCATGAGGAAATAGCCAACGTACAGGAAAATTCTGGCGATGATCACCACCACGATATTTTTTGAGCATCCGTGCAGAACTGCGCCGATAAAGAACAATGCCGGAGAAATAAAAAGTCCTGTCCTGCCCTTGCCTGTGTCGGCGAGTTTTCCACCCACGAAACTGGCACTGACGATGAACGGCAGTGCACCTGCCGTGAGCAGGGTCGCGAAGGATTTCGACACCCCGAGATAATTGTTGGCATAGATCATCTCGTACGCATAACTGACCTGAAATCCGGTCGCCACCACGCAGAACGTGGCGAGGATCAGAAACAGTTCACGGTTCGCGCGGATGGATTCCCCGCTGAACGCGTGAATGATCTCGCTGAGCAGCGTCCTGCCGCTGGCGGAACGGTCCGGTTTCAGATCCGGCGCATCCTCGATCCAGCCTCCCACCAGAAGCCCCACCACGGAGACCAGAAGGCCGATCGCGATAAAGAACACATGATAGCCGAAATTGTCGATGATTGCCCCGGCACCCGCCAGAATCACGCCCGAAGCAAGCGGGGCGATCTGCACGATCGCTGTGATCCGGCCTCTGTTTCCTTCATTGGAAATATCCGTTGTCCATGCATTATAACACGCATCGTATGCGGTTGAACCGAAAAATGTCATCACACAGTCGATTACAACCACTGTCAGCGCTGCGGCGGTCACATTCGGCATCACTTCGCCCAGCAGGATCGCCGCGGTAAAGAAGCCCCAGATCAGATAACCATAGCGGATGAACGGCTTCCGCTTTCCGACCCGGTCGGAGAGCGTCCCGACGAGGAACGTTGTCAGGGTGGCAACTACCGCGCTTGCTCCGTTCATCAGCGCGATCGGCCATGTTTCCGTCGTGATTGCGTCATAGGTATATGTGTTGAACCAGGAATTCTCAAGTCCCCATGCGATCTGTCCGAGAATACCCAGGATAACGACGATCCAGATATTCTTCCGTTCTAGTTTCTTTTCCATTGCTATCTGACAGCCTCCCCGATCCGTCTGTTCATATAGTTCAGTACTTTTTTCTTTTCCCAGGTCCACTCGGGACCGATAAGGTCTTTTTTCGCTCCGTCCCCTGTAAACCGGTGGATCACCGTCTTTTCCGGCAAGATTTTCAGGATCCCGATGACGATATCCGTGTATTCCTCCAGAGTCAGCAGATGGAATGGTTCCCTCGCGTATTCGGATGCCATCTGCGTCCCCCTCAGAATGTGAAGCATCTGGATCTTGATCCCATCCAGAACCGGTTCCAGTCCCGCCAGATAACGTGCCGTCTCCAGCATATCTTCCTCCGATTCTCCAGGAAGTCCGAGGATCACATGCACGATCACGGTAAGACCCGCTGCCTTCAGGCGCATGTAAGCCTCCTCAAACACATCCAGTTCGTAGCCTCTGTGGAAACGTCGCGCTGTCTCGGGATGGATCGTCTGCAATCCCAGTTCCACCCAGACCGGCTTCTGCCGGTTCAGTTCCGACAGAAATGACACCATCTCCGGCTCCAGACAATCCGGTCTCGTGGCAATGGAAAGCGCTGCGATATCCGGCCTTAAGATCGTTTCACGGAACAGTCCCATCAGGCGCTCCTGATCCCCATAGGTGTTCGTGAAGGACTGGAAATATCCGATGAACCGTGTCGCGTGCGTCTTTCCTTCGATCCGCTTTTTCGCTTCCTCGATCTGCTGTTCCAGAGGCAGCGGTTCTGGCGCAAAATCCCCGGAACCCGATCCGGAACAGAATGTACAGCCCCCCGTTCCCAATCTGCCGTCCCGGTTCGGGCAGGTACAGCCCGCGTTCAGCGCGATCCGGTAGATCTTCTCGCCAAATTCCTCTATCAAGCTGTCAGACAGTCTGCGGATCTCCATGCACTTTCTTTACCCCGAAAAACAGCGGGCAGTTTCTCCGGAATCCGGGAAAACCGCCCATCTTTCTATTTACGCTTAACGATCTTGCCTTCTTCGTTGCGCACGTATTTCATGGCGAAATCAGGGTTCTGCGCCTGAAGCCACTCATATGCCTCTGGATGGGCTCTGCAGTAGTTCCGCGCAAAAGAAGCCTTCGTCCGGATGTTGCGGTCTGTTTCCTCCTGGGCAAGCCTGTCTGTGTACTTGTGTCCGAAACTGACGATACCGAAGAAAACGGCGGCTCCGATCAGCAGGATCCCCAAGGGGATGAGCAGCCAGTTCTCACGGAACAGGGCAAAACACACGATGCCTCCGACCGCCGTCAGGAACATGCCGACATAAGAGAGGGCAGAAATCATCGTTGCCTTCGGCGCGTAAGGGTAACTGCGATAAAAAATCGGGATCATAAGTGATACACACCTTTCCTGTCATTCTGGCCATCATTATAGCACCGGAAAGCCGTTCTGAGGTATCCGCGTACTGTTTTTCTCAAGAAGTTCTTGCAGGTCAGTCCTTTAATATTGTATCGTGGATTCAAACCGCAAAGCAAACTGGTTTTGAAAAGAAAGAAGGCTTACATATTTATGTATTATGAATGGTCGGTCACGATCCCCGAACTGACCGGGGATGAAGAGCGCAACGCGTATATCTATGTTCCGGAGGAAGCAGACCGGGATCCCAACGCCCGTTTTCCCGTCCTGTATATGTTTGACGGGCAGAACCTGTTTTTCGATGACGATGCGTCATATGGAAATTCCTGGAAGATCATGGACTATCTCTCTGAACATGAGATCCCGCTGATCGTTGCCGCGCTGGAGTGCAATCATCACGCTGAAACCGACGAATGCGGCGGCCGTCTGTCGGAGTATTCCCCCTTTGACTTCACCAGTGCGCACTGGGGTACGATCAAAGGCCGCGGAAAAATCACGATGGACTACATCGTCAACGAATTCAAACCCTATGTTGACCGCAATTTTCCCACATTGCCGGAGCGGGAATATACCTTCATCGCAGGCAGCTCCATGGGCGGATTGATGACAGTCTACGCCCTGCTCGAATACAACGATATCTTCTCCCGCGGCGCGGCGCTATCTCCTGCTTTTGGATTTAATCCGGAAACTTCCGGCTCCATGATCCAGAACAGTGAGATCGGAAAAACCGTCCTGTACATGGACTGCGGGACAGAGGAACTACGCGACAAGCGCGACTGGGAAGTTTACGCATTCATGACCGCGCTTCTGATCCGGAAGGGCGTAATGCTCGACAGCCGGATTGTGCCGGGCGGAATCCATTCCGAGATCACGTGGCAGAAATCCGTTCCTTTCTTCATCCGTACTCTGTTCTACGAATTATAAATCCATCCGCATAATCAAAGCTGAGAGGTAACTCCCATGAAAAACTTCGTATTCCTTTCCCCGAACTTCCCCGACAACTACTGGATCTTCTGCAACCGTCTCAAGGAGAACGGCCTGAATGTCCTCGGTATCGGCGACTGCCCCTATGATAATCTCACGGATCAGCTGAAAGGTTCCCTGAACGAATACTACAAGGTCAGTTCGCTGGAGAATTACGACGAAGTGTACCGTGCCGTCGCATTCTTCATCCACAAATATGGAAGAATCGACTGGCTTGAATCCAACAACGAATACTGGCTCGAACGCGATGCCAGTCTCCGGAAAGATTTCAACATCCGCACCGGCTTCCAGCCCGAAGACATGCCCACCGTCAAATTCAAGTCGAAAATGAAGGAGCGCTACACCCTCGCAGGAATTCCGGTAGCCCGTCACCACCTGGTGGATAATAAGGAAAACTGTCAAGCTTTCATCAAAGAAGTGGGTTATCCAGTCATCGTTAAGCCGGACAACGGTGTCGGCGCGACGCGCACTTACCGCATCTCCGATGAAGCCGGCCTGGAAGACTTCTTCCGGACCAAGGACGATACCCTCTATATCATGGAAGAGTACATCGACGCAACCGTGACCTCTTATGATGCAATTGTCAACAGCGCGGGCGTTCCTCTCTTTGAAAACAGCAACGTCACCCCGGTCAACCTGATGGATGTCGTCAATGAAGGCGGCAACTGCGTCCTGTATATGCGGGACAATCTTCCTGAGGAACTCCGCATGAAAGGACGCGCTACGCTGAAAGCGTTCGGCGTACGAAGCCGCTTCGTCCACTTTGAATTTTTCAGTCTCAACAAAGATCAGCACATCGGTAAAAAGGGCGATATTGTCGCGCTGGAAGTCAACATGCGCCCCAGCGGCGGCATCTCTCCGTCCATGATGAACTATGCGCACGGTACGGATGTCTACAAGATCTGGGCTGACATGATTGCTTTTGACCGTACGGACAAGCTCTGTGAAGCCAGACAGTTCTGCGTTTTCATCGGGCGCAGAGATAACCGAAAATATGCGCTCAGCACAGAGGAAGTCCTCCAACGATATGCGGACCATATCGTGGAAAGTGACAGAGTCGATCCCGCGCTCGCCGTCGATATGGGCGATTACATGTTCATGGCGTGTTTCAAGACCTATGAGGAGATCGAAGAGTTCTGGAACACGGTCCTGAAGGAGATCTGAGATTATTATTCCGTAACTGTGAAGAAAGCCGCGGCATGGCCTGCCGCGGCTTTCATTTTTATTTCCGTTTATTTCTCCCGGAACGCCTCGCAAAGGATCTCCACGAACCGGAATCTGTCCCCGTCGAATGCGAACCAGCAGTTCTTCTCTCCGGTGAAGTATCTGGGGTCCACAATGGTCTGCCCTTCACCAAAATCCCCCAGACCGACATGCAGACATACGTGCCGTACGTCCTTCAAAACGGAAGGATCGATCACGTAGGAGACCGCCAGCGCGTCATGGACCGCGGCGGAATCCGGGATATACAGCGGCTGTGTGGCGGAGTGCATCGCGATCCGCTGTTCGCACAGATCAGCAGCAAAATCACCCGCAAAAGTTCCCAGTTCCCTGAATGTAACACAGTCGTCTTTCGTGATCACCGCCCGGTGGGTGGCGTCCAGCGGGACGAAGGTGATCTTCGCACCGCACTGAACGACCTTCTCTGCAGCTTCAGGATCGTACCAGATGTTGAATTCTGCGCTGGGAGAGGCATTCGTGATCGTCACGCCGCCACCCATGATGACGATCTCCTCGACATTGTGTTTGAAAACATCCGGATCCATCGTCAGTGCGACAGCAAGGTTGGTCAGCGGACCGACCGCAATAATCGTCACGGGTTCCGTTGCATTTCGGAGATAATCCAGATAGAACATCGGTGCAGAAAGCGCTTCCAGCTTTCGGGTGGAAGCGGGGATGTCCAGATAATCCGAGTGCATCTCCAGCAGCTTGCCGTCGACCATGATGGGTTTGTGTTCCGGCAGCGGGATCCGGTTCTGACAGAGGAACTTCACCATCGGCTCCGCGCATCCGCGGTATACCGGGACGTCCACATTCAGTGCTTCCATGACACGGAGCGTATTCTCTGTCGTTTTTTCAATATCCTTGTTTCCTGCAACGGAGCACGCAGCAACCAGTTCCACGCCCTCATGCAGCACAGCCGTCATCAATGCGACGGCGTCATCCGATCCGGTGTCGACATCGAGTATGACCTTTTTAACCATTCTGTTCCTCCTTAACCCGGTGAGCTCATCGTATGCGTCTTGTTTATCCATTTCTTATTACTTCAGGCAGGTCAGGACCGACGGGAGCAACGCACGGTCCGCGGGCAGCCAGGGTATTTCATCTAGTTCTTCTTCGGGTACCCACCTTGCCGCTTCATGCTCCACAAGGTGGAGACCCCCAGAGAGGATGCTGCAGAGATAGCAGCGCATGGACAGATGGAAAGACGGATAATCGTACTCTACGGTATCGAGATACCTTTCCACCAGGATCTCAGTTTCCAGTTCTTCCCAGATCTCTCTTTTTAGGGCGTCTTCAGGAGATTCTCCGGCTTCCACTTTTCCGCCGGGGAATTCCCACCAATCCTTATAATCTCCGTATCCGCGCTGTGTTGCAAAAACCATTCCGTCATGCACGATCACCGCGCACACGACATCTACCATTTTCCCCATCCTGCGGTTCCTTCCCTGACCAAACGGTGATCAGTCTTCCATGACCCGGCATTTCTCCAGCAGTTCGATGATGGGGAGATGCTGCGGGCAGGCGCCCTCGCACTGTCCACACTGGATGCAGTCGCTGGCTTTTCCCTTTCCAACCGTTACGATGGTATATTCCCTCTTCGTGCGGAATTCCGGGCTTCTTTCCTTCCTGTTCCATACTGTAAAGATGTCCGGGATCGGAATGCCCATGGGACAGCCCTTCGTGCAGTATCTGCAGCGGGTACATGGAATATCTCTGTTCTCATCCAGCGCTTTCTGCGCTTTCCGGATCACTTCTTCCTCGTGCTCGTTCAGCGGCCTGAAATCCCTCATGAAACTGAGGTTGTCCTCCATCTGCTCGACGCTACTCATACCGCTGAGCACAGCCAGCAGATTCTCCTTGCTCGCTACAAACCGGATCGCCCAAGAAGCATAGGACATCCCGGTGTTTTCCGCGTCGAAGACCGCTTTCACACTGTCGATGGGATCGGCGAGGATGCCGCCCTTGACTGGTTCCATCACGGTCACCGGTTTACCGTGAGCTTTACAGATCTCCCAGTTCCTTTTCGCACTGACCCCGGGGTTTTCCCAGTCCGCGTAGTTGATCTGAAGCTGAACGAAGTCCACGTCGGGATGCGCTGTCAGCAGTTCCTCGAGCAGGTCCGGATCCGCATGGAAAGAGAATCCGTAATGCCTGATTAGTCCCTTTTCCTTCAGTTCTTTCACATAATCCCAGATGTGGAATTCATCGTATTTTTTGTAACTGGACCTCTGCAGCGCATGGAGCAGATAGTAATCGAAATAACCGGCTCCGGTGCGTTCCAGGCTGGTCTCGAATTCCTTTTTCGCCTTTTCCTCGGAGGTGTCTCCCGCCGTGACGATCAGCTTCGTCGCCAGCGTGAAAGAATCTCTGGGATAACGCTCCACAAGCGTCTTGCGCGCCGCTTCCTCGGATCCGTTATAGGCATACGCCGTATCAAAATAGGTACCGCCTGCCTCCATGAAAAGATCCACCATCTTAGCCGTCTGTTCCAGATCGATGCTTCCGTCCGCCAGTCTGGGCAGTCGCATGAGTCCGAACCCCAGTTTCAGACCTTTCCGTTCTTCCATTGCTTTTCCTCCTGAATACTGTCTCTTGTCTGTCATTTCTGATTTTATTATACACTTTTCAGGGCCTATGCATTATCTTGCCGCAGAGTCCGCCGTCACAGCAGCGGGTGCAAACAGAACCGCTGCAGGAATGAACTGATGATATCTCCCGGGCACTTCCGTCAACTGGTCATAAGAAAACAGCAGGGGATCCCGCGGAATCAGCCGCAGGATCCCTCTTCCGTCTTATCATCTGATCTCTGTCAGACAAGGCTCATTGCGAGCACGATCAGCAGAAGGCCTGTGAAATAAGTCAGGCTGTTGGCGCGGACGAGCCATTTTTTCTGTTCCAGCACAAACTTGTATGTTGTCAGGATCATGTCAGAGATCATGAACAGCAGTGAGCCAATCCCCATCATCACATAACTGGTCCCGGGCAGCAGCAGCGCCATCGCCAGACCGGTAATTCCGTGCATGAAGATCGATGAGAGATAGAACGTCATCGGCCATCTCATCTTTCCCAGTTTGAACCGTTCCGGGTACTTCCCGCACAGGAAGATAAATACAGCAAGCATCAGCGCCACAACGATGAAAGTCCACGCAAAATCACCGAAAGTCTTTCCGTGATCCACCATCACGATCTGCTCATAGAGAACGAAGCAGACATTCCCAGCGAGGAAAAAATCCCCGCCTCTTCCGAAATCAAAGACCAGAAATACATCGCCCAGCCAGGCGAAAATCAGCGCCGCTATCAGCAGCGGATGATAACTGGCAAATGTGTATTTCCGGAAGAACCAGTAGATTGCCCACACCAGATACATGGTCGCCATAAGGTACTTATTCAGCGCCCGCATGCGTTTGTTTTCAGCATTCCTGGTGTACAGATAACAGCACAGTGCCAGCATATAAACGATGATAAAAAGGATCATGATCTCCTCCTTCAGGCGTCAAAGACCGGAATCTCTATCTCCAGATCCGACAGCGGATAAGTGGAACACGGATGAATGTAATTGAATTTGCGGTCTGCTGCGCGGCGGAAATCGTTCTCCGGCGCGACATAATAGGAACCGCGGACGACCCTGCTGTGACAGAATCCGCAGACGCCGTTCCGGCAACGGACGGCGGCGGGGATTCCTGCCCGTTCCAGTGCCGTGACGACCGTCTCGCTGCTTCTCGCATCGACGGTCCTGACATCGTCCCGGATATGCACCGTGAGCTGATACACGTTGTCCGCAGCAACTGCGCGGTCTCCGACGGAGTTCCGTTCCTGACGGACACGCTCCGAGGGAACCCCGAGGCTCTCCAGTTCCTTCCGGACAAAGCGGTACATAGCGTCCGGTCCGCACAGAAATACACTGGTATCGCCGCCGACATATTCCTTCAGGATCTCCGAGGTGATGAACCCGTGACGGTATCCTTCCGCTTCCTCATCCGAAAGAACGGTCTCGATCCGGATCCGATCATCCCTGAACTCTTCGGGATTGAAGAGCATCTGTTTCCTCGTCCTTACGCCGTACAGCAGTGTCAGTCTGAAGTCCTCGCTTCCTTCCCGGATCGCTTTCATCATCGAGAGAAACGGCGTGATCCCGCTCCCGCCTGCGACAGCGAGAATATGATCACAGTCTCTCAGATCATCGTGGCAGAAATCTCCGGACGGTTCTCCCATAATGAATTCGTCATCGGTCTGCGCCTCATCGATCAGGTACGAGGAGAAGATCCCTTTTCTCTGGATGATCACTTCCAGATGTCCTTCCAGCGCCTCTTCCGGAGATGACGCAATGGAATACGGTCTGGTGAGGAAGGATTCGCGGACTCTTGTGGAAAGCGTGATGAACTGTCCGGCCCGGAAATACGGGAACCTCCCGTCCTCCCGCAGCGACCGGAACGTAAACCTGCAGGAATCCGTCCCGGCAGGTTCTTTGGAGACCAACTCCGCTTTCACAAACCCGGGGTGAAGCGCTTTCGCCAGTTCGTTGACCGCATATGTCGCGGGCAGCGGTTCCGCCGGCGTCCGTTCGATCAGCTGACGACGCTTCTCCGGCATTTCCATGGCACGCCGGATGTCCTCACCCGGAACACTGCTTTTTCTGAAAGCCATCCTACATGCCCTCCTTTTCCATATCCCGGAGCGTCCGGTTCGCCTCGTTGACGCCCGATTTGTAGCTGCTGGGATAGCCGAGCAGCCGTTCACCGAAACCGCCTCCGATCCTCAGACCGGGGACGAAACGGTCCTCCTCGACCATCTGGATGCGGTTCATGAGGCCGTCGTAATACTGCGGTTCATAGCCGTAGATGACGCCCTGCGGGTGTCCGCAGTACCGTGCGTAAGTCTCCGGTGAAGCGACGGCGATCTCCTCGATATGACCGCGGATCTGCGCGTCGGTCGCCTCTTCGAAACGCCGGATCATACGTCCCGCGACCTGGTTTTTCACTTTGTAGTAGTCTTTTTCCTTCACGCCGCTCCATACATCGTCCGTGAACAGCGTCGTCATATATACGATCGCCGTTCCGGGAGGAGAGCATTCCGGATATGCGTTGTTCAGGCAGACCGTCGCCTGAGCTGCGGTCTGTCCCATCGTTTTCATGGATTCATACTGTTCCACGCTGTCCGATGTGTCATAAATGAAGTAGTTATGGTCCCTGATCCCGAGTTCCCCGGGGGAACGGTTCAGTCCAAGGAATACCGTGAAACCTCTGCCCGCGAATTTCCTGTAATTCGTCAGTTTCAGCGCTTTTTCCGGCACTGCGGCGGGATCCATCAGCCTGCCGTAGACAACATGCGGGGAGCAGTTCGCGATCACATGTCTCGACGCGATCTCCCGTCCGTCCTTCAGACGGATCCCGCTGACATGCCCGTCCGCATCGGTCAGGATCTTTACGACCTCGCTGTTGAACCAGATGTCTCCGCCCAGTTCATGGATGCGCTGCTCGAAGGCGAGAGACATCTCATGCGAACGGGATCTGGGGATTACGGCGCCCTTGTCGAAATAACTGTAGATCATATTGGCGTAGTGCAGGAAGGACTGGTTGTTTCCATCCGCACCGAGATAACACCAATAGGTGTTGAGGTTGTCCACGATCGCCTTCGGATAGCCTAGCGCCTCGAAAGCCTCGTTCACGGAATAGGAGCTGCACGCCAGATAATCCGGGTACTTCTCCATCATGACTTTGGGATCCGGACGTCCCTTGGACGCGGTGAGATATCCCATTGCTTCCCGGATCTGCTTGCAGATCGCGAAGAATTCGCGGACATAGCGCGCCCCCTCAGGATGGAGCTGATTGTTTGCCTTTGCGAAAGCTTCCGTCCCGAAAGGCATCACAAAGTCATAGCCTTCCTTCTGCGAGATCAGGTGATAGGCGTCCTTCAGCTGGATCCATTCGACCTTGTCCTCGACGCCGAGCTGCCGGAACAGTTCCCTGCTGCTGCCGGGATCTTCCGGCGTGCCGATGCCGTTGAACTCATGCAGGGATGCCTCGAACTCGAACCGTCCCCGCACGAAACTCGTGGCAAAACCGCCCGGTATGTTGTGCTTTTCGCACACCAGACAGGTCCTGCCCTCACTCAGGATCCTGCAGGCGGCGGCCAGTCCGCCGTTGCCCGCACCGACCACGATCACATCATATCTGTCCATCTTCGGCTCCTGTCAGATACCCGCTTCGACCGTATAGGTCAGGACGTTCTCCACCACATCTCCGTCGATCTGCAGCGCGCAGGGTTCCTCAAAGGAGATGGTCACGTTCCTGCCTCTTCGTACGGTGACCCAATCCGCCTTCTTCACATGCTCGCCCTTGTTCAGGGAGGGGAAGCGCATCAGGGTCAGCAGTCTGCTCTTTTTGTAGATCGTAACGACGGACACCAGTGCTTCTTCGTCAAAACGGTCCTGTGCCGGCGCGACCATAAGTCCGCCGCCGTAGAATCTGCCCTTCATCGTGGAGGCAAGCCAGACGTTCTCGTATTTTTTCGTCTCCCCGTCCACGGTCACGGTCGCTTTGTTGAGTTTATAGCCGCCCAGGAGCAGCTTGATCGCGATGCTGGAATAGTTGACCGGCTTATCCGACGTCTGTCTCTGGATATCCCCGACACGGCAGGTCTCGCCGTCAAGGCCGTACCCGATCCCGTTGAGGAATCTGCGCTGGATGCCGTTGACCGTGATGAGCGGAAGATTCTTCAGGAAGGGCCTCAGGTCGATCCTTCCGTTTTCCACATATTTTTCATTGTCGCGGTAGAAATCGTTGCCGCTTCCGCATTTAACGTAATAGACCGGATTTTTGAATTCATATCCGTACACGTCGTTCGCGAAACGGTTCAGGGTGCCGTCCCCTCCCGTGAGGATGACCTCATCCTCCTCATTCAGGCCGTTGAAAAACCCTTTCATGTCCTGGGTGTCCAGCAGGCTCGTAAACTCGCATGAGACACCGTTGGTCTCCGCCCACTGTCTGGCGTCCTGCTCCCCTTTATTGTTGTTGGCCAAAGGATTAAATAGCAAATAAGTCATGTCCTTCCCCTTTCTGCGGAAGATCGCCGATTCGGATAACAATCTGCTTTTTATACTATTTTAATAGCAAACTACACAAAAAAAAATACAGTTGTACACAGATAAAGACGATATTGAATAAAAAAATGCTGCCCTGTCAGCAGCATTTTCTATTTCAGTTCAGGCCAGGGAAGCCCGGCTGTAATCCGTCACATCACTTCCGAGTTTCTTATAGATCGCTTCCACCGAAGCGAGATCCGACAGCGTTCTCAACTCCGCGTCCGTCATCCCGATCAGTTCCAGAAACGAGACTTCCCCATGCGGAGTCCGGATCGCGCTGACGGTGGGGTCCGGGACGGTGATGAAGCCGGTCAGTCCGGATTTCCGGTAAGCGTCGATCCCCGTCGTCTGACCGGTATAGATGAACTCAAACGGGCGGAAGATCTCTCCTTCCGTGAAGGTGAGTCTGGCGATGCTCTGAAGGATCCCGCAAACGTTCCGGATCTCCGGTTCATCCGTATCCGGATCCTGTTTCCTCAGTTTGAAGGTCAGTTCATAGCCATACCCGCTGACCTCCGGATCCTCGGACTCCTTGCGGTACAGTTCCGTCTGTCCGAAAGAAACGAAGTGCCAGTAATCCCCGCCGTCATAAATGCTGATCCCATCCAGAGGATCCTTTCCGCCCAGCATCCAGGGAAGGATGGCAGCGTAATGCTTGGGAGATGTCTGTCCGGGGTATATCCGGAGAAATTCCGCTTCGATCGCATCCCAGCCGGGCGCTTCATCATCGGTTTTTGACGCGGTCTTTTGGGGCTCTTCCTTCTTTTTCCCGAACAGACCGAAAAGTCCTTTTCTTTCCTTTTCTGAAGCCATGCCACCGGTCCTCCTTATCGATTCGCCGGTTTCACCGCTCTGGTAACGATGAAAGTCGGTATATTCAGTTCATGCAGTCTGCCCGATCCGTTCGTGTCCTCATACAGATCCGTCAGGCGGAATCCCGCCCGCAGCTGTCCGCCGATCTGCTCATCCATCGTATGGGAGAACTGTACGCCGCTGTTGTCTTTTTCCATCTGGCGCATCTGCTCCGGATCCTTCAGCGGGTTGAACGGAAAATGATTCGCGACTACCGTTTCATTTTCATCCGCAAACAGATAATTGATCCCGTTGTCCATGCCGGCAAGCAGGATCCCGTCCGGTTTCAGGATCCGGAAACACTCTCTCCAGATGGGATCCACTTCCTCAACATAGCAGTTGGAAACCGGATGAAAGACAAGATCGAACGACTCATCCGGAAACGGGAGCGGTTTCGTCATGTCGGCACGGATGATTTCGATATCATATCCTTCCCGCTGTGCGATGATCCGTTCGCTCCGGATCTGTTCCTCCGAATAATCGAGGACCGTGCAGACCGCGCCGAGTGCAGCGAGGATCGGCATCTGCTGACCGCCGCCGCTGGCAAGCCCGAGCACTTTTTTCCCTTTCAGTTCCCCGAACCATCCGTGGGGGACCTTTTTTGTCGGTGAGAGATGCAGCTCCCAGCTGCCGTTCACGGCGCTGGCATATTCTTCATGGCTGATCGGGCGTCCCCATTCCCAGCCCTCGCTGACCCACCGGTCGATCGTCTGCGCGTTGATATCCTGATAATCCATGATTATCCCTTATACCTTATTATTTCTTGAAATCCTGTCCCACATAGACCAGCGCGGCAATCGTCCCGAAAATCATGACTAATCCACCGGTTACCGTATTGAACAGACCGACGATACCGCCGATCATGATGACCGCGGCAACGACGCCCACGCCTTTACCCGTGCGCCGCGCCACGTCCCTGATCTGCTCGTCATTCATCTTTTCCTTCCCCTGCACTTTGTACAGCAGGATGGAATCTCTGGGATTCTTGTCCGTATAAAGCCGGACTGCCGAGAACATCAGCGCGATGCTGAAGATAATCATGAAGATGAAAGCTTCCATAATTCGTTTCCTCCGTTAACCCGATTATATCCGTTTTTCGCCAGACATGCACCAGCAGGACCGGTCGTTTCTTCCCGAAAAGGCAAATCGTCCTCAGGCTCAGAGCACTTTTCCTTTTTCCGCGATCGCTCCGAGCAGTCTCCTGATCTGCCCCATCCTGTTTCCGTCCGTTTTCCCCGCCCCGTCCAGATAGATCCTCTTATTGATCTCGACCATCACGGAGATACAGTCGCAGCCGCTTCGCCCCAGAAAAACGGCGTTCGGCACCATGCAGCCCTCATAGGGATCATTGATCGTCACGGAAAAACCTTCCCCTGAGAACGCTCCGCATACGATGTCCGCAAGACGGCCAGGCGTAAATCCCGGGTCTGTTCCCACACAGATATCCGGCGTCCTTCCGCGTTCCGTCCTGTCTCCCTGCAGGATCTCATCCGAATAACTGTGCAGATCGATCAGGAGGATACGGGGATACCGCAGGCACAGCTCGTCCAGGCGTTCGTGATGCTTCCTGTACCAGACCAGTGTCCTTGCCTTCAGTTCTTCCGTCACTTCCTTGATCCGCCGTCCGTCATAACCGTTTTCGTAACAGTATCCCATACCGTAGCGTTCCATGACCTCTCCCGGTCCGATGAAGCGCTCCACATCGCACAGCAGCCTGCTCACGGGAAACCGGATCAGGGACTGTCCGTCCCGGTACGCTTCCGGAACCATGGCGCTCACGCCTGTATCCCTCATCATTCGGTGGCAATTCAGGAATTCCTCCGCGGAAACGCAGACCGAAGAAACCAGCTCCTTCGGGAACAACCCTCCGTCATGCGGAACGTGGAACACCACATGTCGTTCATTTTTTTCTTTCTTTAAACACATAAAAATGCCTCCTTTGCGCAGACGCATAAAGAGGCACTGTCGATTTCCATCGTCTGCCGCGCTAGCGGCATCAAGCTTTGGCACCTTACCTTACGGCAGGTTGTCGTGCAGTCAACGGGCTTGTCCCTCGTGCACTCTCTATGGTCACGTTATTCATTTGTCCACGACTTATTTGGTCATATATCTGCTGCGGAATTCACGGAAGATGTCCGCCATGTAGGGATCCAGTCCAAACCACAGATCCGCCTGAAGCAGATAGCTTTCCGCAACAGACGCCCAGCTCTCCGGAACGCCGTAGAACGCTTCGGCGATGCTGCCGGCGATCGCCCCCATCGTATCCGAGTCTCCTCCGAGCGAGACAGCGTTGCGGATCGCATCCTCGCAGCTGTCCCCTTCCGCGAAACACTGAATGGATTCCGGCACGCTGCCCATGCAGGTCACGTCGAAATGGTAATCCGGCCGGATCTGTCTCAGCGTACGGTCCAACGGATAATAGTTTTCCCGCATATGCTGCAGTATCTCTTCCTTCGACGCGCCGTGCAGCGCGAGATAGATACAGGCCGTTACCGCTCTCGCCCCTTTGAGTCCTTCCGGGTGGTCGTGCGTGACCGCCGTCACGATATCTGACAGTTTCAGCGCTTCTTCCAGAGTCCGCGCGGCATACGCCACCGGGCTCACCCGCATCGCGGAACCGTTTCCGAAACTGTTGTAGGGACCGATATCATGCGTCAGCCAGTAAAAGAATCTCCTGCCGTATCCCGCACGCGGATGATCCAGACCAATCTTCTGCATCCATTCCACAGCTTTCAGCGGCAGATCGTTCCAATCCGGCGCGCTGTCCAGCAGCGCTTTTGCCACTGCCACAGTCATCATCGTATCGTCTGTGCAGTGACATTCGTCCGCTTTGAACAGCTGAAACCTTTTCGTCTTTATGGGGTCGAATTCAAACCGAGATCCCGCCACATCTCCGAGTATTGCTCCTATCATCTTTTCACCTCTTTTTCTCAGTCCGTTTCTGCTTCTGCCGTCATTATACGGTCCTGAAGGAGACAAATGGTCGCCTGACAGGCAACGAAATCGGGCGTTCGGATATAGTATGCACATCCTTCCTGAGAAAAAATATACGGGAGAGGCAGTTCGCGCCCTCCCGTTTCTTAATACCGTTCTACCGGATCTCTCTGCTCTCCTCCAGGATCTCCGCCTCGCAGTTTTCTTCCACGAACGACGAGATCTCGTCCATCAGACTGTCCGCGAAGGCATTGTGCGGCACGATCGCCGCAACACCGATCATGATGATCTGATGGACATCCTGTTCGTCCGTCTCCGCGGCGGAGATATGGAACTGATTCTGAATCCTGGCGAGAATGCTCCTGACGATCATCCTCTTTTCTTTCAGGCTGTGAACCCAGGGGGCGTACAGCCGGAACGACATAACTGCGATCTTCATCGATTTCTGTTTTATATCAAACTCATGGCCTTCTGGGCAGACAGCACTTCTTTGCTTTCTTCCCGCTTCCGCAGGGACACGGGTCGTTGCGTCCGACGCCGGACCAGAGTTCCTGCTCCTCTTTCCGGAGCGCTGTCCGGATCTGTTCCCTTGTATACCCTTTTCCATTGAGTTCCACGAGCCGGTGCAGAGGTCTGTCCGCGACACGGAACAGCTGGATGAGTCCGGGGCAAAGGATATTGTGCCCCTGTTCCCCGTCCCGGGATATCCCGAAGCGGTCTTTCGGGCATCCTCCGTTGCAGAGATGCAGATAGGGGCATGTTCTGCACTGACCGGTCAGTCCGTCCTTTTTTCCGTCACCGAACGCCCGCTGTTTATCGTTGTCCAGAAGTTCATCTAGCGGCGCATCGATATCGCCGATGCAATGGTCCTTCCGCACGAAGTGATCGCAGGCATATACTTTTCCGTCCGCCTCCACGACCGGAACATCTCCGCACCGTTCCCGCAGCCAGCACAGGCTGGCAGGCTCTCCGGCAATCATGTTCGCCAGCTCCACGAAGAGCTGAACGTTCACTCTCCCCAGATCGTGATAGAGCCATTTGTTGAAGATCGTACACAGGAAATCCCCGTATGCATCCGGGTCCACGGATTCCGGCGCAAGGCCGCCGTCCGGACCACGGTTGACCACGGGGATGAACTGGATCCATCCCGTTCCCAGATCCCGGAGCGATTCATAAACCTGCATCGGCTGCCGGACCGTAACGCTGTTCACGGTACACAGCAGATCCGGGCGGATCCCTGCCTGCTCCAGCAGGCGCACATGCTCTGCGATCTTTGTATAGGTCTCCTCACCTGCCGCGCTTCTGCGCTGCCGGTCGTGCGTCTCCTTCGTCCCGTCCAGACTGATGCCGACATCGAAATGATTCTCAGACAGGAAGCGGCACCACTCCTCATTGAGCCCGTATCCGTTCGTCTGGAGGTTGTTCCAGCATTCCCAGCCTCCCGGCAGGTACTTTTTCTGGATCTCCAGGACGTCCCTGTAGAAATCGATGCCAGCCAGTGTCGGTTCTCCCCCATGCCAAACAAAAGAGAGCACCGGTCCGTTTGCCGACTCGACGGCGTTACGGATCAGCGTCTCCGCTGTTTCGTGGCTCATCCGCCCCTTGCTGATCTGCACCGGCAGATAATAGCAGTAGGTGCAGCGCAGATCGCAGGCGGACCCAACGGGTTTGATCATCAGGGCAAAATCTTTCCCCATGACTGTTTATTCGACAGGATCTTTCAGATGTTTGTCAAAGAAATCCAGCGCCTTGTTCCAGGAATCCATCGCCGCTTCCTGACGGTACATCGGTTTGTCGTAGTACCAGATACCATGTCCGGCACCGTCATAACGGTAGAAGGTATAGTCTTTTCCCTTCTCCTTGAGGACCGCCTCCATCCGGTTCACTTCGTCCGCAGACGGCCAGTGGTCGTCGTTTCCGAAGATACCCAGCAGCGGGCAGTTGAGCCCGTCCACCTTGTCGATGGGTCCTTCCGGCGTGCGCTCGTTCCCGAATGCGCCGCCCCAGCAGTCCACCGCCGCGTCGATTCCGTCCAGTGTGCATGCCGCAAGGAAGGTGTGTCTTCCGCCGGAGCACATCCCGATGACGCCGACCTTGCCGTTGGCTTCCGGATGCTTCTTCAGGAAGCGGATCGAATCCTCAACGTCAGACATGACGGACGCGTCCTTAACGCCGCCTGCTTCCATCGCCTTCCTGGACACTTCACCGGGCGTTCCGGTTCCGAAATCCTGATAGATGTCGGGGCATACGACAGCATAGCCCTGCTCTGTCAGCCGGCGCGCTGCCTCTCTGAGAAACTCGTCCCAGCCCGGCATGTGGGGAATCAGCACGACGCTGGGGTATCCCTCCACATCCAGAGGACGGGAATAGTAAACGCGCAGCTGCTTCCCGCTTTTTCCCGGGATCATGGTCGTCTCAGCGACCATGCCGTGATAGTCCGCTGTGTTCCATCCATTCCACATAGTCATTTCCTCCTTTGTGCCACCATTATACCCTAACTGTTACATGTCGAAAAGATATTGGATTCCCTTCCAGTTCAGAACGGATTCAAAGAATCTGCGTCATACCGTCGTACGCTATTACGACATGATGCGGCTGGGCTGTTCTGACCATTTCATCGTGAAGATACTGTCCGTTGTGCGAGAAATGATTGAACACGCAGACTGTCTGAGAGCCGACGATGCCGAGAGATTCCATCCTGTCCTTTGCGGAAAAAGCCTCGCTGAAGCCCATATGACCGCTGCGGCAGGTCTCTGTCTTACCGTCTGTCGCATCTATGCTGACCAGCGAAACAGGTCCCTCTTTTTCTGCTGTCTGTCTGAAATACTCCCAGACCCCGTCACTGTAATAACCGCTGTCATGGAGATACAGCACGCTCTTTCCCTCCTCATCCCTGATGTGGAACATGAACGGCTCGTTCCCCTCATGCATGTGGGAAGCGGGAAGCGGCGTGATCCTGTATGGACCCGCGGTGACCGTCTCAAACGGGTGAAGAATATGCCAGATGAGGTGACTGCTTCGCTCTTCATTTATCTCCCAGCCGCAGACCCGGTCGAAGAGTTCTCTGGTCTCCATAGCGCAAAAGATCTCCAGATCCTCATGGACCATGTCATGGCTGAAGTATCCTCCCCTGCAGGAGAATTCCTGCGGGAAGAAATGATCCATGTGCTTGTGGGTGACAAGAAGATACCTGAAAGCGGAAAGATCCAGCCCGTAGTTCAGTTTGTGCAGATACGAATCCGGCGGGAAATCGATCAGAAGATCGTCATTGATCACAGCCTGGGAACGTGTCCTTATGTTTTTCCCGCCAAGTCTCTGCGCTTCCCTGCATAAGGCACAGTTGCAGAAAGCCGCGGGGATCCCCTCAGCAGCTCCGGTACCCAAATAACGTAACTTCATATATTCCTCCTGAGAATCTGACACCGTCAGCAGCGCGTCATCAGAATACCATCTGGACCAGAATCATATAGATCACGGTACCGGAAAGGATACTGAGCAGCGAATTTCTCTTCTTCCACTGTACTAGAACGACGCACGCAGAGGCGATGAGTTCCGGAATCCCGAACGGAATCGCCGTCAGATCGATATCCTTCAGGCAATAGACTACCAGCATTCCGATGATCGCTGCGGGAAGGACCTCGCCCAGATAGCGCACATAGGCGGGCGTGTTTTTCCTGAAGATCAGGAACGGCAGAAACCGCAGCGCGATGGTGACTGCGGACATGACGAATACGAGCATCGCGATATTTCCGTTCATTCCGCCGCCTCCTCTCCCCGTGACAGTCTGCCCCGAAGAAGGGTCAGCACTGCCGTGATCAGGATCATGTCCGGAATCAGGAATCCGTCCGGTCCGAAGACCAGCAGACAGAGCGCGGAACAGAACAAACCAGTTATCGCGGGAAGTCTGTCCTTTCCGGAAACCCACTGTTCCGTAAAAGAGGCGATGAACAGCGCAGTCATGGAAAACTCGATGCCCTCCGTTGAGAACGGAAGCACCGTACCAAGCAGGCTGCCGAGAACACTTCCGAGGACCCAGTAAGACTGGTCGAACAGCGACACCAGAAACCGGTAAAGATTTCCGTTCTCCGGGTCCTCCCCCTGCTTGTCTTCCACAAGCAGCGTGTAGGTCTCGTCGGTGAGGGCAAAGATCATGTAGGGTTTAAACTTCCCCGCGTCTCTGTATCTCCCGATCATGGAGATGCTGTAGAAAAGGTGGCGGGCGTTCACCATGAAGGTGGTCAGCAGCGTCGTAAGGACAGATGCACCGCCGGTAATCAGGCCGATCCCCACGAACTGCATCGCTCCGGCATAAATAAAAGCGCTCATCAGGAATGCCCAGAGCACGCCGTAACCGGCGTCTCTGAGCAGGATCCCGAAGCCCGCCCCGAGTATCATATACCCCGCCATTACCGGCAGGGATCTGTAAAACGCCTGTCTGACGACAGGTCTCAGTTCTTTCTTCATTTTTCCGTTATCGGGTATGTGCGCTTCGTTCAGATCTCAGTGCATTCAAACCTGCGGATCGACGTGCGGATCACGTAGTCGCTGCGAAAAGCAGCCATCTTTTTCAGATGCTCCGCCTGACTGTGTTTTCTGAGGCTTTCCGCATCCGTCCAATGCTCCAGCAGGATCATTTCGTTCTCATTTTCCGGGTCAAAATAATAATCATACTTTTCGTTCCCCTCGTCGTTTCTGGACGCGGAGCCGATCCCCTCCGAAACGAGCCGGTCGTAGAATGCCTTCCTGCATCCTTCCTTCAGTTCATAACGCACTTCAACGATGACCATCGTTTATTCCTCCATGCCTGTTCCTTCTTCTCGCTCCCGCAGATACCGCACGAACGAGTGCTCCCCGCGGATCCCGTTCTCTTCCATGAATGCGCCCAGATGTCTGTCGTTGAGGAACGCGTAGGAGAATCGTTCCACATTGAACAGCCGGACGAAAGCCTTGCATTTGCACAGGAACATGTAATAGATGTTCAGACCGCATCCGAAGCAGGTCTCGAAGTTTGCCTGCCCCTTGCTGAGGATCACGTCTGCGTCCAGGAATTCCTGCTGCAGGGACGGACTGACCCATGTCATCGGCGTCCCCTGGATCCCCAGACCGGTATCGATGACTTCTGCCACCTCGCTCATCCCGATCAGGTCGGCGTCCTCCCGTGTCGCATCGTTGATCGCCTGCATCCCCTTGACGCAGGACTTCACTTCGATCTGAGGGAAGCGCTCCCGGATCAGCCGGATCAGCAGTTTGTCGATCACGATCTCTCCGCAGTTGTCGTGCAGGAACAGGACTTTTTTCGCGTGTTCCAGATCCCTCAGCAGATTCCCGTACTCGGTCTCGTCCATGTCCGCCTTCGCCGCGTTGTCCATGATCTCCATCAGTTCGTCCAGTTTCACGTCCACCGCGGAATAGTCGATATAGTTGGAGGCAAGCGAATACCGGATCGCAGCCAGGATCGGTTCGTCCGAAGCGCGCACGGCGGCTTCGATCCTGTCCATCTCCTTCATCATCAGAAGGTCGAAAGAACGGTTGATCTCCGAATAATCCGTTTCCGGTTCTTTTCCGAAGTATTTCTCATAGACTTTTCCCAGATATGCTCCGGATTGCGGCGAACTGATGTCGTCCGGCGCTTCCAGAAGCGTCTTCATGACTTCACGGAGATATTCCGCTTTCTTGTCCTCGTCCGTCTCCCTGTCCACGCGCTGAGCGCACCTGTCCAGGATGCATACGATACAGTCCGATCTCAGTTTCATCTTTTTTCCTTTATTGGTTTCTGTTTGTTTCTGCTTCTTTCTTTATAAATCAGGTTGCCCCAGGGATCCTTTCCCGGGTCAGTTTCCTCTCTTCCGGGAAAGACGTCCTGTCAGCAGGACGATCGCATAAACGATGACGAAGATCACCGCGAATGTAAAGAGGAGATTCAGTGGATCGAACCTAAGCCAGATGCTGTCCTTGCCCCCGGGCTCCATGGTGTAGATATGAGCATACTGCAGTCCGAAGCCGAACTCCTCAGTGATCTCCCCGCCGTACATCCTGTAAGCCAGCAGAAGAAATCCGTTTTTCAGATAATACAGATAATTCACCACTGTGCCGGAAAGTGTGACGACAAGGGATATGAAAAGCGAAAGCAGCGCCTTATTCTTTGAAGACAACCTTATTTCCCTCCTATGCAGATCATCGGGTCAGCCCACGTTGACCGCCACCCTTTTTTCATTATAGAACAGTTTGGAACGGCATGGAAATCCGTGTTGTCCGTCAACTGCCCGGATATTATGTTACAATACTGATTACAGAGGATAACTGAAAGGCCGGCGCTCCGCCGTTTTTTCTCCTGTTTCCACATCCATCCGGACGAACATGCATAATAACGGCCACAAGATAAAGTTCAACAGCTATGAGATCCTGTTTGCTCTTCTGGTTTCCGCAAGGGCAAGCGCTTTTCTTTTCAACAAACTGCTGATAGCCCATATCGGCGTCATGACCCTGATGGCTGTCCGGTTCCTGACAGCCACCCTTCTTCTGTTTCTGTTCTCCCCGTCCAGGATCCTGCACATCAACAGGAAAACGGTTTTGGGAGGGGCGGTTCTCGGCGTCGTTTTCTGGGGCATCATGGTATGCGAGATGTACGCGATCCGGGAAGCAGACACCTCACTCGTTTCCGTACTGGAACACACCGCCGTCGTCATGGTTCCGCTCGCAGAAGGCGCACTGTCCAGAAAAATGCCTTCCGCATCCGCTTTTCTCGGTTCGCTTCTCGCTTTCGCCGGCATTTTCTGTATCGGGATCAGCAGCGGTTCGATGTCCGGAAGCATCGGCCTGAGTCTGCTTGCAGCGGTCTTCTATACTGCCGATCTGATCCTTACGAAACGGGTCACCACTCCCGAGACCGATGCTATCGGCATCGGCGTCGTGCAGCTGTTCGTCATGGGTATCCTCTCGCTTCTTTCTTCTTTCCTCCTGGAACCGTTCTCGCTTCCCCGGGGACCTAGGGAGATCCTGATGTTCCTGTATCTGGTCTTTGTCTGCACCGTTTTCGGATACACGCTGACGCCGTACGCACAGAGCAAGATCTCCGTGGAAAGAGCGGGAATCATCGCCGCGGTCAATCCGGCGGTCACCACTCTTCTTGGCGTGATGGTACTCGGCGAATCCTTCAGTTTTCTGGCCGCGTCGGGGATCGGTCTGATCCTCCTGAGCCTGCTGCTGCCGTACCTGCCCCTTCCCGGCAGGAAAGACCGTTAAGCGCAGCTATCCCTTCTTTACGAGCAAACAGGAGCAAGCGAACCGCTTGCTCCTTCCTTTTTCCTCCGAGAAACGATCCGTTTCTCAGTAATACCGATCAATATTCGATCTGCCTGTAATATCTTCTTGTCGTAAGCGGATGGTTCCTTTCCTTCGCCAGATGCGCGGAAAGACGTTCCGTAATGGTGTAGATCACCATGGGCGACACGATCTTGCGGAATTCAGGATCCGTGAAAGGCAGTTCCACCGTCTTCGTATCGAAAACCGTGACTTCCTTGCTGACCTTGTTCACGAAATTTGAAACACGGTCCATCAGCGGGCGTGTCTCATCCTCGCCGTAGAAGAGGATCACACTGGTGTCTTCCTCGACCAGTTCCAGCGTACCGTGGAAGAATTCGCACGCATGGATCGACTTTGTCTTGATCCACTGCATCTCTTCCAGGATGCACATGGCGTAGTCATAGGCCTCGCCCCAGAGGATACCGCCGCCGACGATCATATGATAGTTTACGTCCTTGAATTTCTTCGCCAGATCCTGGCAGAAGGGATCATACTGCTCCTTGGCACGGATCAGATAGGGGGTCAGTTTCGACATGCCTTCGACCAGTCCGTCGTACTTCGGGAATTCTCCGGCGTTTTTCATGAATCTGGCAAGCAGTGTGATGGAATAGGAATAGATCGCTTCACAGAGGTTGGGATCCTCCGCGGGACTCTGGAAGATGTAATCCGCATACTCATAGATCGGCGTGTTCTCGTTGGATACATAGACCAGCGTGCGGGCGCCGGCTTCCTTGCAGAACTTCGCGGCAGCCAGAATCTCCTTCGTGTTGCCGGACCGGGTCGAAAAGACACAGACCGAGTCCTTCGAGAACTTCTTGTGTCCCATTGCCATGAACTCCGCAGCGATCACGCTGTAGGCGTTGATCCTGGAGGAGGTCGTCTCCAGCCAGTACATCATGGGCAGAGAATGCGCGTAGGTACCGCCGCATCCGATGAAGAAGATGTTGGAATAGCCTTCCTCACAGATCTTATCCACCGCGGCCTCGATCTGAGGTCTCAGCGCCAGTGCTTTGTCAACGACTTCTGTGTAGTGGTTCAGGTCGATATCGTACATTTTGTCCTCCTCCCTCAGGGAGCTGTTATTTGTTTTCCGGCAGACAGCCGATCTTTTTCTATCTCCAATCGTAACATAACGTATTAATACAAGCAACGCTGTTTCCACTCATCCGCTGCATATCCGGACAAAAAAAGACCGTTCCTCTCTGGAGGAACGGTCAATCATTTTTCTGATTTATTTTTCAGCCGGTTCCCATTTGCAGCGGACGGGCGACACGATCGTCCCTTCCTTCTTCATTGCCGCAAATGCCTTGTCCACGACCTTCCGGTCCAGTCCGGTCAGTTCTGCGACTTTGCCCGCATTCAGCGGCTCGCCTGCTTTTTTCATCGCTTCCAGAATCAGTTCTTTCTCGTTCATTTTTCCCTCCTGATGATCTTATGCCGAAATCTCATGTTCTTCTAACTAATACATACAACAAATAACGGCTTCTTTCAAGGAGAAAAAGTGCGGATTCTTCCGGCATCAGGATTCTTCCGACGAGGGCAGCACGGCCATCCCGTTCTTATCAATGAAGCAGCAGGTCCCGTAATCGTTGTTGATCACCCCGTATTCCCCATAGGAGTAGAACAGCTGGTAACTGTACGCCAGCATGTCTGTGCCGAAATAGTAGGCATAGTTTACCTGTTCTCCTTCGAAAGTCTCATCCGGTTCCAGTTCTTTCTTTTCCTGATAATATCTGTCCTGAAACAACATGACCCTCTTAATCAGCGAAGCCTCGTCCGCGGTCCGGTCCAGATACCGGTACCAGACCATCCGGCATGTTCCCTGATCCAGATGGAAGATGGCACACCGATCCGTACCGATCGTCCCGATGAAATACCGGAACTCGACCATGCCCGTCGTCTGCTCGGTATCGTACCAATGAACGAACACGCGCCAGCGTTCATCCGGGTCGATCCCCATCCGGTCCCGCAGATATGAAACAAAGGGCGTCAGCGTCTCGGTATACCGGTACGCCTGTTCTTTCATTTCAGGCAGATTAGCGTAGGCAATATCCGCTTCCGCGCTCTCCGGCGCTGTTGCATCAGGATCCGGGCTGATCTGCGGCAGATACTGGATGGGAAGCATCGTCTTCCCGCCGTACAGTCCCTGCTCCGCGCGGATGATCAGCCGTGTCACGCCGTCTCCGCTCATATAGATTTCCAGCATCTCCCCTTCCGTTTCGGAATGGAAGAGCCGGACCATCCAGCAGTCCTCTTCCGGGTCGTATAAAGTCTGCGCAAATTCGAATTCCGTTCCCGATTCCTGCATGGCACGGCGCACCGGATCGAATGATTCCTCCGGTTCGGTATTCACAAAGCCTTCCGTACGGACACGTTTCCGCATCGCCTCATCCATTTCCGCCAGCATGCGCTCCGTCTGTTTCCAGGAGAATGTCCCGAAAGGAATATGACCCACCGTCAGGGCAGCCTGTGACAGCTTCTGTTCCACCAGCCAGGCATCAAAATCCGTACACCCCGCGATATCATCGTTCTTCAATTCAGCCATCAGGAACCAGCCGGACATATCGCATGTGAATGTCTGGGGATTATTGGTCTGTTCCACCACCATATACGCTTCGGTCCCGTCGATAACGACTTTGGAAACACGGAAATGGAAAGAGCCGCTGCTGGTCGACTTATAGGCGATCATCAGGGAACGTTCGGAGAAGAACGCTTCGTCGCATCCCGAGACGGTTTCATTGAATGAAGGAAATCCCTGATACCCTTTGTCCATTGTGAGCAGGCCGCCGTAGGTTTTCCGGAATGCCTCCAGTTCCGTCCTCGAACGGATCAGGAAAACAGGAATATGCCTCACTGAACTCTCAAGCATGCGCATACCGTTCAGACTTCCGGATATGATACTGTCATCGTCGGACCAGTTGGCATATGCGGTCCAGGAGACTAATTCCTCTCCTGAAATGGTCTTGCTTACGGGAGAAACCGTTACAGGTTCCGATTCCGGCGTGATATCCTGTTCATCTGCCACTGTGCCGCATCCCGCAAGCAGCAGAACCAGAACAACAAGCAGCAGTATCAGGAGTATCATTCCCGTTCTTCTCATTGCCATCACCTCTTTTCACCCCATATACGACACAGACGGGCAAAACGCTCACCCGAAAGACCAGCACCATATTCTGTATATTTGTATATTTAAAAATATATAAAAAATATATATTATTGATGAACAGGAAAAACATTCCACCTTCCTCTGGCGGAAGATTATGGAGCACCGATACATGCAGGAAACACCGAAAGACCTGAAACAATTCTATATCCTGTGGTCGACGCAGAGTCTTTCCCAGCTGGGAAGCGCCATGACTACCTTCGCGCTGACTCTGTGGCTGTATCAATCCACGGGGTCTGCGTTGCGCACTGCTTTTCTGATGGTCTATTCCTATGTGCCCTATGTTGCGGTCAGCATCTTCGCCGGCGCGCTCTCCGACCGCTGGGACAAGAAAAAGACGATGCTGGCATGCGACACTTTCGCTGCCTGCTGTACGGTCTGCACCCTGTTCCTGCTGGCCAGCGGTAAACTGTGTCCCTGGCACCTGTATGTGCTCAATATCCTGACCGGTCTGATGAATACGATCCAGGATCCGGCGAGCAATGTGGCATTCACGCTGATCACCCCGAAAGACGCTTTTCACAGGACCAGTGGGCTGATGTCTCTCTCCCGATCTTTGATCTCCGTGTTCCAGCCGGTGCTTGCCACGTCTCTCTATTCCCTTGGCGGCGTCCAGCTGGTCGCGGCGGTAGATCTCTTCACCTTTCTGATCGCATTCCTCGCGCTTGCTTTCTTCATAAAACTGCCTGACATTCCTTCCGGACAGCCGGCTCATGCAGAGGCTTCCCTGACGGATTCGGTACGTTCCGGTCTCGCATATCTCAGGGATCACCGCCTCGTGTTCCTTCTGATCCAGTTCCTGGCAGGCGTGAATCTGGTGGCGTCCGCTTTTGACGCTGTGCTCCCCGCATATATCCTGCCGAACCATGCCGGAGGAGAAGCCACACTCGGACTTGTCACGGCTGCAGCGGGCGCTTCCATGCTGCTGGGCAGCCTTGCGGTATCTGCCCTTCCCGCGCCGCGCAACCGGGTACGCATGATCCTGTACACGATGGTCTTCTCCCTTACGGCGGACAACTTCCTGATGCCCTTTACAGACCGGCCGTGGCTCTGGTGTGTCGCGCAGTTTCTCGGTTATTTCCCGGTATCGTTCATGAGCGCGAGTATGGACGTCGTCGTACGCAGTTCCATCCCCGCGGAGATGCAGGGCAGAGTCTATGCCTGCCGCAACACCCTGCAGTTCTTCACGATCCCTGTCGGATACCTTCTGGGCGGTTTCCTGACGGATCATATATTTGAACCGCTGATCCGCACCAGCGGTCCAGACAGTTTGCCGGTCCGCCTTTTCGGCGCGGAGAAAGGAGCAGGAGCAGGCATGGTCATCTTTCTGCTCGGCGTCACTGCGATCCTGATCTGCACCGTCTACGGCTCTCTGCTCCGCCCTTATTCCTTCAAAGAACCGGTATCCAACAGCACCGGGAAAGACAAGGACTGACAGGTCTCCATAACATCAGAAACAAACAGGCTGTATCCTGTCCTTCAGGGACGGATACAGCCTCATTTTTTCCCGATATCCTCTGATATCATCATTCGAAACCGAAAGCTGTCAGGTAGACACACATGAAGAAACAGAGGATCCCGAACCATACCGCCAGACTGACCGGCGGAACGAACAGAACGCGCAAAACTTCTTTGACGCCATTCCACGTAATCCGGATCTTGTGCTTCTGCCTGTACCGCTTCTTCTTTCCTTTGTCTGTCCTGGTATAGATCCACGGATTGTCGTGAAGCTCCACGATCCCGAACTTGAGCAGATAAATGGGAACGACCGGGACCGCGATACAGAACCAGACCGCCGAACCGCCAAGTGTCAGCCGCTGAAAATCAAAACCGTTGAGGAGGAGCGCCAGTATGACCGGCAGGAACAGAGCGACGAAACACAAAAGTGCGATCCGCAGGACTCTCCCGGGCGTGGTGAACCGCAGTTCCACCGGCTGGGGCGTTCCGTCCAGATCCTCAAAAAAGACCGGAGAAACGACCTTTCTTTCCAGCATACGGTCGCTGAACACAAGTGTTCCCTGATCCCTCACCAGATTTCTGTCACCCGAGGTGAAGATCTCCCTTCCTGATACGACGGAGAGGGAATTGCGAACCGTATCCGAGAAATAACACAGCGTGACGATCAGATAAAAGAGCGCCAGAATACCGGAAATTAACAGACTGGATCCCGCATTCATTCCGAAAGCGTACAGCGCGCAGCCTGTTAAGGCGGTAAACACCAGCGTCGCGAGGATCGCCTTCAGCCACCAGGGGAGGAAATAATACCGGGATTCCTTCAGCGCGCGCACACTGACTTTCCCTGTCTGGCCGTTGACCGCCGCCATCAGATCTCCTGCGCAGAGATAATAGACCGGCAGAAGCACCGGCAGCCGGACCGCGGAACCGACGTTTGCGCTCAGTTCCACCGCCTTGCTCTCCAGCACTTTCCGGACCGCAGGCGTGTAGATCTCCTCTGTCTCCGTCTTCACGCGGGAAGTAAGTTCCTTATCCGAAATATCGGAGATCTTGACCCGGTGTCCCGCCACATAGCCGAAATCGAACTCGGTCAGCGCGTCCAGATCGTACGGCTCCATCCCGTCCAGAAGCAGGTTGTCCAACTGACTGGACCGGTTGACGAATTCGTCGTTGACGAAGCCCTGACAGAAATATGTTCTGCTGCTGTCCATCCGGCTGACCGTCAGGTGAACGGGGCCGCTGAGCATCTCATACGGCAGGTAAAAGCCCTTCAGTTCTCCGGTCAGTTTAGACAGCTGCCTCGCTTCAGTTTTTCCCGGATTGCTTTTGCACCATTTTTTCAGCAGGTCCTTTGCCTCATCTTCCGTAACAGCGAAGGGAATAATGCTCTCCGGCATATCTTTAGTATTGAGATATTCAGTCCGGACAAGGCTCCGGCCGCAGAAGGGACATCCTGAGAGTGCCTCATTCTCTTCGAAGACGATCTCTGCACCGCAGCCGCTGCAGGACGCGCGGAACAGCCGGAACTGCTTCACGGAATTCCTGATCCTGTCGCCCTGAAGTTTACGGAATCCCTGCTTCTGCTGCAGCGCTTCGGAGATCCCGACGCTGCCACCGCAGTACCCGCACAGATACCTCTGCCGGATGATGTCGAATTTTGCCGGGGCACCGCAATTCGGACAATGGATATCCGTGATCCGCTTTTTCTCCATCCGCTCCAACTCCCTTCCATCCAGCAGGATTGATTACTTGTTTTTCACCGCTTCTGCCTGTTCCGTATGCAGCGGCATTATAAATTCCTCTTTGTTCTTTGCTTTCCGGAAGAACACGATCATCCGGATGAGCAATACGAACGCCAGCATCGCGATCGTGACCGGAATAAAGATGAAGACATCGCTCACTGCTTCCAGTTCTTCCGTCAGCGTATAGTCATAGATCCCATGCATCAGGAACGGAAGCAGGAAGGAGAGCACCAGATATTTCGTCTTTCCGGTATACTTCGCTTTACCGTAGTAATATCCCATGAGGAATCCGAACCCTCCGTGCATGGCGAGGACGCCACGCACCAGAAGCTGTCCCGGTCCGGAGACCATCATGTATTCCACGGACTCCAGCATGCCGAATCCAAGTCCGACGATGACCATGAATGCGGTCAGGTCGTACCAGGAATATTCGCACACTGTCCTTCGCACCACTCTGCGGAAGAACAGATACTTGAAGAATTCTTCCAGAAAAGCCGCAAGAATAATGTCTTTATATGCCGCCCGAAGAAGCACATGCGCATTTTGAAGCCCTGCAGCATTTCCCAGAATATGCAGAACCAGCGCACAGCCGACCACCGGGAAAGCAGTGATCATGCCGTATCTCAGCGCTTTTCCGCAGCTTTCACTGTACCCCGGCTTGTTCTCATTCTGTTTCCTGATCCATCGGTAAAGCAGGTATGAGATTCCAACACATATCAAAAGAGCCGCAACAAGAATCATATCATCCTCTGTGTATTCTTACCTGTTTTGTTTTCAGAAACGGTCAACGGAAGATCATCAGCAGCGCACCGGAGAGCACGCCGACCGTCATCAGCACGCCCGTCAGACATCCGGACGCGTCCGATCTTCCGCCGGTAACACGTTTGTAATAGGTCGCGCGGGCGTCCCTGCCGAGATCTCTGTGCTCCGTAAACCGCAGATCTCCTTTTTTACCACGGAACTCCGAATTTCCGGTTGCGCCGTCCTTTCTGCTGCTCCCGGAAACCCTTCCTTTCTCGTCATAGAAGACGGTCCTGCCGTGTCTTTGCGCGCTTTTCCCGACCTTTCTTCCCCTGCTGTCATAATAGACCGTTTCTCCGGATCTCGTCGGACTGGGTTTGCTGTATCCCACCATTTTCCCCTTGCTGTCCAGATACTCCGTTCTGCCTGCCTTTTTCAGGCTCTTCCGGCTTTTCGTCACATCTTTATCACTGTAAGGTAGCATCACTGATCCTCCCTGCGTACGCCGGGTATGTCACCCCCGGTCCAGTCCCTGTTCTTCCGCCAGTTCTTCCAGTTCTTCCTCGTCCATATCATCCAGATCAAACAGCGTTGCCGCGGCGGCGGGAAAACCGGCCATGGCGGCGGTGCCGTAATAATCCCGCAGTTCCTCCCTGAGATCATCAGGATCTCTGTATGCCATAACTGTATACCGCCTTTCCTGTTTTTTCCATTATACCCAATCTGCATGGCAAGGGCACCCTTTCCTCTGAAAAGCGTATGTCCGCCACGCCTTGAACCTGTCCGTCAGTTTGTTTACAATTATTATTATAATTTTATACGGGTCTGTCCTGAAAAGGAGTCTCTCATGAAAACGATGGGTCTGCTGATCAGTCACAAGAACAACGAAAAGCGCCGCGCGATCCTGCCTGATCAGGTGCGAAAACTGCGGCATCCGGACCTGCTGTATGTTGAGAAAGGGTACGGACTTTCAGTCAATGTCCTGGACGAGGACTACCGCGCCGCCGGAGCGAACATCGTCTCCCGTGAAGATGCTCTGAAGTGCGATATACTAACCGACGTCAAACTTGGCGACGGCGATTACTTCCGTTCTGTGGGTAAAAACAAGATCCTTTTCGGATGGGCGCACGCCGTCCAGATGACGGATTTCACTTCCGCCGCGCTGGAGATGGATCACACCGTCATCGCCTGGGAGGAGATCTTTGAAGACGGACGTTACATCTTCTACCGCAACCGCGAGATCGCCGGGGAATCCGGCGTCCTTCAGGCACTTGCATATTATCCCAAGATGCCCTATGAATGCAGGGCGGCGGTCATCGGCACCGGCCAGACTGCCAGAGGCGCCATGCGAGTCCTGTTCGGACTCGGCGCGACTATTGAATCCTTCAACATCCGACAGGAAAACCTGTTCAAAAAGCGGATGAGCGAATTCGATCTCATCGTCAACTGCGTCCTGTGGGACACCTCTCGGAAAGATCGCTTGATCTACCGTGAGGATCTGAAGCGACTCAAGCCCGGCGCCATGATCATCGACATCAGCTGCGATCCGAATCTGGAGATTGAGACCTCCCGTCCCACCACGATCGATGACCCGGTCTACGTCGTCGACGGGATCCTCCATTATGCAGTGGACAATACGCCGGCGATGCATCCGCTCACGGTGACAGGTTCTCTTAGCGAGGGCATCCGCCCCTACATCGATATCGTCATGGAGAAGGAAGTGCCGGACTATCCGGAGAACCTTGTACCCGCCGTACAGATCCTCAACGGACACATTCTGGACTGGCGCATCACGGAGTTCCGCACCCGCGTCGGATTGTTCTGCAAATAATTATCCGGAATAACGATCCCCTGACTCTGCCTACGGCTGGGTCAGGGGATATCTTTTTTCTAATCAATCAGTTGAGATAGAAACGGTATTCCCCCTCCATCTCCTCGAAAAGCGGACACGCATAAGCCGCACCGTCCGATACCCACGCCAGCAGATAGACGGGATGTCCGAAGTCATAGTCCGTGTAAAGCAGGATGATCGAGCCGCTCTCGGGGTCATAGACCAGCCAGCTGCCCGCGGCTTCCTGTACGGGCTCTGCACCGGATAAATCCGGTTCTTCACCCCTGCACATCACGATCCCGTTTTCCCGGAATTTGGAAACTTCGCGCTCTTCGCTGAGGATCTCATCCAGTTTTCCGTCAAACACGTCTTCCACCGTAAACTGGATCGTATAACCGCTCTTCAGGTAGAGCATCGCTGTCTGCGGTTCCACCGTTGTGACGCCCTCTCCAGCTGCAAGGGAATATAGATAACTGCGGACTTCCCAGAAACCTTCTCTCTGTTTTCCGGACATATTCTGTTCAGATGAGATCCGGAAACTGCCCTTCGAGAAAGAGAAACTCACGGACGTCGAGTCTCCGTCCATGACCTGGATATCGCTGTATCTCCGTTTGCTCGCGGCATAGAGCCTGTACCTGAACGCCATCTCCCGCAGCGGTTCGAAAGCGTCCGGACTCACTTCATATACCGTCGTGACCTCACGTTCCGCGTGCGTCTCACGCGACCGCACCGTGAGCGTCGTCCTTCCATCCTTTTCTGTTCTCAGTTCCGCCGAGGAATAGCCGCCCAGCATCCCGCCGCCAGTAGAAACAGAGCAGCTCCTGAGCGTATCGTTTTTAAACTTCAGTCCGGAGATCATCGGGATCATGGACATCACCCCTCCCGCAATACATAAGAGTCCGGCCAGGATCAGCAGGATCTTTTTCAGACGTTTACGCATCCATTTACTCCTTTTCCGGATCC